>OGGQ01003651.1_pt1 | contig 14049 bp, 8 predicted proteins | sample 1571191 | NCBI WGS metagenome assembly OGGQ01 (sample SAMEA2582061, study PRJEB24529) | metagenome | biome: Human gut stool | place: China | collected 2011
ATCTAATCCTGTTTGCTCCCCACGCTTTCGTGCCTCAGTGTCAGTTACAGTCCAGTAAGTCGCCTTCGCCACCGATGTTCCTCCTAATATCTACGCATTCCACCGCTACACTAGGAATTCCACTTACCCCTCCTGCACTCGAGTCCGACAGTTTTGGCGGTAGCGCCGGAGTTGAGCCCCGGAATTACGCCGCCAACTTGCCAAACCACCTACGCACCCTTTACGCCCAGTCATTCCGGATAACGCTTGCCACCTACGTATTACCGCGGCTGCTGGCACGTAGTTAGCCGTGGCTTGCTATCGGGGTACCGTCATTGTGTTCGTCCCCCGTCACAGAACTTTACAATCCGAAGACCTTCATCATTCACGCGGCGTTGCTGGGTCAGAGTTGCCTCCATTGCCCAATATTCCCCACTGCTGCCTCCCGTAGGAGTCTGGACCGTTTCTCAGTTCCAATGTGGCCGATCACCCTCTGAGGTCGGCTACCCATCGTCGACTTGGTGGGCCGTTACCTCACCAACTATCTAATGGGACGCGAGCCCATCCATATCCGATAAATCTTTTACCGCAAAGCGATGCCGCTTCGTGGTCTTATGCGGTATTAGCACAATTTTCACTGTGTTATTCCCCTGATATGGGCAGGTTGCTCACGTGTTACTCACCCGTCCGCCACTAACATAGAGGAGCAAGCCCCTCTATGTCCGTTCGACTTGCATGTGTTAAGCACGCCGCCAGCGTTCATCCTGAGCCAGAATCAAACTCTTAAGTTTAATTGCTTAAAGCTGTTCTTGCGAACAACTGCTCTAACGTTTTTTTGCTGACTGTTCTTTGAGTACTTGTGTACTAAAAGTTAATTGACAGAAACTTTCAAACATTTTCTTGCGAAAATATTTAATTCATTTCCTTCTATTCAATTTTTAATCTGCGTTCAGCCGAACTCCGTTCGGCGCTCTCTCGCAGAGAGCCTATCCATAATAACACATCTAAAAATCTTTGTCAAGCGTTTTTTAAAACTTTTTTCAAGTTTTTTTATTTGCTTTTTTTAAAGACCTGTAAATGCGGTATCGCAGAGGCATTCCCGCGCGACAGCCTGTACATAATATCATATGCATTATAAAAAGTCAAACGTTTTTTTAAACTTTTTTCGACTTTTTTCAAGTTTTTTCCGCACTTTTTCGGCCGCCTCCAGATATCGTATGCCGACCGCGCTATCACACAATATACGCCCTTTTGTTTCGGTTGCTTCGCCGCAATATTTATGCTATAATAGAGTTGCCGCAGGAAAAGCGAAGGGGTTTTTCTCTTTTTTCTTTCCGCGCGAGAGGCCGAAGCAGCGGAACGGCCGCAAATTCTTTTTTCCGCGAACGGCAGCTGTAACAATAACGCGGCGCCCCTGCGCCGCGCTGCGGAGTTATTTATGTATAAATTTTTCAGAATGTTTTTTGCCATCCTCGCGGCGGCGCTCGCCGTTGCCTGCGTATTTTTCGGGATCTATTGGGGAATGAACGCCGCCCTGCTCAGTGCGGCGGGCGCACTGCTGTTGTTCGTCCTCAGCATGTTCTTCAAATATTTGCAGGAGGGGAAAGAAGCGGATAAAGAAAAAGACGGGGACGAAGGCCCCTCGGACAAAAAACAATAAGAATCCGGCACATTCGAACGGGCGGGAAAAATCCCCGCCCGTTCGTTTTTTTCTCCAAGCCTTTTCCGCCTGTTTTTCTATATATTATATAATAAGGAAAGGGAGAAATTAAAAAGCGCGGTTCAGAAAAAACGGAAGCCCGTCCTCTCCGCGCGCGGAAATCGTGATCCCCCCGCGCGCTTCCGCCTCGATCCAGGCGGGCATCGCCGCGCCGAAATACCGCATCCCGTCGAAGGTAAAGGCAACAAAATTGTCGCCGTATAACTTCCACTCCCCCATTTTTTCTCCGCACAGCATGAGCGAGCCGTCCCCTTCCAAACAGATCCCGCTCTTTGCATAGGCGCAGTCAAAATTGCCCGAACCGATTTGGACATAGTCGAACGTTTTGCCGGAAAGCTCCTCCCGTTCGATCTTCCGAAGGCGCTCGCCGGCATAGCGGTTGGGGCTGAGCAAAAGCTCCCCTTTCGAATTGTACGCGCACAGACTGACAAAAAGATAATGCGCGCGCGGTTCGCGCCTGTCGGAATAAGGGGTGCGGCAGTGATAGGCGGCCACTTCGACGCCGTTCGGAGCCGTGAACAGGTCGTTGTGTCCGGGGACGAAAAAGTCGAAGCCGATGCGGGGATCTTCCGCGCCGCGGCGCCAGCTGAACGACCCCGCCGCCTTCTGCCCCGCAAAACCGTACGGAGGAGCGGTATAGCCGCGGTCCGGAAATTCGCTCGACCAAACGCGCATATTGTAATCCTGCGAAAGGGAGTCCGCCGAACACATCAGATAGTAACGGTCGGTCCGCGACCAAAGGCGCGCGTCTTCCGCCCCGGCAAATATATCGCCGCGGTATACGGGCACGCTGCGCTTATACGCGACCACCGAGCCTTCGGCATTGGAAGAGCGCAAAATATGCCTGCCGAAATACGCTTCCCGGCCGACCTTGCGGGCGGCAAAATCTCTATACGTAAGCCCGTCTTTGCGCCGACCGGTGCGCGGGTCCAGTTCGAGGATGCGGATGCCTCCGTAAAACGAACCGTACGTCATGAACATCCGCCCTTCCCCGTCGTAAAAAATCTGCGCGTCGATGGCGTTCGGCTGAAGCCCCCAGTCTCCGCCCGTGAGCACGAGCGTATCGGCGTATGCGTACGGCCCCTCGATGTTTTGCGCGCTAGCCAGAAAGATCGCCGAATAATTTTTTCCGAACGCCGCCGTATAACAGCCGTACAGCCAGTAGCCGCCGCCGTGCGCGGGGACTATGTCCGGCGCCCATAAAGTATCGTTTTCCGTTCCCTTTCCGTAAACGCGCTCCACGGCCCGCAAAACGGGCGCCAGGGACGCCGCGATCCCGGCCGGGAAGGCCTGCCCCGCATACTCCCAATGGATGAGGTCGGGCGAACGCCGTATCTGGTAATAGTTTTCGCCGAACGTCCCCGTGGAAAAGGCATAGTATGCCCCTTCCGCGAAAATCAGCGAAGGATCATGCGCGCCGAAGGCGCCCCAATTGTTCGGAGCGTCCGCTCTCCCCGCGAGAGGAGCAAAGTGCGGATCGCCCGGATATTCAAACCGCATATTCTATACCTGCCTGTAAGAAGCGGGCCGTCGGCCCGCATGCCGCGATATGATACCATACGCGTGCAAAAAAGGCAACCGTTTTCGGCGAAAAAATGCGGGCGGAGGCGTTTCTTTCAACGATGCCTCGCCGCTTTCGTTTTTCCGTCTGAAAACCGCCCTCTTCATCGCCGCGCTGAACGATATGCCCGCACAGAACTGAAAGAAGGCGCCCTGTTCGGGCGCCTTCCGGATTTTGCATTGCCGGGCATCACTCTTTCGAGCCTGTCAGCATGATCGAGCCGATGATCGTCTTTTGGAAGATGGCAAACAATATCAGGATGGGCAGCAACGCCAATACGGACGCCGCCATGACTGCCGGGGCGTTGGTAACGTCGGTACTGTACGATGTGTCCAGCTGTCCGATCGCCAGCGTCAGCGGTTTCCACATATCCGAAGTGATGAATACCTGCGGCGCGAGATAGTTGTTCCAAGACCCCATGAAACTGAGGATGAACTGCGCCATGATGGCAGGTTTTGCCAGCGGCACGATAAAGGAGGTAAACTGCCTCCAATACCCCGCCCCGTCAATGCGGGCCGCCTCCAGGATCGAAGTGGGCAGGCCGTACAGATATTGGCGGATAAAGAAGGCCGTGAGGATCGCGCCGAAGCATCCGGGAACGATCATCGCCAGGCCGTTTTCCGTCCACCCCATCGCCGAATACACGCAGAACTGCGCGATCATGATGGAGGGGAAAGGGATCATGATTGCCGCCAGGCAGTAGAAGAATACGAAATTTTTGCCCTTGAAATTCAGCTTCGCGAAAGCGAACGCCGCCATTGCCGATGTGAACACGCCGACCGTAACCGGAACGAGGGAATACACGAGCGTATTGATGATCGAGCGCCAGAACGCGTACGCGTGCCCGCCGATGGTTACCGTCTGCCATGCGGAATTCAAAAGCGTTACCGCATTTTCATAGTTATAGAGCAGCCCGAACTGGCTGGTTTCGTCCGGCCAGAAGATGGTCGTGATCATGACGTTGAGCGCCGAATCGGTAACCGTTACGCCGTCTGCCGCCATCACCGGCCCCGCGAGCGACGCCGCAAGCATCCACCAGAACGGGTAGAGCATCGTAATGCCGCCCGCAACGAGGAGCACGTAGCCGATCACGTCAAAGAACACCTTTTTCCTCTTTTTATTGGAAGTATATCCGAAGGCGCCGAAGCCGAACCAAGAACAAAATCTGCCGATTGCCTTGCGGCAGTTTGCGGGGAAATTCACGAAGAAATTTTTGAACGCCCTGCCGATTTTGCGCATAAAATTGCCGAACTTTCCGCCCTTGTTTTCGGGGGACGCCGTTTCCGTATGATTCGTCATACCTTATCCCTCCTCGAATCCAAACCGAACTGTATCAGCGTCAGCACAAAGATGATGATCGCCAATATGATGCCGAGCGCGCTCGCATGCGCCCACTCGCCGTTGTTGAATACGCCGAAGATAAACCCGACGAACGGTATATTGTACCGCGTTCCGCTCGTGGCCTGGTTGCCCGTCGCCGGATAGTTGCCGAAGATCAGGTTCGGCTCGACGAAGATCTGCATACCGCCGATGACCGATGTTACCAGCACGTAGAAGATCGTGGGATACAGCTGCGGCATCGTGATCCGCCAGAAGATCGACCAGGCGTTCGCGCCGTCGATTTCCGCCGCCTCGTGATAGCTGGCATTGACGCCGTTCAGCCCCGCGACGAACAGGACGACCGTACCGCCCAGCCCCTTCCACACGGTCAGGATGATGACGCAGGCACGGTTCTGCCAATACGTCGAATCGTTCGCCAGCAGGCTGAGCCCGAACAGCGAATCCATCAGTCCTCCGTCGCCGAAGAGGTTCGTCCACATGACCGTGATCGAAACGGTGGACGCGACGGTGGGAATGTAGTAGATCACGCGGAAAGTTCCGGTTCCCCGGATATCCCGCGAAAGAAGCACCGATATCCCCAGCGAGAGCACCATGCCGATTGGGATACCGATCAGATAAAACACCGTGCTGCCGAGCGTGTTCCAGAAGTCTTCCGATTCCCCCGCGATGCCGAGAGGCCCTTCGGGGCTGAACATGTATTGGTACCAATGGAACGCGCCGTCCGGATGGATGCTGCCCAATCCCTCCCAAAACGTCGTCATGATAAACGCGTCGTAGTCGGTAAAGGAAATCCATACGGATAAGATGAACGCGATATACGTGAAGACCGTCGTTCCGATCAGCAGGAAGGAAACGAAGATCCACCCCCAAATATTTTCTTGCAGTTTTGCGCGGTTGATACGCTTTTTTTGCCGTATCGGCTCCGTCAGGTCAAGCGCCTGCACCGCCGCCGCGTCCTGCGCATAGGAAACTGTATTATTTTCCATACGTATTCTCCCTTTTCAAAATTTTTTGCGGGGAAGCCGCGCTGCCGCGGCTTCCTTGCGGTGAGGTCTTATCAATCTTGGTTCGCGATGGATTCTTCGCGCGCGACCGCGTTGTCCAACAGGGCCTGCGAGCGCCTTACGATCCAATCGCAGAAAGCGGAAGGCGTAAAGAAGCGTACGTTCCCTGCCGCAACGTTGGGCGGGTTGATGATCAAAGAATCGGTCATGGCGTTGTTCGTCGCCTCGTCAAACCAAACTTTCGCGTAGGTCCCGGGCGTCCTCGTGGCGTCGTACGCGATCAGCGAATAGCCCTTCGTCGCTCCGAATTCGTCGATCCACTGCGAATTGTAGGTGTACATGCACGAATCGAGCGCGCCGTTGCCGTCTTCGCCGCTGACCATCCGCAGCTGCAGGTTCCTGTCTTCATAGTTGAGCGCGATGAGGTTCAGGCACTTGAAGGCATAGGCGATGGAAATCACCGACCCCATCGTGGAATCTTTGAAGTAGTCGTTCAGATAGGGAACCAAAGACGGGAATTCGTTGGTGATATATTCGGTTACGTTCCGCCAGCTCGTCGTCGTGTGCTGATTGTACATCGTCGTGGCGACAGCCGTGGCAAACGTCCAAACCTGCGAATCGTCGCGCAGCTGGTTGCTGCCGATCTCGCTGTCGGCGGGGGAAGTGAGCGTTACCGTTGACGCGTTGCCCGGATTCAGCGTGCTCGCGAGCCCTGCCTTTTCGATTTCCGCCGCGCTGACTTCGAGCGTTCCGCTCGCGTTGCCGTCCGGCGTGATCATGTTTTTGAAGTTATACGCTTCGTCCGTCTGGTACGATTCGTCCTGATAATACAGGTACGATTCGCCCTGATCGACGAAGGAGGTGAGCTGCGAACCCGAATAGGTCATCGCAAGCTGCATTTCGGGGTCGAGCGTGAGATAAGCGCACAGGTCGGCGCACGCATCCACTTTCCACGCTTCGCTTCCCGTATAGCGGGTCAAAACGTCCGCGTTCACGCCGTATCCGACGGTATCCAAACGGGCCGCCCATGCATCCTGGCGAGGCTGCTGGAAAGAGACCCAAGCGCTCGTGTAATTGCCTTCCGCATCCACGAGTTCGCTGCCGATCACGGGGCCGATGCCGTCCTCGTCGTACGTTACCGACGTATAATCGGCTCCCTTGACGCGCGCATACGGCGAATAGTCTTCGGAAACGGGTTCGGGCATGATCCCGACGGACAGCGTGCTCTGCACGGTGGAATTGAACGTGGCCATATCCCATGTGCCGCAGCCGTAGAAGATGCAGCGGCCGCTGTTAAAGGTGCCCCACCCGCCGATCGTAAGCGAACTTTCGCCCGATCCGCTGTAGAACGAGTTCGCGTTCCAATCCGAACCGAAAGCGAGGAAAGCCGCATACGCTTCCTTGAACTCGTCGCTGTTGATGCCATATTCGCTCGTCGCTTCTTCACCCGCGGGCGCGGTTACGGATCTGTAATCGTCGCTGATGATATCGACGTCGTTGCCGAGCAGCCACGCCGTGAGGTACAGCGTGCCTTCGTATTGGTCGTTGCCGTAGACGAAATCCGTTTCGATGCAGTTGCCGTTGCGGTCGTTCAGCCAAGTCAGCAATTTATGACTGCCGCGCGCGGCGCCGACCGTGCGCGAACCGTTGGCGGCATACGGCGTATCCACATCGTACGTGTTTGCATAATATCCGACCGCCCAGGCCATCGCGCTGTATTCCGCATACGTATACGTTACGTACCCGATGGAATCGTCGTACGAAGTAGTCGGATCGTCCGCAAGACCGGTGTCATACGTCTCGCCCGGCCAGCCCATGATCGTAACGTCGTAACCGCCGACGCTTTCGGCCGCCTTGGCGATGGGATCCTGCGCGTCGATCGCCACCTGATAATTCGCATATTTATAATAGTTAAAGGGATAATAGCGGACGGTCTTGCCGATATTTATGATGTTCGCCGCGTCGCCCGTCTCGTTTCCGCTCGCGTCGATCTCGCGGATCGCCCCGCCCGTATCGGCCGTGGACGTATAGGCGTCGCGCAGTGCCTGCGTAAAGAAATTGCGGTTGTACGCGAGGCCGAAAGACGAAAAGTCCTTGGGCAGCGCATATACGCCGGCCGTCTTTCCTTCCGCCGTTTGGAAGCTGCCTTCATGACCGCTCGCACCGGGGTCGCCCACATACGTTACGGGGTCGCCGATCGTCCCGTCTTCCTCGACGAACGCATACGCGCCGATCGCGGAGCTCCAGATCCCGTTGGGATCGTACCGATTCCAGTCGACGTAATCGGTAAGGTCGAGGACCGCGTCGTTGAGCGCAAACGATTTTACGTATTTCGGGGAAACGTAAAACACATCGTCCGCCTTGCCGGAAGCGATCTCCCTCTGCACCTGCGAAAAGTAGAGGTTGGTATCGCTTTGGAAAGAGATACCGACGTTGATATTGCTCTTTCCGATTTCGTCCGCGTGCGCTTCGGCGTACTGTTCGGCCCAGGTATCGATCAGGTCTCGGTTGGTCTCCTGGTCGGCGGCTCCCGCAAATATGAATACCGTAAAATCATAATTGGTGATTGCCGAAACATAGGAAAACACGAGAACACCGACCATGACGGCGACCAAAGCGATCACGATGACTTTGTTCCAAATTGCCTTCATGCTGTTCCTCCCTGTTTTATTTTGCCGATCCCGCACGCAGGTATACGCTCAAACAGGCGAAGACGCCGCGTTTTTCTCTGAAAACGCGGCAGAGGCGCCCCTGCCGAACGGCCGTATGCGAAATCTTGGTTTCTGCGGCGGAATAAAAGCGCGAAAAATAAAAAAACGCACGTATTTTACCGAATCCCGGTTCCCTTTACTATTGCCGAACTTTGGACCTTCGATAAAATATGCGCGTGTTTCCCCCTCTCGACGCGAGCGCCGCTTCAATTATGTTCTTATGATAACATACAATCGGGCACCTGTCAAGACTTAATCTAAAATTTATTGTTAAAATTTGTAATTTTTTTCTCCATTTTTTGGATGAATCACTCAATTAACGTTCACTTATAACATCGTTCGACTTTTTCCGCAAAAGGCGTGCGGCAAATTTTGTCGTCAAAAAGCGATTCTTTTTTAAAAAACAGGCATTTTTCGGCCGCATTTAGCGAAACGTTCACCTATCGTTCATCATTTTTGCGCAATTCGGAAAAAACGGGGCTTTCCGATAAAAATGTTACTTTTTAACATTTTTTACGCCCCTCCCGGCCGTCCGATCCGGCGTATCGGCAGACGGCCGCACCGCCGCGGAAAGCGAGCCGGCTTTTCGGGCCGCTGCGGTACGGTTCGGGGCGGATCTGCCGCCTGCGGGTACATTTACATTCCCTTCTCCTCATTTTTACCGCACGATAAAAGCCCGCCGAACGGCGGGCTTTGTTTTCTTAAAATTTTTCGCTCTTGTCCACAAGATCCACGATCTCGCTGATGCGGTCGAGGTCGTCCGTGTTGTAGTAATCGATATAAATTCTCCCCTTTCTGTCGTTGCCGATCAGGGATACTTTCGTTTTAAAGGTGTGCCGCATGCGCTCGATCAAGTCCTTCAGCTCGATGGAGACCTGCTGCTTCTTTTTATCTTTTTTATCGGCAAGTTCTTCGGGGGAAGCGAAATAATCGCGGACGCTTCGCTCGATATCGCGCACCGAAAGGCCGTCTTTGATCGCGTCTCCGGCAAGCTTGTACTGTGCGTCTTCGGGCAGCGTTACCAGAGCGCGCGCGTGCCCCGCGCTGAGCCGGCCCGTGGAAACGAGATCGATGACTTCGGGCGAAAGAGACAGAAGCCGCAGCGTGTTGGTAACGGCCGGCCTCGATTTCCCGATCCGCTCGGCCAGTTCTTCCTGCGTGAGGTGATATTCGTCCATCAGCTGTTTCATTGCGTTGGCGGCTTCGATCGGGTTCAGATCCTCGCGCTGCAAATTCTCGATCAGCGAGATCTCTTTGATCTCGCGGTCGCTGTATTCGCGCACGACGACGGGGATCTGCGTTTTACCGGCGATCTTTGCCGCACGGTAACGGCGTTCGCCCGCAATGATCATATATTTGCCGTTCTGCATGCCGTTGACGACGATCGGCATGATCAGGCCGTGCTTTTTGATGGAGGCGGCCAGTTCGTTGAGCGCCTCTTCGTCAAAATGTTTGCGGGGCTGGTTCGGGTTCGGCCGCACCAGATCGATGTCGACCTCCATAAGCCCCTTGATATCTTCCGGCAGCGGTGCGGAAGGGATATCTTCCGTGCCGTATTTCGCCGCATTTTCGTAAGCCTCTTCCGTATCGGAAAAGAGAGCCGACAACCCCCTGCCCAATCCTCTGTTCTGCGTCTTCATTTCTTACTCCTCGTTTCGCGGTCGAGATATTCCTGCGTAAGGGCCTTATACGCGCGTGCCCCCGTGCATTTCGGGTCGTGCATCATGATCGGCTTTCCGTACGAAGTGGCCTCTACGAGCCGAATGTTGCGCGGCACGACGATTTCGAAAACGCGCTTCGTAAAAAATTTGCGGATTTCTTCCGCGATCTGTTTGGAAATCAACGAGCGGCTGTCATACATGGTCATCACCACGCCGTCAACTTCCAAAGACGGGTTGAGGTGCTGTTTCACGAGCGAGATCGAATTCATCAGCTGGCTCAGCCCTTCGAGCGCGTAATATTCGCTCTGGATCGGGATGATCACCGAATCGGCCGCCGCGAGCGAATTGATCGTCAGCAGACCCAGCGAGGGCGGGCAATCGATCATTATGTAGTCGTACCGGCCGCGCACCTCTTCCAACGCGTTTTTCAGAACTTTTTCGCGGCTCTTTTTATAAACGAGCTCGACCTCTGCGCCCGCAAGGTCGATGTTCGAAGGCAGAAGGTCAAGATTTTCCGCCTCCGTCTTTAAAATATTGTCGGAAACGCGCTCGTCGTCGATGAGTACGTTATACACCGACTTTTTAAGCGAACTTTTCGAAAAGCCCATGCCCGTCGTTGCATTTCCCTGCGGGTCGATATCGACGAGCAAAACTTTTTTGCCGAACGACGCGAGATACGCCGCCATGTTTACGCATGTGGTCGTCTTTCCGACGCCCCCCTTTTGGTTCGAAAACGATACGATCTTTCCCATTTTCAACGTCTCTCTTTATCTGAAGTTTTTTTGCCGCTCCTTTCCTCATTATTATACATTATTATATTATAAGGAAAGGAGCGGGTCTTTGCTTGGTTTCACGGCGCCCGGACCGGGCGCCCCTGTTTGCCGCCGCGGCGGCCTTATTGTTCGCCGCCCGCTCCGCCATCGCTGCCGGAGGGCCCGTCTTCACTGCCGGAACTTTCGCCGCCCGTAACTTTGGCCACGTCTTCGCTGACGCTCTTTTTCGGTTCCTCTTCATCGCCCATAAAGCGTTTGAAAGGATTTTCTTCGGCCTTCTTTTCTTTCGAATCCATATATTTATAGATGTCGTCTACCGAAGCACCGTCCAAAAGCATATCCACTTCGTCGGTATAAATCGTCTCGCGCTCGATGAGCACGCGGGCCATATTGTCGAGCACGGCGCGGTTTTCGCTCAAAAGTTTCACGGCGCGTTCGTGCGCGGATTCAATGATCTTGTGCACTTCTTCGTCGATGATGCCGGCCGTCTCTTCGCTGTAACTGTTGTGCGTTTCCATGTCTCTTCCGAGGAAGATCGGGTTATCCGAACGATAGGTTACAAGGCCGACCCGCTCGCTCATGCCCCACTCGGTTACCATCTTGCGGGCGATTTCGGTTACGCGCTGCAAATCGTTGGATGCCCCGGTAGAAACGTCCTTGATAACGATCTCTTCCGCAACGCGGCCGCCCAGCATCTCGCAGACGAGGTCGGTGAGCTTCCCCTTCGTCATGTGATTATCGTCGTTGTCGGGGCGGGTCATCGTATATCCGGCCGCCATGCCGCGGGCGATGATGGAGACCTCCTGTACTGGATCGCAGTTCTTGCACAGTTTCGCGATGATCGCGTGGCCGCTTTCATGGTATGCCGTAATGCGCTTATCCGATTCGGTTACGAGCCGGCTCTTTTTCTGCGGCCCGAGAAGCACTTTATTGATCCCTTCGAACAGCTCGTGGTTGCCGATCATCTTTTTATTCGCGCGGGCGGTAAGGATCGCCGCTTCGTTCAGCAGGTTTTCCAAATCCGCACCGGAAAAGCCGCTCGTCAGGCGGGCAAGGATTTTAAAGTTGACGTCGGGTGCCAACGGTTTGTTGCGGGCATGCACTTTTAATATCTGTTCTCTTCCGCGCACGTCCGGCAAGTTCACGTGGATCTGCCTGTCAAACCGTCCGGGACGGAGCAGTGCGGGATCGAGGATGTCCGCACGGTTGGTCGCCGCCATGACGATGATCCCCTCGTTCGTCTCAAAGCCGTCCATCTGCACGAGCAATTGGTTGAGGGTCTGTTCGCGTTCGTCATGCCCTCCGCCGAGGCCGGTCCCTCTCTGGCGGCCGACCGCGTCGATTTCATCGATGAACACGATGCAGGGCTGGCTCTTTTTTGCCGCGTCGAACAGATCTCTGACACGCGAAGCACCGACGCCGACGAACATCTCCACGAAGTCGGAACCGGAGATGGAGAAGAACGGCACGTTCGCCTCGCCGGCCACGGCCTTGGCAAAAAGCGTTTTACCCGTTCCGGGAGGCCCGACGAGCAAGATGCCTTTCGGGATGCGCGCGCCGAGATCGGAGAACTTGCGGGGAGCCTTTAAAAACTCGACCACTTCGGCCAGTTCCTGTTTTTCTTCCTCAGCGCCGGCCACATCCGAAAAGCGGACCTTAATGTTCGAATTCACGCGCGCCTTGGTTTTTGCAAAACTCATCGCCTTGCTGCCCCCGCCCTGCGTCTGACGGATCAGCAGCCAAAACACTACGCACACGAGGATGATTCCGATCAGCGGAATCAGATACGTCATAAAGCTGCCGGCATTCGGATCGGTGTAGGAAACGTTTAATCCCTTATTTTTTACGGCATTCCAAAAATCTTCGTAAATAACATTTCCCGCATCGCCGCGCGGCCCGACGGCTTCATAGACCGAAGAATTTCCTTTTCTTCCGATATAGATGTAATCATCGACCAGAATGGAATCGATCTCATCCGTCGTTTCGATGATCTCCGTCAATTCGGTCAAACTGACTTTTCGGGGTCCGCCCAACATATTTGACAGGACGACCGAAAGGATCAGGACCAGCACTACTCCGAGCAGAACCCAGAGCAGTATTTTTGAAGTTTTACTCATTCAGCTTCTCCTTCTTGTAGCTTACAACTCAAATTGATAAATTAATTTTATAGAATATTGAATAGCGTATGCCGAAGCCGCGGCAAACGCGCACTCGAATATTGCCCTTCTGCTAATTATAAATTCTGCACTGTATTATTGTACGCAATTCAAAGCGTTTTTAAACGAACAATTACCGGCACGCCCTTTTAGATGGCGGCTTCGGAAACTGTTTCGCCTTTATTGATACTATGTATCATCAACGGCCGATCGCGCTCGCCTTAAGCGCAAGCCTGCCGTTCGGCGCAAAAAACAAACGTTCGGCCTTCCCTTGAACTTTTCGTATAATTTTTGCGCCTTTACGCCTTTAAAGAAGCTTTTTGCGCCATAACGTAAAATATGCGCTTCAATAAAAATGGCAATCAGGTTCCACGAAGCCGGTCCGACGACGGTTATTAAAGCGCCGTTTCGCTAATATGCCCCACGTTTGGTTTTGTAATAATCATACCATAATATACAAAAAAACACAAGAGTTCCCGCGATCTTTTTTCGCAAAGTTAAAAATTTTATGAATTTATCATCGTAAAATCACAATTTTCAGCAAAAATCTGCTGAGCGCATAGGCAAAGCAGGTCGATTTTACCCTTTAAAATGTTTCATATGAAACTTGTCCGTTATATCGAATGTTTCACGTGAAACATTATTTTTAAGCATTACTTTATAGGCGCACGTGTAGATTTACCATTGATGCCAACTAAATGTTTCATATGAAACATTTAGTTGATCGGTACTCCCCTACCATAATTTTATCTGCACGTATTATTAAATCTAAATACGCGCAAAATATTGGCAGCAAGAAACGGAGCGACTAACTTTTAAATTGATACAAAGCGCCAAACGCCTCGATGTACTGTTGCATCAATTCCAGCGTCTGATTGCATTTGCAATATTATGCTCTAATTTTATTAAAATAAGTGCGGCCGCCCTGATGTACGGTGGCATATATTCAGAAAGACTTTTGCTTATCCGATTTTACGCATAAATATTTTTTGTAAATTTTCTATGAATAATAACTTAGCGCATTAAGGATTAGTAATGCAATTTTTAATTTAAAATTAAAGCGCGATATTATTCTAAATTTTTCTTTTTCTGCGTACCAAAAGCAGTCAATGTTTCATATGAAACATTGACTGCTTTTGGTAC
>OGGQ01003652.1_pt1 | contig 14049 bp, 10 predicted proteins | sample 1571191 | NCBI WGS metagenome assembly OGGQ01 (sample SAMEA2582061, study PRJEB24529) | metagenome | biome: Human gut stool | place: China | collected 2011
GCACAGTAGGCCTGGGTGACACCCGGATCGAAGCCGGAGCCCAAAAGGGCGGTGAGGCCGGCCTTCTCAAACTTCTCCTTGTAGGCCCACTGCCAGGAGTAGTCGAAGTAGGCGGAGAAGCCCTCCTCCTTGCACCGCTTCTCATAGACAGCCCGCCACTCCGGGTCATCAATGTCCTCAGGCTCGTAGTTGGCGGTATCCATATAGTTGACGCCGCACTCCAGGCAGGCGTCCATGATGGTGAGATCCTGATAGGGCAGGGCAATATTCATCACCAGGTCGGGCTGTACCTTCTTGATGAGGGCCACGACCTCCTCCACCTTGTCCGCGTCTACCTGAGCGGTGGTAATTTTTGTCTTGGTTTTTCCCTCCAGCTGAGCCTTCACCGCCTCGCACTTGCTCACCGTGCGGCTGGCGATGCAGATCTCCTCAAAGACCTCGCTGTTCTGGCAGCACTTATGAATGGCCACCCCGGCCACGCCGCCGCAGCCAATGATTAAAACCTTTGCCATATTCCAATTCCTCCCATATTTTAGTGTAAAGTGTAATTACTTGTATCCAGTGCCAACAACATCTCCCGCACCACTTTGGCAGCCACCGCGTTGGATACGCCGCTGGGGTCATAGGGCGGAGAGAGCTCGTTAACGTCACAGCCTACCACGTTGCAGCGGCTGCACACCAGGGTTACCGCCCGCCGCAGGGCCTCGAAAGACACTCCGCCGGGCTCCGGTGTCCCGGTGCCCGGAAACACGGAGGGGTCCAGCACGTCCAGATCAACCGTAAAGTAAATAGGCTTGTCACCAAGGGAATTCACCCGCTCCTCGAGGCCGTCCAGATCGAAGGGGTGGGTGGATACGTGATCCCGTCCCCACTGCCACTCAGAGCGATCTCCAGAGCGGATCCCGAACTGAAAAATGCGTCCGTCGCCCACCAGATCCCAGCACCGGCGCAGCACGCAGGCATGGGACAGCTCCACGCCCAAATACTCCTCCCGCAGGTCGGCATGGGCATCAAAATGAATCACGTGCACGTCCGGGTACTTCCGGCACACAGCCCGGAAGGCCCCCAGCGTCACCAGATGCTCACCTCCCAGCAGGAAGGGCCGCTTGCCGGCGGAGCAGATCGCCCAGGCCCGCTGCTCAATGGCCTCCAGGGCCAGGGCGGAACTGCCCATGGGCAGTTCAATGTCCCCGCTGTCCAGCACGGCGCAGTCGGAGAGATCCTTATCCTGGTAGGGGCTGTAAAGCTCCAGTCCGTAGGACTCCCGCCGCAGGGCTCCTGGTCCGAAGCGGGTGCCCGGGCGGTTGGAGGTGGTGGAGTCAAAGGGGGCCCCGAACAGTACCGTCTTTGCCTCCTCCCAAGGGGCGTCACAGCCCATATATACATCAATCTGCGGCTTCAACATGTCTCAGCAGCTCCTCTACATAGGCAGGAATATAAAAAGCCCCCTTGTGCAGGGTGGTGGTATAGTACCAGCAGGGCAGATCTCTCCGGTTCCATCGCTCCTCGTCCAGATCCCGCAGGGGATGGTACTTCTTGCTGGCAAAGCCGAAGAGCCAGTGGCCCGAGGGATAGGTAGGAATGTGGGCCTGATACACTTTGGCGATGGGGAAGGACTCCACAATGCGTTTGTGGGCCCGCTGGCAGGCCACCGCATCCTCGTCGTAGAACGGACTCTCATGCTGGTTGACCATAATTCCGTCCTCCCGCAGGGCTTTGGAACAGTTTCCGTAAAACTCCCGGGTAAACAGCCCCTCCCCGGGGCCGAAGGGGTCGGTGGAATCCACAATAATCAGGTCATAGCAGTCCACCTTCCGGCGGATGAACTTCAGTCCGTCCTCATAGTGGATGGACACCCGGGGATCGTCCAGGGAGCAGCTGGTTTTAGGCAGGTACTCCCGGCACACCTCCACCACCTGGGGGTCAATCTCCACCATGTCGATGTGCTCTATGTCGTCATAGCGGCACAGCTCCCGGATGACGCCGCCGTCTCCCGCCCCGATGACCAGCACGTCCCGCACCCGTGGATGCACCGCCATGGCGGGGTGGGTAATCATCTCATGGTAAATAAACTCATCCTTCTCCGTGAGCATCATATAGCCGTCCAGGGTGAGAAAGCGGCCAAACTCCGGGGAGTGAAACACATCAATGCGCTGAAACTCACTCTGCGCGCTGTACAGCTGCCTATCCACCCGGATGGACAGCTTCACATCAGGAGAGTGGGCCTCGGAAAACCAGAGATCCATAGTGGCTCAAATCGCTCCTTTCAATACATTCAGGCGGAGGATGTCCGCGTCCTCCGGTCCGGTCATGGAACAGCCCTTGTCCTTGGCGTAGTGGATGTAGGCCAGAATCTGACGGGTGATCCGTTCGCCGGGGGCCAGAATGGGGATGCCCGGAGGATAGCACATGACAAACTCACTGCACACACGCCCCTCTGTCTCGTCAATGGGCAGGGACTCCTTGGGGGCGTAAAAGGCGTCCTGGGGGGAGACGGCCACCTGGGGCTCGATATACTCCTGGCGCATAAGCCCCGCCCGGCTTTTGCCGAAGCGGCGGCGCACCTCACTCAGGGCGGACACCAGCCGCTCAATCTCCCGGGGCCGGTCCCCAATGGAGAGATAGGCCAGAATGTTCCCCAGATCGCCGAACTCAATCTGGATGTCGTACTCATCCCGCAGCAGGTCGTACACCTCAATGCCGGCCAGCCCCACATCCAGGGTGTTTACTGAGAGCTTCGTCTCGTCAAAGTCGTAGACGCTGCCGCCGTTGATAAGCTCCCGGCTGAAGGCGTAGTAGCCCCCAATGGCATTGATCTCCGAGCGGGCGTACCGCGCCATCTCAATGACCCGGCCAAACTCCGCCCGGCCCCGGAGAGCCAGGTTGCGCCGGGCGATGTCCAGGCTGCTCAGCAGCAGATAGGAGGCGCTGGTGGTCTGGGTCAGGTTGATGATCTGGTGGACGTAGCCCGGATGCACCCCGGGTCCGGCCAGCAAAAGGCTGCTCTGGGTGAGGCTGCCTCCCGACTTGTGCATGGACACCGCCGCCATGTCCGCCCCCGCCGCCATGGCGGAAACAGGCAGATCCTCGTGGAAATAGAAGTGGGTGCCGTGGGCCTCGTCGGCCAGGCACAGCATGCCGCTGCGGTGGGCCAGCTCCACAATGCCTCGCAGGTCGGAGCAAATGCCGTAATAGGTGGGGTTATTCACCAGCACCGCTTTGGCTTCCGGGTTCTCCCGGATGGCCCGCTCCACCTCCTCCAGGCGCATGCCCAGAGGGATGCCCAACCGGTCGTCGCACTCGGGGTTTACATAAACTGGGATAGCCCCACACAGCACCAGCGCACCCATGACGCTGCGGTGGACGTTGCGGGGCAGAATGATCTTCTCCCCCCGCTTCACCACCGACAGCACCATGCTCTGCACCGCGCTGGTGGTGCCCCCCACCATGAGAAAGGCGTGGGCTGCTCCGAAGGCGTCCGCCGCCAGCTCCTCCGCCTCCCGAATCACCGACACCGGGTGGCACAGGTTGTCCAGGGGCTTCATGGAGTTGACGTCCATGGACACACAATTCTCCCCCAGCAGGCGGGCCAGCTCCGGGTTGCCCCGGCCCCGCTTGTGGCCGGGAACGTCAAAGGGAACCACCCGCATGCTTCGGAAATGTTCCAGCGCCTCGTAGATGGGCGCTTTAGTCTGGTCCAGCTCCTTCATGTTCGTCCTCTCCTCAGTAGATATTGCGGCCGCTGAAAATCTCGATCATCTCCCGGCGCAGGTTGTTCATGATCTCCAGCCGGGTCTGAGGCGGGAGCTCGTACACATCGGTCTTGAACAAATAGTTCTGAAGGTCAATCTCCTTGACCATCATCTTGGTATGAAAGAGATTGGCCTCGTAGACATTGATGTCCACCGCATCGTAGCGGCGGAGGGTATCGGGATTGATATAATCCTGGATGGAGGTGACCGTGTGGTCCATGAACAGCTTCTTTCCGCTCAGGTCCCGGGTAAAGCCCCGCACCCGGTAATCCATGGTAATGATATCCGAATCGAAGGACCCGATGAGATAATCCAGAGTGGACAGCGGAGTGATCTCTCCGCAGGTAGCCACGTCGATGTCCACCCGGAAGGTGGCCAGGCTGGTCTCCGGGTGGTACTCCGGGTAGGTGTGCACCGTCACATGGCTCTTATCCAGGTGGGCCAGCTGAGTTTTCCCCGCCGGAATCATAGAGCCCTCGGCAATGAGGATGGTCACCGAAGCACCCTGGGGCTCGTAATCCTGCTTGGCAATGTTCAGCACCCTGGCCCCAATCATATCCGTGAGGTTGGTAAGGATACTGGTCAGCCGCTCCGAGTTATACTGCTCATCAATATAGGCAATATAATCCCTCTGCTCCCGGGCTGACTTGGCGTAGCACACATCGTAGATGTTGAAGCTGAGTGCCTTGGTCAGGTTGTTGAAGCCGTAAAGCCGCAGTTTGTCTCCCATTTCCACCATTCCTCCTAAAAGCCCCGGATATCCACCGGCGGCCAAACAAAAAGCAGGTAATGCGCAAACCACACATTACCTGCAAAACGTTTTAAAAAGCCAGGCGCACAGCCATCTGTTCCGGCCAGAGACACGCCAAGGGGCATTCTCCCCCTCTACGCGCCGCCAGGCCTTAGCCTTCCCACGCCCGTTTGCTTTATACAGAGTCTATATAGCAAATACTTACTTTTACTACTCTTTATTGACCGTTTTACAAGTTGATGCATGGTTCCACGGGCGCTTCGCCCACAGTGTAAAGAACCAACTTATAAAATTGAGCTTTTAACTCAATCAATAATGGCAACATCTCAGTTGCCTTCGGCAGTTGACCCGGCTGTCCGTATGGCCTTAACCCAAACTGGGTGGTCAGAAGAAATATTTGCATGGATACTCTGTACAAAACTCATATCACATGTCGGTGTCCAGTATATCGGACGGGGCGGAATTTGTCAATGCCTTTCCCTCTCTCCCACCCCTTCCGGAGCGCAATTTTTTGCATAGAGTGCATCGTAATTTGGGGAAATTCCATGTATTCTCCCGCTTCCCGGAAGCCCCTGTACCCCGCTTACCCTCCAGTCACAGGAGCACTCCCGGTACAAATATTTCCTTTTTCGAAAATTTTTTACAAAAACAGCGGATGGGGCTTTTCCTGCGGCACGTTTCATTATATAATTTATTTAACACATTAAGATTTCGTTAAGATGCCTGACAGGAAGTTCAAAGGGAGGAAGCTGTTTTGAACATTCGGGACGTCATCACCCTGCTGGGTGCGCTGGCTACCTTTTTATTCGGCATGTCCACCATGACCTCGGGACTGGAGAAGCTGACCAGCGGAAAGCTGGCCTCCATGCTGGAGCGGTTGACCGACAACATTTTAAAGGGGGTCCTGCTGGGTGCTGTGGTGGCCGGCATGGTTCCCTCCTCCGCCGCTACTACCGTCATGTGCATCGGCTTTGTCAACGCCGGTATTCTGAAGCTGCGCCAAGCAGTGGGCGTCATCATGGGCGCCAACATCGGTACTACCATCACCGCCCAGATTCTCCGCCTGGGCGGGCTGTCCGATGAAAATCTGCTGCTCTCCCTGCTCAAGCCGGAGATGCTGGGGCCCATTATGGCCTTTCTGGGCATCCTTTTCTTCTCCTTCTTCAACAAAGGCACGAAAAAAACTGTGGGCCAGATTTTCATCGGCCTGGGTCTTTTGTTCATGGGCATCAAGTCCATGGAAAATGCCCTGGCTCCCCTCACGGAACTGGAAGCTTTCCAGCAGCTGTTCCTGCGCTTTTCCAACCCCATCCTGGGCATTGCCGTGGGCGCAGCCATCACTGCTCTGATCCAGAGCTCTACTGCCTCGGTGGCCATTCTTCAGGCCCTGTCCGCCTCGGGTGTGGTGACCTTTTCCACCGCCATGCCCATCATTATGGGACAGAACATCGGCACCTGTGTAACCGCCATCCTCTCCAGCATCGGGGCCACAAAAAACGCCAAGCGCACAGCCGCCGTCCACCTGTACTTTAACGTCATCGGTACCGTCGTCTTTCTGGTGGTTCTGTACGGAATCAATTCCGTCTACCCCCTCCCCTTCTGGAACGCCACTACGGATTACGGCTCCATCGCAAACCTCCACTCTCTGTTCAACATCGTCTGCACCCTGCTTCTCCTCCCCTTTAACCGCCAGCTGGTGAAGCTGGTGGAACTGACCATTCCGGACTCCGGCTCCGATTCCGTGTCCACCGTATTGGATCCCCGCTTCTTGTCCACTCCTTCTGTGGCCCTGGAGCGCGCCCGCACTGTGGTGGTGAAAATGGGCGATCTCGCCCGGGATAACTACCATCTGGCTGTGGGACTCCTCTCCCACTATGATGAAAAACAGCTGGAGAAGCTCAATGAACAGGAGGATAGGATCGACCATATGGAGGTCGCACTGGACCAGTACCTGGTCCAGCTCTCCGGCCACTCTCTGGATGGAAAGGACAGCGATCTGGTCTCCGATCTGCTCCATGCCCTGTCCGACTTCGAGCGCATCGGCGACTACGCGATCAACCTCTCCGAGTCCGCCACCATAGTGCAGGAAAAGGGCCTCATCTTCTCCCCCATCGCCCAGAAAGAGCTGGAAACCGTGTGCTCCGCCATCAGCGAAGCCCTGGATCTGGTGATGAGCGCCTACCGCTTCCACGACTCCCGGGCCGCCTTCCAGGTGGAGCCTCTGGAGGAGGTGGTGGATCTCCTCACCGCTACATTGCGGGACCGCCACGTGGAGCGTTTGAAAACGGGAACCTGCACGGTGGAGGTAGGTACCCAATTTTTGGAGCTGCTCATCAATTTGGAGCGCATCTCCGACCACTGTTCCAATGCTGCGGTCCGGATCCTGCACCAGTATGCCCAGCGGGATACTTTGGTGCGTGAGGATATCCACTCCTATCTTCACAGCCTTCACCAGGGCAGCTCCACCGACTTCAATCAGCTGTTTCAAGCGGACAAGGAAAAATATGCCCTGCCCGCTTTGGACTCCGTCTGAGCATATAACGAGTCCCGCACCTCATTTTGCGGAAAACAGCCCTGTGAACCTGCCCAGCAGATGGGCTGGAACAGATTTGATTTGAACCCCCACAGACAGGCGCCTGTGAATTTCTCATAGGAGCCTGTCTTGCTTTGTGCGATCTAAACTTGGCTACGTGCCTTCTCTCCCGCCAGCTTGCAAAAATGGTAATTGCTGGTATACTGAACCACAAGAAAAAAACTTCACCAGCGGGCAACCAAGAGGGCGCGGAGCGTCCGTTCCGGCTGGTCTTGTTTTGAAAGAGGACTGGATATGAGACGATACCGTTTAAACGTACACACCACACTTCAAAGCTGGTTGGCCATTGGCATTTTGGTGACGCTTTGCTTTAGCCTGGCGAGCTGCAGCTTGTCCTCCCTCCGCCTGTCCCAGCTTGAGGAAGAGTCCAAAAAGAGCCATATCTACGGCGAGACCGTCGACGCCTTTTTTGCAGCTCTGGATGCCGGGGATGTCCAGGCCATGAAATCGCTTTTCTCCGTCAATGTTCAACATGCAGACACAAATCTGGAAGATCAGCTGGCTGCACTGACCGAGTTTTACCCAGGCCCCACTCAAATCAACCTGCGGCGGGATACAGGCGGCTCAGGCAGCGACCGGATCTCCTATGGAATGCGCCGTTCAGAGTTGACGGATGCTTTTCTGGTCGGTTCCGACGGAACATACTTCTGGTGTTCTCTGGCAATGGTGGACGAGGATGACTGGGACGAGAACGAGGTGGGAATTACCTCCGTAGATTTTTATTCTGCCGGTGATTTGCTTACCTACCGCGAGGAAGGCTGGCCGGACTCAGGAGACATGGGGGTCTTCATTTATGCAGACCACCCTGCGGACTATCCAGTGCGCCCCATCGAAGGGTTCCTGTACCGCTACGACGAAACCACACCGCCTGTGCAGGAGGAGGATGCATTAAATCTGCTGAAGGAGACTGACCGCTGGTCCGATTTTCTGGAGCGGTTCGGCCAGCCCAATGCATTCAATGTATTCTGGTTCTATGCACTGCAGAGAGAGGATGGGACGGTGGCCTATCTGTGTTTAAGCGTGGAGGAAAACGATGATGAAATCGTGGCGGCAAGTGTTGTGGGGGAATTTGAGTGGCTGTATAAACTGTGGGACAATCCCAAGTATAAAACTTCGTGAGAGTGCGAGAGGATCTGGAGTGTTTCTTCTCCCCATACTGCATAGTGCCGGAAAAGCTTCAAGAGGGCGGTCGCCATGTGCGCCGCCCTCTGCTGTATTCAGCAAGAAAATGATGAAACCATGGCAAACTGCCCTGCAATTCCTCAAAATCTCTGTCAAGTTTTGATTTTACCCATGATCGCTGCAGCCATTCTGTTTTGCAATCCGTGGTCTTCTCCGCTTGTTTTGAGCCTGTTTTTGTCAGTTCCCTCGATCCTGGGCAATCAGCAGCTTCAGAGCCTCCACGCCCACCCGAATGGCAGCGCTGGTGTCGTGGGACTCCTCCTGATCCAGGCCGGCGGCTTCCCGCTCCTGGTTCCATATCACATGGAACACCGACCCGCACCGCACCCCTCTGGAGGCGGCCACGGCAAACAGGGCGGCCGACTCCATCTCCGAGGCCAGCACACCCAGCCGCTTCCAGGCCTCCCACTTCTGCTCCAGCTCATAAGACACAGGCATCCGTCCCGGAGAGTGCTGCCCGTAAAACGAGTCCTTGCACTGCACCACTCCCGCGTGCCAGTGCTTACCCAGCGCGCCCGCCGCCTGGGTCAGGGCACAGGCCACCTGAAAGTCAGGGACAGCCGGCCACTCCAGCGGCGCGTATTCCCGGCTGGTTCCCTCCATCCGAACTGCGCCCGTGGCCACCACCACGTCCCCGCTGCGCACCTTCAGGGCGATGCCCCCGCAGGTCCCGACCCGCACAAAGGTGTGTGTGCCCAGATTGGCCAGTTCCTCCATGGCAATGGCCGCCGATGGTCCCCCAATTCCTGTGGACACCACGCTTACCGGTTCATCCAGCAGAGTCCCGTTCCAGATCTCATACTCCCGGTTGGTCCGTACATAGACCGGGTTGTCAAAATACTGGGCAATCGCCTTGCATCGGCCGGGATCTCCGGGGAGAATACAGTACTTCCCCACCTCACCCTGGGCACACTGAATATGAAACTGTACGCTTCGCTCCTGCTCATTCATCTCTGCCGCCGTCCTTTCCTCCGCCGCACCCCAATCTCAAGGCACAACAGAACTGTTTTCTTAAGGGACAAGTTTCTGTTATTTTATCACGGTGTTCTCCGCTCCGCAAGACAATCCGGCCCTCTCTGCCGGCTCCTGGTTCTTGACCTGTCTGGCCTTTTATACTATAATGTTTGGTACTCATTATAAAATTGTCGGATTTTATCCTCTCATTGATATTACACATTTGACATTTTCTGCGCTTGCCCGGCGCAAACGGAGTTTCAGCTTTGCCCGGCACTTATGTTCAGAAGCTTTGTCCCGGTTCTATGTTCTCAGGAGGTCCTCATCTTATGAAGCGCTCCTTACTTTTTTCCTCATGCTTGTGTCTGATCGTCGGCCTGCTGATCGGCAGCCTGCTGCCCATGCCCTGGGATAAGCCGTCGGTCCCCGCCGCTCCCGTTTTGTCCAACAGCTTTTCCTCATCCAAGCCCACTGTCTCCAATTCCATCGGCACACAGACCACCCCGGATGAGGCGACACAGGACACCAGCGATAACTTCACTCTGCTGAACGCCGCCTGCACGGTCGTGCAGGCCCTGCGCCAGCAGGATTACAGTACAGTGGCCTCCTTTGTGCACCCCGCCAAGGGAGTCACCTTTACCCCCTATTCCACCGTGAATCCGGATTCCGACCGGATTTTCTCCCAGGAGGAGATTATGAACCTCACACAGGACTCCACGGTCTACACCTGGGGAACTGTGGACGGGCGGGGCAGCCCCATCGAAATGACCATAGAGGACTATTTTGACCGCTATGTATTTAATGTTGACTACACTCAGGCCCCCCAAATCGGGGTGGACCGTATCCAGATGCACGGCAATGCCCTGGAAAATCTCAGGGAAGCCTACCCTCAGGGCCACTTCGTGGATTTCTGCTTCCCAAAGCTGGATGAGGCCAACGAGGGCCTGGACTGGTGCTCCCTGAAGCTCGTCTTTGAATCCCAGAACTCCAATTGGCTTCTGGTAGGCGTGGTTCATGGGGAGTGGACCATTTGAATCCTTATGAATACATAGCTTATCCCCTGTCCGCAGCGCCGGAGAAACAGTGCGCCGCTTCCGATGATGCGGAAAAGCTTTGATTTTGTTGGAAAGGATGCTCCGAATGAAAATTGTCATTGTGGGCAACGGGAAAGTTGGATTTACGCTGGCGGAACAGCTGGTGCGGGAGGAACACGACGTAGTGGTGGTGGACTCCAACGAGGGAGCCCTTCACAGGGCGGCGGACGCTCTGGATGTCATGGGGATCCGCGGCAACGGCGTGTCCGCCTCGACCCTGCGGGAAGCAGGAGCAGATATCGCTGACCTGCTGATTTCCGCCACCAACTCCGATGAGGTGAACATGGTCTGCTGCCTGACGGCCAAAAATTTGGGGACCAAGTACACCATCGCCCGCATCCGTAACCGGGAATATGCCGCTGGTATGAGTGATCTGCGGCGCATTTTGGGCATCGACATGATTATAAATCCGGAAAATGCCACCGCAGTGGAAATTTCCCGCCTGCTCCGCTTTCCCTCCGCCGCCAACATTGAGACCTTCTGCCGGGGCCGTGTGGAGCTGATGGGCTTCCGGCTGCTGGAGGAAGACTTCATGGTGGGCAAACCCCTGCGGGATCTGTCCGCCCAGGTCAAAAAGCTCTCTCTGCTCTTCTGTGCGGTGGAGCGCGGGGACGAGGTCATCATTCCCAACGGCGCTTTTGTGCCCCAGGCGGGCGACAAGCTCTATCTCATCGGCCGGCCCACCAGCCTGGACCAGTTCTTCCACACCCTGGGGCGCTACACCCCTCAGGTAAAAAATGTGTTTATTGTGGGCGGCGGAAAGATCTCCCTGTACCTGGCCGCCATTCTGGATACAATGAAAATCAAGGTCAAGCTGGTGGAAATGAATCCCGACCGCTGCCGCCTGATCAGTGAACAGCTGCCCCATGCCACCGTACTGTGCGGGGATGGCACGGACCAGGAGCTGCTGGAATCGGAACGTCTGCCTGACTCCGACGCCTTTGTGGCCCTCACAGACCGGGATGAGGACAACCTCATTATCTCCCTGTATGCCATGCAGCAGGGCCTGTCCAAAGTCATCGCCAAATCCAACCGCCAGAACTACGCCAGCATTGCCCGGGCCATTGGGCTGGACAGTGTTATCTCCCCCAAACTGATCACCGCCCAGCATATTCTTCAGGTGGTCCGTGGAATGGAAAATTCCCAGGGCAGTGTGATGAATGCCCTCTACCGCATTGCCGACGGCGCGGCGGAGGCCATGGAATTTACCGTCAGCCCTTCTACGCGGTATCTGGGCGTCCCCCTGAAGGATCTGCGTTTGAAGCCGGGCATTCTGCTCTCGGTGATCATGCGGGACGGTGAGATTATCATTCCGGAGGGTTCTACCTCCCTCCGTGCGGGGGACAATGTGATCATCATTTCCCGGGGAAGCGGAATTTTGGATCTGAATGATATCTACCAAAGCGGGGATGCCTTCGGCGGAAGCGACCTGTCTGAGCAGACGGGGGGCGCCCAATGAACTATAAGCTAGTCTTGCGGGTTGTGGGCCGGGTGATGGTTCTGGAGGCCATCGCCATTCTGCTGCCTCTGGCAGTCGCCCTGCTGTACGGGGAATCTCCCGCCCCCTTCGCCCTGGCTTCCGTCATTTTGCTGGTGGCAGGCCTTGCGCTCGCCCACATCCCCTCTAAAAAGCACTTTTATACCCGGGAGGGCTTTTTTGCCGTAGGCCTTATCTGGATTTTAACCGGTGTGGCCGGGGCCCTGCCGTTCTACTTCTCCGGAGAATTTCCCTCCTTTGTGGACTGCCTGTTTGAGTCCTTCTCCGGCTTTACCACCACCGGTGCCTCCATTCTTACGGATATTGAGTCCCACTCCAGAGGCATCCTCTTCTGGCGCTCCTTCACCCACTGGATGGGCGGAATGGGTGTGCTGGTTCTGGCCACCGCTCTGGTCCCCTCCATGGGCATCCGCTCCCACTACCTTACCCAGGCGGAAACCCCGGGACCGGTCTTCTCCAAGCTGGTGCCGAAACAGTCCCAGACCTCTAAAATTCTCTATCAGATCTACTGCGCCCTGACTCTGGCCGAGGTGCTGTGCCTGAAGCTGGCCGGTATGCCCCTGTATGACTGCTTTATTCACGCCTTCTCCTCCGCCGGTACCGGCGGCTTTTCTAACCGCAACATCAGTGTGGGGGCTTACAACAGCGTAGCCATTGACCTTATCATTACTGTCTTTATTCTTCTCTTCTCCCTGAACTTTGCCCTGTTTTATCTGCTGCTCACCCGCCGCTTCAAGGAGGTTCTGGGCAGCGATGAGCTGCGCTTTTTCCTGCTGGTTGTGGCAGGCGCCACGGTCCTGATTGCAGTGGACATCCTGCCCCTGTATGCCAACATCTGGGAGAGTCTGCGCTACTCCGTATTCCAGGTGGCCTCCATCATCTCCACCACCGGCTTTGCCACCGCGGATTTTGTCCAGTGGCCCCAGTTCTCTCAAACGATCCTGATTCTGCTCATGTTCTGCGGCGCCTGCGCCGGTTCTACCGGCGGCGGTATGAAATGCTCCCGGGTTCTCATCCTGCTGCGCTCCATCCGCCGGGAGCTTCACCGCATCTCCCACCCCCGATCCGTTGAGGTGGTTAAGCTGGACGGCAAAGTGCTGGACGAGGACACCATCCACTCGGTTGTCACCTTTGTGGGCTGCTATGTGCTGATTCTGCTGACGGCAGCTCTGGTGATTTCCCTGGACAACTTCTCCTTTGCCACCTCCTTCAGCTCCGCGCTCACCTGTCTGAGCAATGTGGGTCCCGGCCTGGAGCTGGTGGGACCGATGGGCAACTTTGCCGCCTTCTCTCCCCTGTCCAAGCTGGTGATGTCTGCCTGCATGGTGATTGGCCGGCTTGAGATCATCCCCATTTTGATTTTGTTCAGCCGTCACACCTGGCAGAAGGTCTGAACGCAGAGCTTACCCTTTTTTCATATAGTGTAAGTTTTTTCTTACTTTGTTTTTTACGTCAAAATGCTAAACTCACTTTGACAATCCCCTTGCTTTTTTGTATCCATATGCTAAAATAGCACTATAACATTTCCCTTGAGCCGCTGCAATTCTTTTCAAGCAGCCGCTTGAGGAGAAAAAGGGGAGTGCTAGAGTTGGACAATATGTTTTGGATCGGACTTGCAGGGGCTGTTGCCGCGCTGTTTTTTGCCTGGTTCCAGCGTCAAAGGGTTCTCACCTTCTCCGAAGGCAACGACACCATGAAAAAGATCGCAGCCGCCATCCGGCAGGGTGCTAATGCCTATTTAAAGCACCAGTATGCCACTGTGGCTAAAGTCTTTTTCGTGGTGTTTTTGATTTTGCTTCTGTTGGCCTGGCGCGGACTTCTGGACAACTGGTTTATCCCCTTTGCCTTCCTCACCGGCGGCATCTACTCCGCCCTGGCTGGTTTTGTGGGTATGAAGATTGCCACCTCCGCCAACGCCCGCACCGCTCAGGCGGCCAGCGAGAGCCTGAACAAGGGTCTGAATGTGGCCTTTTCCTCCGGCGCGGTGATGGGCTTTACCGTGGTGGGTCTGGGCCTTCTGGATATCTCCGTATGGTTCCATATTCTCCGGTACGTCGCCCATTTTGAGGCCGCCAAAATTGCCCAGACCATGGTCATGTTCGGCATGGGCGCCTCCTTCATGGCCCTTTTCGCCCGCGTGGGCGGCGGCATCTTCACTAAGGCCGCCGATGTGGGCGCTGACCTGGTGGGCAAGGAGGAGATCGGAAGAGCGTCGTGTAGGGAAA
>OGGQ01003655.1_pt1 | contig 14035 bp, 6 predicted proteins | sample 1571191 | NCBI WGS metagenome assembly OGGQ01 (sample SAMEA2582061, study PRJEB24529) | metagenome | biome: Human gut stool | place: China | collected 2011
GGCTGGAACTTCGGCTGCGGCTCCTCCCGGGAGCACGCGCCCATCGCCATCAAGGCCAGCGGCGTCTCCTGCGTGATCGCCAAGACCTTTGCCCGCATTTTTTACCGCAATGCCATCAACATCGGCCTTGCCATTTTGGAGTGCGAGGCTGCCAGCAACGGCATTGACGACGGCGACCAGGTAGAAATTGACTTCGACACCGGCGTGATTACCAATGTCACCAAGAACGAGACCTACCAGGCAGAGCCGTTCCCGGACTTCATCAAGGATATGATTCAAAAGGGCGGCCTGATGGCCTCCATCAAGGCGGCAGGAAAGGACTAAGGAGCATGGAAAAGAAGATTGCAGTCATCCGGGGCGACGGCATTGGCCCGGAAATTATGACCCAGGCCCTGGCGGTGCTGGACGCGGTGGCGGAGAAATTCGGCCATACCTTCCGCTATGCGGAGGCGCCTATGGGCGGCAACGCGATTGACGCCTTCGGCGTCCCTTTGCCGGACGCCAGCCTCCAGACCTGCCTGGAGAGCGACGCGGCCCTGCTCTCCGCCGTGGGGGGACCGAAATGGGACACCATAGACCCCGCCATCCGTCCGGAGAAGGGGCTGCTGGCCCTGCGCTCCGGCATGGGGCTGTACGCGAACCTTCGCCCCGCCCAGCTGATTCCTCAGCTGCGCAGGGCCTGCCCCCTCCGACCGGACATTGTGGACCGGGGCATCGACTTCATGGTGGTGCGGGAGCTGATCGGTGGGGCCTACTTCGGCGAGCACAAGACCTGGGAGGAAAACGGCGAGACTGCGGCCTCCGACCTCATGATCTACCGGGAGCATGAAATCCGCCGCATCCTCCGGGTGGGCTTTGAGACCGCCATGAAGCGCGGCCGGCGCATGTGCTCTGTGGATAAGGCTAACGTCTTGGACAGCTCCAAGCTCTGGCGCAGGCTGGTGAACGAGATGGCGGCGGAGTATCCGGAGGTGGAGCTGCGGCATATGTATGTGGACAACTGCGCCATGCAGCTGGTCCGGGACCCCAGCCAGTTCGACGTGATTGTGACGGAGAACCTCTTTGGAGACATCCTCTCCGACGAGGCCAGCCAGATTACCGGCTCCATCGGCATGCTGCCCTCCGCCAGCTTAGGCGACGGGACCCGGGGCCTCTATGAGCCGATTCACGGCTCCGCGCCGGACATTGCCGGGCAGGACAAGGCAAACCCCATCGGCATGATCCTGGCTGCGGCCATGATGCTGCGCTACAGCCTGGACATGCCCGCCGAGGCGGACGCAGTAGAGGCCGCCATCAACACCGCGTTGGAGAGCGGCCTGAGGACCGGTGATATCCTGGAGCCGGGAAAGACGGCCGTGGGCTGCGCTGGCATGGGACAGGCAATTGCCGCCAATCTCTAAGGGATACTCTGGGGCGTGCCGGCGGCACGCCCCAGAGCGCCCCCTGAGGGAGCCGTGGGAAGACAGATATTCTCCCTTTTGGACTGATTTTTGGGGAAAAGAAATCTCCCGCCATCTATTCGACGGGGGGAGATTCGCTCCAAATCACACAGGCCAATCAACGATCGTTTATCATCTTATGAAGTTACTACCGGTTTTCCTTCTTTATCCAGCAATGGGGTAAATCCCGCCGCATTTCCATTTCTATGAAAGACATCATTTACACCAGTTTGTGTATCGACCCAAATTTCAATCACATCAATAGTGCCTTGCTGATAAGTCTTCTTAAAACGCTCCATAGGGCTTCCTCCTTTTAAATGAAATGGTTTCATAGTCTTATATCTTCCGAATTTACTTTATCATATCTTTCTGCTGTAATCAACGCATCGTGAAATTGACAAAGCCATCAGTCCAAATGTAAAAAGGGAGCAGGTATTTTTTCTCTTGCATTTTCCAGTTGGCTCTGGTATAATACATTTCAAATGCGGCTGTAGTTCATCGGTAGAACGGCAGCTTCCCAAGCTGCATAGGTGGGTTCGACTCCCATCAGCCGCTCCACGCCGGAGCAAGCGTCATGATCGCTTGCTCCGGCTTATTTTATAAGCCAGAGCGCGCTCATTTTACGGCTCCTCCTTTCAAATCGAACCCGCTGCCGCTGGGCTTCGATTTGGTTTTGGGTGTGAAACTGGGGGGCGGCATCAATACTGTTACGATATTCCACGTCGGAGCAAAGTCCGCTTTGTTCCGACGTCTTTTTTTCAAGAAGAGCGTCATCCGCTGCTTCTTCTCTTTCGCGAAGGGCGTACTCCCGCCGTCTGTTTGCTTGCAGGCGCGCTTATGACAGCTCTGGTCGCTATCACCGCTGACTCTGTGCCATTCTCCGGCGATGGACGGCTTTGAATTTTACAGTGTCAACCACACCGCCGGACGAAAATCCGGTTCGGTGGGCCACTGAAATATCTGCGCATGATGGAAGGAGATTTGGATTGCGGCCTCTATCTGCTTGGCCATGGGATTTACTCTGTGGACGCATGCTTGATACCTTTTCTGCCATCATGCCGTTGGACAGCATGTGTGCTGCCTTCCGTTGTAGAGCGGATTAGAACGTCGACTTCTTTTGACGCTTATGGTAATATAAACTCACAATATGGATCAGGGTGGTGTTTTTGTGATTCTATTCAAAATGGTTCGCTATCATCAAAAAAAGTATCCGTCTTATATTCCGCTCCATTTAGAAGAAGTCGCCGGACACTTTGATGTGAAACGTGTTTTCCCAACGTTACCCTACTCCCTCCATACAGAATATAGTTATGGAAAACGGACTTTTCAGAGTGAACTGATTCAAAAATATCCTGAAATTGTACGAGCAAATCAGGATGGAATTCCCCAGCTTTGGAAAAATGAGGTATGGGCGGAATCGTTTGCTGCGTTTTTGATGAAACTGACCAAGAACATGCCGGCACCAAGCGTCATTGAGATTCATCCTCCGTTTCATGATTATGTAGGTTCTATGAGAGAATTTATTGAAATATATCAAGTCTTTGAAACTCAGATCAAAAGCAGATGGCAGGAAACTGATATTCTCATTGAAAACCGCTGCGGATCGAGATATCGCGGCGGACGGTTTCTTATTTCAACAGCGCCCCAGATCAAAGAGCTTTGCGCATGGATTGAATCGGAGCATTTAAAGCTTCGCATTGCATTCGATATTCCGCAGCTATACACTGCACATCAGGTGACGCCCAAAAGAAGCTATGAAATTTGCGCGCTATTAGAGGAATTAAAAGAGATACGGCAATATATTGGCGGCGTTCATATATGGGGGAAGCGCACTTCCCACAGCAGACGCATCTCACATTGCGGGGATTTAAATACATACTTTAACAATGATATGCAGTTAAAGGCGGCCTTTCTGGATTCTTTAGGGCGGCTTTTTGGTGACAACCAAGTTAGAAATTTAGTTTTGGAGGTCAATAGTCACAGTGAGGATTTATGCTCCATCATTGAAGATTTGAACAAAGCCGGGGTTTCATACGTTTGACAAGCGGCATGATGGATTCGGACGATTACCCCTTGGGGCGGGGGGCCACTGGATGCCTGACTCCCGGATGTCCAGATTGGGTTATCCAGACAGGACGGAGAGAGATTGCCGCTCCTCCCTTAAAATAAACGCAGCGTCGTAAAATAGAGACGTGCTGCGGCGCAAAGAGTCCCTGCGCCGCAGTCACACAGCCTGCCGCAAGCGGTTCGCCGCTTGCGGCGGTTTTTCGCTGTTAAGATGGGCAGATGGCGCGAGACTCTGCGCGCGGGACAGACGACAGATACAAATGCGAAATGTTACAGCTCTGTTTTTGCAAGTTTGCCACGATTCTACAATCCGTGCGTTTTTTTCAGAATATGATAGAAATGCCTGCCTGTACAAGCAATGAACGCCCCCAAAGAGGCAACCTGCTGCGCATTTTCTTTACAGGAGTGTGACATCAGAAAGGATTCTGAAAGACGAGTTATAGAAAAAATGTCCAAAATTGTCCAAGTTTGTCGAAACTACTGTAAAAAGAAGAGAAATATAATAAAATAAGGTATGTATGACAGAAAGGGGAGGACTCCGGATGAAGGAGATCAAGCAAATCGTCGCAAGGATCAGCGGGCACCGGAACCGGGAGTGCTATACGATTCTGTGTTACGCGGTGGAAGCGGCTCGCCATTATCAGCCCCAAGAGCCCAAAATGAAGGTCATTTTGGCAGATGTTGTGGACATGATGGAGGAGAAAAAAGAACTGAGCACGCTTTCCAAGGCCTTGTCTCGAGTTGCAGCGGACATTTGGGAGCATGGGGACCATCAAGAGCTCTGGAAAGTGTTCGGCCGTCAGACCGTGGACCCGCCCACGCCGAAGGAGCTGGTGTTTCGTCTGGCTGAATACGTATGGAGAGAGTCGGGGACACCGGAACAGCAGATTGCCTACCGGCGGTGGCAGAGTGCAGCGGGGGCTGGCTACGGCATTATCGCCAAAATTCAAGAGCCTGAGTATCATGTGGTGACAAGTCCCATCACAAAGGATTTAGACACGGTGGAGCGGCTTGTCCAACGGCTCAACCAGGAGCAGACTCCGGTCAGGGTCTTTGAAGAGCGGTATCTTCTCGGCAATTTGCTGGATCTGATGAAAAATTAACGTCAAAACAAGAAGAGGGCCAACGGCTGCGGCGCGCAAAGCATTGCGGCCGTTAGCTTTTTTTGACCTGGAATCTATGTTACAACTAAAAACAAATTTTTAATTACATATTAAAAATAAAAGCGCAAAAAATAAAGGGTTTGAAATCCAGAACTTGACTGCTTTGTTACAGTCGCGTTACAAAATATGATACACGATTGACTTTGTGGTTGACGCCGTGATATATTCATCGTGCGGAACGGAGTACTGGATGGTCCATCCCGGCACAGATACGGGGTCGGCTAGCCACGGTATGTGCGCCGGAAAAAGACCCGACAGCACAACGTTTCGACAAAAATGGCGGTAATTTCCGCTAAATCTAAAAGGAGGAAACCATGAAGAAGTTCCTTTCTCTGGTGCTGGCACTGACCATGATGATGTCTCTCGTCACGATCAACGCTGGCGCCAAGGAATTCACGGACGACGAGGATCAGAATTATGATGAAGCCATCGCCGTGATTTCCGAAATTGGAGTTGTCGACGGCTATCCCGACGGCAGCTTCAAGCCCCAGGGCACTCTGACCCGTGGGGCAGCCGCCAAGATCATCTGCAACCTGATTCTTGGCCCCACCACCGCAGGTGAGCTGCACGCGGACACCGCTCCCTACAAGGACGTGCCCACCAGCAACACCTTCTCCGGCTACATCGCTTACTGCGCCAAGGAGAAGATCATCTCCGGCTACGCGGACGGCACCTTCCGTCCCTCCGCTGGTCTGACCGGCTATGCCTTCATGAAGATGCTGCTGGGCGCTCTGGGCTATGACGCCGAGAACGAGGGTTACACCGGCGCCAACTGGTCCATCAACGTTGCCAAGCAGGCCATCGGTATCGGCCTGAACAACAGCCTGGTGGATGAGTTCAACGGCGTTGACCAGGTGACCCGTGAAGAGGCCGCCCTGTATGCCTTCAACACCCTGAAGGCCACCATGGTGGACTACGATCAGAAGATCACCACCACCATCAACGGCGTGGACGTGGTCATCTCCCAGGGCACCGCGAAGCCCGTGGACTGGTCTGAGGGCAGCAACCGCGACGGCAACATCAAGGACGACGGCTATGTTCAGTTCGCTGAGGAGTACTTCCCCAAGCTGTACCTGGACAACACCACCGACGCCTTCGGCCGTCCCGCTCGTGAGTGGGAGTATAGCGGCAACACCGTCGGCACCTATGTCAACCACGACATCCTGAAGAAGGAGTTCACCACCGAGGTCACCGGCCGCGATCTGTATGACGTGCTGGGCAAGTCCACCATTGATGATTATGAGTTCCTGATCTCTGTGGACGGCGAGACCGAGAAGAACGTTCTGGGTGATGCTTTCTTCACCGAGGACAACATCCTCCGCTCCAACACCAAGGGCGTGGGCGGCACCGGCAACGGCGTTCTGACCCAGGTCTATGTGGACACCGATAACAAGGACGTTTACATCGCTGTCATCAACACCTATCTGGCTGTTGCCACCGATGACTACAACGAGAAGAAGGACGAGGCCACTTACACCGTCTGGAGTCTTGAGAACAAGGGCACCAGCTCTGACAAGACTCTGGTGAAGGCCCTGCCTGCCAAGAGCACTGATGCTGCCATCAATCTGGACCTGACTGTTTCCGGTGAGGACTTCGCGATTGAAGAGGTTAAGGAAGACGATATCGTTCTGGTCCACGTGGCCGAGGGCGAGATCAAGGAGATCATGGAGCCCGAGGTTCTGAGCGAGGTGGAGATCACCGCCTTCAAGAATGGCTCCTGGATCACCGTGGACGGCGAGCAGTATGATTACAACGACGCCATCCAGTATGACGACGACGTGTTGGACGACTATGACGACACCAACATGAAGGACACCACCTACAACGTGTACCTGGACGCTTACGGCTATGCCATCGGCGTGGAGGTTGTTGAGGAGTCCAGCAACTATCTGTTCCTGACCGGCATGGACGGCAGCAACAGCAACCTGAGCAACCGGAACGTGGACGCCAACGTGATCTTCACGGACGGCACCATGGCCACCGTAACGGTGAACTTCAAGGACAGCGAGAACGCTGCTGGTGGTTCTTTGACCCCCGGCGCTCTGATGAACACCTGGTGCAAGTACACCGTCAATGGCGACAAGGTCTATACCCTGACTGAGATTGCCGATAGCAAGGCTACCTTTGAGAACGCCGACGGCAGCACCGACAAGGCGGGCCAGGGCAGCAACCTTGACACAGCTAGCGCTGCGGATAAGGAGTTTGTCACTCTGGATAAGTCTCACGTGACCCTGAACGGTATCACTGACAGCACCGGCTTCAAGCGCGTGTATGCCAACGACAACTCTGTGTTCCTGTCTGTTGAGACCGAGAAGCTCAACAACAACAGCACTGACTATGTCATCATCAGCGATGTGGACGGCATCTCCACCGGCATTCAGAACGTGAATCTGAAGGCTTGGAACGCCAAGGCCGTGAAGGCGGACGACACTGCTTACAGCGCCGTTGCCGAGGCTAACATCTCTCACGGCGTGTACACCCTGTTTGACGACGACGGCTATGTGATCGCCGCTGTGGTTGTCGGCGAGGACGATGGCACCACCACCAACTACGCTTTCGTTACCTCCGACAGCATGAACCGCGAGTCCTATGACAAGGAGAAGGATGAGTACACCTGGAGCCGCGAGGCGATCGTCAATGGCGAGCTGGTGACTCTGACCGAGACTGGCAGCTCCAACCCCGAGCTGCGCGGCATGGTGCGCGGCAGCTGGTACGAGGTGAAGTACTATGCTGATGGCACTGTCCGTAGAGTCACCGAGATCAAGAAGGACAACGGCGACACCACTGTGGATGCCAATGAGTTCTACGCTAACTCTAGTGCCCCCGTTGGCACCTATCCCAAGTACGTCGGTTTGATCGACTATGTTGAGAAGGCTTCTGACGATAACGACACGGTGGTTCTGTATCAGGATCTGACGGCTCAGACCTATGTGGTCTCTGTGAAGGGCAGCACCCTGCAGGTGGACACCACCATCTCCACCGGCAGCCGCGGCTTCGCCGTGAGCCCCAGCGCCAAGACCGTCCTGATTCAGGACAGCGTGACCAGCAGCGGCAAGGTGACGCTCATGGACGATATCTATGAGTACACCGGTGGTTCTGCCGGCCTGGAGCGTGCGGTTCGGAACCTGAACGACAATGCCAAGTTCAAGGGCTATATCGGTGCTGTGATCGAGAACGGCGTTGCTACCAGCGTTGTGATCTATGACAAGACCGAGACCGACATCAACACCGGCATTGACGGTTCCGACATCGACGGCGTGACCGTGACGCTGAACGATCCCTCTGCTGGTAAGGTGTCCGTGAGCTACACTGGCACTAAGCCCACTGACGATCAGGCGATCTCCGCCATCGTGAGCGAGATGAACAAGCAGGGCTACACCGTGACGAACACGAAGTATGACAACAGCGTGCCCGCCTATGTGTTAAGCACAACCCGCAAGGTTGGCGGTATGGAGGTTGCTCAGGACTTCACTTGGGACGGCACCAAGACCCAGATGATCACCATCAAGGTGGACGGCACCAACAAGCTGGTTGCTAATGGTACGACTTTCGCCAGCCTGTTTACCAGCCCCTCCGCTACGGAGTTTGCCAGCCTGAATGGTAACATGAAGGCCACCAATGACTCCACTGCTCTGAGCGCTGGCGATGAGATTAACACCACCCTGCATGTTCAGGTCACCGTGACCCCTGCGGTTACAGCTACCGGCGCCACCACTGGCTTTGCCAGCGGTGCTACGGCCACCGCTACTGCTGACAGCACGATGACTGGCTATGTGCAGAAGGGCGTTGCGGGCAGCTACAAGGTTGTGATTGAAATTGGCGGTTCCGCTGCTACGGATGCTCAGGTGAATCTGACTGAGGACGGCGGCCGTACTCTGGACGTTACCACCATTGCTGCATCCACGACTGTTGGTACTAAGATTCCTGTTACTGTGACTCTGAGTGCCTCTGATACCAATAGCACCGTGACCCTTGCGTTTACGGTTGCTGACTAATTGGTAACGCTTGTGATATAGGCCTGTAAAAAGGCAATCACAAGATGAAAAAGGCCCGCCCCCTCTCGGGGGCGGGTCCTTTTTTACGCTTTACTCCGCATCCGCCTGGTAGAAGGCCAGGACGTAATAAGGAGACGGGCTGTTCATCTGATAAGCGGGGGTTTGGGTCTGATTGCTGTACCAGGAGACGGTATTCCCGGACCAGGACACCTGCATCCGGTTGTAGCCGTAGGTGGTATCCATATAGGTGTGGTAAGTGGTTGAGGTGGCATTTGGCACCAGCACCATAATTTCACCGCAGTAGCTGAATACCAGCGCCGCCAGCGGCATGCCGTTTGGAAAGGTCAGGTGGTTGGGGTGGCTGGGGCCGCATTCGTCGGTACCCACATAGGTGGTGGCCCAGAGCCGGCAGTTCCCGCACCCGGCCAGGGCTGCGGCATGGTCTGCCAGGGCCGCGTCCACCTTGGCGTTGTCGCTGTTGAAATTCTCCCGGAGAATCCGGTCCTCCCCCTCCCACTGGGAGAGCTGAAAATGGCTGGTCTGCTGCATAAAAAACCCCTCCTGCTAAAAATGTGATATATAGTTGTAACATAAAAGGCCCCCCAAACAAAAAAGTTGCACGCCTCCGTGCAACCTGACAAAAAGTTTTCGCCCGCCTTTTGAAAAAGGCGGCGGGGATCGGGGCAGCGCCCCGCCGCAGCCCAAAACAAGGCCGCCCCTTTTGGGGGCGGCCTTGCACTGCTTATTTCTGGTAGTTCTGCATTCTCCAAACGATGGCGGAGACCTGACCACGGGTCAGCGTGTTGTTGGGACGGAAGGTGCTGGTACCATTGGAGAAGTAGCCCTCCACAATCCCAGCCGCATTCAGAGCCTGCACATACAGGTCTGAGGTGTCCGTAAAGGGCTTCACACTGGAGAGATTGGCCGTGCTCAGTTTCAGAGCGCCGGCAGCCAGCTGGGCCACTTGCAGACGGGTGATGGGAGCGCTCAGGTTCACATTGCCGCGTGTCACCAGACCGTCCGCCTGGGCCTTGGCCAGATAGCCGCTGAAGACGCTGCTTGAATTGGTGGGAGCCTGCTCCGGATAACCGGCGGCCAGCATCACCAGCTTGAGCGCCGCGCCATAGGAGATGGTGCTGTCGGGCTTAAAGGCGCCGTTGCTGTAGCCATCAATCACGCCCGCGTCCGAGAGCTCGGTCACATACTTGTAGCACCAGCTGGAAGAGCCCACGTCGCTGAACGTCCTGCGGGTGTTCACCACGCCCAGGGAGAACGTGCCGGACGCCAGGGCCTGACCGTTGCTGTTCAAAGCCACATACGGAATCTCCACAGAGCCGGTATAGGTGGAAGCGGGCACAAAGCGCAGCTGGCTGATAGAGTTGCTGCCGCTGGCATAGGTGTACTGGGTGGTGGTGTTGGCCCGGGTGGAGGTGCCGCTGCCCACGTACACGGTGCCCTGGTTGGAGGCGGGGAGACTCAGCAGCTGGATGCTGTACAGGCTGGAGCCAGTGGCATTCAGCACCGCGCTGTAGAAACCGCTGGCAGGGAAGGAGACGGCGGTATTCCGGGAGGTGACGCCGTAAATCTCCGACACGGCGGATCGGCTGACACTGATCAGAAGAGAGCCGGAGACATTCACCCCGTTGGTGCCATATGCGGTAAAGGGAATCGTGACGCAGTAATTGCTGCCGGAGGGCACATAGGTCAGCTCCGTCAGGGCGTACTGAGCGGTGGAGGTGGGATTGAAGTAGAAGGCGTTAGAATTGGAGGAGGTGAGCTGGGTACGGCCCGTGGAGCCATATTTGCTGGCACTGTAATAGTTGTAGTACAGAGCGCCGGTGGAGGGAACGCCGGTGAACATCACATAGTTCAGCGTTCCACCGGTGGATTTTTTGAAGTAGCGGGCAATGTCATTGGCATTGATCTGGACATTGGTGCCGGTGGTGGTGGAGTAGCGGACACTGCCCACATAGTTGGAGGTGGAGCCGTCCGTTTGAATGACCAGAGTGCCATCCACGTCATAGCCGTCTTCGTCATAGGCGGTAAAGGTCAGCTCAATGGGAGTCTTGAAGCTGGAGCTGGCCACAAAGGTCAGGCTGTCCAGAGCGTAGTCGTTGCGGCCCGTGGCATCCTTGGAGTTATAGTAGAAGGCGGCGTTATCCAGATCAGAGCGGGAGAAGGAGGTCTGACTGCTGGTGCCGTAACCGCTGTACAGCGTGCCCTGAGCGTAATCGTTGGCGCTGGCAGGCCGGTCAAAGATCACATAGTCCAAGTCCGCGTTGCGGTAGGTGTCCCGCAGGAAGGAGAGGAAGTCGCTGCGGTCAAAGTCCACGCTCTTGCCGGGGGACACCTTATAGGTGATGTCGCCGTCACTGGCGTTTTCGCTGGAACGCAGCTCCACGGTGCCATAGACCCGGTGACTGCTGTTGGCGCCGTAGGCTGTGAAGCTGAGCTTCACGGTGTCCTGGAACGTATTCTTGGCCGCGAACGTCAGATCGTTCAGTGCGTAATTGTCCCGGCCGGAGACGGAATTGCTGTAATAGAATGTGGCATCGTCCAGGTCAGAGCGGGTGAAGGCAGTCTCATAGCTGCTCCTGCCGTACTCGCTGTACAGCGTGCCATGGTCAAAGGCGTCGCTGTCAGGCCGGTCGAAGATCACATACTCGAGGCTCTCGCTGGGATAGGAGGCCTGGAACACCGTGTTGAAATTGGCCCGGTCAAAGTCCACGGTCTTGCCGGGGGTGACTCGGTAGACAATGGTCTTGCCGTCCACAGTGGCGTCGCCCACCGCCAGACGCACGGTGCCGCTCATCTGACCCCAGGTGCCGTAGGCGGTAAAGGTCAGGGTGATGGAGTCGTCGTCGGCATTCTTGTCGGCCACCAGGGAGAGATCGTCCAGGGCATAGTCGTTGCGGCCGGCGTCGTCCTCGTCGTAGTAGAAGCGGCTGTCGGTGAGATCGGAGTGGGAGAGGGAGGAGTTGCCGGCATAGACGGCTCCCTCAAAGGAATTATAGGTGCTCTTGGCCACGTTGAACGTGACATAGTTCAGCGTCCCGTTATATTGATTCCGATAGGCGTTATAGAAGTCCCGAGCGTCAAAGTCCGTCTCCTTGCCGGCTGCGGCGGTGTAGGAGATGGTGGACTTGTCATTGGTGGTGTACACGGCGTAGAACGTGGCGTTGGAATTGATGCGCTGGTAAGAGGGAGTCACCAAGGGCTGGTTGGTATAGAGATACCAGCTGCTGCCAGTATAGGAAGTGGTCCAGCCCTTGAACGTATAAGTGACGCCGCCAAAGGTGACCTTGGAGGGGTCGCTGGGGTTGTAAGGATAGCCGTTATTTTGGACGGTCTGGTTGGAGACCGCGATATTTCCAGAGCTGGAGAGGCTCTGGAAGGTTACGGTATAGCCGTTGGTTCTATAGAGAGCGGTGAATGTGGTGTTGCCGGTAATCGCCACATTAGCTGGATTCACCGTCTGCTGATTGGTATAGACGTAGTTGCTGGATGTTCCCTGCATCCAGCCATAGAATGTATAGGTAATGCCGCCGGAGGTAAAAGAAGAGGGGTTAGAAACCGCACTCGGACGCTGACCAGCGAGAACTGTCTGATTAGGAATCACAGAGCTTCCGGCAGGTGTTTGGAAAGTAACAGTAAAGCGGTTCTGCGGCATGTTCTGTTTACACACGTCACAGGCTCCGTCTCCATTATTATCAATATGGTTGGACTTCACAGAGGCACCGCCGCAAGTAGAGCAGATCTGCCAGTGCTGTGTGGTGCTGGATGTATATGTGTTAGCAGGGAAAATGTGGGCCGCATTACCTGTCTTGTTCGGGCAACCTGAGGTTGTGCAGGGATGCCAGTGATAGGAGGTATCATAACTCCATCCGCTGGACGGTTGATGGTTGTTGGTAGGTGAGATGGGTCTAACATCCTCATAACCGCAATCTTGGCATTTATAACGGTCTTCACCGTACTGGTAACAGGTGGCTGGCTTTGTTGAAGAGGGCGCTGAGGGATAGTTATGTGTCTTTGTTTCCATGGTATATCCGCACACGGTACAGACTTTTTCGTGTGAAGAGGTATCTTTTTGCCGCCATGCAGACTCATTATGGGCACCTCTCTCGCTCGTTGCGGTACATCCAGAAACCGTGCATTCATGCCAATGTTCCGTGCTACTACTAGACCAGGAAGTGGCATATGAATGTTGATGATCCTCTTCCGCCCCGGCCAGAGGGACCAGACTGATCATCATGATCAGCGCCAGCACTGCCGCGGGCAGTTGTTTCTTCCAAAGCTTCCTCATAAAAAGTCCCTCCATGATGTCGGATTTGCTGCCATTTGGTTACATAATATTCCTCTCTATAACATACTCGAAAGCCCTTTCAAAATCATGAACAAATTATGAACAAATAGAGCACTGGGGAAAAAGAGAGGTTTTTCTTTACAAATAATTTTGACTCCTATATAATACTATAGCTAACGAAATTTGAAGGATGGAGAGACGTCATGGCACTGATAGAATACGACGTTTACAAGCAGAAGCTGCGGGACCTGGGGCCGGAGCTGGACAAGCTGTCCGCTGCACTGGATGTGGAGAGCGCCCGGCAGGAGGCCGCCCGCCTGGAGGATGAGACCGCCCAAGATGGGTTTTGGAACGACCTGGAGCGTTCCCAGAAGGTGCAGGTGCGCCTCAAACAGCTCCAAAACAAGATCGGGCGCCAGGAAAAGCTCCTTGGCGCCTGGGAGGATTTGACCGTGCTCTGCGAGATGGGCCAGGAGGCGGACGACGCCGATATCCTGGAGGAAGTGAAGACCGAGTACGCCGCCCTGGAGGAGCGGGTGGAGGAGACCCGAATGACCACCCTTCTCTCCGGCGAGTATGACAGCTCCAACGCCATCATGCAGTTCCACGCCGGCGCCGGCGGTACCGAGGCCCAGGACTGGGCCCAGATGCTCTACCGGATGTACACCCGCTGGGCCGAGCGCCACGGCTTTGTCTATAAGATTCTGGACTATGAGGACGGGGACGAGGCGGGCATCAAATCCGCCGCCATCTCCATCGAGGGCGAGAACGCCTACGGCCTTTTGAAGAGCGAGAACGGCGTCCACCGCCTGGTGCGGGTGTCCCCTTTTGACGCCAACGCCCGCCGCCAGACCTCCTTCGCCGCCATCGAGGTCATGCCGGAGATCGAGAACGACGAGTCCATCGAGATTCGGGACGAGGACATCGAGATGCAGGTCTACCGGGCCAGCGGCGCCGGCGGCCAGCACGTGAACAAGACCTCCTCCGCCGTGCGGCTCATCCATAAGCCCACCGGCATCGTGGTGGCCTCTCAGCAGGAGCGCAGCCAGTTCCAGAACAAGGACAACT
>OGGQ01003658.1_pt1 | contig 14022 bp, 8 predicted proteins | sample 1571191 | NCBI WGS metagenome assembly OGGQ01 (sample SAMEA2582061, study PRJEB24529) | metagenome | biome: Human gut stool | place: China | collected 2011
ATCCTTCGCTACAAAGCTTTGTGGTGCATAAAAGTCATGCCCGTTATCAAGTTCAGTAAAATGCCCGGATTGTGCAAAAAGTCGTCCTGGCGACCACATTCCGGGTATTACGCCACTTTGAAAGCGATTTCGATAACTGTATCCCTCGGCATTCATTCCCTGCGGGGAAAACATCAGATAATGCTGATCGCCAAGGCTGAAAAAGTCCGGACATTCCCACATATAGCTTTCACCCGCATCAGCGTGGGCCAGTACGCGATCGAAGGTCCATTCACGCAATGAACTGCCGCGATAAAGCAGGATCTGCCCCGTGTTGCCTGGATCTTTCGCCCCGACAACCATCCACCATGTGTCGGCTTCACGCCACACTTTAGGATCGCGGAAGTGCATGATGCCTTCTGGTGGAGTGAGGATCACACCCTGTTTCTCGAAATGAATACCATCCCGACTGGTAGCCAGACATTGTACTTCGCGAATTGCATCGTCATTACCTGCACCATCGAGCCAGACGTGTCCGGTGTAGATAAGTGAGAGGACACCATTGTCATCGACAGCACTACCTGAAAAACACCCGTCTTTGTCATTCTCGTCTCCTGGCGCTAGCGCAATAGGCTCATGCTGCCAGTGGATCATATCGTCGCTGGTGGCATGTCCCCAGTGCATTGGCCCCCAGTGTTCGCTCATCGGGTGATGTTGATAAAACGCGTGATAACGATCGTTAAACCAGATCAGGCCGTTTGGATCGTTCATCCACCCGGCAGGAGGCGCGAGGTGAAAATGGGGATAGAAAGTGTTACCTCGGCGCTCGTGAAGTTTTGCTAGTGCGTTTTGCGCCGCATGTAATCGAGATTGCGTCATTTTTATCATCCTGGTTAAGCAAATTTGGTGAATTGTTAACGTTAACTTTTATAAAAATAAAGTCCCTTACTTTCATAAATGCGATGAATATCACAAATGTTAACGTTAACTATGACGTTTTGTGATCGAATATGCATGTTTTAGTAAATCCATGACGATTTTGCGAAAAAGAGGTTTATCACTATGCGTAAGTCAGATGAATTTAAGGGAAAAAAATGTCAGCCAAAGTATGGGTTTTAGGGGATGCGGTCGTAGATCTCTTGCCAGAATCAGACGGGCGGCTACTGCCTTGTCCTGGCGGCGCGCCAGCTAACGTTGCGGTGGGAATCGCCAGATTAGGCGGAACAAGTGGGTTTATAGGTCGGGTCGGTGATGATCCTTTTGGTGCGTTAATGCAAAGAACGCTGCTAACTGAGGGTGTCGATATCACGTATCTGAAGCAAGATGAATGGCACCGGACATCCACGGTGCTTGTCGATCTGAACGATCAAGGAGAACGTTCATTTACGTTTATGGTCCGCCCCAGTGCCGATCTTTTTTTAGAGACGACAGACTTGCCCTGCTGGCGACATGCCGAATGGTTACATCTCTGTTCAATTGCGTTGTCTGCCGAGCCTTCGCGTACCAGCGCATTTACTGCGATGACGGCGATCCGGCATGCCGGAGGTTTTGTCAGCTTCGATCCCAATATTCGTGAAGATCTATGGCAAGACGAGCATTTGCTCCGCTTGTGTTTGCGGCAGGCGCTACAACTGGCGGATGTCGTCAAGCTCTCGGAAGAAGAATGGCGACTTATCAGTGGAAAAACACAGAACGATCGGGATATATGCGCCCTGGCAAAAGAGTATGAGATCGCCATGCTGTTGGTGACTAAAGGTGCAGAAGGGGTGGTGGTCTGTTATCGAGGACAAGTTCACCATTTTGCTGGAATGTCTGTGAATTGTGTCGATAGCACTGGGGCGGGAGATGCGTTCGTTGCCGGGTTACTCACAGGTCTGTCCTCTACGGGGTTATCTACAGATGAGAGAGAAATGCGACGAATTATCGATCTCGCTCAACGTTGCGGAGCGCTTGCAGTAACAGCGAAAGGGGCAATGACAGCGCTGCCATGTCGACAAGAACTGGAAAGTGAGAAGTAAACGGCGAGGCCGCTCTTATCTCTAAATAGGACATGAATTTTTTAACGACAGGCAGGTAATTATGGCACTGAATATTCCATTCAGAAATGCGTACTATCGTTTTGCATCCAGTTACTCATTTCTCTTTTTTATTTCCTGGTCGCTGTGGTGGTCGTTATACGCTATTTGGCTGAAAGGACATCTAGGATTAACAGGGACGGAATTAGGTACACTTTATTCGGTCAACCAGTTTACCAGCATTCTATTTATGATGTTCTACGGCATCGTTCAGGATAAACTCGGTCTGAAGAAACCGCTCATCTGGTGTATGAGTTTCATTCTGGTCTTGACCGGACCGTTTATGATTTACGTTTATGAACCGTTACTGCAAAGCAATTTTTCTGTAGGTCTAATTCTGGGGGCGCTCTTTTTTGGCCTGGGGTATCTGGCGGGATGCGGTTTGCTTGACAGCTTCACCGAAAAAATGGCGCGAAATTTTCATTTCGAATATGGAACAGCGCGCGCCTGGGGATCTTTTGGCTATGCTATTGGCGCGTTCTTTGCCGGTATATTTTTTAGTATCAGTCCCCATATCAACTTCTGGTTGGTCTCGCTATTTGGCGCTGTATTTATGATGATCAACATGCGTTTTAAAGATAAGGATCACCAGTGCATAGCGGCGGATGCGGGAGGGGTAAAAAAAGAGGATTTTATCGCAGTTTTCAAGGATCGAAACTTCTGGGTTTTTGTCATATTTATTGTGGGGACGTGGTCTTTCTATAACATTTTTGATCAACAACTCTTTCCTGTCTTTTATGCAGGTTTATTCGAATCACACGATGTAGGAACGCGCCTGTATGGTTATCTCAACTCATTCCAGGTGGTACTCGAAGCGCTGTGCATGGCGATTATTCCTTTCTTTGTGAATCGGGTAGGGCCAAAAAATGCATTACTTATCGGTGTTGTGATTATGGCGTTGCGTATCCTTTCCTGCGCGTTGTTCGTTAACCCCTGGATTATTTCATTAGTGAAGCTGTTACATGCCATTGAGGTTCCACTTTGTGTCATATCCGTCTTCAAATACAGCGTGGCAAACTTTGATAAGCGCCTGTCGTCGACGATCTTTCTGATTGGTTTTCAAATTGCCAGTTCGCTTGGGATTGTGCTGCTTTCAACGCCGACTGGGATACTCTTTGACCACGCAGGCTACCAGACAGTTTTCTTCGCAATTTCGGGTATTGTCTGCCTGATGTTGCTATTTGGCATTTTCTTCCTGAGTAAAAAACGCGAGCAAATAGTTATGGAAACGCCTGTACCTTCAGCAATATAGACGTAAACTTTTTCCGGTTGTTGTCGATATCTCCATATCCCTCAACCGGAAAATAATAATACAAAAATGCTTAGCCCAACTAATAATCACCTAATCCAAACGCCTCATTCATGTTCTGGTACAGTCGCTCAAATGTACTCCGGATACGCGGTTCGCTGATTTCCAGGACATTGTCGTCATTCAGCGACCTGTCCCGAGTATCACGGGCCTGCGAATTCATCAAGGAATGCATTGCAGAGTGAAGTATCGAGTCACGCCATATTTCGCTATCAGGATTCTGTATGATGGTTACATCGCCCGGCCCAGGGCTGTTTAGTCATCAGCGCTTTCTGACAGTGCTGAGATTTCAACCTGTTGCAGTAAAAATGAGTAGATATAGGGCAAGTGTGCTGCCAAACCCATCTTTTACGGGGTGAAGGTAGATATTGTTAGAAGGGTATCTGGTGTCCCCTGCAGGAATCGAACCTGCAATTAGCCCTTAGGAGGGGCTCGTTATATCCATTTAACTAAGAGGACAATGCGGCATGAGTATACCCGCTAATGGACTGCGGGGTAAGTACGCTGCCGCTCGATTGCTTAAACCCTCGCCATTTATGCCGGGTTTTTATCATTTTTCTTAATGTTTTCCGCACGTTCTGCTTTTTGGCGTGCTTCTGCTTTGCGCTTGTTGCTCATGTCGTTACGAATCTGTGCATGACTCATTAACGCGAAGATAAAGGTGCCGCCGCAGATGTTCCCCGCTAAAGTAGGTAGTGCGAAGGGCCAGATGAAATCGCTCCAGTGCAGCGTGCCGTTAAACACCAGATAGAGGATTTCTACAGAACCGACAACGATGTGAGTGGTGTCACCCAGTGCAATAAGCCAGGTCATCAATATAATCACCACAATCTTTGCCGCACCCGCTGCAGGAAACATCCATACCATAGTGGCGATCAGCCAGCCGGAAATGATCGCGTTGGCAAACATCTCGCTGGGGGTGTTCTTCATCACATCCATGCCGATTTTGACAAATGCATCGCGAGTTTCTTCATTGAAGATTGGCATATATTCAAATGCCCACGCCGCAATACCTGTCCCGAGAATATTACCCAGCAGCACGACGCCCCATAACCGCATAAGTAAGCCAACGTTGCTCATTGTCGGTTTTTGCATGACGGGTAGTACCGCAGTCACGGTGTTTTCGGTAAATAATTGCTGGCGGGCCATAATGACGATAATAAAACCAAAGGTATAACCGAGATTCTCCAGCAAGAAGCTGCCCGGCACGCCTTCCAGTTCGACATGAAATATCCCTTTTGCCAGTAGCGAAGCGCCCATCGACAGACCCGCCGCAATGGCTGACCACAGTAGCGCCATTGCGTCGCGTTCCAGCTCTTTTTCACCATCCTGGCGGATATGCTCATGAATTGCCATCGCCCGGGAGGGGAGTCGATCTTCATCTATTTCTATTTTTTTGCCGCGCTCTTTTTCTTCGCTCTCAACTTCAATTTCGTCGCTGTGTTGATCAATTTTGTCGTTGTCCATGGTCTCTTCTCTTGAATTAGCACGTATAGCTAAAGCGTAGCGGCTTTTTTGCTCGCAACTGGCGGGAGTTACTCTGAAAATGTAGAAAAGGCCGCGTTTGCCTTTTTCTGTTTCTATAGAATCAAGTAGCCTACAGGGCGGCGATTACCAGGCTATGATCAAATCAGCAAATCAGGGCGTCTGGACATCAGTTGACGTGCTGTTACAATCGCCCACACCTAAACAGGCGGATACGGTATCGTTCCGTCATGGATGGCAAACTGCATAAGCCATAAAAAAACAGGGAGACATTTATGAAGCTTCGCCTGTCGGCGCTTGCTCTGGGAACTACGCTTCTGGTGGGGTGTGCGAGTTCCGGTACAGATCAGCAAGGGCGTTCTGACCCGTTAGAAGGGTTCAACCGCACCATGTACAACTTCAACTTCAATGTATTAGACCCGTATATTGTTCGACCAGTCGCTGTCGCCTGGCGTGATTATGTTCCGCAACCGGCGCGTAACGGTTTGAGCAACTTTACTGGCAACCTTGAAGAACCTGCGGTGATGGTTAACTACTTCTTGCAGGGCGACCCTTATCAGGGGATGGTCCACTTTACCCGCTTTTTCCTGAACACCATTTTGGGGATGGGCGGCTTTATTGATGTTGCAGGGATGGCGAACCCGAAACTGCAACGGACTGAACCTCACCGCTTCGGTAGTACGCTTGGTCATTATGGTGTGGGTTATGGGCCATACGTTCAGTTACCGTTCTACGGTAGCTTCACGCTGCGTGATGACGGTGGTGATATGGCGGATGGTCTTTACCCGGTTCTTTCCTGGTTGACCTGGCCGATGTCTGTGGGTAAATGGACGCTTGAAGGTATCGAAACCCGCGCACAGCTGCTGGATTCCGACGGTCTGCTGCGTCAGTCGTCCGATCCTTACATTATGGTGCGCGAAGCGTACTTCCAGCGTCATGATTTCATCGCTAATGGCGGCGAACTCAAACCGCAGGAAAATCCGAACGCGCAAGCGATTCAGGATGATTTAAAAGATATCGATTCTGAATAAGAAACAAATAAAAAAGGTGAGTCGCAAAACTCACCTTTTTTGTTGTTATCCCTCAATTACCACAAGTAAAAGGAGATAAACCGACAATGACCCGGACGTAATGATGTAAAAATACTGATGTTCGTCATTGACTATTTCAGATATTCAGTCGTTGAAAAATCAAAAAACTGGAAAAATAATTTTAAACATCATCAAAATTAACACCTAACGCAGATAGTTGATTAATTTCATTTTGATATTCCGTCTGGCAATTTTGAAGCCTTTCTTCAATTTTACCTTCGAGTTTCTTATAGTGCACATATATATTTTGAGAATGGTCAGTGTTAACTTCGTTATCGAATAAAGTAGAAACTATTTCTTTTACATTATTGCGTCTATATTTTGCATTGTCCACTTGAAAATTATATCTTATTGCTCGACCATAACGTTTAAAAACTTCGTTTGGTTCTTTCAGTCTTTCCCCGTTGAGTTCGTTTACAACTTGATGATTTATACCTGTTGCAAATAATTCTGCCATGAGAGCTTTATTGCTTTCAAATGACGCTGAAGCATTCCTGGCGTTTTCACTACAATATTGTGTGAGACTATCACCATTAATACGAATTCCTCTTTTAATATGGTAGTTGTCCTGATCGTAGTAACCGAGAGATAAATAATCGTTTCCGTTTGTATTTTTAATTACAATGGCGAGAGTGTTGTATTTTTTATCTTTACCGTGCCAGGTAAATAAGTCCGTTGGTTTGCTTATCCCGTTCTCATCGGATTTTGTTACCGTATGTATGAGGTTACGTGATATTTTATCGAAAATAAAATCAGGATCTCCATTATATATTTCTTTTATTGCGCTGAAGATCATTTTCTTGTTATTGATATCATGAGTATTCTCTACTACATTTTCATTGATGAGGGTTTGGCCGAGTTTTTTTTCATCGTTCGTAGGTGATTTTATTGGTTCTTGATTTTCAATATCAATATCAATATCAAAAGTAATATCGTCTGTATCATTGGAGTCAATGCCAATATCACTACGATCATCAATACCACTAACAATAATACCATCAGTAAATTCAGCATTATTTATATCATCATGAGCCTTCTCAACTATGTTCTCATTAATGATAGTACGGACGAGTTCTTTGTCTTTATAGCTCGCAAGTAATTTTATTGGTTCTTGGTTATCGATACCAATAGTAATATAGTCTGTATCATTGGAATCAATATTAATATAAGTAACTGAGGAATTATTAATATTAAATCTATCAGGATTGTCGTTTACTCGCATGGCGTTTTTTATAAGCTCAAGCAAATGTTTAATACAGGTGCTTATTCCTTCCTTACCATTAAAAAGGTTTTTGAACTCTTGTACTAATCCATTAACTTCATCATTGTTATTTTCATTGATGGATTCTGGGTAAGCTGCGCTGGTATTGTTGATTGAAATAGATGGTAGCATGATTTTATTCCATGTTGATTGATTTGTTACAAATATATATTACCTAATAAAATAGACTATCAAAAAACGCTCATTTATTTAGAGCCTATCTTTAATTTGAGTGTATGAGCGCACAATAGCCAGGGAGGTTGAGTATCCTGGAAATGCAGAAAAGTAAACTCTTTGAGAAGGACGAGCAGAACGCCTGAAAATATGCGTTTCCCTTCAGGTTTGTCTGTGGATACCACTTACTGATTTGAAAGGGCAAGCTGCCATCAGGCTGTTTGCAAAACTCAGGAGGCAAGCAATGAGGAAACTACTTTCGGTGAAGTGGGGGAGTTAAAGTCACCTGCATAGCAGGTGACTTTATCCAGGCGAACGCGTTATCAGAACGCGTAGTTAAAGTTAGTACCGAACAGCCAGGCTTTACCTTCAGACTCGAAGGAATAAGCTGCCGGTCCTTCACCTTCAGTAAACTTCACTTTCTGACCATGCATATAAGATGCGCCAACGTCAATGGATGCATCTTCATTAAATGCGTAGGTTAACCCAGCACTTAACCACAAGCGATCCTGGTCAGGAATGGAAATAGAACGTTTATCTGCCGGAACTGGGCTATCGTCATAGGCGATACCGGTACGGAAGGTCCAGTTTTTATCGTAATAGTAGGTTGTGCCCAACGCGATACGATATGCGTCACGGAATCCTTCATCTTTATAGAACAGAGTCTGGCCACTATCGCCTTTCGCTTTCAACTCCTGGAACTGGCTCCAACTGGTATAGGCCATGCTGTAGTGAATTGCCCACTGCGGCGCAACACGGTTATAACCAGAAATCTCCCACATCTCAGGCAGGTTGAGCGTCAGGGAGCCATTTTGTGTTGCACCCATCGTGCCATACGGTAAGCCCATGCTACCCAAAATATTGTTCAGATTTGGGTTAATGGAACTTTTGTAATCCCCTTCGAAGTCGATTTTAACTTCTGAACGATATGTCAGGCCCCAACGGTTATCTTTATCCAGTTCATAAAGAATACCCGCGTTCCAGCCGAAGCCCCATTCGTCACCTTTCAGATGGGCAATTTGAGAGTCCGGAGTATTAATACCATTGGTTAATGAAGCGGGTACACCCCGGGCAATCAACTGCTGAGACAACATAGGCCCCAGCGAACCGGCGTAACGCTCAATTTTTGCTTTGGCGTAAACCGCATCAAAACCAAGACCAAAACTCCAGCTATTGTTAAGGCGATAAGCCCCGCTAAGGTTAAGGTTGATTGTCTGCAGATCGGTTTTACCGCCATAGATACCAGCAGCGTAGTTGTCGGTAAATTCCGTAGCCAGGCCGTAGTTGGAAGTTATTGACGCTCCCCAACCAAACTGATCGTTGATAGGCGCGACAAAGTGCAGGTTAGGTACCCACGCTGTCGGTGCGATATTTTTAGCATTTGCACTCTGACCGGTTAAATCAGAATGTCCGGTAATATCTACATCCGGATCAATATAAACCGCACCCGCAGAAAATGTCGGGCGGTCAAACATGGTAATCAATGCGGGGTTACGGCTAACGTTACCTGCATCATCGGCAATTGCACCTTCCCCTGAATAAGCCCGGCCCAGGCCAGAGGAAGAAAATTCGTTTAACTGAAAGCCTGCCGACCAGGCCTGGGTGGAGATAAGTGCCACTGCGACTGCGAGAGCAGACTTTGTAAACAGGGTTTTCTGGCTCATGACCATAACCTCAATGATTTATTTTTATACAAACTATGTTACGTGCTGTAACAGGAGCGCGAAGTGTAGGGTCTGAGGTACATCTTAGAAATCAGACCAGTGGCGAGAGTATAGGTCGGACCAGCTGGAATGTTGCAAGTATGTTTCTATCTTTTTTCAAATATGATCTAAGAAACGCGATCCAGCTGGCAAAATTTGGAGGTGGCGCACTCATGGATTCGGGTGAATTTTGTTTTAGATCATTTTTAAGTGTGATTTCGGTCACTTATCCGATTTTGCAGAATTAACAACTGGAGCAGCACTTTCCGGAAGCGTAAAATATCCACAACGTTTATCTGGCACCTTGGGTGCACATACAGAGGAAATCAACGATGAGTAAATGTAGTGCTGATGAAACCCCGGTTTGCTGCTGTATGGATGTTGGCACCATTATGGACAACTCCGACTGCACCGCGTCTTACAGCCGCGTGTTTGCAAACCGCGCAGAAGCAGAACAAACGCTGGCGGCGCTGACTGAAAAAGCCCGTAGCGTGGAATCCGAACCGTGCAAAATCACCCCGACTTTCACTGAAGAGTCTGACGGTGTGCGCCTGGATATCGATTTCACTTTTGCCTGCGAAGCTGAAATGCTGATCTTCCAGCTGGGTCTGCGTTAATTCCTCTCGGGTACGTACGCCCCTGTCAGTTGTTGGCAGGGGCGTTTTATTTTCTCTTCTACTTTTCTCTCTGTGTCATAGCTCCCACTTTCCCTTTTCTCCGCTTGGCTAAATGTAAAAAAATGGTTAAGACTATGATCAGGTCAGACCACTTTATTTATTTTTTTACAGGGGAGTGTTATGGGTCAGGTTTTACCGCTGGTTACCCGCCAGGGCGATCGTATCGCCATTGTTAGCGGTTTACGTACGCCTTTTGCCCGCCAGGCGACGGCTTTTCATGGCATTCCCGCGGTTGATTTAGGGAAGATGGTGGTAGGCGAATTGCTGGCACGCAGCGAGATCCCCGCCGAAGTGATTGAACAACTGGTTTTTGGTCAGGTCGTACAAATGCCGGAAGCCCCCAACATTGCGCGTGAAATTGTTCTCGGTACTGGAATGAATGTGCATACCGATGCTTACAGCGTCAGCCGCGCTTGCGCTACCAGTTTCCAGGCGATTGCAAACGTCGCAGAAAGCCTAATGGCGGGAACTATTCGCGCGGGGATTGCCGGTGGGGCCGATTCCTCTTCCGTATTGCCAATTGGCGTCAGTAAAAAACTGGCGCGCGTGCTGGTTGATGTCAACAAAGCTCGAACCATGAGCCAGCGCCTGAAACTCTTCTCTCGCCTGCGTTTGCGCGACTTAATGCCGGTGCCTCCGGCAGTGGCGGAATACTCTACTGGCTTGCGGATGGGCGACACCGCTGAACAAATGGCGAAAACCTACGGTATTACTCGCGAACAGCAAGATGCATTAGCGCACCGTTCGCATCAGCGAGCCGCTCAGGCGTGGTCAGACGGTAAACTCAAAGAAGAGGTGATGACTGCCTTTATCCCTCCTTATAAACAACCGCTTGTCGAAGACAACAATATTCGCGGTAATTCCTCGCTTGCTGATTACGCAAAGTTGCGTCCGGCGTTTGATCGTAAACACGGGACGGTAACGGCAGCAAACAGTACGCCGCTGACCGATGGCGCAGCGGCGGTGATCCTGATGACCGAATCGCGGGCGAAAGAATTAGGGCTGGTACCGCTGGGGTATCTGCGCAGTTACGCATTTACTGCGATAGATGTCTGGCAGGACATGTTGCTCGGTCCGGCCTGGTCAACGCCGCTGGCGCTGGAACGTGCCGGTTTGACAATGAGCGATCTGACATTGATCGATATGCACGAAGCCTTTGCAGCTCAGACACTGGCGAATATTCAGTTGCTGGGTAGCGAACGTTTTGCTCGTGATGTACTGGGGCGTGCACATGCCACTGGCGAAGTGGACGATAGCAAATTTAACGTGCTTGGCGGTTCGATTGCTTACGGGCATCCCTTCGCGGCGACCGGCGCGCGGATGATTACCCAGACATTGCATGAACTTCGGCGTCGCGGCGGTGGATTTGGATTAGTGACCGCCTGTGCTGCGGGTGGGCTTGGCGCGGCAATGGTTGTGGAGGCGGAATAATGGAAATGGCATCAGCGTTTACCCTTAATGTCCGTCTGGACAACATTGCTGTTATCACCATCGACGTACCGGGTGAGAAAATGAATACCCTGAAGGCGGAGTTTGCCTCGCAGGTGCGCGCCATTATTAAGCAACTCCGTGAAAACAAAGAGTTGCGCGGCGTGGTGTTTATCTCCGCGAAACCAGACAACTTCATTGCTGGCGCAGACATCAACATGATCGCCAACTGCAAAACGGCGCAAGAAGCGGAAGCACTGGCGCGGCAGGGTCAACAGTTAATGGCGGAGATTCATGCTTTGCCCGTTCCGGTTATCGCGGCTATTCATGGCGCTTGCCTGGGCGGTGGGCTGGAGTTGGCGCTGGCGTGCCACGGTCGCATGTGTACTGACGATCCTAAAACGGTGCTCGGTTTGCCTGAAGTACAACTTGGATTATTACCCGGTTCAGGCGGCACCCAGCGTTTACCGCGTCTGATAGGCGTCAGCACAGCATTAGAGATGATCCTCACCGGAAAACAACTTCGGGCGAAACAGGCATTAAAGCTGGGGCTGGTGGATGACGTCGTTCCGCAATCCATTTTACTGGAAGCCGCTGTTGAGCTGGCAAAGCAGGATCGTCCATCTTCACGCCCTCTACCTGTACGCGAGCGTATTCTGGCGGGGCCGTTAGGTCGTGCGCTGCTGTTCAAAATGGTCGGCAAGAAAACAGAACACAAAACTCAGGGTAACTATCCGGCGACAGAACGCATCCTGGAGGTTGTCGAAACGGGATTAGCGCAAGGCACCAGTAGCGGCTATGACGCTGAAGCCCGTGCTTTTGGCGAACTGGCGATGACGCCGCAATCGCAGGCGCTGCGTAGTATCTTTTTTGCCAGTACGGAAGTGAAGAAAGACCCCGGCAGTGATGCGCCGCCTGCGCCATTAAACAGCGTGGGAATTTTAGGTGGTGGCTTGATGGGCGGCGGTATTGCTTACGTCACTGCTTGTAAAGCGGGGCTTCCGGTCAGAATTAAAGATATTAACCCGCAGGGCATAAATCATGCGCTGAAGTACAGTTGGGATCAGCTGGAGGGCAAAGTTCGCCGTCGTCATCTCAAAGCCAGCGAACGTGACAGACAGCTGGCATTAATCTCCGGAACGACGGACTATCGCGGCTTTGCCCATCGCGATCTGATTATTGAAGCGGTGTTTGAAAATCTCGAATTAAAACAACAAATGGTGGCGGAAGTTGAGCAAAATTGCGCCGCTCATACCATCTTTGCTTCGAATACGTCATCTTTACCAATTGGTGATATCGCCGCTCACGCTACGCGACCTGAGCAAGTTATTGGCCTGCATTTCTTCAGTCCGGTGGAAAAAATGCCGCTGGTGGAGATTATTCCTCATGCGGGGACATCGGCGCAAACCATCGCTACCACAGTAAAACTGGCGAAAAAACAGGGTAAAACGGCAATTGTCGTGCGTGACAAAGCCGGGTTTTACGTCAATCGCATTTTAGCGCCTTACATTAATGAAGCTATCCGCATGTTGACCGAAGGTGAACGGGTAGAGCACATTGATGCCGCGCTGGTGAAATTTGGTTTTCCGGTAGGCCCAATCCAACTTTTGGATGAGGTAGGAATCGACACCGGGACTAAAATTATTCCTGTACTGGAAGCCGCTTATGGAGAACGTTTTAGCGCGCCTGCAAATGTTGTTTCTTCAATTTTGAACGACGATCGCAAAGGCAGAAAAAATGGCCGGGGTTTCTATCTTTATGGTCAGAAAGGGCGTAAAAGCAAAAAACAGGTCGATCCCGCCATTTACCCGCTGATTGGCACACAAGGGCAGGGGCGACTCTCCGCACCGCAGGTAGCTGAACGGTGTGTGATGTTGATGCTGAATGAAGCAGTACGTTGTCTGGACGAGCAGGTTATCCGTAGCGTGCGTGACGGAGATATTGGCGCGGTATTTGGCATTGGTTTTCCGCCATTTCTCGGTGGTCCGTTCCGCTACATCGATTCTCTCGGTGCGGGTGAAGTGGTTGCAATAATGCAACGACTGGCCACGCAGTATGGTTCCCGTTTTACCCCTTGCGAGCGTTTAGTCGAGATGAGCAAGCGTGGGGAAAGTTTTTGGAAAACAACTGCAACTGACCTGCAATAAGAAGGTCAAAGCTATATGAATCCGCGCTGAATGGCGGAGTATTGCTCAAAATGTAAACGCATATTGACTATACTTACGCCATTGAGGTAAAAAACAGCGTTTCATTCGGTGAATGGATAAGGCACAATGCCGGCCACCGTTTTCTTTCTCTGGTTTCAGATGAAAGAAAACGGGCGAATCTGGTTAACAAAAGCGGTGCAATATGCAAGTTTTTATCATGCGTCACGGCGACGCAGCCCTCGATGCCGCCAGTGATTCGGTTCGTCCTCTGACTACTAACGGTTGTGACGAATCTCGCCTGATGGCGAACTGGCTGAAAGGTCAAAAAGTGGAAATCGAACGCGTTCTGGTGAGCCCGTTCCTGCGAGCCGAGCAAACACTGGAAGAAGTAGGGGATTGTCTGAACCTGCCTTCCAGTGCAGAAGTTCTGCCGGAGTTAACGCCCTGCGGCGATGTTGGTCTGGTCAGTGCCTATTTACAGGCGTTGACCAATGAAGGTGTTGCTTCGGTACTGGTGATCTCCCACTTACCCTTAGTCGGGTATCTGGTTGCTGAGTTATGTCCGGGCGAAACGCCGCCTATGTTTACCACCTCGGCCATTGCCAGCGTAACGCTTGATGAAAGCGGAAACGGCACATTCAACTGGCAGATGAGCCCGTGTAATCTGAAGATGGCAAAAGCGATTTAATACGC
>OGGQ01003659.1_pt1 | contig 14019 bp, 10 predicted proteins | sample 1571191 | NCBI WGS metagenome assembly OGGQ01 (sample SAMEA2582061, study PRJEB24529) | metagenome | biome: Human gut stool | place: China | collected 2011
CAGACGACTATGTTTCAAGCCGCGTTTGCGAAGGAAACTAATTTTTTCCGCCGCCGGGGGAATCGAGTACGACCGCTGCCAGTGGCAGAAGAAGGGAGTATGAGATTCTGTGAGGAACAAGCGATTCAAGCGGATGCGCAGAAGCGCGCCGATTCCGAACAGAGGACACAGAGTACGACCGCTGCCAGTGGCAGAAGAAGGGAGTATGAGATTCTGTGAGGAACAAGCGATTCAAGCGGATGCGCAGAAGCGCGCCGATTCCGAACAGAGGACACAGAGTACGACCGCTGCCAGTGGCAGAAGAAGGGAGTATGAGATTCTGTGAGGAACAAGTGATTCAAGCGAATGCGCAGAAGCGCGCTGATTCCGAACAGAGGGAGAAATGATAACAGCAGAAACAAGGAGTGTGCCGACTGAGCTGAGCGAGGGAGAGCAGACGACTATGTTTCAAGCCGCGTTTGAACGGTAAAAAATATCATAAAATATAAGGCGGTCAGCCAACGTGTTTTATAAACACAAAAAGCTGATCGCCTTTTTTTATTTTTTGAATTTTGAGAAATCTATTAAATTTTTTATCGGCATTCCCGCAGAATAATTTTTAAGATTTTCAGCACATATATGATAGATGGAATCAGATATTTCTTTGGAGTGTCCAAAGCTCTTTCCTGATATGTGAGGAGTTATAATTACATTTTCTATTCCCCACAGAGAACTGTCAGAAGGCAGGGGCTCCGGATCGGTGACATCAAGAACAGCGCCTTTGAGATGTCCGCTCTTTAAGACATCGACCAGATCCTCCTGAACGACGAGAGAGCCTCGTCCGACGTTAACGAATATGGCGTCTTTTTTCATAAGCATAAATTTGCTTTTATCAAAAAGATGATATGTATAGTCTGAATTCGGTATACAGCAGACGACCGCGTCGGCAAGGGGAAGCTGGCTGTCCAGCTCGTCAAGGGAATGCATCTCACTGAAAAACGGAGGTATCTCGTTTACTTTTCTTCTTATGCCGACGGTAACCGTATCAAAGACAGAGAGACGTCTAGCTACGGAACTTCCGATGTTTCCGGCGCCGACAATGAGCACGCGCCTCCCGGTCAGAGATGTTTCAACGCCCATATCCTGCCAGAGATTCTTTTTCTGATTATCCCTGTAAAGATAAAACTTATGATATATGTTTAAAATGGCTCCGATGACATATTGCGATATGACTCCGCCGAAAGCTCCGGAAGCGTTGGCAAGCATAACATGACGGGGAAATCCTTCCGCCCTTGTGTACTGGTCTGTTCCGGCCATGGTCATCTGTATAAGTTTAAGATTGGGCGCGTCAGCTATCATTGATATTTCCGGTTCGCCGATTATTATTTCCGCTTTGTCAATCTCTTCTTTGAGCTTGTCCTTATCCGTTTCCTTGCCGGCAAAATAAAAACTGAAACAGCTTCCGGCGGAACGGAGAAAATCCTTATCGTCATCCGTGCAGGGCGACATAACAAGTACGTTTATCATCTTAATCCTCCTTGTCATCTTGTTTATGATTCCGATGATTTAATGGTAATGTTTGAAAAAGATAAAGTCAAGTTTGTTTTTAATGTATAATTTTAAAACAGTGTTTGCTATAGATTATGATTTATGATAAAATAATAAAGCAGATTATTTGTCGAAAGGAAGTTTTATTATGGCTTGGAATCCCGAATATACAAAGGAGTTTAACGCTCTTATGAAAAAATGGGATGATGAGATACAGGAAGAACTCAAGAAAAAGGCGCCCACAAGAGGAATAGCGGCGGGAAGCAAAGGAAAAACGGATATTATAAATGAAAGATACAGAACCCTGCTTGCCGAGCTTAAACAAAAATACGGGATGGCCTGATTTTCAGGAAAGGAGTTGAGATATATGGCTGAACAGAGAATGTGTACGATGGAGGACAAGCCGTATCTGAGAGCTCTTTGGCAGGGATGCTTCGGCGACTCGGACAGCTTTTTGGATTTTTTCTTTGAAAAAAGATTTTTCCCTGAGTATACAGTCTGCACCATTGAGGACAATAAACTCGTTAACGCTATGTATTCCCTTCCTGTAAATATGAGAATAAGAGAAGCTATAGTCCCCGCGGCCATGCTTGCGGGATTTTCCACTGATCCGGATTACAGAGGCAGGGGATACATGTCCGACGCGTTCAGGCTGCTGGTGAAAAACCTCGCTCAAAGCGGCATACTTGTCGGCCCGCATACTCCCGTGAAGCATGACAGCTATTTCAGGCTTGGCAACTTCTCGGCTACTAACTCAAGAGTTATTTCCGGAACGGCGGATAAGCCAAAGATCATGCCAAACGGCGTCAGCTTTGGAAGAATGTCCGAATCCGGAAAGCTGTATCCTGTGTATATGAGATTTTCCGAAAGATATTCCGGAATACTGGCCCGCTCCATTTATGATTTCAGGCTTAAAATGCTTGACCTGCTTTCCGACGGCGGAGAGTTCATACTTGTTGACCGCGGCGGAGAAATAAAGGGGTACGCCCTGTACTTTAACGGAGTGGATGGACTTACGGCCGTTGAGACAGTATATGACGATGAGGAGACCGCCCGAACCCTTATAGAGGCGCTTGCCTTTATAGCGGACAATAAGCCGATAAAGATCAAACTGCCGCCTGACTGTGAGGCGGAACTTGCGGGATGCTCCTCAAAGATAATGCCCCACGGGGTCGCCGCTCCGGTAAACATCGTTAAGCTGATGGGAATTATTTTCACAAACGAAAAGGCTGTCGTAAAGCTGAACGATGATATAAGCGAAGTCAATAACGGAGTGTTCAGAATGGACGGAAGCGCGGCCGGCACAGATGGATTTGATTTTGAGATAAGCGCCGGAAGACTGATGCAGTTTGCCGAGGGCTACAGTTCTCTGGCCGAGCTTGAGGCAGAGGGAAATATAATCGTGAGAAATGCCGAAGCCGTTAAGGAACTTGACAGAAAATATCCAAAATGTAAATGTTTTATATGTGACGAATATTGATCGGACTTTCAACAAAATATTTTACGGCATAAAGAGCGATATTTGGACAGAATATGGCTCTTTTGTTTTGTTTGATGTTCTTGCAGAACAAAAATTACCGCGGAGCCGGGAGTGAGAAATTTGGAAGGAAAAATAACGGAAAACAGCATAGTCAGCTTTGCGTGGGGGAGGTTTAAAAACAACTTTCCGACCATACTTTTCTATACGATAATATTCTTTTTGATATTGATGATATTCGGCGTAAAATATTCGCTGGTGGCTTCTACGGCGACGCTTCTTTTTGAGGTAAGGTTCAGAAAAAGCATAAAGCCAACGGAGCTTGTAAGGATGATTTTTATATCCCTTGTGCTTTGTCTGCTTGCCTACGCCGCCACGCAGAACGCCGTAATGAGCATACTGCTTAACTTTACCGTTCCGTTCCTTCTCGTTTTCCTCCAAAGCAGTCAGTTTGTTCCTAAGGGACATTTCGGTTACGCCATGACATTCGCCTTTCTTGAGCTTATACCGCTTACCCAGGAACAGTTTAAGATACAATTTGTTGTCGTGGCTTTTTCATCCGTCATCGCCGCTCTGGCGCTTCTGCTTTACGGAAGGTTTTTCAGCGTAAAGACCGATGGACGGAAATTAGTGAATGACTCGCTCGTAAAGCTTGCCGAAATACTTGATAAACTTGCGGCCGGAGATAACGAGAAAAAGATCACGTCACAGCTCTATGAGATGGAACAGGCGTTCCAGAAACTTGCCTACGAAAGCAATCATCACCTTTATATGCCTGACAGGAACAAGCATTTTTATAATATGTTCGCCCTTCTTATACAGAGAGCGATGTATCTTGTTACGGACGGAGCTTGGAGCGCGGAAAAGAGCAACGAAGAAAATGTAAAAGCGGTTAAAATGCTCGCTTATTTTACAAGAAAGTGCGCCGACGCCAATGACAGCGCTAAAAGGGAAAAACTTAAAAGAGAGGCAAACGGACTTTTTCTCAGCTGCTCACTGCCGGATGGAAGGGTAAAAATATTTTACAGAAGCTATCTGTATATATCGGCTATGCTTTTGAGAATGGCCGATTCCGGGGACGACTGGAAAGAAAGAATGTCCTACAGGATACCGTGGAAGACAGTATTTGAAAGCCTCCCGAACAGGCTTTCAACGGACAGCTTTGAGATAAGGTTCGCCATAAGGCTCGCCGTAGTAATGTCCATAAGTTTTACCGTAAGTCTGCTTTGGGACTTTGAGCATACATACTGGTTCCCTCTGCACGCTTTTCTGCTCGTGCAGCCAAGCTATGAGGAAAGCGCTCACAGAATGGTCACAAGACCGATAGGAACGATAATAGGCTGTCTGCTTGTGCATCTGATATATCCGCTTCTTCCCGGAATGACGGGAATATTTGTTTTCTCGGTGCTTATGGTCGCAATAATGTACTGCTGTACTCCGGGAACATGGGTACAGCCCATATTTTCCACAGCGTCTGCCGTTACGATGGCCCTGCTTACCGTTGAGGAATCGGCGGCCGTGCAGCTCAGGATATTCTATCTATTTATGGCCGTCGCTCTTGTAATGGTCGTAAATAAATTCTGCTTTCCGAGCAAAAAAGAGGGGCAGTTCAGAAGGAACATCAAAATACTTCTCGGCCTTCAAAGGCATTATTGGGGAGTTGTTCAAAAAAGCCTCAGAGGAGAAACAAAGCCCGAGATTTCCGGAGAGATACTCGCCTATTTCCATATGATTTATAATGAAGCGGCAACGTATTTGAAATCCGTGCCGGAAAGCGAAAGAAAGGAGTATTCCGAAACGATGGACACCCTCTGGAATATGTTTTCGGAGGTGGAGCAGGTTATATGCCTTGTCCAGTCGGGGGAGGCGCCTCCGGATGAATACGGCTCACTGTATTATATTTCCGAGCTTTTGATGGACAGGATAGATAAGATCAACAGCGAATGGCAGGAGGTCGACAGCATAGAGCTGACATTTAAAAGCGAGACAAAATATGTCATAGACGGATACCTTAATAATTTGGAAAGACTTTATAATGATAAAAAGCTGGCACAGATCATAGGCGTATGATGGTAAAAAGGCGGGAAAAAGGGAAAACTTTTTCCTGCCTCTGCCAAAACGGATATAAAATATGCTCAAATAATGTCGTAATACGCATATCGATTTATATACAATGCTTTTTATTTCCAATATGTAAAACCTTTGTTGACAAAGACAACGGCATAGTGTTAAAATGTCAAACGGTATAAAAATTCGGGAGGTCAAAGCAATGGGAAATACAGGCTTTACAAATGTATATCACTCAGCGGAGAACACGGAATTTTTATTTCCTTTTTACTGTTTTTTAAATACAAATCATTTTTCTTACCGGTGAAACGGAATTTTTATTTCCGTTGATACCGGCTTTTTTATTATAGAAAGGATTAGGCTTATGAAGAACGATTTTAACAGAAAAATAGTCCTTGAAGACGGAAGCGAATACTTCGGCTACGGTTTCGGCTACCATACGGACAGGGTATGTGAGATTGTTTTCAACACATCCATGGTAGGTTATCAGGAGATCGTTTCCGACCCGTCTTATACCTATCAGATGGTCGTTATGACCTATCCTCTTATCGGAAATTACGGTATCACCGATGAGGACTTCGAGACAAGGGTTCCTACCATCGGAGGTCTTGTAGTAAGGGAATACAACGACCTGCCAAGCAATTTCCGCTATACGAAAACTCTCTCGGAAATACTTGAGGAGAACAAAATTCCCGGAATCTGGGGAGTAGATACAAGAAAGATCACAAGAAGCATTAGAGATCTGGGAAGCAGAAAGGTATTCATAACGGATATTACAACTCCCAAGGAAGAAGCCATGAAAATCATTGCCGAAACCGAGGTTCCCAAAGACGCGGTTTCAAAGGTAAGCTGCAAAAAAAGATGGTATTCCAGAACGTCCAACCATAAGTACAATGTCGTTGCCGTTGACTGCGGCATAAAGCTCAATATAGTAAGAAGCCTTAACGCGAGGGGCTGCAACGTAATAGTAGTGCCTTGGGACTCCACGGCCGAGGAAATAGAGATGCACGAGCCCGACGGAATATTCCTGTCCAACGGCCCCGGAAACCCTGAGGACGTTATGCACGTCGTTGAGCTTGTAAAAACGCTCAGAGGGAAATACCCCATCTTTGGCATATGTCTTGGACACCAGCTTATAAGCCTTGCCTACGGCGCGAAAACATATAAGCTCAAATTCGGACACAGGGGCGGAAATCATCCAGTAAAAAATCTTGAGACGGGAAAGATAGAAATTACCAGCCAGAACCACAGCTACGCCGTAGATATGGACTCGCTTAAAAATACGGATCTTACGGCTACGCATATAAATCTGCTTGACAATACGGTAGAAGGCGTGGAGTGCAAAGCGGACAGGACTTTCAGCGTTCAGTACCATCCCGAGAGCGCTCCCGGACCTCAGGACAGCGCCTATCTGTTTGATAAATTTATAAATATTATGAAGGAGAGTAAGCAAAATGCCTAAAAGAACGGATATTAAAAAAATACTTGTTATAGGATCCGGCCCCATCGTAATAGGTCAGGCCGCGGAATTTGACTACGCCGGAACACAGGCATGCCTCGCTCTCAAGGAAGAAGGATATGAGGTAATCCTCGCCAATTCCAATCCGGCTACTATAATGACGGACACGACCATCGCCGACAAGGTGTATATGGAGCCGCTTACGCCTGAATATCTCGCGAAAATAATCAGGATGGAGCGTCCCGACGCCCTTGTGCCCGGAATCGGAGGACAGACCGGCCTTAACCTGGCTATGGAGCTTTCAAAAAACGGCGTGCTTGACGAATGCGGCGTTGAGATGCTCGGAACGAGCAGGGAAAGTATAGAGAGAGCCGAGGATAGGGAGCTTTTCAAGGAGCTTTGCATATCTCTCGGAGAGCCCGTTCTTCAGTCGGAAATAGCCACATCCATAGAGCATGGTCTTGAGGTTGCCGAAAAGATCGGATATCCCGTCGTTCTCCGTCCCGCCTTTACCCTCGGAGGAACAGGCGGCGGATTCGCCGACAATGAGGAAGAATTCAGGGAAATTATGAAAAACGCTCTTCAGCTTTCTCCCGTTCATCAGGTACTCGTTGAAAAGAGCATAAAAGGATATAAGGAAATAGAGTACGAAGTAATGCGTGACGCCAATGACACGGCCATTACTATATGTAATATGGAAAACGTGGATCCCGTCGGAATACATACGGGAGACTCCATAGTTGTCGCTCCAAGCCAGACGCTTACAAATAAGGAATACCACCTTCTCAGGGACAGTGCCCTCAGAATAATAAGGGAACTTAAGATCGAAGGCGGATGCAACGTACAGTTTGCCCTTGACCCCGAGTCGTTCAGATACTACCTTATCGAGGTAAATCCCAGGGTGTCCCGTTCGTCGGCTCTTGCGTCCAAGGCCAGCGGATACCCCATAGCGAGGGTTTCGGCCAAAATAGCCGTCGGAATGCACCTTGATGAAATACAGATAGCTAACACTCCGGCAAGCTTTGAACCGGCTCTGGACTATGTGGTAACGAAAATGCCAAGATTCCCCTTCGATAAGTTTGCCACGGCTTCAAACAAGCTCAGCACACAGATGAAGGCCACCGGAGAAGTAATGAGCATAGGCAGAACCATAGAGGAGAGCCTTCTGAAAGCTGTCCGCTCTCTTGAAACCGGCGTATGCCACCTCTATATGCCTAAGTTTGACAATATGTCCAAGGAAGAACTGCTGAAATATATCGCCATCGGAACGGATGACAGGATTTTCGCCATCGCCAAACTTATGAGAGACGGCATAGACCCCGGAATGATATGCAACGCAACGCAGATAGATATGCTTTTCCTCGAGAAGATAAAAAATATCGTTGATTTTGAGAGCGTTGTCGCGGAAAACAGAGGAGACGCAGATGTGCTTTTCAAAGCAAAGAAAATGGGCTTCTCCGATAAATATATTGGAATCCTCTGGGGAATGAGCGATACGGAAATTTATAATATCAGAAAAGAAAACAATATTTTCCCCGTTTACAAAATGATAGACACATGCGCCTCGGAGTTTGACAGCTATATTCCTTATTTCTACTCCACCTATGAGGAGGAAAATGAGTCCGTTGTAAGCGAGAAGAAAAAAATCGTCGTACTCGGATCGGGCCCCATAAGGATAGGACAGGGCGTTGAGTTCGACTATTCCACTGTGCATGCCGTAAAGACAATAAAGGCCAATGGATTTGAGGCAATTATAATAAACAATAACCCTGAGACCGTGTCTACTGATTATACGACCAGCGACAAACTCTATTTTGAGCCGCTTACTCCGGAGGACGTTATGAACGTCATCGAGCTTGAGAAGCCCATCGGAGTTATCGCCAGCCTCGGCGGACAGACGGCCATCAACCTTGCCGAGCCGCTGAGGGAAAGAGGAGTAAAAATAATCGGAACGGACAGCGAGGCCATAGAAAGAGCCGAAAACAGGGACGCCTTTGAAAAGGTAATGACCGAGCTCAATATACCTCAGCCCAAGGGAGTTGCCGTAACAAGCCTTGAAGCCGGATTTAAGGCAGCCGAGGAGATCGGCTATCCTGTCCTTGTTCGCCCCAGCTATGTGCTTGGAGGCCGCGCTATGCAGATCGTTGCCAAGGAAGAGGATTTGAGGGAATATCTTAAAACAGCCGTTGAGGTAAACGAGGATCAGCCCGTGCTTGTTGACAAATATATTGTCGGCAAGGAGCTTGAGGTCGACGCCATATGCGACGGAACGGACGTATTCATTCCCGGAATAATGGAGCTCGTTGAGAGAACCGGCATCCATTCAGGAGACAGTATAAGCGTTTATCCTACATTCAGCGTTTCTCAGAAGGCTAAGGATAAAATAATCGAGTATACAAAGAAGCTCGGTCTTGGCATAGGTATCGTAGGACTTTACAACATCCAGTTCATTGTTGACAAAAACGAGGACGTATATGTTATCGAGGTAAATCCCCGCTCATCAAGAACTGTTCCCTTCCTTTCAAAGGCTACCGGATATTTCCTTGCCGATATAGCGACGCTGGTTATCCTTGGAGTAAGCCTTAAGGAACAGGGATATACGCAGCTTTACGCCGATGAGAAGGATACATGGTATGTAAAGGCTCCCGCGTTCTCATTCTCAAAGATCAGCGGACTTGACGCTTACCTTTCTCCTGAGATGAAGTCAACCGGAGAGGCCATAGGATATGACAGCAAGCTTACGAGGGCTATGTATAAGGCGCTTCAGGCTTCTGGAATCGCCCTTACCGACCACGGAACCGTGCTTGTAACCGTTGCTGATGAGGACAAGGCCGAGACCTTCCCCCTTGTAAAGAGATTTTATAAGCTTGGATTCAATATCGTCGCTACGGAAATGACCGCGGACTACCTTAAGGAGAGAGGAATCAAGACAAGGGTCTACGGAAAGATATGTGAGGGCAATGACGATATACTCCGTGATATAAGAAGCGGAAAAATAAATTATGTAATAAACACAAGAGCGATAATGTCCGGAAAACATTATGAAGACGGATATATAATAAGAAGGTGCGCGGTTGAGAACAACGCCACCATGTTCACCTCCCTTGATACCGTAAGGATGCTCCTTGAGGTGCTTGAGGAAATGACCATTGGAATTTCAACAATAGACGGAAAGTAAAATATACGGCGGAGAATTTTGAGAACGGCCTCATTTTTCTCCGCCGTTTTATGTTTACTTTACATTGACGGGGTTTTAAGAAGTATGTCCGTATGCTATAATAATAAAGTAAACAAACTGCTGAGAGGTATTTGATATGGACATAAAAAGGTACAGATTCGCAAATATATTAAATTTCAGGGACTTGGGCGGCGTGTGCGGGCTTGACGGCAAGGCGGTGCGGTGGAGAGCTCTTTTCAGAAGCGATAAGCTCACGGGAGCGACGGATGACGAATGGAGAGTAATGGAGAAAGCCGGAATAAGGACGATACTCGATCTGCGCTCCGATGAGGAAACGGAACTTAATCCCGACGGGTGTCCTGACGATTTTACATATATTCATTTTCCTCTTGTGGAGGAAAACCTTTCGTTCAGCAATATTTCAAGCCCCGCCATGCAGGCGTTCGCCAGAAGCCTCGGCGAGGGATACCGAAACATCGTGCTTAAAAACGGGGAGAATCTTGCAGCCGCCATGGATATGATAGCGGATAATATTGAGGACGGCGGAGTTGTGTTCCACTGCACTTCGGGAAAAGACAGGACGGGAGTCGTGGCGTCGGCCATTTACAGCATACTTGGAGTCTCAACGGAGGATATTGCCGCCGATTATCAGATAAGCTACACATTTAATAGGAAAACATCGGATAAGTTTATGGATGAGCACCCTCAATACAGACAGTACAGAAAGATGGTAATGTCGGATGCGGAAAATATTTATGAGCTGCTGAGGCTTTATGACGAGATTGATCTTGAGAATTATCTCATCTCAAAGGGCGCCGAGGCTGAAAAACTGAAAAAGTTAAAGGGTTATATGCTTGTTTGATATATTTACGCCGATAAAGCAAAAAGCTTTGTCTAATATTTTTATATTATGCTTTATATGTAATACAAACTGAAAAAAGTAGATATTATTATAGATGAAATTTTAGCCACTTAAGGCAAATGGCCAAAAATGGAAAATAGTGTTGACATAGGGAGTTTGAATGAGTAAAATACAGCTATAAACAATTTGCAATGGCGCAGATCGGAAGACCGGTTTGCGCCTTTTTGTTTATAGACATCAGGAGATGACAGAAATATTCAGACGCAAAAACAGACATCGGAAAATAACATCAGGAAATGGCATCGGGAAACGGCAGCAAGAAATGACAGGAAGAGATAACATCAGGAGATGACAGCATTTAGGACGACACAATATTTTACGCAAATACCGGACAATAGGAAACAGACATCGGGGATAACCGTTTTTTGAAACATAATGCGTTTCAAATCGGTCAAGGCATAATTTATGTTACCACGCTGAAAAAGCTGCCGCAAAAAGGGATCAAATCCCTGAATGGGCAGCTTTTCGCGAATATTTGATTAAAAATCAGCTTAAAAGAATATCAGCATTTTTCAGCGATATAATGGATGAGTTTTTCCGTATCGGCCCATCCGAGGCAGGCGTCCGTAATGGATTTTCCGTAAATATGGTCCTCGATCTTGCAGTTGCCTTCCTCTATATAGCTTTCAACCATAACGCCTTTAACGACATTATGCAGGTCTTTGTTCTGCGTCCTGTTGTGGAGTATTTCGGCGACAATCCTGGGCTGCTCATAGAATTTTTTGCCCGAATTGGAATGGTTGGCGTCGCAGATAACGCAGGGATAGGAGAGCTTCCTGTCGATATATTCCTGGGTAAGCGACATAAGATCCTCATAATGATAGTTGGCATGAGCCGTTCCATGCTTATCCACGGATCCTCGGATTATAGCGTGGGCATAGGGATTTCCGCTTGTGCTGACCTCGTGATCCCTGTAGAGGAACGTATGCTCATGATGAGCGGCGTGGATGGAGTTAAGCATAACGGAAAAGTCGCCGCTGGTAGGGTTTTTCATACCAACGGGCTGATCGATGCCGCTGGCGACAAGGCGGTGCTGCTGATTTTCCACAGAGCGGGCGCCTATTGTTATGTATCCGAGCATATCATCGACATAAACAAGGTTTTCCGGATAGAGCATTTCATCGGCGGCGGTAAGATGCGACTCGGAAAGAGCCCTTATATGCATCTTGCGCAGGGCGAGTATTCCGGCATATATATTGGTCGCTTTTTCCGGATCAGGCTGATGGAGCATACCCTTATATCCGTCACCGGTCGTTCTTGGCTTGTTAGTATATATTCTTGGGATAATAAAGACTTTATCCCTGACCTCTTCGTTGACTTTGGCAAGACGGGATATGTAGTCGCATACGGCGTCCTCGTCGCTTGCCGAACAGGGGCCGATCACAACGATAAATTTATCGACCTTTCCGGAAATGATGTCCTTGAGTTCGGCGTCTCTTTTAGCCTTCACTCCAACAAGATGACGGGGAAAAGGCACTATATCCCTCACTTCTTCCGGTGTTGGAATGTTTTGCTCGTTTATGAAACTCATATAAGTTCTGCTCCTTTCCGCTTTTATATTTTAGACCGTTTTATGCGGCCGTAGTGGATAAAATAAATTTATGAGTTATATTCTACAATAAAATTTATATATATGCAAGAGCGGAGAGCTTTGAGGCCAAAAAAAATGAAAGACGCCAAAAGGGGCAAAAACGCTATAATACTTGAATGTGGCGTTGAACCATAGTATACTAATATAGATTTGATTTTGATTGATTCAATATTATATACGAAAAGAGGAATTTATAATGGCTGACGAAAAAAAGACCATATTCAGCGGTATGCAGCCTTCGGGCTATGTTACCCTTGGAAATTATCTTGGAGCTCTCAGAAACTGGACGAAGCTCCAGGACGAGTATAACTGCCTTTATTGCATAGTCGATATGCATGCCATAACCGTAAGGCAGGATCCGGTAAAACTGAGACAGCAGGCAAGGACACTGCTTATGCAGTACATCGCCGCCGGACTTGATCCTGAGAAAAACATAATCTATTATCAGTCCCATGTTCCCCAGCATGCCGAGCTTTCATGGGTATTAAACTGCTTCACATATATGGGTGAGCTCAACAGGATGACGCAGTTCAAGGAAAAGTCCCAGACACATGCCGACAACATCAACGCCGGACTTTTTACATATCCGGTGCTTATGGCGGCTGACATACTTCTTTACCAGACGGATCTTGTGCCCGTAGGCGAGGATCAGAGACAGCATCTTGAGATCACAAGGAATATAGCGACGCGTTTCAACGGAATATATGGAGACGTGTTCAAAATACCCGAGGCGTATATCGGCAAAGTAGGAGCAAGGGTCATGGCGCTTCAGGATCCCACAAAGAAAATGTCTAAATCCGATGAGAACAAGAACAATTCCATAGCTCTCCTTGACGAACCGTCCGTAATAATGAGCAAGATCAAAAAGGCTGTCACGGACTCCGACAACGAGATAAGATACGGCGAGGACAAGCCCGGAGTAAGCAACCTTCTCAATATTTACTGCGCCGTTACGGACAAGACGATCGCTGAGGCTGAGAGAGAATTTGCCTCAAGCAATTACGGGCAGTTTAAGACTGCCGTGGGAGAGGCGGTCGTGGCCAGCCTTGAGCCCATACAGCAGAAGGTAAGGGAACTTGAGAAAAATAAAGATTACATTGACGGAATCATAAAGACAAATGCCGAAAGAGCGCAGGCGATAGCGAGAAAGACTCTTTCAAAGGTACACAGAAAGGTCGGTTTCCCCGACAGAATAAGATAAACGGATGATTTTCGGCCGGAATATACGTTTTTGCGCATGTCCGGCCGTATTTTTTTGCGTGGTGACACTATGGAGATAATGGAAGTAAGGGAAAATAAAAAGAAATATATGGATCTTCTCCTTCTTGCCGATGAGGACGAAAAAATGATAGACAGGTATATCGAAAGGGGAAGCATGTACGTTTTGGACGACAACGGAATCAAGGCCGAGTGTGTCGTTACAGACGAGGACGGCGTTCTTGAGATAAAAAATATTGCCGTAGCGCCGGAGTATCAGAAAATGGGCTATGGCAGGAGACTTATCGAATTTGTGGAGAGCAAATATAAAGACAGGTATACAGTTATGCGTGTCGGCACGGGAGACAGTCCTTTGACGGTGCCTTTTTATGAAAGGCTTGGATTTAAAAGAGCGTATGTGATAAAAAACTTTTTTGCCGACAATTACGAAAGGCCGATAATCGAGGCCGGAGTAAGGCTAACGGATATGATCTGTCTTGAGAAAAGCATATGATAAAACAGCTCCGGAAAAATATATTTCCAGAGCTCAGACTGTCAAAAAACTAATCCATTGTGAGCGGAAGGGTTCGGGAAACGAAGC
>OGGQ01003661.1_pt1 | contig 14009 bp, 14 predicted proteins | sample 1571191 | NCBI WGS metagenome assembly OGGQ01 (sample SAMEA2582061, study PRJEB24529) | metagenome | biome: Human gut stool | place: China | collected 2011
GCGTTCAGTCTCGACCCGCAGGAGGTCCGTTCGCGAAATGGGTGCAGGCTCAGCCTGCCTGGGCATCACGACGGTGGTGGATTTGCGCAGCAAGGAGGAAATCGAAAGGAAGCCCGACCCGCTGGCGCAGGAGCCGGGCATCCGGTATCTGCACTGTCCGCTGGCGGGGGATGGCAGGGTGCCCGCCCCCGACGAGGTGCCGCTCAGCTACATGGAGATGGCAGACGGCACCGGGCAGATGGCAGGGGCGCTGCGGGCCATCGCAGAGGCACCGCAGGCGGTGCTGTTCCACTGCACGGCGGGCAAGGACCGCACCGGCGTGGTGGCCGCTCTGCTGCTCTGGCTGGCGGGGGTGAGCGAGGAGGACATCCTCGCCGACTATATTGTCAGCGGGCCGTATCTGCAGCAGATGCTCCGCGCGTACTGCGAGGCGCACCCCGGCGCCGTCGTCTGCCCACCGCAGAGCGCGTACATGAGCAGCTTCCTGCGCCTGTTCGCACAGCGCTACGGCACGCCGCAGCGGTATCTGGAGATGCTGGGCATAGATGCCGGGAAGCTGGCCGAAAAGCTGCGGACGAAAGAGCTGTAAGGGGGCGGAAAAAATTTATTTTTTCCGTTCCCTGGTTGCACAAAAGGATGCAACTTTTGGGGCTTTTCGGGGTATAGGTGAGGGGGACAGACTTCAGGGGAAAGCAGAGCCAATAAAATGTAACGATAGATACAAAATGTGTTACGCGGACGTGATACCAGGGGGTGTAACAGAGGGGCAGGATGGAAGAACAGAACTTTTATTCATAGTTTATTCATCTTTTGCAAGCAAAACCCCCACCTGGTATCAGGTGAGTATCAGGCTGGTATCACCCCCAGTATCAGCAACAAACCGCATAGGTAAGCCATTTGTTGGGATACTGTAACGAAAGATACTCTCTTTATATAAAAAAGATAATGATAATAATATAGATAGGGAGAGAAAGTTTGATCGTTCGTTACAGTGAATGTATCATAACGATGTGAGCAAATTGTGATTACAACTCCCGCTAATCGCCAATTCGTCCACCTGCCGCGCCACGGCCTGAAAGCAGAAGGTGTGCCCTCTGCTATTCCCCCGGGAGAAAAAAGACCAGTTTGCCCACTCTTCTCAAAGTGGCAAATCGGTCTGGGTTGGAGGTAGAGGGTAGCCCGGCGCGAGCCGAAGCGCAGCGCGGCGAGCGCGAAAAGGGCGGCGATTACGCACTGGGGGTCCAGGGGCGTAGCCCCGGCACGCCTTTGGTTCCTTTCGTCGTGAAACGAAAGGAACCCCGGGTGTGGGCCGGGTAGGCCCACTGGTGGGTGCAGGGGCTGCCAGCCCTGCATAAATTCCCGGAGTATGGGGCGGAGCGCCCTCCCTATGGGGGCGTGGGGGCACAGCCCCCCCCACTTCGGGGAGTAGAAGCCAAGTCTCACGACTTGCTCCCGGAGGGGCAGCGCCCCTCGCATCGGGCCGCAGCGCCCATCCCGCAAGGGGGGACAAAAAGAAAGACGCCTCCATCGCTGGAAGCGCCCTTCTTTTGTGGGAAACAGGTAATTAGTAGTTGTCAGATTCATGTGCCGGCAAACGCGACCATGGTTTGTCAGCAGTTTTAGTATAATGCAGAGAAGATAGACTAGTCAATCGTTTCCTGTAAAATTTGGATCAATGCCTAAAAGAATCTTCTCTTTTGCAGCAGATTTCACTAGAATCATCATATAATGTTTCATAGTTAGTGAGATTGACTATTCCTCCACAAACTTGACCGCAGTGCCGTAGGCGATGATCTCCGCAGCGCCCTGCATAATGGCGGAGGAGGCATAGCGCACATTGATGACCGCGTCGGCGTCCAGCTTCTGCGCGTCCTCCACCATCCGCTGGGTGGCGATGGCGCGCGCCTCGTTCATCATGTTGGTGTAGTCGACAATCTCTCCGCCGACAATGGTCTTTAAGCTGGAGAGGATGTCCCGCCCCAGATTTTTGGAGTGGACGGTGCTGCCGCGCACAAGCGAGAGAGTCTGCAGTTTTTTGCCGGAAATAAAATCGGTGTTGACAACGATCATGGTGGATGCCTCCTTTAAAAATGTCGTGGGTTTCTGTCGGAACGGATCACCTTGATGATACCACGCGTCTTGTAAAAAGTCAACCCTTTTTAGAAAAAACAAAAGCCGCCACTTTCGTGACGGCTCGCTTGTTTTGTGTAAACTAGATAGCGCGGGTTACTTTACCAGAACGCAGGCAACGGGTGCAGGCGTGGATGTGGCACGGAGTACCATTAACAATTGCCTTCACACGTCTTACATTTGGTTTCCAGGTTCTGTTGGATCTTCTGTGAGAGTGAGAAACCTTGATACCGAAAGTAACACCTTTTCCGCAGATATCGCATTTAGCCATTAGTCTGCACCTCCTTCTAACTTTTAACAAGTCAACATTCGTATTTTATCAGATTTCGATTCAAAATTCAAGCCTTTTTGCGGGAATATTTTAAAAAAAGGAAAATTCACAGTTTTGGCGGCTCTCAACAACTTGTTTTTTACTATTTTAGAAGGTATAATGAAGAGTACAGGAAGAAAGAGACACTTTTTCTTCCCCTGTTTTTCCATAGAGGGAAAGGATATCATCCCCTTTTGGGGGAACAAAAGGAGTAGATACATTGTTCACACTTGACCCGATTACCATTTTGATCCGCGCGCTGGTGCTGGTGACGGCAATGCCGGTCCACGAGTGCGCGCACGGCCTTGTGGCAGACAAGCTGGGCGACCACACGGCGCGCTCGGCCGGCAGATTGACCCTCAACCCCTTTCATCATCTGGATCTGACGGGCAGCCTGCTGCTCTTGCTGGCCGGGTTTGGCTGGGCAAAGCCGGTGCCGGTCAACCCCTATTACTTCACCAAAATCCGCAACCGCAAGGCGGGCATCGCGCTGACCGCTCTGGCCGGCCCGGTCTCCAACCTGCTGATGGCGCTGGTGGCGATGCTCATCGCCAAGGGATTGCTTTTGCTGCCGGTTTCCGGAACGGCGGTGTCGTTTTTGTTCACCATCTTTCTGGTGGTCTGCCAAACCAATCTGGGCCTGGCGGTGTTTAACCTGATCCCCATCCACCCGCTGGACGGCTCGCGCGTGCTGGAATACTTCCTGCCGGCAAGGGCGGTGGACTGGATTGAGGAGCACGAGCAGGTGATTTACGTTGTGTTCATGGTGGTGATTCTGTTCACCCCCATTCTGGACCGGCCGCTTTCGATCGCCAGCAGCTGGATGTACAGTCTGCTCAACTGGCTGACCTCGCTGGTCATGGGATTTTAAGGAGGAAGAATTTTGGCCGAGCAGCTTTCCTTTAAGGTGGCGCAGGTGGAGGGCCCGCTGGACCTGATCCTGCAGCTGATCTCCAAGCACAAGCTGAACATCTATGATATCGAGATTACCAAGCTGCTGGAGCAGTACATGGACTACATCCAGCAGGTGCAGAGCCAGCAGATGGAGATTGCCAGCGAGTTTCTGGAGATGGCCTCGCGCCTGGTCTACATCAAGTCGGTGTCGCTGCTGCCCAAGCACGAGGAGCTGGAGGAGCAGCTCAAGCAGGAGCTGACCGGCCAGCTGATCGAATACACCCTCTGCCGCCAGGTGGCGCAGCTGCTCAAAAAGCGGTATGTCGGGGACGAGCTGTTTTACCGGCAGCCCCAGCAGCTGGACCGACAGACCCAGTACGCGCTGACCCACGACGCGCACATCCTGCTGGAGGCCTACCTGTCGGCGGTGGGCCGCAGGAGGATGCCGCAGGAGGAGCGCAAGGCCTTTGAGCCGATGATGGCCCGCAGGGTGGTCTCGGTGCAGTCGCGGATTGTGGTGGTGATGAAGATCCTCTACCGCCAGCAGCGCGCGCCGTTTCTGTCACTGTTCGAGGGCAGCACCGACCGCTCGGAGGTGGTCGCGACCTTTTTGGCGGTGCTGGAACTGATGAAAAATAAGCGGGTGATGCTGGAGGAGGACGGCAGCACCATCCGATTGCTGTAAGTTTGGGAAGGAGCGTGCGGGTTGGCAACAATCTCGGAACTGGAAAAAAGTGTACAGGCAATCCTGTTTGCGGCGGGGGACCCCTATGAAAAGGAGCGCCTGACAAAGCTGCTGGGCATCAACCGCGAGACATTGGACCAGGTGGTGCAGCGGGTCAACGACCTGTATCAGCAGACCGCCTTTGTGATTTTGGACCTGGACCAGAGCTACCAGATGGTCACCCGGGAGGAGTACGCCGCGGTGATCCGGGAGGCGCTGGAGGTGAAGAACAACACCCCCCTCAGCCAGGCGGCGCTGGAGGTGCTGGCCATCATCGCCTACAACCAGCCGGTCACCAAGTCCTTTGTCGAGCAGATTCGCGGTGTAGACAGCAGCTCGGTGGTCAATTCTCTGGTTGCAAAGGGGCTGGTGCAGGAGATGGGAAGGCTGGAAATTCCCGGCAGGCCGATCTCCTACGGGACAACCGAGCACTTCCTGCGCTGCTTTGGGATGCAGAGCATCGAGACGCTGCCCAAGATCCCGCAGCCGCAGGAGCAGCCTGCAGCACAGGAAGAAGTCTAGGGAGAACCAAAGGCAACACAAAGGGAAGGAGGAAGGCCGGATGACGGTGCTGTGGATACTGCTGGGTGTGCTGGCGGCGCTGCTTTTGCTGCTGTGCTGCCCGGTGACGCTGCGGCTGTCCTGGTGGCCCGCGGCGGCCAGTAAGCGGGACGAGCCTTCCGGCTACCTGACAGAGCAGGTGGAGCGGGACCTGGAGCAGCTCGGCCTTGACCCGGAGGATGAGCAGCAGCTGCGCCGGTTGATACAGGGCCTTCCTGACCCGCCGCAGCGTGAGCCGCAAAAGGAACTGCGGCTCACGCTGCACTACCTCTTTTTGCGCCTGACCCTTTACCCGCAAAAGCCAAAGCCTCCCAAGGAGCCAAAGCAGCCTGCCGGGAAAAAGAAGCCGCAGCGGGAGAAGCAGGTGGAGGAGAAGAAGGAAAAGCCGGACACGGCGGCAATTCTCAGGATGATACCGGAGATTGTAAACTGTGGCCAAAAGCCGCTGGAGATGGCGCTGGGCGACCTGTTCCTGCATCACCTGCAGCTGTACGCCATGGTGGCCCGGCCGGACAGCGCGCAGGCGGCGCTGGACACGCAAAAATTGGTGTCGGCGGTGTATACCGCGCTGGCAGCGGCGCAGAATTGGATCAGGGTCAGGCACGCGGACATCCGCCTGCGGCCGGACTTTTCCGGCGGCGAGGAGAGCAGCTGGGCGGTGCGGCTGCGGCTGAGCCTTCACCCCATCGTGATGCTGGCGGCGGCGCTGCGGTTTGCGTTCTGCCTGCTGCGGCTGTTGCTGGCGCAGAAGAAAAAGGAGCAGCCGGAAGAACAGAAAAAACAGACAGCCTGAGATACGGCTTTATCAAAATACAGAAAGGAATGGTAGTATGAGCCAACATATTCATAATCTGATGGGGGAGTCGATGAAGGGCCTGCGCGACCTGGTCGATGTGGACTGCATCGTCGGCAAGCCGATTGTGACCGCAAGCGGCACCACCATCATCCCCATCTCGAAGGTGACCTTCGGCTTTGGTTCGGGCGGCAGCGACATCGCTAAATCCCAGAAGGACGACTTTGGCGGCGCGGCGGGGGCCGGCGTCACCATCCAGCCGCTCTGCTTTTTGATTGAGCGGGAGGGTGACGTGCGCATCCTCAACGTCAATCAGAACCGAACCACCGCCGACGCCATCGTCAACATGGTGCCGGAGGCCATCGACCGCATCTCGGCGGCGGTGTCCAAGGCAAAAGCCGAGCCTTCTGCAGAGCCGCCGGTGGAGCCTTCTGTCGAGCAGCTCTAAAGGTTTGCAAGGAAATCAAAAGAAGCTCCCAAAAGGCGCCTGCCGCGCAGCGGAGAAAAACATAGCTCAAGAGAAAAACAGACCGGTTTGCCCGCCCCAATCAGAGCGGCAAATCGGTCTGTTTTTGTGGTTGAAAGTTTTTGCGGCAGCTCAGAGCAGAAATTCCATCTGGCAGTCGCAGGGTTCGAGGGCGACCAGCTCCGGGTGGTACCAGGCCGCCTCCACGCAGCCCATCGCGCGGTAGAACGCCTGCGTTTCCTCGGCGGAGTGCGCGGAAAGATAGAGCTTTTGCGCGCCGCGTGTCCTTGCCTGCTCGCAGGCAAGCCGGAACAGCTCCCGGCCAATGCCCTGCCCGCGCAGGGGCTGTGAGACGTTGAGCTCCGAGAGCTGGAGATATTCCTCCGCCGGGCCAAACGGCTCGTTTGTAACGGCGGCAAAGCCCGCCAGGATTTCGCCGTCAAATGCTGCCAGCACCGCGCCGCCGGAAAGGAGGATGGCGCGCAGCTTTTGCAGCAGGTGGGTATAGTCGGCGGGGGACCAGTCATCGAGAAAGGCGATGTCCTTTAAGACCCAGCGCCCGCTTTCCTTGCGCCAGCAGCGTTTGACCTGCTGGCGGCGGACAAAGCCCACAAACAAAGCCGGCGTAATCTGGCTGACGGTGAGGGATTGGATGGACAGGTTCATCAAATGGCTTCCTTACTTTTTATGGAAATGTCCGAACAGCCGTTCGCGCAGCGACGCCTTTTTGGGCGGCAGCTCGAGCGGGCGCTCGAAGTATTCGTGCAGATAGGTGTGGGAGTCCAGCGGCTCCTTGTGCTCGTCGGTGGCGCGGTAGTAGCTGCCGTCCGGCAGCATCTCCCAGGAGTTCTGGTTGTCCATGCGGATGGCCTCGACCAGATGCAGGATGTCCTGGCGGGCCGCGTCGGATTTGACCTCGGCAAAGACCTCGACGCGGCGGCGGGTATTGCGGTTGAGCAGGTCGCCCGAGCCCATGAAGATGCGGCGGTCGTCGCCGGTGCCGAAGATGAAGATGCGCGAGTGCTCCAGATACCGCCCGACGATGCTCTTGATGCGGATGTTGTCGGTGTAGCCCTCGATGCCCGGGCACAGGCAGCAGATGCCGCGGATGACCATCTCGACCTTGACGCCGGCCTGGGAGGCCTCGATCAGCTTTTCCATGACCTCCATGTCGTTGAGGGAGTTGACCTTGATGAAGATGTAGCCCTCCTTGCCGGCGCGGCAGGCGTCGATCTGCTCCTGGATGTAGCGCAGGACGTTCTGCTCAAAGCAGTTCGGCGCCACCCACAGGCTCTGGGTGGAGTCCACCACCTCGCCCACGCACAGCGCCTGAAAGACGCGGGTGGCGTCCTCGCCCATCAGCGGGTCGGAGGAGATGAAGGAGAGGTCGGTGTACTGCTCGGAGGTCTTTTCGTTGTAGTTGCCGGTGCCCACCTGGGTGATGTAGTGGATCTGGTTGTGCTCCTTGCGGGTGATCAGGCAGAGCTTGGCGTGAATCTTGTAGTCGCTCAGGCCGTAGATGACGGTGCAGCCGGCCTCCTCCAGCATGGTGGCGTAGTCGATGTTGCTCTGCTCGTCAAAGCGGGCGCGCAGCTCCAGCACGCACAGCACGTCCTTGCCCTTTTCGGCGGCGTGGGCCAGCGCGGAGGCAATCTTGCTGTGGTTGGCCAGGCGGTAGAGCGAGATCTTGATCGAGAGGACGCTCGGGTCGTCGCCCGCCTCATACAATAGGTCTACAAAGGGCTTGGTGCTCTGGAACGGGAAGCTGAGCAGCATGTCGTGATTTTTCAGGTAATTGATGGCGCCGCCGGCGTCCCCTTTGGCAAAGTCGACCGGGACAAAGGGCTTGGCCTCGCGGTAGTACCAGTTTTTCTGTTCCTTGCGCGGGTCCAGCGTGGAGGGCAGCGCAAAGCCGAACGAGAAGTCCAGCGGGATGGACTGGATGCTGAAGCAGTCGTCCCCGACCTTGAGCTTTTTGCACAGAAAGGCGGACAGCCGGTCGCCGGGGCGGGAGGAGAACTGCAGGCGCACCACATCCAGGCGGCGGCGCTTTTTGAGCATCTCCTCCATCACGCCGCGGAAGTCGATGTCAAAGTCGAACAGTCCCTCGTCCACCGTGATGTCGGCGTTGCGGGTGACGCGCATGACGTGCTTTTCCAGCACCTTCTGCTTGTTGTACAATTTCTGCACAAAGTGCAGGATGATGTCGGCGGTGAAGATGATCTTGCGCCGCTGGTTGATGTTGAAGGTGTAGTAGGTGGGTAGCTGGGAGAAGGGGACGATGCCGATGCGGATATTTTCCTCCCGCTCCTTGTCGGCGGCCTTGTTCTTGTCCTGGCTCTTGGACTTTTCGCCGCCCTTGTCCTTCTCTTTATCCTTCTCCTTTTCCTTGTCGGTCAATTCAGTGACGATGAACTGCTCCTTGTTTTTCAGGAAGGGGAAGGGGTGCTGGCGGTCGATCAGCTGCGGGGAGAGCAGGGGACGGATCTCGTTGTTGAAATAGTTCTGCACGATCTGCTCGTCGATCTTGCTCATGTGGTGGATGTCCAGCACCTCGATGTCCTGGGTGCTCAGCAGCTGCCTGAGCGAGGACCAGGCGCGCTCGGCGATGGGGTTGATGGCCTCCACCTTTCTGCGGATGGCCGCAATCTGTCCGGCGGCGTTCAGGCCAGTCTTGTCGTCCAGCTTATCCGGCTCCAGAATGCTCTGGTCGTGCAGCGAGCCGACCCGCACCATGAAGAACTCGTCCAGGTTGGAAAAGTAGATGGACAAAAACTTCAGGCGCTCCATCAGCGGGATGTTGGGGTTGAGCGATTCGCTCAGGACCCGGTGGTTAAATTCCAGCCAGCTCAGCTCGCGGTTGACAAAGATGTCGGGACGGGCCGGCTGCGGCGCGGCGATCGCTTCGGTATTGGGGAGATGGTCTGTATGATTTGTCTGTTCCATAATTGTTCACCTTGCAAAGTTGATGGTGTGGGACTTAATCGTTGAGCTGCATTTCGCTCAGCAGAACCTGGGAGAGGATCTTCATGCCGTCGCGGGTGGATTCGATGTCGACCCACTCCTCGCGGGTGTGGGCGCCGTGTCCCTCATAGACGCCAAAGCATACCGCCGGGATGCCCATCGACAGCGGAATGTTGCAGTCGGTGGAGCCGCACTCCTCGGTTCGGTGGTAGCCGTACCGCTCGGAGGCCTCCATGACGATGCGGGTCAGCTCGGACGGGTCGGCGTCGCCCTTGCAGGGGCGGTCGCCGATCAGCTCGGTCTCGACGCCGATGCCGTAGCCCCGGAACATCTGGATGACCGAATCGAAGAAGCGGTCCATGCAGGCCAGCCCTTCCCGCTTGTTGGAGCGGTACTCATAGAGCATTTCGCAGTGCTGGGCGATGGTGTTGACCGAGGTGCCGCCCTCGATGGTGCCGACATTGTAGGTGGTCTTGCCGATCTCCGGAACCTTGAGGGTGTAGAAGGTGTCGATCATCTTGGCGGCGTAGTGGATGGCGTTGCGGTTGCCAAAGGAGCCGAACGAGTGGCCGCCCTCGGTGGTGACGGTGATGCGCCAGCGCTTGGAGCCGACCGCGTCGTTGACCACCGTCTTTAAGCCGCCGTCGATGGCGTACAGCCGGGAGATGTGCCCGTCAAAGTCCTGCATCAGCCGGCGCACACCCTTGAGGTTGCCCAATCCCTCCTCGCCGGAATTGAGCACAAAGAGGATGCCGGTTTTCGGTTTGAGTTTGAGGTCGATGGCCATGGCCGCCATCTCCATGACAGCGACGGCGTTGGTGGTGTCGTCGCCGATGCCGGGCGCATAGAAGCGGCCGTTTTCCTCATGGAAGGGCAGCGGCTCGGTGTCCGGAAAGACCACGTCGGTGTGGCCCAGGATGGCGCACAGGTCGTTCGCGCCTTCCTCCACGCCGTAGGGGAAGATGACGTTGAGCGCGTCGTCGATGTAGACGCCGGTGGCGCCCAGCTCCTCCAGGTGCTGCTTGCACCACTGCGCCCGCAGCTCCTCGTGGTTGGAGGGGGCCGGGATGCGGGCCAGGGTACGGATGGCATCCAGGTAGCGGTCCCGGTGCGCTTCCAGATAGCTGAGGATTTCCTGTTGTATTTGCAGTGCTTCTGACATAAAGATACTCCTTTTGTAAAGCCATTTCTGGCATAATTTTTTCTTGCTTTAATCATAGCACAAGTTGCAGCCATGTTCAATTTTTATACGAAGATTTTACAGGGATTATACTTGTTATTGAAAAAACAGGGGAAAAAGGGAGAAAAAAGATTCGGCAAATTGTCGGAAAAGGGTGGGGGAGGATGGACGCTTTTTACAAAAGCTGCTTATCTTGTAAAAAGAGGATTGACAAGGCATGGAGAATGGTGTATCCTTAAAACAATCAATTGATTGTTTAACAACATAACAGTTGTTTAAAACAGCCCGCGAGCAAACAAGGAGGAAACAAGATGGAAGAATACAAACGTCTGCCCGATTCGGAGTTGGAGGTCATGCTGATTATCTGGGAGGCCAGAGGGCAGATCAGCACCAGCGACATCATGCAGCGGCTGAAAAAGAAAAAGAGCCTGCAGCTGGTGCAGAATTCGCTCAACCGCCTGGAGGGCAAGGGCTTTGTCCGGTGTGAGAAGATCGGACGGCTCAACCACTACACGGCGCTGGTGCCGCTGGAGGACTACCGCGCCCAGGAGACCAGCAACTTTCTCAGCAAGCTCTACCAGAATTCCGGCAGCAAGCTGTTTGCCGCGTTGATTGAAAGCCACTCGCTGAGCGACCGGGACATCCAGGACATCAAGTCGCTGCTGGAAAAGGAGGAGGATTGAGGTGGAGCAGATCTTTTCGTGGGTGCTGGAGCGGTCGCTGGGCATCTCGGTCGTGCTGCTGGCGGTGATGCTGTTGCAGCCTTTTCTGCACAGGCGCTACCGGCCGCAGCTCAACTGCCTTGTCTGGACGGCGCTGGCGCTGTGCCTGCTGATTCCCTTTTCGCTGCCAAGGACAAAACAGGCAGTCGTCACCATCGATTGGGAGAGCCTGATTGCCCGGCAGGAGGAGCAGATGAATGGCGCAGCCGGGACGGAGCCGGAACAGCTTTCCCAGGCAGAGGGCTTGCCGGTGCAGTCCGCGCAGCGCAGGCCGGTCCAATGGCTGCCGGCAATCTGGCTTGCGGGGGCGGCAGCGGTGCTGGTTGGGCAGGGAGGAATCTATCTTGCTACCCGCAAAAAGCTGCTGCGCTGGAGCACCGCGGTGGAGGAGCCGCGGACAAAGCTGCTGCTCTCCCGCTGCCAGCAGGAGCTGGGGATGCAGGAGCAGGTGCGGCTGATGCGCTGCTGCCTGCTTGATACGCCGATGCTGATGGGCCTGTGGAGGCCGTGTATTCTGCTGCCGGAGGTGGAGCTGGAGGAGCAGCAGCTGCGCTATGTGCTGCTGCATGAGCTGTCTCATCGCCGCCGCAGGGACCTGTGGCTCAAATTTCTTTTGTTGGTAGCTAAGGCGGTGCACTGGTTTAACCCGCTGGTCTGGTGGATGGCAAGGCGCGCCTCGGCGGACATCGAGGTGGCCTGCGACGCCGACGTGCTGCGCCTGCACGACACCAAGGAGGAACGGCGGGAATATGGCGCGCTGATTCTATACTTTATCCAGCTCAGCCGGGGGCGGGCAATTCCGCTCACCACCAGTTTTAGCGAGAAAGGACAAATCATGAGGAGGTTTCAGGAGATGATGAACACGAGCAAAAAACGCGTAGGGCTGCTGCTGTTTGCCCTGATCTGTGCAGCGGCGGTGGGGAGCACCGCCTTTGTTAACCTGCACGCGCGGGCAGAGGAGGAGCCGGACCTGCAGCTCAGCGAACCGATGCAGCAGGAGATGGACATCCTTGCAGCCGAGCGGGCGCAGACCCAGCAGGCGCTTGACGGGCAGGAGGAAGATGAGGCTGCCCGCCGGGCCGGGGTCGCAAAGCAGTACGCGGTCTATGAGCCGTACGGCATGAGCTACGATGTGGAGAAGGACCGCTTTTTCTACGCCGGGCAGATGGTTCGCTACTTTAAGGACATGGTCAGTGCGGATCACACCAACGGCTTTTACTTTGCGGATGGGGTGATCGATGTGGAGCCTGTGCGGGACACTGGCGGCGCATTGATTGGCTTAAAGCAGTCGTCAGAGGAGGAATTTGCCAACCGCACCCAGCAGCAACAGCAACTGGACGCGGAGTTTGCAGCCGTTGGTGCTGCCGGGGAGAGCGGCAGCGTGGAGCTGGGCGACCCGTCCCTGCCTGATGACAGCCTAAATGATTACCGCTCCTTTGGCGTTTCTTATCAGGCCAGCACCGGGCATTGGATGTACGAGGGCCAGCCCATCCACATCCTCTACGATGAGGACCACTATACCTTCTGCGACAATGGCGTCAGCGATGGAGTCAGCTTGACCGTTTTCCGCAATGCGGGCGGGAATATCGAGCGGCTTGTTCCTACCGATGCAGCACAGTTGGAGGAGTATGTCAGCGCAGATACCTCTGCTCAGATGCAGATGATCTGGCCGGTTCCGAGCACCCACGAGGTCAGCTGGCCCTACGGCTCGCGCTACAACGATACCGACTTCCACACCGGCCTGGACATCGACGACTACAGCCAGGAGATCTACGGTGACCCAGTGGTAGCGGCGGCGGACGGAACGGTCGCGATGGTCTCCGAGGACTGGACGCCGGGGAGAGGGTACGGCATGTATCTGGTGATCGAGCACGAGAACGAGTTTGCGACCCTCTACGGCCACCTGAGCGCCATCGACGTCGAGGAGGGCGACACGGTCAAGGCCGGGGAGCAGATCGGCCAGATCGGCGCAACCGGCTTTGCCACCGGCCCGCACCTGCACTTTGAGGTGCGCAGAGACGGCCAGCATACCGACCCGGCGGAGTATTTGCCGGTGGGGGAAGAATAAAAAGCAAGCAAAAAGAGGTGAGCACGACCGCTCACCTCTTTTTTTAGTCATTCGGAACTTTGTCTGCTGCTGTTGACATTTCCTACAATGACTGTTAGGATAATAGATAGAATCTCTGCGACACGCTTACATCAAAAAGGACAAAGTTTCAGATGGGAGGGGAACAATGAAGCGGATTTTTTGTATCTGTTTATCCGTTTTCTTCCTCTTGACTGGGTGCCAGTCATCGGATGAGGAAGTTTATCAGAATCTGATAGAACAGACAACCGCCGGACAACAGGAGCAAACGGAACAGCCAGAACCAAACAGTGCACTCTCTGGAACGCTGCGGGTCAGCACCTATTATGATGAGGAGATCAAAAAGAGGGCGCAGGAGTTTGAACAGCTGCATCCGGGGGTGCAGATTGAGGTCTCGGTTGCGCAGCAGAACGGTTCGGTCGGGGAGAGCTGGGAAGAGTATCTGCAGCGAACCTCGGTGGAGATGATGAGCGGGCAATCAGCTGACATCGTCGATCTGGCGCAGATGTCGGTCAGCCGTTATGCAAAAAGCGGCCTGCTGTGCAACCTCTATGACTTTATGGAGATGGACAGCGATTTTCACAAAGAGGATTATTACACCAATATTTTTAAGGCCAAGGAGTACGGCGGGGGATTGTACTCGCTGCCGTTTTATTTTGTGTACGACATGACCTATCTTAGCCGCCCGCTATTCGAGGAAGCGGGACTGGACGTGCCCGACGCGCTGGACTATGAGAAGGTGCTCGATCTGTACAGCCAGGTGAGCGACAGCACAGGAAAGGATTTTTCTATTATGCCTGGCATCACCAGCGGATGGTTTTTCAAATATGAGTTTCCTGCTTACTATGACATTGAGACAGCAACGGCAAATTTTGACAGCCCGGAATTTATCCGCTATTTAAAGAGGACCAAGAAAGAGATTCCCAAATTGGAGGACACGGCTGACTGGGACATGACCCGTGTTGCGAACGGAGTGGATGGCTTTATGCGGGAGGACTATCTGTTCTGCAACTATGATGTCACCTCGATAGATACCTACAATGCCCTGATCGACTATCCGAACATCCTGCCGCCGGTGCCGATGCGCAGCCACGATGGCCAGTTCGGTTTTTCCACCCTGCAGGCCGACTACGGCATTGTCCGCAGCTGCAAAAACAAGGAGCTTGCCTGGGAATTTCT
>OGGQ01003670.1_pt1 | contig 13977 bp, 9 predicted proteins | sample 1571191 | NCBI WGS metagenome assembly OGGQ01 (sample SAMEA2582061, study PRJEB24529) | metagenome | biome: Human gut stool | place: China | collected 2011
GTACCGCTGCGCGCTTCACGGAGCGAGAGCGGGTCCCAATGAGGACCATACCCTGTCCTCTCATACGCGGGAAGTTTTCGGTAACTGTGAACAGTAACAGCCTGGACCATTCGCAGTTGCGCCATTCTGTAATGTGCGTTAAGATGGATACATTGATACAAGCTTTAAGGAGGAAATCCATGGCGGAGTTTCAGGAACTGATTAAAAATTTTGAGAAGATCAGAGACTATATGAGAGAATTCTTTGTCTACGGCTGCAAAGTGCGCCAGGACTTCACCGGCAAGAGCCTGCGCACCTATGATAATGAGCGCCGGAGAATCGAATGTTTCCTGGGAGATTACATCCGTTCCGAATATACATCCAAGGGGAAACAGATCTACATCAGCGTGGACAGCAAGAACATCGCCCAAAATCCGCTCTATGCGGCCTGGAAGGCGAAGAGCTTTACCGATAACGACATCATGCTTCATTTTTTTATCACGGACATCCTGTGGGACGGCAAAGAAAGAACGGTAACCGGCCTGACCGACCGGATCCTGGAGGAGTACGGGGTGGAATTTGAGGAACAGACCGTGCGTTTGAAACTGAAAGAATACGAAGAGGAGGAGATCCTGCAGAGCAGGAAACAGGGAAAAGCCCTGTATTACCGCTTGGCTGAGCCGGAGGCATTTGAATCCTCCCCGCTCTATGAACACCTGATGGACGCGGTTAAGCTGTTTCAGGAGATATCGGCCTTCGGTTTTATCGGCAGCACCGTTTTGGACCGGGAGAGAACCGGCAACGATCTGTTCAGTTTTAAACACCACTATCTGGTCCACACGCTGGAGGACGGCGTGCTCAATGAACTGCTGGAAACCATGCGCAGGCGCTGCAGAGTGCGGTTTGAGAACCGGAGCGCCCGTTCCGGCAGGGTCACACAGCAGGAGGGCGTTCCGCTGTCCGTATTTGTCAGCACGCAGACCGGCCGCCGTTACCTCTGCATATATTTGGAAGCAAAGCGGCGATTTGTCAACATGCGGCTGGATGCGATCTGCAGGGTGGTCAGGCTGGAGGAATATCCGGATTATGAAAAACGGCAGGAGGAGCTGCGCCGGAACCGAAAAGCCTGCTGGGGAGTATCCTTTTCCGGGAGTTCACGCAGCCTGCGCATGGAGGAAATCTGTCTGAAGCTGCGCATCGACGAAAAGAGGGAGGAATATGTGACGGACCGCCTGCGGCGGGAAGGCAGGGGAGGGGAAGTGCTGCGCATAGATGAGCATACCGTCCTGTACAGCGGAACCTTTTTCGACTGCAATGAGATGCTGCCCTGGATCAAAACCTTTACCGGAAGGATATTGGATATACAGGTGAGCAATCCGGCAGTTGCGGATAAGCTGACGAACGATCTGGACAGAATGTATCAGATGTACACAGACACTGCTAAGGAAGGATAGAGATGGATTTATTTTCTAAGACATACAGCTGTTATTATCAGGTGGTGGGCCGTATCCTGGAAGCGTCCCGAAAACGCCCCGTCAGCAGAAAAGAGATGGAGGAACTGGCGGGCCGCTGGGGCTTTTCTGAAAGTGCGCTTTACATAGTGCCCAAGCTCATGTCCGGCCAGTGGGCGCTTCTTCGGGAGGAGCCCAAAGGCTCTTATCTGTCCCGCTGCGGCAGCGACGTAAAGCTGCCTCTCACAGCCCTGCAGAAAAGCTGGCTGAAATCCGTCCTGCAGGATCCGAGGATATACCTGTTTTTTTCAGAGGAGGAAGTGTGCCGGCTGCAAGAGGATCTTAAGGAGGAACCGCTGCTCTTTAAATCCGGCGATTTCTATTATTTCGACCGCTGTCAGGACGGCGATCCGTACGGTGAAGACACATACAGAAGAAATTTCCGCACCATGACCGAAGCAGTCCGCAGCCGCCATTTGATCGAAACGGATTACCGGCCGGCGGACGGCCGCCGGCGCAGCATCCGCCTTTTCCCGTTCCGCATCCAATATTCCGCCAAAGACGATAAGTTCAGAGTGGAGGGGATGCGCCTGAAGGAAAACGGCGGAGGCTATTCACAGGCCATAACCCTGAACATGGCCAGAATCGTCTCCTGCCGGGACGCGGGGCCGGCTTATACCCTTCCGGATACGGAGGCCCTGATCGCCTCGATGAGAGCGGAAGAACCGGTGCTCATCGAGATATCCGGCGAGCGCAATTCCATGGAACGCTGCATGCTGCATTTCGCCAGCTATGAAAAGCGGACGGAGTATATCGAAGAACGGGGAGTATACCGCTGTGAGATCTATTATGACAGGCAGGATGAGACAGAACTCCTGATCCAGCTTTTGTCCTTCGGTCCGGTCATACGCGTCCTGGGCCCAGCTCCATTCCTGCGCCAGGTAAAAGAGCGGGTGAAGAGGCAGTATCACCTGCTGCACGATATCATCCCGTCATCAGACTGAAGGGGCGCAGTGTTTGAGCGCCGCCTGGACGAATCCCGCAAAGAGCGGATGGGGTCTGTTGGGCCGTGATTTGAATTCCGGATGTCCCTGCGTTCCGATAAACCACGGATGGTCCGGAATCTCACACATTTCCACGATCCTGCCGTCTGGGGACAGTCCGGACAGCCTCATCCCGTGATCGGTCAGGGCCTTCCGGTAATCATTGTTCACCTCATAGCGGTGCCTGTGACGCTCGCAGACGGTTTCCTGTCCATAGACCTCATAGGCTCTGGATCCCTTCTCCAGCACGCAGGGATATGCGCCAAGCCGCAGAGTTCCGCCGATATCCTCTATGCCGTTCTGGTCCGGCATCAGGTGAATCACCGGATGGGAGGTGCCGGGCGCCAGCTCACTGCTGTGAGCGTCCGCATATCCGACCACATCCCTGGCGTATTCGACGATGGACAGCTGCATGCCCAGGCACAGGCCGAGAAACGGGATCCGATGCTCTCTGGCATAGCGGATCGCCTGGATCTTGCCTTCAATCCCCCTGTCTCCAAAGCCGCCGGGCACGAGGATGCCCTGCATGCTGCCCAGAATCTCTCCCGCGTTATCGGCATTCACAGATTCTGAATCCACCCAGTGGATATGAACCTTAGCGCGGTTGGCACAGCCGGCCGCCCGCAGCGCCTCCACGACGCTGATATAGGCATCGTGGAGCTGGATGTATTTGCCTACCAGGGCGATGTGCACATCGTGTTCAGGCTGTTTCCATCTTTCGATCATGGCGGTCCATTCGGACAGATCCGGTTTGGGGCAGGACAGATTCAGGCATTCACAGGCGACCTCCGCCAGATGCTCCTTTTCCATGGCCAGAGGCGCTTCATACAGGATGTCCACATCCAGATTCTGAAGCACGTGGCTGCTGGGCACATTGCAGAAAAGGGCGATCTTATCCTTAATATGGGCATCCAGAGGATACTCCGAGCGGCATACGATGATATCGGGCTGGATTCCCATGCCCTGCAGCTGTTTAACGCTGGCCTGGGTCGGTTTGGTTTTCATTTCTCCGGAGGCTTTCAGATAGGGGATCAGAGTCACATGGATCATGATGGCGTTTTCCCTGCCCACCTCGTGCTGAAACTGGCGGATGGCCTCAAGGAACGGCTGGCTTTCAATATCGCCCACCGTGCCGCCCACCTCGATGATGGCGATTTCTGTTTTATCTGCCTGATCCGCGGAATAATTGCGGTAAAAGCGGTTTTTAATTTCATTTGTAATATGGGGGATTACCTGTACTGTGCCGCCGCCGAAGTCGCCGCGGCGTTCTTTTTGAAGCACGGACCAGTAGATTTTACCGGTGGTGACGTTAGAATTTTTATTGAGACTTTCATCGATGAACCGTTCATAATGTCCGAGATCCAGATCTGTTTCGGCGCCGTCGTCGGTGACAAAAACTTCACCGTGCTGGATGGGGTTCATGGTGCCTGGGTCGATATTGATGTACGGGTCAAACTTCTGCATGGTGACGGCATAGCCCCGCGCTTTCAAAAGCCGCCCGAGTGAAGCGGCAGTGATGCCCTTGCCGAGTCCGGATACAACGCCGCCGGTTACAAACACGTATTTCACAGCCATGGTATTTACCTCCTGTTTTTTCTTGCCCCAACCTTTCGTGTGCTGGCGGGCTGACATGTTTACGTTTAGTCTGACAGCACAACGGGGTGACGGCCTGCGCGCACATCCGTGCGCATCTTTTCAATAGTATGGGCAGATTCATGGGATTTAAATAGATATAAATAAATCTGCTTGCAAAAAATAACTAATATATTATACACGATTAATAGTTAGCTGACTAGAGGCAATCTGCAGAAATTTGTCCGCATGAATTTATAAAACATTAATATTTGTGATGAAGATTTCACAGAGAACCTGCTTGATTTCTTGACGAACTATCTCTATAATGAAAAAGAACACTATGGCGGGCGCTGCGTTTTGTCAGGCCCGTGTTGTGATAAGGGAGAAAGCGAATGAATGAACAGAATCAAAACAACGGCGGAGGCCAGAATAACGGAGGCGGAGGCAAGTTCCCGAAGAACAGCCAGACCGTAATTATACTGGTAATCACCGCGCTCATGACTTTGTTCAGTGTGTCGATGCTAAGCAGCTGGTTTCGCAGCTCGACGACGGAACAGATCACATACAGCGATTTTATGAAGATGCTGGATGAGCATAAAGTGGCGGCGGTGCAGATTGACCGCCAATCCTATAAATTTGTAATTGAACCGGCGGAGGATAAGGATGAGGAATCCAAGAATCCGCTGGCTCCCAAGATGACCTATTATACCGGCATTGTGGAGGATGAAAGCCTGGTTCCCCGCCTGATGGATGAGGGGATCATTGTGGATGGAAAAATACCCGAAACCGGCTCCTCCATCATCGATTTTATCCTGATCTATGCGGTTCCCGTGCTGCTTGTCTGGCTGGTGATGGGTTTTTTCCTAAGAAAAGCAGGCGGTGGCGGCGGCATGATGGGCGTGGGCAAATCCAATGCCAAGGTCTATGTGCAGAAGGAAACCGGCGTTACGTTCCGCGATGTGGCCGGACAGGATGAGGCGAAGGAGTCTCTGACTGAAATCGTGGATTTTCTGCATAATCCCGGACGCTACGGAAGAATCGGCGCCAAGCTGCCAAAGGGAGCGCTCCTTGTGGGGCCGCCCGGCACTGGTAAGACATTGCTTGCCAAGGCGGTTGCCGGCGAGGCGAAGGTGCCGTTCTTTTCACTGTCCGGTTCCGATTTTGTGGAAATGTTTGTCGGCGTCGGCGCATCCCGTGTGCGCGACCTGTTCAAACAGGCGCAGCAGCAGGCGCCCTGCATCATATTCATCGATGAGATCGACGCCATCGGCAAGAGCCGTGACAGCCGTTACGGCGGGGGCAATGACGAGCGGGAGCAGACCTTAAACCAGCTGCTTTCGGAGATGGACGGTTTTGACACTTCCAAGGGCGTATTTATTCTGGCCGCCACCAACCGGCCGGAGATTCTGGATAAGGCACTGCTGCGTCCGGGCCGTTTTGACCGCCGGATCATCGTGGACCGTCCGGATTTAAAAGGGCGTATTGATATCCTGAAGGTCCATTCCAAGGATGTGCTGCTGGATGAATCCGTGGATCTGGAAGCGATTGCGCTGGCCACTTCCGGCGCCGTGGGCTCCGATCTGGCCAACATGATCAATGAGGCTGCGATCAATGCCGTAAAGCACGGCCGCCAGGTGGTATCCCAGGCGGATCTGTTTGAAGCCGTGGAGGTGGTGCTGGTTGGCAAGGAAAAGAAGGACCGCATCATGAGCAAGGAAGAGCGCAAAATCGTCTCCTATCATGAGGTGGGCCATGCGCTCGTCAGCGCGCTGCAGAAGGACTCGGAGCCTGTGCAGAAGATTACGATTGTGCCCAGAACCATGGGCGCGCTGGGTTATGTGATGAATGTGCCGGAGGAAGAAAAATATCTGAATACGGAAGCGGAGCTTCGGGCGATGCTGATTCAGTTTTTGGCCGGCCGGGCGGCGGAAGAGATCGTGTTTGACACTGTCACCACCGGCGCTTCCAATGATATAGAGAAGGCGACTTCCATCGCCAGAGCCATGGTGACTCAGTACGGCATGTCCAAGGAATTCGGTCTCATGGGGCTTGAAACTGTGGAAAGCCAGTATCTGGAAGGCCGCAGCGTGTTAAACTGCGCCGATCAGACTGCCGCCGGTGTGGACCGGGTGGTTATGGAGATGCTGAAAGAGTCCTACGAGAAGGCAAAGGCGCTGCTTCGGGCAAACCGTATTGCGCTGGATCGGATCGCGGCATTTCTGATTGAAAAGGAAACCATTACCGGCAAGGAGTTCATGAAGATCCTCCATGAAATCCAGGAGGATACAAGGCGTGCCGAGAGCTTTCTGGATACGTCTGATCCGGGCCCTGTGCCGGATGACTGGGAGGAAGGCCCCCTTCCAATGTAAATAAATGAAGACAGACCCCGCTCTTTCCGAAATGCGGGGTCTGTTCTGTGAATGGGAGGAGAATATGTTTCAGCTGGAAGAAGAATTAAAAAAGCTGCCCGGCAAGCCGGGTGTCTATCTGATGCATAACGATCAGGATGAGATCATTTATGTGGGCAAAGCAATCAGCCTGAAAAACCGTGTGCGGCAGTATTTTCAGAGCAGCCGTGGAAAGTCCTCCAAGATAGAGAAAATGGTATCCCATATCGCGTGGTTTGAATATATTATTACTGACTCGGAGCTGGAGGCGCTGGTGCTGGAATGCAATCTGATCAAAGAACATCAGCCCCGGTATAACACCATGCTCAAGGACGACAAAACCTATCCTTATATCAAGGTGACGGTGCAGGAAGACTTTCCGCGGGTCCTGTTTTCACGGGATATGAAAAAGGATAAATCCCGGTATTTCGGGCCGTATACCAGCGCGGGCGCGGTGAAGGACACGATCAACCTGATCCACAGGCTCTATAAGATCCGTACCTGCCACCGCGCGCTGCCGGAGAACATAGGCAAGGAGCGCCCCTGCCTGAACTATCACATCAAGCAGTGCGACGCTCCCTGCCAGGGCTATATCTCCAAAGAGGAGTACCGAAAGAACGTGGACCAGGTCCTGGACTTCTTAAGCGGTAATTACAACGCTATTTTAAAGCGGCTGGAGGCACAGATGAATGAGGCTGCAGAGGAGCTGGATTTTGAATCGGCCGCCGGCTACAGGGAGCTTTTATTCAGCGTGCAGAAGGTGGCTCAGAAACAGAAGATTACCGACAGCGGCAATGAGGACCGGGATGTGATCGGACTGGCTGTGGACGGAAGCGATGCGGTGGTGCAGGTATTTTTCGTCCGGGAAGGGAAGATGATCGGAAGGGACCATTTCCAGATCTCGGTGGGTGACGGGGATACCCCGTCCCAGATACTGACCGGCTTTGTCAAGCAGTTTTACTCGGGCACGCCCTTTATCCCCAAGGAGCTGTTTCTGCAGACGCCCATTGAGGATGAAGAGCTGATCGTGAAATGGCTGGAGGCCAAACGGGGCCAGAAGGTGACAATCCGCGTGCCGCAAAAGGGCGAAAAGGCGCGCCTGGTGGAGCTGGCCGAGAAAAACGCCGGCCTGATCCTGTCACAGGACCGGGAAAAGCTGAAGAAAGAGCATGTAAAGACCGTCGGCGCCATGAACAGCCTCGCAGAGATACTGGGGCTTAAACAGGTCCGCCGCGTGGAGGCATTTGATATTTCCAATATCAGCGGATTTGAATCGGTGGGCTCCATGGTGGTGTTTGAAGATGGGAAGCCGAAGCGCAACGACTACCGTAAATTTCGCATAAAATCGGTGATAGGCGCCAACGACTATGCGTCCATGGAGGAAGTTTTAAGCCGCCGGTTCCTGCACGGCCTCGAGGAGATGCGCCGCATGAGAGAAGACGGTCAGGATGAAAAAATGGGCGGATTCACCAGGTTCCCGGATCTGATTATGATGGACGGCGGCAGGGGCCAGGTCAATATCGCCCTTAAGGTCATGGACCGGCTGTCGCTTACAATTCCGGTCTGCGGTATGGTGAAGGATGACAACCATAGAACGAGAGGCTTGTATTACCAGAACGTGGAGCTGGAGATTGATACTCATTCCGAGATGTTCCGGCTGATCACCAGGATACAGGATGAAGCGCACCGTTTCGCCATCGAGTATCACAGAAGCTTGAGAAGCAAAGGTCAGGTGCATTCCATCCTGGACGATATAGAGGGGGTGGGCCCCGTACGCAGAAAGGCGCTGATGCGTCATTTTCAGACAATTGATGAGATAAAATCGGCCAGTGTGGAAGATTTAAAAAGTCTGCCGGAAATGAATGAAAACGTGGCGGAAAATATTTACAGATTTTTTCATGCCCAGCAATAAGTCTTGTCACCGGGCTTTTCCTGTGTTAGTATATTTAATAATCCGGAAACGCGGCCTGCGGATCCGGAAGAATATGTGAAGAAATCCGCCGGAGCTGATGCACAGAGGGCTTTGTGCCGGCTGCGGTGAGGAAATGGAGGAGCGAAATGGCAGGTGTTAGGGTATCAACATTGATCGAAAAATTCGGGCTGCGCCATCTGACCGAATCGATCGACACCACAGAGATCATATTAACTCATCCGGATATCAACCGTCCGGCTCTGCAGTTAACAGGCTTTTACGATCACTTTGACAGCGACCGCGTACAGATTATCGGTTTTGTGGAACAGGAGTATTTAAAGCAGCTGACCAGAGAGCAGAGAAAGGACTGTTATGAGAAACTCTTTTCCAACAATATCCCCTGCCTGATCTGCAGCCGCAGCTATCAGCCGGGAGAGGATATGCACAGCACGGCGCTCAAATACGGTGTGCCGCTGCTGGTATCCGATAAGACCACCTCAGATCTGATGGCGGAGGTGATCCGCTGGCTGAAGGTGCAGTTAGCTCCTACCATCAGCATACACGGCGTGCTCGTGGATGTATTCGGCGAGGGCGTACTGATTATGGGCGAGAGCGGCATCGGCAAGAGCGAGGCTGCGCTGGAACTGATCAAGCGCGGCCACCGTCTGGTCAGCGATGACGTGGTGGAAATCCGTAAGGTCAGCGATGATACCTTGATCGGCAGCGCTCCCGGCATCACCCGGCATTTCATAGAGCTGCGCGGCATCGGAATCATTGATGTCAAAACGCTTTTTGGCGTAGAGAGCGTAAAAAATACTCAGAGCATCGACATGGTGATCAAGCTGGAAGAGTGGGACCGCGATAAGGAATACGACCGTCTGGGTCTGGATGACCAGTATACGGAATTTTTGGGCAATAAGGTGATCTGTCATTCCATACCGATCCGTCCGGGCAGAAATCTGGCGATCATAGTGGAGTCGGCGGCCGTCAATTACCGTCAGAAAAAGATGGGCTATAATGCGGCCCAGGAGCTGTATAAGAGAGTTCAGGACAATTTGGCAAGAGGTGCGGTGGATATCATATAATGGAAAGATTAGAACAGATTTTGTCAGAGATCGCCGGAAGAGAAAATGTACGCGAAAATGAACCTATGAAAAACCATACAACTTTTCGGGCCGGCGGAGCGGCAAGACTGTTTGTCACGCCAGAGGATGAAGACGCTCTGGTACGGCTGGAAAAAACCTGTCAAAGTGCGGGGGTTTCGTATACTGTGGTCGGAAACGGCAGCAATCTGCTGGTTTCCGACAGCGGATACGACGGAGTGATCATACAGCTGGGGAGCCGCTTTGCCCACTGCAGACGGGATGGAGACGTGCTGGAAGCCGAAGCCGGGATACTCCTGTCAAAGCTGGCGCGTTTTGCCTGCGATCAGGGGCTGTCCGGCCTGGAATTCGCCTCCGGCATCCCGGGAAGCCTTGGCGGCGCAGCGGTGATGAACGCGGGAGCCTATGGCGGCGAGATGGCCCATGTCCTAGTGGACGCGCTGGTGCTGACAGAGAGCGGCGAGCGGATGGTGATCCCTGCGGAACAGATGGAGCTTGGATACCGCAGCAGCCTGATTATGAAGCGGGGCTATACGGTCCTGAAAGCCCGGGTGAGACTTGTGCCGGGCGATAAGCGGCAGATTCAGGACAGGATGGATGAGTTAAACCGGAGACGGAAGGAAAAACAGCCTTTGGAATACCCCAGCGCCGGCAGCACCTTTAAGAGGCCGGCAGGATATTTTGCGGGCAAATTGATCCAGGACTGCGGCCTTGCGGGTTTTCAGATCGGAGGAGCCGCCGTTTCTGAAAAGCACTGCGGGTTTGTGATCAATAAGGATCAGGCCAGCGCTCGGGATATCTATCTGCTGTGCAGGGAAATACAGAAAAGAGTTTATGACCGTTTTCAGGTCCCCATGGAAATGGAAGTGAGGCTCCTGGGGGATTTTTCGTAACACGGAGGTTAACATGTCATTTTCAGGTAATGTAAAAGAGGAACTTTCCCGGCAGACAGGAACTGCCAGGCATTGTCAGATAGCGGAAATTGCGGCACTGCTTTCCATGTGCGGGCACATCAATGCCACCGCAAACGGCGGCTTATGCCTGATACTTCATACGGAAAACGCAGCAGTTGCAAGAAAGTACTTTACATTACTGAAAAAAACATTTAGTATAAATACTGAAATATGCGTCAGACGCAATGCCTACCTGAAAAAGAGCCGCACCTATGTGCTGGCGGTGAACCGGCAGGAGGATGTGAGGCGGATCCTGCAGGCTGTGAAGATGGATGCCATGCGGGGGAGCCTGGCGGAGCAGGACACTCTGGTCAGCAGCCTTCTGGTGATGAGCTCCTGCTGTAAGCGCGCGTTTATACGCGGGGCTTTTCTGGCATCTGGCTCCATGAGCGACCCCAACAAGGCATATCATCTGGAAATTGTATTGAGTTCCAGGACGAAGGCGGAGCAATTGCGGACCCTGATCGCTTCTTTTGACATCGATGCAAAAATCGTTGTGCGAAAGAAGTACCATGTGTTATATATAAAAGAAGGCGTGAAGATTGTAGAGCTTTTAAATGTGATGGAGGCTCATGTAGCGCTCATGGAATTGGAAAATGTGCGCATACTAAAGGAAATCAGCGGATCGGTGAACCGCAAGGTGAACTGTGAAACCGCGAACATCGGAAAAACGATATCAGCTGCTGTGGAGCAGATCAATGATATAAATCTTATACGCGATACCATTGGACTTTCCGGATTGCCGGAGCAGCTTGAAGAGGTTGCGCTGGCCAGGCTTGCTGCGCCGGAGGCGACGCTTTTGGAGCTGGGGGATTCGCTGAATCCGCCGGTGGGAAAATCCGGAGTCAATCACAGGCTAAGGAAACTGAAAGACTTAGCAGACAGTATCAGAAAAGATAGGGAGGATATGTAATGGCAACGAAAACAATCACCATTGGAATTCCGACAGGGCTTGAGGCAAGGCCGGTAGCGGTATTGGTTCAGGTGGCAAGTCAGTTCGAGAGCTCGATCTATGTGGAGACGGAGGACAAGAGGGTGAATGCCAAGAGCATCATGGGTATGATGACCCTTGGGCTGACATCCGGCGAGCAGGTTACGGTTTCCGCATCCGGTTCGGACGAGGAAGAGGCGTTAAATCAGATTGAAAAGTACTTAAGCAGCGACAAATAGCCGAAGTCTTAGGATATGGGGATTAGACGGTGAACTTATAGATTACTGACGGGGATGCATCCGGAAATGGGGACAGGGTATATTATGACTGTCCCCATTTCCCCTATATGGGCCGTGATACAAAAGTGAGGAAAGACATGGCATTTACCCATTTACATGTTCATACGGAATACAGTCTGCTGGACGGTTCCAGCAAGATAGAGGAGCTGGTGCACAGGGCCAAAGAGCTGGGGATGGACAGTATGGCCATCACCGACCACGGCGTCATGTACGGCGTGATCGACTTCTACCGTGCCGCCAGAAAGGAAGGCATTAATCCGATCATCGGATGCGAGGTATATGTGGCCAACGGTTCCCGTTTTAACAAAGAGGCGGGACAGGGGGAGGACAGATACTACCATCTGGTGCTTCTGGCTGAAAACAATACCGGATACGCGAACCTGGTGAAGATCGTCTCCAAGGGTTTCGTGGAAGGCTTTTATTATAAACCCAGAGTGGATTACGAGGTGCTCCGGGAGTATCATGAGGGAATCATCGCCTTAAGCGCCTGCCTGGCCGGCGAGGTTCAGCGCTACCTTGCCAGGGGCTTCTATGAAGAGGGCAAAAAGGCCGCCCTGCGCTATCAGGAGATATTCGGCAGGGACAACTTTTTCCTGGAAATCCAGGATCACGGCATACCGGATCAGAAGACGGTCAACGCTGCGCAGCTCCGGCTGTCCAAAGAGCTGGGCATTGATCTGGTAGCCACCAACGATATCCACTATATCTATGCGCAGGACGCCGAACCCCACGATATCCTCCTATGCCTGCAGACCGGCAAGAAGCTTTCGGACGAGAACCGCATGCGCTACGAGGGCGGGCAGTACTACTGCAAGTCGGAGGAAGAGATGCGGGAGGTATTTCCCTATGCGCCCGAGGCCATCGAGAATACCCATAAGATCGCAGAGCGCTGCCATGTGGAAATCGAGTTCGGCGTTACGAAACTGCCGAAATTTGACGTGCCCGAAGGCTTTACCTCCTGGGAATATCTCAACAGGATGTGTGAGGAAGGTTTTGAAAAAAGATATCCGCAGGATGACGGGACACTGCGTGAACGCATGAATTACGAGCTGGACGTCATCCATACCATGGGCTATGTGGATTATTTCCTGATCGTTTCGGACTTTATCAAATATGCCAAATCAAAAGATATCATGGTCGGCCCTGGCCGCGGTTCGGCCGCCGGCAGCATCGTGTCCTACTGCTTGGAAATCACCGATATCGATCCGGTGAAATACAGCCTGCTGTTTGAGCGGTTTTTAAACCCGGAACGCGTGTCCATGCCGGATATCGATATAGATTTCTGCTTCGAACGGCGGCAGGAGGTCATTGATTACGTGGTGGAGAAATACGGCAAGGACCGGGTGGTTCAGATCGTCACCTTCGGTACGATGGCCGCCAAGGGCGTGATCCGGGATGTGGGACGGGTCATGGACCTGCCTTATTCCCTCTGCGATTCCATCGCCAAGATGATTCCCGCAGAGCTCAATATCACGATCGAAAAGGCGCTGAAGACCAACCGGGAATTAAAGAGCCTGTACGAGACGGATGAGACGGTAAAAACGCTGATCGATACTTCACTGCGCCTGGAGGGCCTTCCCAGGCATACCTCCATGCACGCGGCGGGTGTTGTGATCAGCCAGAAGCCGGTGGAGGAGTATGTGCCTTTATCCAGAGCACAGGACGGCACGATCACCACCCAGTTCACGATGACCACGCTGGAAGAGCTGGGTCTGCTCAAGATGGATTTTCTGGGACTGCGCACCCTGACTGTAATCCAAAATGCCGTGAAACTTGTGAACCGACAGGGGATCGGTTTTAAACTGGAGGATGTGGACTACAGCGATAAAGCGGTGCTGGCCAGCATCAGCACCGGCAGGAACGACGGTGTGTTTCAGCTGGAAAGCTCCGGGATGAAGAGCTTTATGAAAGAGCTCAAGCCGGAGAGCCTGGAAGACATCATCGCCGGCATCTCCCTTTACCGTCCGGGCCCCATGGATTTCATACCGAAATATCTGAAAGGCAAGAATAATCCGGAATCCATCACCTATCACTGCCCGCAGCTGGAGCCGATCCTTAGCCCGACCTATGGCTGTATCGTCTATCAGGAGCAGGTAATGCAGATTGTGCGGGATCTGGGCGGCTATACACTGGGACGAAGCGACCTGGTGCGGCGCGCTATGAGCAAGAAAAAAGGCGATGTGATGGAGCGGGAACGCAAGAACTTCATCTACGGCAATCCCGAAGAGAATGTGAAGGGCTGTATCAATAACGGAATACCGGAGGAGATCGCCAGCATCATCTATGACGAGATGATTGATTTTGCGAAATACGCCTTTAACAAATCCCACGCGGCAGCTTACGC
>OGGQ01003671.1_pt1 | contig 13975 bp, 15 predicted proteins | sample 1571191 | NCBI WGS metagenome assembly OGGQ01 (sample SAMEA2582061, study PRJEB24529) | metagenome | biome: Human gut stool | place: China | collected 2011
CCTCCAGGCCCTTCCCCAGCCTCTCCCAGAGACGTTTCTCGGGGAAGTCTTTCAGCGTGTCCTGCACCGTTTCCTCATCGCCCTCCATAGGCCGGACGCAGATGCTGCCGTCCTCCTTCAGGAACAGGCAGTGGTGCCCCCGAGAGTCCAGGTCGGCGATCAGGGTCTCCAGTGTCTTTCGGCCCTGGCGCTCATACCACACCTGTGGGTCAACATCCTGCTGATTGGGCGGCTGAGGCAGTGGTTCCTGCTCTGAGGAGGGGGGTACCAGCCGTTTGACCAGCGAACAGGACAGCATCCCGCTCTGCTCCAGCTCTACGTCAGCGTACTCATACTCCGGGACGCCATACACACGGATGCGCCCGATGCCGCCATGGATCGCCAGCAGGGTTGGGTTTTTCGTTTTCCACTCCCAGCGGGCTTCTGGATAGAGGGCCTTGAGTTGGTCGGAAATCCGGTGATTGACATGGCGCAGCAGTGCCTGGGCCGCCTCCGGATCGTTCTCGGCGGCGTTTCGCTCTGCTTCAGCCTTCTTTCTGCCCTTTTCCGCCTCCAGGTCCTTCCTTTTCTGCTCCCATCTGTTCCTCCTGACCCGCAAGGCAGGGAGGCCCAGGATCATGAAGACCCGCAGGCCCCAGATGGCAAAAACGCCAACAAGGAGCGGGATCTGCCAGTTGCCGCGCACAAACGCGATAATGGCGAGGACGGCGGCAACCAGGAAGGAGGTGCTGACCCACATGGGATTTTTCTGTTTCACTTGTGATTCCACCTTTCTATATTTCTTTGGGGGAAATAAAAAAAGAGGCACGATACACAAGCTCAGAATGTCTCTGAAACATGGATGTATCGTGCCTCTTTGGCTGCCGGATGGTCATTCCGGCAGGTTCTCCCGCTCCCCGTCAATTGTACTGTCGGGGATTGGGATGGGTCCTTGCGCTGTGTCTGCTGTTTGGTTGGGAGGTTGCCCCATCCGGCCTTGGATCGGAACGAAACCCCAGTCGTTCAACTCAAGCCGCAGCCCTTTGTCCCGGGTCACACCGTCCTTCCTGGTGTACTCCTCCAGTTCCAGGGAACCGGATACCCAGAGCAAACTGCCCTTCTTGACGCCGGCCTTCTGGAGCCTGCGCATCACATCCCCCCGGGCCCAGACCTGGTAATACTGGGTCCTGGCCCTCTGTCCGTACCCGATGCGTTCCCCAAGGGAAAACATGGTGTAGGGGTTCTGATTCGCGCTCGTTCCATGCTTCGGCTCGGACGCTGCCCAGCCGATGGTGTAGAGTTGTGCCATCGTTCTCCTTTCCGCCCGAAGGCTAAATTTACACAAAAAAATGCCAGAGGACAGACTGCCGCCATAAATAGGTGCAGTAATGCCACTGGCACTTGCGTACAAACCTGACAACGTGTGCAATGCGAGACCGCTCGCTCATAGGCCAATTCAACTTGACCTACCCTCTCACGAGGCGCGCACAAAGAATCAATTACATGGGTAGTCTACCACAAGATATTGATATTGTCAACACATAAAATCCTATATATAGTTATACGGGCGTGCGGCCCCAAGGATGCCGCGCTAAAATCATGTTTGGGTAATTTTACAAGCACGTTACATTTGAGCTCATCCGCTCGAATCGACCGACTGATTTTAGTATAGTGAGAATCACCTTTTAAGGCTACAAGGAAGGATGGTTTTGGCGCATGGAACGGTATCACGATTTGAATGAGCTGATTGCGGATGGCGGCGCAACTTGTGAACTTTGTGGTCAGAAAATGTTGAGAGCGGACGGCTGTACCTGGCCGGGAGTCTATAGCCGCGGAGTTTATTACAGAAGGATCAAGTACGGCGAGGAGGAATTTCCCTGGCCGGATGAGCGCTGTCATGACTGCGGCGCAAAACTTGGACACTTCCACCACATGAACTGCGATGTTGAGGAGTGTCCCATCTGCGGCGGACAACTGATTGGCTGCGGCTGTGACCTGGAATACACAGACGATGAAGAACCCTCCATATCATAAAGCAATGGCCACACCATCCTCCAGCGGAGAAAAACTATCAATGAAGAAATAAGAAATCGTAAAGAGGGCGGCTGCCGCAAGCCAGTAGAATTGACTTCTGATTTGACTTCAGATACTATAGAAGTAGAAATTTGGAATTTTTAGGAGGGGATTAAATGCTATACAATTCCCGATACCGGCTCACTCCAGAGGATAACGAAATCTACTGTAAACGCTTCAAAGTGAGCGGGCCAGATGTCAAAGACCATCACGTCTATGTGTATGCTGAATGTTCTAAAAATCAGAAGAGTCATGCCAATAGCAGCCCTTATTATCTGGAGATATTTTTCAGTGCAGATAATTATCCGGACAGAGAATTTGTAGTCGGATTGCCTTTTGGGCACGCTGATATGTCGAAAGAGGAAATCGAACATGAAATCTCTGTGTATGTGCGAAGTCAACTTGATGGAACTTTTCTAAGCCTTATACAGAATTATCTGAAGAAGGAGCATTTAATGGAAGAATGGCTTGCGAGCCAATACCCACACGAACCATGAACACATAGTGGCAGGTGGGTGGCATCACTGACGAGCCCGCAATCAAGTCGTAGAAAATAGCAGCCATTTGCTTGCCTACATCTGACATCCTGCAACCAATGCGCGGGAATTAGCAGAGTATCAAAAGAACAGGGTCAATCAGAGAGGAGAATGACGATCCCCTTTCGTTCCACTGGCGGCTTCACCGCCACCAAATCGAATTGACCCAACCGCAGAAAAGGCGCGGACAATCAACTGGTTGTCTGTGCCTCATTTTTCCCGGCAAGCTATCTGAGCATGAAGTAGACCATCTCAGAATTTTTTTCTGGGCTGGTAGCCGTTTCTTTCCCAATCTCATTCCACCGGATGGAGCCGATTGCAGAGGTCGCCCAGCGCAGCTGTCAGCATTTTTCCTCGAATAATACTAACATAATAATTGCATACTAACATTCAATGTGTTTAGTTCCTGCTTGCCAGCTGTCCAGTAGATGCCAGAAGAAATAAATGAACGGAAAAGAACACGGGGCAGAGGAGTCGATACAACTCCGCTGCCCCGTCCTTTCTATTCCTTCGCCTCTACAAACCAGATGCCTTTCTCCATCCACAGGTAGGTCACCTGTCCGTTGATCCGGCAGGTATAGCGGTCCCCCACACCGCCCACCCGCTGGCAGGCAGCGCGCCGAACGTCCAGCACCTTGTCCACCGGATACTTGTGTTCATCGTCAAACTCGATTACCAGCGGCCGCAGTTTCCCCTCCGTATCGAAACGCACCACCACCGGCACATACTGTTTTCTGCGCTTATCCATGGCCTATCCTCCAAAATACCCAACAGGATGAACCGTGTGCCCGTCCTTCACGTTGATGTGCCCCAAGAGCGGATCACTGTCCATCAGTGCGCGGCGGACGCTCATATAGCCGTACCGCTGTCGCAGGTGATCCACCGCCGTATCAATTCGCTCCCACTTATCCCGCTTCTGATCCTCCGTATAGAGGGACAGTTGCACCGTCCCCTGGGCCTCCACCAGTCCGGCACCCCGCAGGCCGATGCTGCGGACGGGCCGGTCCCATCGGTAATTGCGCCGGAAGATGTCCAACCCGGTCTCCGCAAGCTCCTGGCTGGAGCAGGACGGCGCCTGGAGCTTTCGCTGACGGACGATAGAGTTGAGCTGCGTGTCCCGCACATAGATCTCCACTACCGTACACCGGGAAACCAGCTCCCGCATCCGGGCGCAGACGCTCTCCGCCAGGAGATAGAGCATCAGTTTCACGTCTGCCTCCGTCTCCAGATCCCGGGGCGTGGTCGCACTGTTGCCGACACTCTTGATATTGGGGACATGGTCACTTTTCTGGACTGGCGACACATCCCGCCCGTTGGCGAAGGTGTGCAGCACCGCCCCCATCTTCCCGAGCCGGCGAACCAGGACGTCTACCGGGCACTCTGCCAGGCGGCCGATGGTGCTGATCCCGATGGCCCGGAGTTTCCGGGAGGTAGCCGGCCCCACATACAGCAGATCCTCCACCGGCAGCGGGTAAGCGATTTCCTTGTAATTATCCGCCTCGATCCTGGTGATGGCGTCCGGCTTTTTGTAGTCGCTCCCCAGTTTGGCGGTGATCTTGTTGTCCGATACCCCGATGCTGGCCGTGATGCCCAGTTCAAATTTGATGCGACCGCTGATCTCCCTGGCGATAGACATAGGGTCTCCAAAGAGGCCCACGCTCCCCGTCACGTCGAGCCAGCTTTCGTCCAGGCCAAACGGCTCGATCTGGTCGGTGTAGTCCTCATAGATCTCCCTTGCCATGCGGCTGAAGCGGATATATTCATCCATGTCCGGGGGCAGGATCACCAGGTTTGGGCACTTCTGCCGCGCCTGCCAAATGGCCATCCCAGTCTTGACGCCATAGGGCTTGGCCAGGTAGTTGGCCGTCAGGACGATCCCATGGCGCTCTTCCTGGCTCCCACATACCGCCAGGGGCTTGTCCCGCAGTTCCGGGTGCCTCTGCATTTCCACCGAGGCATAAAAGCAGTTCTGATCCACATGCAAAATATGCCTCGCCATGTTCCACACCTCCCGGAATGATCTTTAATTTTAGTTTAGAACATTTGTTCGATTTGTCAAGTGGAAATTTTCTCCACACCGAGATGAAGGTAGCAGTCCTGTGCAAAACCGTGATATACTATATTTTGTACCGCAGCGTACAACTTGTTGCATGGGAGGCTCTATGTCATGTGCGGACGCTATCAGTTTACCGCAGAGCAGTGCGCGGAAATTCGTCAAATTGTAGATGCGATCCAGAGGAAATACGGAGCGGGGCAGTGGATGCCGGGTGAGATTTGCCCCACGGCCAAGGCGCCGGTCCTGGTGCGGGAGGGATCTGGTGACGCGCCTGTTCTGATGAAATGGGGGTATCAGTTACCTGGCACGCTGGTGATTAACGCAAGAGCGGAGACGGTCCAGGAAAAGCCCCTGTTCCGGCGGAGTCTGGCTGCCCGGCGATGCCTGATTCCTGCAACAGCCTTCTATGAATGGGACGCCGACAAGCGGAAATATCAGTTCACTCTCCCGGAGGAACCCGTTTTCTATATGGCAGGCCTCTTCGACCGGCGCGACGGCGAGGATTGCTACTGCGTTCTCACCACTGCCGCCAACGATTCCATGAAGCCAGTGCATGACCGGATGCCCCTGATCCTGCCCCACAGTCAAGCCGAGCAATGGCTTTCCGACGGCTCCAACGCCGAGGTACTCCTGGCCGTGACCCCGCCGGCCTTGGCGGTTCGGTCTGCAGAGCAGCAGTTGAGCCTGTGGTGATGTTGGCATTGGTTGTCAATGTTCGATTTGCAACCAGGAGTTCAAAGGGAATGTCGGGGGACTTCATACTGGATCACGCAGGAGGGCCGGGACGCAAGTCCCGGCCCTCCTGTCTGTTTCTCCGATGCCCAGTAGAAAAAGGTTCATGCCGCCAGATCTCTTATTGCCGCTCCCACAGCAGTAGGTTGCTTTCAAACCAGCAGGTCAGCCGGCCGCTGTCTTTCAACCAGGATAGATAAGAGCGTACCGTGCTTCCCACCAGGACGTACTGCTCATATGTCATGGTGAGGCCATACTTGGTAAAAAGCCGCTGAAGGATCTGCTCAAAGGTACGGGGCTGGGCACACAAATCCACAATCTGCCCCGCAATCTCATGGACCTTTGCAATATTGTAGTCAGCCAGAGGCGTGACGTCCTCCGCCGCCTCTGCATGGGCCGGCACAAAAAGTCTGGCCCGCAGGGTTTTGATCCGCTCCAGCGTATCCAGATAGGCGGCCACATCATAGATAAAGCCGATCTGGTACTTATCCAGTGTCTCTCGGCTGGAGAGGCAGTCCGCCAGATATACCACATCGTCCGGCGTCCGGAACCCCACCATATCAAAGAAATGCCCCGAGAGGTCGATCAGCTCAAAGCCCTCCGGCAAGCAGGCGGGGGTCAGTTCCTTGGCATCGCTCCCTTGGGCCATCAGGAACTTGTGGCATAGCTCCTGGAACGGGTAGCCGCCATACAGGAAGGCCGGTTCCAGGATGGTGTGCCGTGTGAAGGCGCACTCCACCCCTGGGGCATAGATGTCGCAGCCAGTCTGTTTCTGGAGGTAGTGATTCCCGCCGATGTGGTCGGCGTTGGAGTGGGTATTATAGATGGCCCTCAGCTGCCATTTGTTTGCGTCCAGGATCTGGCGCACTTTGCGCCCGGCATCCTTATCGCTCCCGCTGTCGATGAGGCAGACTTCGTCACCCTCCAGACGCACCAGACCGATTTTGGCTGGGCACTGTATATAGTAGCTTTTGTCTGTGACTTGGATCAGTTCATACATACCATCTATGCCTCCTGCTTTGTGTGCTTGCTATGGGCCTATCCTCTATAACCATATGCCTGGAGTTCTACTGTTGAGGGCAATCTCTTCCATCACTCGTCATTGAATTGGCTATCGCCTTGTGCGACCCCGTTAGTTTCTATGCCAATCACATATCCATATTCATCAAGGTAAAGCGTGCAATTCTTATCGAGCAAGCTTGAAAGGGTTTCTTCATTCACGATGCCCAGAGAGTGCGACACAACTTCATCAGCAAATTCGTATTGCGTCCCTTCGATTGTGCATAACAGCGGAGGTCCGGGCTTGACCCCGCTTATCGTGCCGGAAATCATAATCTCTTCCGGAGACGGCGCTGGAGGTTTATCTGGTTCTACGGGATCGCCTTCCGGAGCCTCCTGATTAGGCCTTTCCGTACTGCTTATACCGGCGTTTGGAGTCGCATCATCAGGTGCAATCCCTGAGACGTCGGCTGTGCTTTCAAGGGCATCATCGGTTGAGTTCAAATCTTCTGCAACATCCCCAGGATCTTCATTGGGTACCTTTTCTGTATTGTCGCTCCCATTCGATGTTTCGTGGCTTGTGTTCGCCGTATCCACAATCAGGCCCGGAAATGTATTATCTATCCACTTTATTATTCTAGGAACAATGATCGGTTCAATGATCGTAAGCGTTAAAATTGTTCCTAGCACCGCCACGATAACCCCTATCAGAAATTCTTTACCGTAACCCTTTGAGCCTTTTTTCTCTTTAACATTCTTCTGCATTCTTTGTAGCTCCACCCCAAACAGATCTGCGAACATTATCATCGTTACATTTCTATCCGTTCAGCGTCCGCAACATCGCTTATACTTCTTTCCACTCCCGCAGGGACAGAGATCATTCCTCCCGACCTTCGCCGCCTTGCTCGGCAGCTTTCTGAGGTGCTGACGCTCATACCGCTCAAACAGTTCATTCGGCGTAAAGCCGTTGTTCGACCAGAGCCGTGTGGTGTTGGACATCCCGAAGAGGATATCGAGTACGATCTGCATATGGCCGTCGGGCAGGGGCACCTCATAATCCCGCAGGATATTTAGGAGGTGCTGGGGTTTCGCCTCTAAAACAATGGCAAAGTGCAGCTCCGACAGCACTTCGTCGGCCAGATCGGGTTCCAATTCTGCGTCCTGCAAGAGGTAGTGCCGCATGAGGGCAGCCTCCGGCACCTGTTCATAGTAGTCGGGATCAGCATACTTGAGGAACTCCTGCTTTGGAGGGATGTATCGCGGTTTATCCCCGATCCTCTTCAGAAGATCCGGAACATCCCGATAATTATTTGCCTCAAAGGCATCGTTGACCAAATACTCCTCCCACAGCGCATAGCCGCAATCCAGAGAAATATGCCGGATCAGGACGGAGAAGAGTTCTTCTTCCGTTATCTTTTTCCCGTTCTGCGTGTTGAAGAGCCGGATCAAATCCCCCTGCGGGATCACGCCGTAGAGGTTGACCGCCGCCATGGCGTAGGCGTGAATCAGATCCGCCCGTTCTTTCTGGGCACGAAAGCCTTCGGCGATAAGCTCCCGATAGACCGCGCGCACTTCCTCCGGAACAATATATGACTCTTTACCAGCCTCCCGAATACGGTAGAGGTATCCCAGATTCTGCAAAGCCAGGCCACACCCGCTGTCTGTTTTTTTCGGATGGAAAATTCCGACTTCCGCGGCACGCAGGAATATCCCCCAGTCCGCCGGCTCCAGGGCCAGAAGCACCTCCCGCATCCGGTCCTGCTCCAGCAGAGCGGAGGCAACAGCGTCGATCAACGGCTCTTTCCGCAGCTTGGAGGGACTCTTTACAGAATTTGCCGAGGCAAGCGCCCGCAATTCCGTCACGGTCCATTGTCCTAGGGCCTCTTTGAGCGAAATATTCTCCCCGGCACGGACCGCAACGGCCCCACGCCGGCCACTGATCGTCTCGTACCGTTCTGCTGTCAATGGGCGCACCTCCCTCTCTTTTTCTCTCATCATAGCACGCCGGCACACTGCTATCAATCACAAATCGACACCCAGATTTATCAGGAACGGGGAAGACGGCAAATAGCCGACCTCCCCGTTCCTAGTTTCTGCTCTTTACTGAACCGTATCCTTCAGAGACTTACCAGCCTTAAATACCGGCGCTTTGGAAGCCGGGATCTTGACTTCCGCTCCGGTCTGAGGATTGCGCCCCATCCGCTCTGCACGCTCCTTGACCTCAAAACTTCCGAACCCCGTCAGTTGCACCTTGTCTCCAGCCTTCAAAGCCTTCTCCACCTGGTTCAAGAAGGCATTCAGCGCTTTTTCCGTGTCCGCCTTGGACAGGCCGCTGTCGGCCGCCATGGCTGTGATCAATTCGCTTTTGTTCATATCTTGTACCCCCAGTATCTAAAATATATGGAAATTATAACGGATTTTCCTGCATTCGGCAACTATTGATTGCTCAATAAATATGCCAGAAGCTTAAAAAGTAGGGATACTTTGCGCTTACAGTTTTTTACTGACTCTCAGGAGGAGAATAGGCTTTTTTGCTCCATGTGGACAGAGTGCTGGACGTCCGCCGGGCCGCCTGCCAGCGGGTGGGCGGCGTCGGCGACCGATACACCTGCCGAATCAATGGCCGCGAGACCTATTTGTGGCTGGAAAAGGGCGTCTGGTTCGTAGAGGCCAAGGAGTAGGTCCGGCCGCTCCGGCATCTTCAGACACGCACCCATGGTCCTCCACCCGCAAAGGCTTTGGCAGGTTTCTCAACGTTTCTTGTCGGTTCTAACACTTCCGTCGACAAGAAGCGTTAGAACTGTTAGAATGAAGACAAGGAGGTGGTACGGGTGCCATTCCAAGAAAGCGAGACCGTGGAACTGAAAGAGATCGTGGTGGAGGACCTCAAAAAGGAAGTCATCGCGTTTGCCAACAGTGCGGGGGGCACGGTATATGTCGGGGTCACCGATGACGGGAGTGTTGTCGGTGTGGACAGCCCGGATCAGGCCATGCAGCAGATCGCATATATGGTGCGTGACAGCATCAAGCCGGATGTGACGATGCTTGTCCGCTATGAGGCGAAACAGGTGGACGGCAAGACGATCCTCTCTGTGGAAGTACAGCGGGGTACGGACCGGCCCTATTATTTGACCAAGAAGGGCCTGCGGCCGGAGGGGGTATATGTGCGGCAGGGGACGTCCTCCGTCCCGGCGACCGACGCCGCCATCCGCCGGATGATCAAGGACATGGATGGGGACAGCTTCGAAAATATGCGTTCCCTGGAGCAGGAGCTGACCTTTGAGGCCACAAAAGAAGAATTTCAAAACAGGAAACTTGCCTTTGACCGGCCGCAGATGAAGACGCTGGGGATCTTGAACACAGACGGCATCTACACCAACCTGGGCCTATTGCTCTCCGAGCAGTGCGCCCATACGGTCAAGGCGGCGGTGTTCGAGGGGACCGACCAGAGCGTCTTTCGGGACCGTCAGGAGTTCGCCGGCTCCCTCCTGAAGCAGCTCAACGACGTCTATGAGTTTATAGACCGGAGGAATCAGGTACATTCTACCTTCGATAAGCTGAGGAGGATCGACGAGCGGGACTACCCGGAGGTGGCGATCCGGGAGGCGCTGCTCAATTCCCTGGTCCATCGGGACTACTCCTTCCTCGCCAGCACGTTGATCAGCATCTACAGTGACCGCATCGAATTTACGACCATTGGCGGCCTGGTAAGCGGGGTCACGGTGAACGATATCCTGCTGGGCCTGTCCATCTGCCGCAACCCCAAGCTGGCAAATATCTTTTACCGGCTGGAGCTGATCGAGGCGTATGGGACAGGGATACAGAAGATCCTGCGGGCCTATGAGCCGAGCGGCAAGAAACCGCGGATCGAGACTTCGGACAATGCCTTCAAGATCACATTGCCCAATTTGCACGGCACAGCTGGTGCGGCGGCGCCGGAAAACGACATGGAGGAACTTATCCTGCAGTATGTCGCGGACCATGAGGCGATTACCCGGAGAACGGCCCAGGAGGTGACCGGCCTGGGTCAGACGGCGGCGGGCCGGCTTCTGAAAGGAATGGTGGCGAAGCGCCTGCTGACGCCGACAGGACAGGGCAAGAACACAAAATATGTCAAGCAAAACTGAATGCTGACGGAGAGCTCCGTATTTGGCACTTGTCCTACAAAAATTTAACCGCGTCCGCGACAACAGCGGGCGCGGTTTTCTATCTTTTCGCAACAGGCCGGCGACACGTTTCGCCAATGAGCGGCGCTGCCTCAATTCACAGACAACCCCGATACCTGCCAATCCAACTACGATCTCAGACTGCACCCGCCTGCGGAGGGATAATGTCATCCTGGGCATTCAATATGGTTGCCCGCAGGTAGATGAGAGGGACATCCAACTTAGCGGAGACCTTTTTCCTGCGCACGTCAAAGGCAGTCACTTGGCAGTCCTGGAACCTGCGCTGTTTACAATGAGACATCAGCGCATTCGCTTCCTGCTCCATGAGCGTATACACCATGCTTTTATATGGCAGTATAGTTCTTTCCTGTTCTGTGATATGGCAATCAATCAGGAGCTTTCCCTTATCGTACAGGGCAAACTGATCCAAAATAAACGGGCTTTGTCCAAAATTGTATATTTCGATACTGTACTCAGAGGCGCTTGTCTTGGTCCGAAGCCCCTTTTCAATCACTTCACTGTCCGGCGTGCCGGTCAGCTTAAAGCACAGCTTGGCCCTCGTTCGGAACCTTGTGCTGCACTCATTGAGCAGCCAGCCGATGACCACACCGGCCAGGCCGCCCACCAGCTGGATCAATCCGTCCATGCGTTATCACCCTCCTGGTCGTCACTGTCCCTATGTGCCCATGGGAGGCAAACAGCTCTGCCCCCGTGCCGCCAGCGGCCGTGTTCAGATCCAGACCGATTTGTGTGACCACAGCATATCAGCAGGCGTTCGCAAGCGCGGCCGCACCCAGACGGGACAGATCGGTGCCGCCAGCATCGCGGCTAATCAAACATCAGCAGTTGCTTCGGCTCAATGTCAAGCGCCTGTGCGATGCGGTACAGTGCACGCAAGGACATGGTATAGCAGGCGGTAGACTCAATGTGACTGATGGTGGAGTAGCTCAGCCCGCTCTTTTCGGCCAACTGCTCCTGGCTCAGGTTGGCCTTTCGCCTGAAATACTGCACACGATACCCAATATTCTTCAAAAATTGAGCCTCGCCAGGTGTATATGCTGGACGGTTCACTGCCGATACCACTCCTCTCGATGTTTGTCTATATGGTATCGGATATTTTGTTGCGTATGAATGTTGCATTCTGGTATTATCTTGCAGTATTTTCGCAAATATGATAAAATGCAACTATGAATATGGTCTCTCGGTTATGGAGTGGTTTTGATTCTGCTGATTTTCCAGGACGGTGCTGAACGTTTATGAACAATCAAAAACTGGGCCTGCAGCTGCAGTATTCTGAAACCGGGACATGAGTGGTCAAGGCTGCGGCTCCAGGGATAATTCCCACAAAGTCCTCCCTGTGACCAGGCACATTCAAATTGGACTCCATGCGCCGACGTAGGGAGGGGATCTCATTATGAGTACGTGTTTCTTTATTGGACACCGGGATGTGTCGGATTCGGTGCTGCCCGCATTGGAGCAGGAAGTGGAGCGCCACATTACCGAATATGGGATCACGGATTTTGTGGTTGGGCATTATGGGCGCTTTGATTCTCTCACGGCACAGGCGCTCAGTCGCGCGAAGGAGCGGCATCCGGAAATCCGCCTGACCCTTCTGCTTCCATACCATCCGGCGGAGCATCCGTTCCCAAAGCCGGAGAGCTTTGATGATACCTTTTATCCCCCCAACATGGAACACGTTCCCCGGCGCCTGGCCATCATCCGCGCAAATCAGTATATAGTGAACAACAGCACGCATCTGATTGCCTATGTCAAGCGCCCGTCTAACGGGTCCCGGGAAGTTCTGGAAACGGCCCTGAAACGCCAGAAGAGGGGCCTGATGCACGTGATCAATCTTGGGGGGTGGTATCCGCTATGAAACGAAGCGCGCTGATCCTGACCTCCCTGTTTCTGCTCTTACTGATGGGCTGCGGGCAGGAGGAGCCTTCCACAATCGATCTCTCCGACTATGAGCATCCAGACCTGGTGTCTTCGATCTCGAAAGAAGAGTGTCTCCTTTGCGGGAACCGTGACGATCATGCGCTTTCCACCTATTGGGGTCAGGACAATGTTGGCCTGGTCAACGTAAATACCTTTGAAGTGCTCCCAATCAGCATCAATAAATACGACCTGGACGGCCAGCAGGTCAAGGAGCCCCAAGGCGTGCTGATTCATGAGGGGATCGCCACAGGGGAGCGAAACCTGCACGCATGGACCGACCCGGATCGCGGAAACTCCCAGGTGGATATCTCACCTGGCGAAGCCATTGACCCGGAGGCCATCGGCGCCTTCCTATGCCAGGACTGCCTGGACGCATTTTGCGAACACTATTTTGTACGGGATACTCCACCTGAAATTGCGGTGGTCAATTTCTCCACGAGAGAGCTACAGCCGCTGGTGGAAACCTGTCCGTGGTTCACCTTTGACAATTTTGCGGTCGATGTGGATTTCAAGGATAACGGCGGGATGGATTTGCTGATTTACTATGCGCCGCCCCGGTTCCAGGATGCCGAAGGATAGGAGCGCCGCAGAAAAATCCATAAAGCAGAGAGATAGAACCACCGAGGGGGCGTGGTAGATCCACGCCCCCTCGATCTGTCACACCTATTGTTGTCCACATGGGTTGTGATTACCCTCTGCCTCCGCAGGCTCCACGGCTTTGCGCTTGCACTCCGCCATAGAATTGCCGCAGGCGGGGCAACGTTCAAACATTCAGCCCAAATGATAGAAGAACCCCGCGTTAGAGAAGCAACTGAAGTATCGCCGGTCTTGCGTCAGTTTCGTGAAGATATCAGCTTCATCGCCAACCTTGATCCGGTCATACACTACGCCGTCGCAAATAATCTCGTCTGCGGTACAGGCGTCCGAGCGGGGATCGACCAGAACGCCGCAAGTTGAGCAGAAAGGACAAGATTAGATGGGCCCGCTCCACTGTCCCACTCAGCGAAGCCACACCAAAGGAGGTGGAACATCAAGGAATTTCTTTTATTATTTCCTTTAAATATTCACACCGAGCCAATTCTTTTGCTTCGTCATTTCTAGCCTTATTTAACATACTCTGTTTCCAAGTGTCGCTGAGACACCCCCCTTCGATTGTTTCTGTAGGTCTTTCCCAGCGATCAGCATCAGCTGATTTTATAAAGTGCCAATGACGATTATCAAAAACACTTTGTCTCAAATTTTTGAGAGCATTGCAAAAATTAAAAAAAGTATATGTCTTCCTTTTGCAAACAATTTCTTGTAGTTCCTTTCCTAAGTAACTACCAGCAGCTCCTTCATTCTTTATTGGTTTGCTGACTCTGAAAGCTTCAATGGCCGGTACTATAGCGATGCCTCCTGCATTCCTAACCATTCTCATACTTTCTTGATCTTGAGTATTTTCGTAACCGTCAAATCTCCCGGCGGATGGACACCCATGGGATAATAGTAGTGGAACG
>OGGQ01003682.1_pt1 | contig 13927 bp, 13 predicted proteins | sample 1571191 | NCBI WGS metagenome assembly OGGQ01 (sample SAMEA2582061, study PRJEB24529) | metagenome | biome: Human gut stool | place: China | collected 2011
GCAATTCGTCGTCATGGACAAAGTAACTTTTTTACAACTGAATATTTCTAAAAAACAATTGCTTTTATCAGGGAAATATGGTAGGATACAAGACCCAAGGGAGCAAATCTTTGCTCCAAATATTTCCGCAAGGAGGAAAATGACAGAAGAACAGATCGGTAACATTTTACGAGTGATCGGCACGGCGAACGTGAGCGAAGAACAGCGAGGTTCGGCGACGGCGGACGTTTTACAGCTTGCCGCCGAGACCTTTACCAAGCAGGTATTCACCTCACTTCTGAATGCCAAGCCGAATGAAATGAAGGGAGAAGAAAAAGCCCCGCAGCAGCGGGGCAGGCAAAAGACAGGCATCCGATTCACAAAACAGGAGATGAAAAAGATGCCAATGAAATACCGTAAAATTTTCGCGCACGAAGATATCATCGTCCCCTACCGTCTCCGAAAGGACGGCGTGTACGAGGCGCGCGTGCGCAGAAAAGACCTGCACATCGAAGTATCCGCGCGGGACTTCGCTGCACTGAAAGAAAAATTCATCCGCGCACTGCACAAAGAGGATGAACCCGCGCCCACTGCGGTCAAAGATCCTGCGGCGGCAAACTTCGGCGAGTTTACCCTGCAATGGCTGGAAGTGAAGGAAACGCTCGTCAAGCCTTCGACCTTCAAAGAGTACGACAGGCTCTGCCGCAAAAACTTGATCCCCGCGTTCGGGCAATACTCCCTCTCGCAGATCGACCGCGACAAACTGCAATCGTATCTTCTCGGCTTTGTCAAAGAGGGCAAGCACCGCACGGCGGAAAAACTTGCAGACCTTCTGCGCTGTATCTTCGACGTGGCGGCGGACGATTACAAGATCCCCTCCCCGATGGCGAAGGTCGTATTGCCCCGCTATCAGACCAAGAAGGGCAGCGCGCTCACCTACGAGGAAGAGGCGAAGTTGGTGCGTTACTGCCGCGAGAATGCGGATAACGCCGCCACGGACGCGATTTTAGCGCTCCTTTACTTCGGGATGCGGCAGAGCGAACTTGCAACCATGCGCGTTACAGACGGCAAGTGGCTGGAGATCGAAACGAGCAAAGAGCGGCTGGGGCAGGACGTCGTTTTGCGGCGAGCGCCCTTTACACCGATGGCGCGGAAAGTTCTGCCGCTTATCGACTTTGAAAAGGCGCGCACCACCAACACGCGGACGATCGCCTCGACCATCAAACGGGTACTGCCCGATCACCACGTTCACGAACTGCGCCATACATATGTCAGCCGCTGCAAAGAGTGCGGCGTGGCCGGCGAAGTCGTGAGCATCTGGGTGGGCCATTCTCTGACGGGTACGATCACTTCCACCGTTTACACGCACTATTCCGAGGAGTTTCAACTAAGGGAAGCGGAAAAAGTAAATTACGCCTTGTAGCCTATAGCGGGCGCTTTTTGCTCCCCTTTTACTCCCCAATCTCTCCCCAATCGCCGGTTTTCAGCCAAAATCGGACGATGGGGCGATGTATAAAAATAAAAATATGCACGATTTTGTGCTGTTTATTCACAAAATCGTGCATAAAATGGCTGACCGCCTTGGGATATTTTCGAACTTTCCAATTCTTCAAGAGAAATGGCCTCTTCTTTTTCCTTTCCGTTATAGATGATTTTCAGATGATCGTCGTAGAGAAAGACGCTGTTCACGAACGTGTCGATAAGTTTCCTGCGACCTTCCAACTTCCCGATGTCTATCTTTCGGAAATTGCATAGAGCCATTTTGAATTCGTCCTTCGTAAAGACGGGCGATTTTTTCTTTTCTTCGGCTATCGTTTCCGCAAGCGTCTTTTTCTGGTGTTCTATCTCCGTCAATCTTGCAATCAATGTATCCGATGCCGCGCCTTTCTGAATTGCCGTTACAATGTTTTCGATTTCTCGCTCTTTCTCCTTTAATTGTTCTTCAAGATGCGGTAAAATCGTGCTTTCCTCATATTGCAGGGTGTAGAGTAACTGCGCAAGCCGCTCAATCGTTTCGTCCTCTTGTAATAGTTCCATTGTCTTATAGACCACAAAATTTTCAATCTTTTCTTTTTCTACCTTCTCCTTCTCGCAGAGGTGTTTGCGCGCTCGGTTGCAGATATAATAGCGATACGTCTTTCCCGTTCGGCTCGTTCCCGAATATGCCGTCATCATTGCCCCGCAATGCCCACAAAAGAGGTGCGTGGTAAGCAGATAATCGTCGTTTTCGCTATGAGCGGCAGGTGCGATAGAGTGCTTTTTTATATTGTCCTGTACCTTTTCAAAGAGTTCTTCGGTGATAATCGCGGGTACGCCGTGTTCAAGCACAATTCCCGAATGTCTGTATTCTCCGATATAAATACGGTTGGACAATAAATATAAAACGCTGTTATAAGCGATCTCTTTTCCGTTCGGGCGGCGTATTTGTTTCTCTTGCAGATAGTGATATATCTCTTTGGCGGTATATCCATCCGCACACATTTGAAACAGCGCATAAACAAGCGGTGCCGTTGTTTCGTCTACTTCCAGCTTATGATCTACCACTTTATAGCCAAGCGGAATCGCACCGCCATTCCATCTTCCTTTGAGTGCGTTCTCCTTAAAACCTCGCTTGACGTTTTGAGCCAGATTCGCAGAGTAATATTCGGCCATTGCCTCGATCATGGCTTCCAAAATAATACCTTCGGGGCCGTTTGAGATATTCTCTTTTACGGACACGACCTGAACGCCGTTTTTTCGGAGACTGTAACGATAGAACGCACTGTCATACCGATTGCGGGCAAAACGATCCAGCTTCCACACAAGCACAATGTCAAACAATCTTTTGCTGCTGTCATTCACCATTCGCAAAAAATCGGGGCGGTCATCCGTTTTAGCTGAAAAAGCCCGGTCTATGTATTGTCCGACGATTTCTATATCGTTGTATTCTGCGTATTCGGTACATTCCCGAATTTGCCCTTCAATGGATTCTTCTCGTTGATTATCCGAGGAATATCGGGCGTAAATAGCGGCTTTCATGGTTTATCCCTCATCTAAAATTTCTTTCAGCATCTCATACATCTTGGGCATATGATTGGAAACCGTATCATAGACAATAGCCATACTTACAACGCCATAATTATGCACGATACGATTGCGCATGCCGCGAATGGCTGCCCACGGTATATCGGGGTATTCCGCGCGAAACGCCTCTGACAGCTTGGCTCCGTTCTCTGCCATCTGCACGATACGAAACATAATAGAGTCGATGAGAAGTTCGTTTTCCTCCATCTCCGCCTGCGTCATGCCCTGCGTGTGAGCTAAGATAAATTTCAGATCCGTTACAACCTTTTCCAAATAGAAGCGATCGTCCTTTATATTATCCATAAATTTTTATCCCGTCCTGTAAAATTTCTTTCACGAGCGCAGTATTGTTTTCAAGCTGTGTATCATCTAAAAGATCGACTTTCTTTTTGAGCGATTCGCGCAGCACCTCGACAAACTCATAGAAACGCAAACCGTTGAGCGGCATGGAGATGAGCAGATCAACGTCGCTTTTCTCCGTCGCTTTCCCCTTTGCATAGGAGCCAAAAAGATAGGCATACCGCACGTTATATCGCTCGAATAGCGGCGTACATATCTCTCTGATTTTCTCCACCGTCAAAAGTCCGTGATCTTCGTCGATCACTCCGTACTTTTGCAGCGTTTCAAAGATGTAGCGGTATTTAATGGTATCTTTTCTTCCTTCATCTGATTCATAACGGACATAGGTGCGCATAGGAATACCGACGGCCTCGGCACACGCTACCTGCGTCAATCCCTTTTCAATCCGTAATTCTTTCAGCGTCATGGCTAATTCCTCCATGCATATATTATACCATTATGGCACACATATTGCAAATATTTAATGCCATTTTGGCAAAATAAAATTTTTCAGATCCGCCGCCGTCCTGCCCGTTTCTACTGCTCTAAATCCTAATTTGATTATACCATAAAAAACTTGACAGATATAGTCATATATAAAAATTATTTTTGATTTTCTTGCAATAATTCCAACAGAGCTTTTTTTAGTTTTGCGTTGGCGGGAGATTTCGGATCGAAACACATTTCGATAAGTTCCTGTAGCTCTTCTCCGTTTTTCATAAACTGTGGCTGATAATTGTAGAGCTTTCCCTGTGGATTGTCTGTACGCCCGAAAATATAATCGAGCGACACATCGAAAAAGTCCGCATACAGCATTAAAACAGAATACGGCGGAAAAGAACAAGCGTTTTCATAACGGAAAACTGCGGGTTGATCGATATTCCCCATTTTTTCCGCAAGCTTTGCTTGTGAAAGGTGTATTCCTTCCCTCAATGTTCGAAGCCTTTGTCCTACAATTTCGGGCCTGTCTGGTTTTTTCATTGCAACCTCTCCTTATTTGTGTATATTATATTCTATAAATATATTGTTGTCAATTTATTATTAAGCGTATTTATATAAAAAATTAATGCCTGTAATGTTTAAGTTTATGAAACCATTGTCATTTTCTCAAAGTTATGCTATACTGTAAATGCGTTCTAATTTCATAAAACCAAATGAATGGGTTTAAGCGTTCAAATGGACACAAAAAATTAGAATTAAACATTTCAATGTAGACAATAGCCTCGGCTTTATAAAAAGACGAGGCTATTATAGTTTCAATGAAATATGCGGTTAGTTTACAGAGATAACTCTATCTAGTAGCGGTTTCTTTGCTTTTTCTAATTGTTTATCATCCTTAAAAATAAAAAAACGGGAATCGTCATACATTATAGAATTAAACTTGTCAACAATTTCATCTGATAATTCTTGAATTTTAATAGTAACCGTTGAAAAATCTGTTTTGGGTAAATATGTTTCTTGAATATGTACTGCCGAACGCACTAAATAATATGGACAAACTAATTTCAATTCTTCATGCTCAAATATAACTGACAAATAAGGATCAGCATAAGCCCCATTGTTTTGCGCCAAGCGAATTCTCGATTCAAAAATCTTTTCTACTGTAATATAATACTTGGTTTTGACTAAAAATAAGGCGGTTTTAGGGCTTACCGGTATATATGTGTATAAATGATCATTATCTATGGTGTTTTCAATAATAGCAAAAACATCCGACAAGGCAATATTATTTTCTGTATTACGGAAAATACATAAGTGAAGATTTTTCAGATTTAGTCTAATATAATTATCAAAAATAGTCATATCGCTTCTTGGAGAAAAACTTTCTAACGAAACAAATTCCTTATTGTTATATACTCTTTCAAACTCCGCAACAATAGATTCGGTGAACTGTATAATGTTATCTCTACCGTGGATTTGCGGAATACCCCAAAGATAGTTATTGCTTCGGTAAATACCGCTTTCATCAAATTTTATAACTTCTGTAGTGTTGTCCTGCCGACACGCACAAAGATAGCAATATAATTTTAATAAGTACAATTCTTTGCCTGCTAAAGCAAGAGTGCCCTTTGCATTATCTATTTTAACAATTAGGCGAGATATATAATACTCAAATTTAGCAAGCCGTTTTTCGAGGGCATCATCGTTTTTATGAGAGTATTAAAATTTACGAGAAAAATACTTAACGGAAGTATCTTGATTTAACGTAACACTCTTTTTGTTTTTCTTATCAAAAATGGATGCATTAATCTGCATCCATTTTTTCAAATGAAAGTTGGGAATATAATGCGAATTTTTCGTAACATTAGTCATTATTCTTCCCACCAAAGTGTTGGATAGTTATTGTCGGTAAACTTCCAATAACCTGATTGAGCTTCGGCATCATACTCTTTCCAAAATAATGTATTGACATAAAAGTCTTTAATATATCTGGCATTTGTTTGTATGCCTTGGTTATTGAGGGAAGAATTATTATAATAGCTTGTATCAAAATTGCCTGTTGTACCTACTTGTGCTAATGTGCTTTTACCGCTACCATGATTTATAGATTCTATTATACTTGCCGTGTGACAATATCCCGCGATACCGCCACTAAAACCATCTCCCTTTATAATTCCGCTATTGTAACAATGAGTTGCCGTTAATTTGGCGGGTAAACTATTGATAGAGGTTGAGCCTAATAAACCGCCGGCATTTTGATTTGATGTTATTGATCCTGTATTGTACGAATCAGTGACGGTTAATGAGGAAGCTAACCCAATCAATCCGCCCGCGCCGTAACTTAAATCCGAGTTGCCTGTTAAAGTAATATTGCCAGTGTTTGCAGAATATGTAATATTCGTTCCGCCTGAGTGTCCAACTAAACCACCGGCTTGTATTACACCTTCTATATTTCCGTTATTTTTACATTGCGTTATAGTAACATTCGCATATGAGGTATACCCGCATATTCCTCCAGCATATTTAGACGAAGTAATTGTCCCGTTGTTGATACAACCCATAGCGTTATATAAGCCATAGCCAATAATTCCGCCAGAATATGTAGCCTTATTTATAGAGATATTATTAATGATATTATTGCTCGTAGCCGCCCCGCTGCTATGTCCAATCACGCCGCCGGCATATGAAATGTAACTTTCAGAATGGTTTGCTATTGTGATGTTTCCATTATTGGTATTAATATTGTGGTATGAACTGCGAATTACTCCTTTCCAAATGTCTTTGTATTCTTTCGAGGTAAAGTAATAATAATCATCATACGCAGTGAGCGTGCCAACTTTGATATTAGATGTAACCGTAGGAATATTGATATTTACGTTTGTTAAATTTATGTTTTTGAATGTGACGCCTTTTGTATACCCGAATAATCCGGCATATGGTAACTGCGTAGAAATTGTAAGACCTGATATTGTATAATTCTTGCCATCAAACATTGAACAAAATGGCTTATCCGGTGAACCGATTGGTTTCCATTCTGCCCCTGAAATATCGATATTATTCCTCAATTCAAATTCAAGGCATTTACTTTTGATTTCGTGACTGTAAATACCAATTAGGTCGGAATCCGATTGAAGATTTTTTAATTGTTCCGCAGACGAAATAGTATAAGTATATACCGCAAAAAGCGAGGCATTATGAATTTTATCTGTATCTTTGCAATCATATATCGAAACAGACTTTCCTGTATTATCTGCAAATAATTCTCCCGAATCGGTATATATTCCCTTAAGCGTTAATCCGTCGATTTCAACAGGCGGATACTTTACGCTAAATTTTTCGCCATGTTCTGCCGAAATTTGGAGTTTTAACGCCGCGTCGCAGGGAGTAAACATAGACACATTGAAAGTAAAGTATTCAAAGTAATTACAACCATTTCTGGTGCAGTGTTTTGTTTCGTCTAAACTATGTCCGAGTGCCGTTATCGGTCTTGATCCAACAACTCCACAACCATGTTCACAGACAGAAACTTCTTCACCATTATCGTCGCAGCTGGGTAGAGTTTTAATATCCCATTTCGTGTAAAGATGTCCCGTTGCCTTTATGCTTTCGGTATATGTATGATTACAATTTTCCCTTTGGCAAGTATAAGTTCTAACGCCTGCTGCTTCGCACGTCGGTTGCGTAGTTATTGAATTAGTATAGCTATGCCCAAATGCTTTAATGCTCTCAGTATATGTATGATTGCAATTTTCCCTTTGGCAAGTATAAGTTCTAACGCCTGCTGTTTCGCACGTCGGTTGCGTGGTTATCACACTTGTATAACTATGTTGTAAGGGGGATAAAGGTTGTCTAATTTCATTTCCGCAAACGGAACATCTTTTAAGGATATGTCCATAGCTGGTGCAAGTAGGTTGTTCGTTTTCTATCGTTTCATAATTATGCTGTTTATTGTCTAAATCGCATGAATATTTTGTAAACTTTGCATATACAGGAAAAGTATTATCTTTCGAGATCGGAGAATCTAAAAGTGCTTGTATTGTAAGGGGCTTTCTCCAAGTATTTTTATCAAGATACCAACCGTCAAAAACATAATATTGTTTTATCGGGTCATCCGGCATATTTTCAATGTTAGAATTGCTAAAAGTTGTTTCAGCATAAATTTCATCATCTACCCAAAATTGCAAATTATACTTTACAGGCGAACTGCAAGCAGATATTCCCAAGCACAAAATAAAAAATAACATTAACGCAATTAATAATAAACATTTTCTTTTCATAATTACACCTCAACAAAAAAAGTGCACCCATTGTGAGCGCACGAAAAACGCGACTCTCAATGTTGCGAACATCTTTCCCACGAAAAGGCAGAGCGTACGTTTTTACCAAAGGTACTTCTTTTCGGGATATTAAGATGTTCGCATAATTAATATAGCACATTTTCAAAGAAAAAACAAGAGTTAAAAAGAGATAAAGGTTAACCGATAAAAATTTGATTTTCGACAAAACATCCAATAAAACACAAACAAATGTTCTAGAACATATTGACAAGCTGAAACAGGCGTGATATAATAATATTCCACTGAACGATAAATGTGGATGTTTACTCTTTTGAAAGGGTTTGCCGAACGTGTAACGGTTAAGAGTTCGGCGAGTTCCGCTAATGAAATGCGGAAGGGTTTGGGCGGTTTAACCGCCCGTGCCTTAGCTTACGAAAAGAGCGTAGGATTTATTTTCTTACGCAAAATTCGCGAGCCGTGATAGGCTTTTATAAGAGTACCGTTTTTTAAGAGGAAAGCCTTTGTTATCGTGTGTTTTGAGACGTGCCGTGACGGGGTTTTTTAAGCGTACAATTTTTGATGTCGGGGCGCGAAAGCGTGTTCAACAGTCGGCATCACAATAGAATGGCTAACCACCATAGAGCAATGCAAAGTTGCTAAATACGGTTAAGGTCGGTGATACGCGAACAGCTGTCAGCGACTTTTTTGCACCCTTTTTTCAGACATCGAACACCACCCTTTCGGGCGCGGGTAAAGATGAAAATAAATCAAATATGGAGGAAGATATGAGCAATCGACAGACAATCAGACCGCCGTAAAGTCGGAAAGCAAACGGCAGAAAAACGGAAGCAAAATGCTTTGTTTTCGTAATGGCGAGGTACGCAAGTGGCAAGCCACTTGCCGAGCGTTCCGCTCGCCTCGTTAGGGGAAATGCTTTCCCCTAATACCCTTTTATGGAAACACAAAAAACTTGGAGGAAAAAATTATCGAGAAGAAAACAGTAAAACGAAACAGACCTATTACCTATTCTTTCCGCGTATCGGAACGGGAGCGGCGTATCATTGATGAGAAGGTAAAGATAAGCGGATTGAGCCGAACAGACTTTCTGATCCGCGCATTGACGGACAAGCCCGTTGTTGTGTTCGAGCGCAGCGGAGAGATATTGCAGGAACTCAAACGGCAAGGCAATAACTTAAATCAAGCGGTACGGCGTTGTCACTTCCACCCGAATGAGAAAGCGCAAGTCTTGTCCGCCGCGGCAGAGTGTAAGAGAGCATATCGCGCTTTGCTCTCCGCTATCGGGGGAGGCTAATATGCCCTTATTGGCTGTCGCGGCGGGCAGAGCCATGCCGGATATGGCTATCGGCTACATCACCCGAAAGAATAAGGCGAGATACATCGACGTGCAAAACCTTTTCATTGATGAGGATTATGCCGCGCAGTTCAAAGAAACGGCGGCGCGGTTCGGGAAATATACGGACTACGACGAGAGAAAGTATTATCATTTCAAACTCTCTCCCGACCGGGCCGATCACGCAGATCCCCGCATGGTGCAAGAGTATGCAAAGGCTTGTGCGGAAAAAATGTTCCCCGATTGCGAGTGCGTCATAACCACGCATACAGACACGCAGACCGTTCACAGCCATATCGTGGTCAATGCCGTCTACCCTATTACGGGAAGAAAATTACATTTTAACGACGGTGATTATACGAGGCTGAAAGATATGGCGAACGAAATCGGAGAAGAGTTCGGATTTTCCTCTTTGGACTTCCGGAAAAAAGCGGAGAACAAGCGAACGAACGACGAGCGGCACATCATTCTCAAAGGCGGCACGAGTTGGAAAGAAGAATTGCGTGAGGTCATCGAAGAAGGAAAACTATTGGCAAGCGACGAGAGCGAATTTTTCGCTCATCTCGCAAAGTACGGGGTTAAGGTTACGAGGAGCGGAAAAGACTACTCCTATCTTCACCCCGAAAAGAGCAAAGCTATCCGAGGGCAGAAACTCGGAGATAACTATACAAAAAGAGAGGTATTAAGTGTCATTGAAAAACATGGAAACAGGACAGGCGGCTACGCCGTTGGAACAGTTGCAGAAGATCAACGAGATACGGAAGGCGGAAACGGAAAACGGACTTTTGAAAGAAGCGTTGGCGATCTCAAACGAGAAATGCAACGGATTAATCAGCAAGCAGAATATGCTCATCGCGGACTTGACTACGAGCGTGAACGAGATAAAGAGCGACAACAGCTTTTACTTGAAAAGGCAGAGCGAGAACGTGCAGAACGCAGTCGAAGAGATACGCGAGATAACGCAGGACGAGCGGAAGTTCAAAGCGGAAGTAAGTCAAACCATAAAGAGCGAGATTGGTCGAACAGTCGCTGATGCGAAAGCACACGCGCTCGAACAGGTGGACGAAACGCTGACGGAGATAAAAGAACAGCTTAAATCTACGGCAAAGGAAATCGAACGTGAGCGAGAGGATATGCGGATAGAGAGAGGTTTCCGCAAGTTCATGTTTTGGGCTTCGCCCGTACTTTTACTTGTGCAGACGATCACTTTGATATTTCTGCTGTTGAACTGACAACTGAATAACCGCTAAAAAGGAGAATAAATTATCGAATAAAACAGAATGTCGGGGAAAATTGAAGAACCTAAAACCACAGACGGAATATCCGATTCCGATATGAAGTCTTTGGCAAGAATTTTGCTCCCTATCCTACGGGAGTATCTTTCGTCGGACGAAGGCCGTAAGGACTATACCGAATGGAAGAAAAGACAACTGAATATAAAATTAAATAAGGAAGAAGAATCCCGTTAAAGAATATAGGGATAGCCGTTGAAAAAGACGGATTAGAGGAAACCGCCGGGTGTGCGGTATAAAAATACATTTTTATCTTATTCAATAAGGTTGCGCCGAACATTATAAACCATGAATAACGGCAAAAGGCGGAGTCTGTTACGGACTCCGCCTTTATTTTTATATTGAGAACGATTTATAAGTGTTGATAGAAAAAAATAATCCGAACGTCTTGCGAATTACGAAGAAGTTCGAATTATTCCAAAGTGGCTGGGGTAGCTGGATTCGAACCAACGAATGACGGAGTCAGAGTCCGTTGCCTTACCGCTTGGCGACACCCCAATATTCAAATTACTACGATATTTTAGCAAACTTTGCGCGTTTTATCAAGCGTTTTTACTGTCATTTCCGCAAAAATTTTGATATTTTTCTGTAAGCGCTTGCAATTCCGCAATCGCCCTGCTACAATAAATCAAAAACAGCAGGAGACTCCGCATGAACAGCTACCGTATCGTCGACGAATCAGCCTGGAACCGCCGCATCCATTGCGCCGTTTTCCGAAACTACATAGAGCCGTCTTTTTGCGTAACATTTGAAGCCGATATAACCAACTTTCTAAAATTCGTCCGGCAGAAAAAATATTCTTTAACTTTTTCACTCATGTATACAGCGGCAAAATGCGCCAATACGATCGAAGAATTCCGTTATCGATTTTTAAATGATAAGGTCGTTTTGTTTGATAAAATCGACACGGCTTTTACCTTTCTTGATCATGAAACGCAATTGTTTAAAGTAGTGCGAGCGCCCCTTCTCCCCTCCATGGGCGAATACGTAGCCGCTGCCAAAGAAGCAGCAGAAAAACAAACCGAATATTTCAAAGGTCCGCTCGAAAACGACGTGTTTCAATTCTCGCCGCTTCCGTGGCTCAACTATACGCACATTTCTCATACGGTATCCGGCAATCGCGATAATGCTACGCCGCTCTTCGACTGGGGCAAATACCGAGATTGCGGAAGTAAAATTTTATTGCCCTTTACCGTACAAGTTCATCATTCCTTCGCAGACGGCCTGCACGTTGCAAAATTTGCCCAAAAACTGCAGCAGTGTTTTGATACGCCCGAAGGCTGATTTCTCTCGAAAAAATGAAAGGAACGCCGCTAAAACAAATTTGCAGAGCAAAACATAGTTCCGCGACTTCCTTTCCCCTATTGAATTTCAATTCGCAGGATCATACATTCGAAAGAACTTCGCCGATCTTTCCGTCGACAAAATAGACCCCGCGCATATCTTTTGCCGGTGCTCCGCGATTGATGACCACTATATTGTCCCCGCGGAAAAAATCGACCAACGATGCCGCCGGGTAAACATTCAGAGAAGTCCCTCCGATGATCAAAGTATCTGCACTGCGGATCTCCTCAACAGAACGGTCTAAAACCGTTTGATTCAGCGGTTCCTCGTATAAAACGACATCCGGCTTGACGATCCCCCCGCAAGGGCAATGCGGAACCCCTTTGCTTTTTACGATTTTTTGCACAGGATAGGCCATCCCGCACCGGGTACAGTAATTGCGCCAAACGCTGCCGTGTAATTCCAACACGTTTCTGCTGCCCGCTTTTTGGTGTAATCCGTCGATATTTTGCGTTATCACAGCCGACAGCTTCCCCTCTTTTTCCCACTGCGCCAACTTGAAATGGGCAGCATTCGGCTGCGCCTGCAAATACAGCATTTTTTCACGGTAAAATGCAAAAAATTCTTCCGTATTCGTCTCAAAAAAAGTCCGAGACAGGATCCTTTCCGGCGGATATTTGTATTTCTGCTTATAAAGGCCGTCTTGCGAACGGAAATCCGGTATACCGCTTTCCGTGCTTACTCCGGCTCCGCCGAAAAAAACGATGCGCTTCGAAGCCTTTATGATGGATTTTAAATTCAAAATATCGCTCTGTGATAACATAAGATCCACTCCCGGAAAAATGTAAAACGGCGGCATATGCCGCCGTCATTGTTACTCTTCTACGCCTTCGTTCAGCTTTTCGAGTAATTCCTCCAAATCCTTCCCGTGCACGCTTACCGCTTCGCCGATCGTCTCGCCGTGCGCCATAGCACAGCCGAGGCAATGCATTCCATACGACATAAGTATCTGCGCAGAATTGGGATTCAGATTCAGGCACTCCATGATCAAAGTATCTGCCGTTATTTTAGCCATACTGCCATCTTCTCCTTTTTATAATTGATAAAAACCGCATATTGCCGGCAAAAAACGCAAATCAGCAATATTACGATTTTGTCCTTTTATAGTATATCACTTTTTGTTTGTTTTGACAAACGCTTTTTTGAATTATTTGATCGGAAGCTGCTTTCGAATCCCCTACAAATCCGGAACCGATTCGCCGCGTTTGTTGATAATTTGTGGATAACCCCCACTTTTCCACAGCCCGGAAGGAAATTCAAATCAAAACTTACAATCGCATAGCAATGATCATAAAAGTTATCCACAAATTGTAAACGTATTTCCACATTTTCTGCACAATTTGACAATTTTTTCTTAAAAAAAGCCGTCATGCGCAGTTCTGTTCATGATTTTTATCCACAATACATAAACATCTGTTCGGAAAGCAGCGATCTCTTATGACCTTTATAAAAAAAAGCCTGAAAAGATACAAAAATTATTGACAATTCTGTAAAATTTGATATACTATTTAAGTACGCTAAATTCGGTACAGATTTTGAACAATATGCTTTAAAGCATCGTTTAAAAAATTACTTGCGCCCGTAGCTCAATTGGATAGAGCGTTGGTCTACGGAACCAAAGGTTAGGGATTCGAGCTCCTTCGGGCGCGCCACAAAAAAGCCGCGGATTTTTATCCGCGGTTTTTTTGTTGTGTGTCACAAGCAAGCTCGGATTGGTTGCCGCTTGCGGCAAGCTATTCGGGTTCGCAGAACCTTGCCCCCTTGGGGCAATACTCCTTCGGGCGCGCCACAAAAAAGCCGCGGATTTTTATCCGCGGTTTTTTTGTTGTGTGTCACAAGCA
>OGGQ01003684.1_pt1 | contig 13920 bp, 14 predicted proteins | sample 1571191 | NCBI WGS metagenome assembly OGGQ01 (sample SAMEA2582061, study PRJEB24529) | metagenome | biome: Human gut stool | place: China | collected 2011
GCTCGGCAAAAGCCGAGCGCGCGGGCGTTTATTTTTTATGATTGCAAAACCTGCGCACCGAATCGGTGCGCAGGTTTTATTCGGGGCGTTTACGCCCCCTCAAAATTTGTTTTTGCGCTTAATGCGGTGCGCGAAAGTTTATTCCAATACCGCTTTGATGCGGCGGATGCCGCTTGCGGAGGACTGTTCTTTGACGATTTTAAAATGGCCGAGTTCGCCCGTGCTCTTCGCGTGCGGGCCGCCGCACATCTCGCGCGAGAAGGTGCCGACGGAGTACGTTTTGACGACGTCGCCGTACTTATTATCGAACACGCCGACGATGCCCTCGGCGCGGGCGCGCTCGTACGGCATCTCTTCGAACACGACGGGGATATCCTCTTTGATCTTTTCATTGACCAGATCTTCGACCGCTTTGATCTCTTCCTGCGTCATGGGACGGGGGAAATTGAAGTCGAAACGGAGCCGCTCGGGGGTGATGTTGCTGCCCTTTTGGTTGACGTCGGGCGAGAGAACCTGCTTTAACGCCGCGTTCAAAAGGTGGGTTGCGGTGTGCAGGCGGGTGGTGGCTGTGCCCGTATCGGCAAGGCCGCCCTTGAACTGCCCTTCCTGCACGGCGTGGCTCTTTTCGCGGTGTTCTTTGAACGCCTCTTCAAAGCCCTGCTCGTCGACCGTGTAGCCGCGCTCCGCCGCCATTTCGACGGTGAGTTCGAGCGGGAAGCCGTAGGTATCGAACAGTTTGAACGCCGCTTTGCCGCCGATCTGCGTCTCTTTGACGTACGCGGGGTTCTGTTTGGACATGAATTCGTTTTTGCGCTCGATGCCCGAAACCGTCTTTTCGAATTCCTTCATGCCCTTTTCGAGGGTGGATTCGAAGCGGTCGATCTCGCGGCCGATCTCTTCGAGGATGTATTCTTCTTTCTGCGGCAGAAGCGGGTATGCCTCGCCGTATACCTCTTCGATGAACACCTTTGCCACGCCGAGCATTTCGCGGCTGTTTACGCCGAGCGCCTTGCAGTAGCGGACGGCGCGGCGCATCAGCCTGCGCAGGATATAGCCCGCTCCCGTGTTGGAGGGAAGGATGCCGTTGACGTCGCCGATGAGCATGACCGCCGTGCGGGTATGGTCGGCAATGATGCGCATGGCCTTCTGCGCCTGACCGCCGTCGTCGTACTTTTTGCCGGAAACCTTTTCCAGATACCCGATCGCGCCGCTGAACAGGTCGGTTTTATACCCGTCCGTCAGGCCGTTGAGGAAGGCGAGCATGCGGTCCAGCCCGAAGCCGGTATCGACGTTCTTGTTTTCGAGGGGGACGTAGCCCTCTTTCGTCTTTTTGTACTGCATGTACACGTCGTTGCCGATCTCGACGTAACGGCCGCAGGGGCAGTTGATGTCGCACGGCTTTCTGCCGCACTCTTTGTCGGTAAGGGGGTAGAACCACTCGTTGTCGGGGCCGCAGGGGGTGCCCACGGTGCCTTCGAGTTCCCACCAGTTGTTGGACTTGTCCAGATAGAAGATGTTTTCGCGGCGGATGCCGAGCTTTACCAAAAGTTCGGCGGTCTCGTCGTCGCGCGGGGCGGATTCGTTGCCCGCGAACACGGTGGAGCAGATCTTTTCTTTATCCAGCCCGAACACCTCGGTGAGAAGTTCGAACGTCCAGGCGGTTTTTTCCTTTTTGAAATAGTCGCCCAGAGACCAGTTGCCCATCATCTCGAAAAAGGTGAAGTGGGTGGCGTCGCCGACGGATTCGATATCGACGGTGCGCACGCAGCCCTGCACGTTGCACAGGCGCTTGCCCGCGGGGTGCGGCTGCCCCAAAAGATAGGGCATGAGCGGCTGCATTCCCGCCACGTTGAACATGACGCCGGTGGTACCGTCGCCGATGAGGGAGACCGCGCCGATATTGACGTGGCCCTTGCTTTCGTAAAAAGATAACCATTTGCTGCGCAATTCTTTGGATGTGATCATTGCCTGTTTGCCTCTTCGCTGTTTTTCTCTTCGTTTTCCCCTGTTTCGGTTTTTGACTGCGCGGCAACGGGGAAGAGCTCTTCTTCCTCCTTGCTGCATTCGTATTTTTCGCCCGTAAGCTTTTCGAGCGCGGCTTCGAGCTTATGTACGCGGCATTTGAGGGCGCGGATCTCTTCGGCGTTCGGGTCTACCTTTTCCTGCAGGAGGTCCGGCTTTTCGCCGCGGATGCGCACGACGCGCGCGGGCACGCCCACGACAGTGGCGTGCGGGGGGACTTCCTTCAAAACGACGGCGCCGGCGCCGATCTTCGCGCCTTCGCCGACGGTGAACCCGCCCAAAACTTTGGCGCCCGAACTGATGACCACGTCGCGTTCGATGGTCGGGTGGCGCTTGCCCTTTTCTTTGCCCGTGCCGCCGAGCGTTACGCCCTGATAGATGACGACGCCGCTCTTTACTTCCGCCGTTTCGCCGATGACCACGCCCGTGCCGTGGTCGATGAACACGCCGCCCTCGATTTTTGCGGCGGGGTGGATTTCGATGCCGGTCAGAAATTTTGCAAACTGCGACACCATGCGCGCGAGCAGCTTTAAGTGCATCCGATACAGCCGATTGGCAAAGCGGTGCCACGAAAGCGCGTGCACGCCCGAATAGGTGAGCCATATTTCGAATTTATTGCGCGCGGCGGGATCGTTGCGTTTTGCCGCTTCGATGTCGGCACGTAAGCGTTTGAACATAAAGACTCCTTTTTTGTCCGCGAAAATTTGAAAGCGCCCCGCGCCGAGGCGTTCGCGGACAATTTTATAAGATCCTGCGAAGGCGGAACTCGTCGAACGCGGCGCCGATCATTTCGGGGTTGAATATGCGGTATTCCATGAGGTAGCGGACGACGACGTCGCGCGCGTCCTCGAAATTATAATATTCGCCGCAGGCCTTTAAAAGTACCGAGCAGTCCTCTTTGCGCATGCCCAAGAGCAGAAATACTTTGAAAAGGAGGACCTTTTCGGGGATATAATAGCTCTTCAGAACGTTTTTCCAAACCTCCTCGGAAACGCCGAGCTTTTGCCAGAGCGACGCGGGGTCTTCGCCGTATTTGGCGATGATTTTCGCAAGAAGGCCGCCCGTGAGCAGTTTAAAGCGTAACAGAGCCTTGACGCGCTGTTTGAGCGGAGCGACGCGCACCGAAAAGGTAAAGGAATTATCCACGTAGCGTTCCTTGATCTCCGCCAGCACAACGTCGGGATGCGGCTGGTAAGAAAGTTTGCGCATCTCGTTCGCGGCGTACTCACCCTCTTCGATGCGGTTGCGGTTTTTTAAGATCATGGAAATGGTAACCGACTCGTACGAAGGCATGGAGCAGATGAAGTCGTAATTCGTGTAATGCTTGCAGAAAAATTCGTTTAAATCGGCAATAAAATTTTCGTTCATGTTCCCTTTATCCGACCGTTTTTTGAACGCCGCGACGATTCGCGCGCGCGTATACTATTATTATACATGTTTTTGCCGAAAATTCAATGTTTTTTGCCTTCGATAAAAAAATTTTTTTAAAAAAACTGAAAACCTTTCACAAATAATGATAATTTTGTTGCGATTTTTTGAGAAATATGTTATACTCTTTTCGTGAAAACCGAACAGGAGGATGAACTTTGAAACGAACGAGAATCGAGGAGATCGCTCTTCTCATCGAAAAAAACGGCAAAATGAGTTTGGAGGAGCTTGCCGTTCAATTCCCCGACGTATCCGATATGACCCTGCGCCGCGATCTTTTGGAGCTGGAAAAGGAAAACAAGGTGATCCGCATCCGCGGGGGCGCGATGTCGGTGCTCGAAGTACAGAAGCGTTCGGGCGAGGCGTACGCACAGAAATCGACCATCAATACCGACGCGAAAAAGGTGATCGCGAAAAAGGCCGTTTCGCTGATCGACGAGGGGGTAAGCCTGTTTTTGGACGGCGGAACGACCGCCCTGCAGCTTGCCAAGGAACTGCCGGACAGGCCCTGCCACATCTTTACCAACGGGCTGGTCGTTGCGGAGGAGCTGGCGCATAAAAAACAGCCGGAAGTCGTGCTGGTGGGCGGCGCGCTGATCAAGGAGAATCTTTCGACCGCATCCCCTTACACGAAAGTGTTTTTGGAGAATACGAATTTCGAACTGGCGATCATATCCGCTTCCGCCTTTTCGTTCGAACAGGGATTTTCCTGCGTTTCACAGGTGGAATCGGATCTTTTGAAATTTATTCTCGCGCGGGCCAAAATGGTGTACATGATGCTCGATACTTCCAAGATCGGCAAGATCATGCCCTATACCTTCGCGCAGCCCGAAAATATCGACGTTTTGATCACGGACGAGAATTTCCCGCAGAACGTAAAGGAAAAATTCGAAGAAAAAAATATCGTCGTGATTTAAACGACGCCGCTTAAAAGCCGCCCGCGGGGCGGCTTTTTTTGCCCGGCGAGCGTTGACGGCGGTAACGGCGGCGGTAACGGCGGCAAGGCCGCCCGCTGATTGCGGGCGGCCTTGCCGTACAGGACCGAAAAGTTTGCCTGTTTCGGCCGGATTTACTGTCGTGCCTGCGGTGCGGGCTTTCGGAACAGATAAAACCCGCAGCGTTCGGGATGATCGAGCAGGACGCCCTTCCCCGCGGCCATTGCGCGGACGGAAACAAAAATATCCGCACCCGCGCACAGGATGCCGAAAATTCCCAAAATCAACGCAAAGAGAGATCGGGTAAAAAACGCGGCCGCACAGGGCGCCGCCCCCAGCAAGGCGAAGGGAGCGAGCGAGCCGAGCATATACTTTGCCCGCCCCATCGGCTTTTCGCACGCGCAATAGGGCGTAAAGCCCGCAATGCCGAAGCGGATGCCTGAAAACGAGCGGTTGGCCGCCGCCCATAACAGGCCGTGCAGGCCCTCGTGCACGGGGATCGACGCGACGACCGCGAGGGCCAATAAGCCCAGATCGGCAAAAAAACTGCCCGTGAGCGCAATGAGCGCCCCGCCCCGCAGGATAAACGCAACGGCGGCCGCGGCGGCGAAAGGCAATGCGGACAAAATCCCCCAAACGTTGGCGGCTGTAAGGCCGACGGTACAGTCCTTTTGTTCGCGGCCCTCTTCGCGCAGCCGCGCGCAGCGCTCTTCAAACGCGCAAAGGCGCGCGGCCCGCCTGCGTTCGGCGGCGAGCCGCTTCTCTTCTTTATTCATTTTCTTCCGCGAACAGAGCGGTGGAAAGATACCGCGCGCCCGTATCGGGGATGATAACGGCGATGCGTTTGCCCGCGTTTTCTTCCCGCCGGGCGACCTGCACGGCGGCAAAGAGAGCCGCCCCCGCGGAGATACCGCAGAACACGCCGTCCGTTTTCGCGACCTCTCTGCCCAGGCGGTACGCCTGCTCTTCGGTAACGCGGATCACCTCGTCGATGAGAGAGGTATCGAGAATTTCGGGCACGAAGCCCGCGCCGATGCCCTGCAGGCCGTGCGGCCCCGCCTGCCCGCCCGACAGGACGGGAGAGACTGCAGGCTCCGCCGCGACCGCGCGCAGGGACGCGTTTTTCTCTTTCAGGTATTTCGCGGCTCCGCCGAGCGTGCCGCCCGTTCCGACGCCCGCGACGAGAAAATCGAGCCTGCCTTCGGAATCCGCCCACAGTTCGGGACCCGTGGTCTTATAATGCGAGGCGGGGTTGGCCGGATTGACAAACTGGCCGCAGATCACGCTGTTCGGATTTTGCGCATGCAGTTCTTCCGCCTTGGCGATGGCCCCCTTCATGCCGAGTTTTCCTTCGGTGAGCACGATCTTGGCGCCGAATGCGGACAGCAGTTTGCGGCGTTCGACGCTCATCGTTTCGGGCATGGTCAAAACGAGCGTATACCCCTTGAACGCGCATACGGCGGCAAGGCCGATGCCCGTATTGCCGCTGGTGGGTTCGATGAGCAGGGTGTTCCCGTCGATTTTCCCCTCCTCTTCCAACGCTTGGATCATTGCGAGGGCGGGGCGGTCTTTTACGCTGCCCGTCGGATTGAAATATTCGAGTTTTGCCAACAGCTGCGCGCGAAGGGAATATTTCTTTTCTATCCCGTGCAGGCGCAGCAGCGGCGTTTTGCCGATCAGTTCCGCTATCGATTCGTATACCATTGTATTTGCTCCTGTCCGCCGCCGTAACGAGCGGCAGTATTTTTTATTATTTTGCCGCATTCGGCAAAATATCTGCCCCTTCGGCATAACTTTTTTATGGGCGCGTTCTACGTGAAACATGCGCCCTTTAAATTTTTTTGCGCCCCCCGGATCAGGCCTTTTTCTTTGCCTTTAAAAACGAAACGACGAAATTGGCAGCCGCGAATAGGACGACTGTTCCCGCAAGGATCGCCGCCATGCCGCCCGCGGCGATTTCCGCCCCGAAGAAATCGAAGGTGAGGGAGTATTCGTCCGAAAGGGCGGAGGCGAACGGGGAAGAAACCGTTTCGGAAATATTTTGCAAAGCGCCGCCCATGATGAAATTCCGGAAAAGCCCGGCCGAATAACTGCCGGGAATAAACAGGGTCAGATACTGCACGCCGGAGGGAAAATAACTGATGGGCATGTATGCGCCGATCAAAAAGCCGATGACCGTGCCGACGATCACGTTCAGCCCCGTAAAGGCCCCTTCCGAACGGAGAAATCCGCCGACCAGCACGAGGAGTGTGGACGAGGACAGAACGGAAAGCACGAGTATGCCGATGCAGGCAAACACATCGGCCGCCGAAAGGAACCAGCTTCCGCTCGCCGCCAGCCAGACAAACCCGATGAGGAGCACCGCGCCCGAAAGCGCGAGCCCTGCCGCCAATACGGAAAGGAAGTACGCCGCCGAAGGCAGCCACCGCGGTACGGGCGAAGCGAGAAAATCGACGGAGATGCCGCGCTTTCTATCCTGCACCATGATGCCGCAGGCACAAAGGGGCACGGTTACGCACGCACAGGAAAGGCAGCCCGCCAGCATCCAGGAATCGCAGAAGGAACGCACCGCCTCTTCCGCAGCGGCAGTCGCCGCGCCCGCACCTTCCAGGGCGGAAAGAAGGCCGTCCGTCTGCACGCGGCCCAAAAACAGCACGTACAGGGCAAGCACGATGAGGGGCGAGAGGAGAGAAAAGAAAATGTTCGCCTTATCTTTGAGAAATATTTTCAAGTTCCGCAGGGTTTGCCGAAACAGCATGTGCGCGCGCATCAGGCATTTCCTCCTTCGGGCAGAGATTTGCCCGTTACGGCGAGGAACACGTCGTCCATATTGCCCTTGACATATTCGAAATCGCCGCAAAGATCGGGATGTTCCCGTAAAAATTTCTGCGCGGCAGCCGCGTTCGGCATAGACGCGCGCACCCCTCCGGGCGTCTCTTCGAACGGATACTTCCCATTGGCGGCGCTCTGCGCCGCGGCGAGGCGAATGCCGTGCAGATACAGATAGCTGCGGGAATAGGCGTTCTTTAATTCGGCGGGCGTATCGTCCGCGACGATCCTGCCGCCGTCGATGATCACCACGCGGTCGGCGCCGTCCGCCTCTTCCATGTAATGCGTGGTGAGAAAGACCGTCATGTTCTGTTCGCGGCGCAGCGCTTTGATCGTTTCCCACACCGTTTTGCGCGTTTGGGGGTCGAGACCGGTCGTCGGTTCGTCTAAAACGAGCAGGGCGGGGCGGTTGATCAATCCGCGCGCGATATCGACGCGGCGGCGCTGCCCGCCCGAAAGTTTGCCGAACGGGCGGGAAAGCAATTCGCCGAGGCCGAGCATTTCCGTCAGTTCTTCCAGCCGCGCCTTCCAAAGTCTGCCGCGAAGGCCGTAATAGCTTGCCCGCACCGCCAGATTTTCGCGTACGGTCAGAAGATCGTCCAACACGGTGTTCTGGAACACGACGCCGACGCGGGGCTTGATTTTTTCCGGCTCTTCGTCGAGATCCATCCCGCCGATGCGGACGCGGCCCGCATCTTTACGGAGGATCGAGCACAAGATATTGATCGTCGTGCTCTTCCCTGCTCCGTTTACTCCTAAAAACGAAAACAAACTTCCGCGCGCAACCGAAAAGGTTACGCCGCGCACGGCCTGCACGTCTCCGTAAGATTTTGCAAGATCCTCCACTTCGATGGCGTATTCGGGCATCTCTGTTTCCTCACACTGCTTACTGCCCCCATTATACAATACAGGGCGGCTGAAAAGCAAGCGTATTGCCCTACTTTGCCGCACGGCGGCTTACCCTGCCCGCCTTCCGCACGGTGCGCCGGGGTCGGAAAGAAAGAGCGCCGCGCCGAAACGACGGTTCCGGCAAGACGGCAAGCCCTGCCCGCGCACGGGCGCAGGAAAGCGCCGCATCCGCCCGTGCCGGCGTGCGCCGGCCTTCCGCCGCAAAGGCGGGATTTTCGGCAAAATAAAAAAGGCGCCAAAGCGCCTTTTTTTCCGATGTGTTCGGATTTCCCTCCGAATTTCCGGTAAAAGCAAGCGGCGCCCGGTAGCGAGCGCCGCCACTTTTTGCAGTTTTTACGATTTGCCTTCGGTTATTCCAAAAAGTTTTCCGCCTGCGAACCGTTACTTACACTTTTTAACCCTTTGAGACAACTTTGTCGGTTAAATTTCGGTTCACGGAATTTTTCTTTTTCTTTACCGCTTCGCCATTTTCTCCCCTACATCAACTCGAAAGCCTTTGATTTTTTCCGGTTTCGATATTTTTACGCTTACGTTTCGCATTGCGCAAATTACCGTACTCTTTTCTCGGCTCAAAACGCATACCGCGTTTTCGGAGTTCTGTTTGTAAAAACCGCCCTCACAACGCTTCCCCTTCGCTCGGTACAATCTTTACATATCCGCCCTTTCGCTTTACAGTTTCCGGCCGTCTGCAGATCGATATGCTCCGATTTATCGGGCAACTTCCCTTCCGCCTCCGCCGCTTCTTCTCCGTCCCTTTTTCTCCGCTATAAAAATCCTTTGCTCGGCCCCTTTTGCCGTTTACGATTCCGACAAAATTCTGCGCAGATACGGCGTCGCAAATTCTTTTTTCCGCGGATCGAAAGTTCCTTCGACAGAAGAGGAAAGCACTTCCGTTCGGCTGTCTGATCGACCCCTCGCCCTTTCGGGTTTTCGTTGTTTGTACCTCTATTATACCACGGATTTTTGATTTGTCAATACTTTTTTAAAAAATTTTTGAAAAAAATTAAAATTTTTTGTTTTTCCGTTTCATGTTCGGCGAAAGCTTCTTGCATTTCCATATATTGTATGCGATGAAAAACGGAACCACATTTTAGCGGAACGGATCAAAAACTTTTGGCGTTGTACGTTTCGAGATAGCGGTTGATCGTGGGGAAATCGGACGGGGTAAGCACCAAGAGCACCTTTTCGCCCAATACGCCGTTTTCGGTTACGATGACGGCATAGATCCCCTTGTGCAGCTCGAACGATTCGAAAACGTCGAACACGGTCGACTTCGCGTCGAGGAGCACATATTTTTGCAGCAGTTTTTCGTCCAATACGGCGCCGCACGGCGTCTGCGTCAGAAACTCGGTAACGTTTTCGCCCCGCGCGGCATGTTCGGCGATGAGCCGATACAGAGAATACGAATTCAGCACCCCGCGCATTTTGCCGCGCTCGTTGACGATGATCGTCTTTTTTTCCGTTTCCGCGAACAATTCCACGGCCGTAAGCAGGGGCTTATCGGCAAAGGCGACGGGGAATTTTTTGACTTTGAATACATCCGTAACCAGAGGCGGATTGCAGAGCTGCTTTTCGATGTATTCGATGTTGGTAACCACCTCGTCGCACGGGTTTGCGATGAACAGCTCCCCTCCCGCGGCGCGGTGGACGATGGCGTTGCGCAGCTTGCCGTAATCCACAAGTTCGTTTTCGTACCGGCGCACGGTTATGTTGCGGTCGGTACACCGTTTGACGAGATCGGTAAAGTTCTGCGTGGGCCGCTCGTTGTAGAGCGCTTTCAGCTGGCTTTCGATCTTGTTGTAGCTCTTTAAAAATCGAGCGGCATTGTCGTAATCCATTGGTATTTTCCCTCCTTATCTGCATTATAACACAAAAGAATGTATTCGGCAATACCCTATCCGCAAAATATTGTATTTTTTTGGATAAGTTGCATTCTGAACCGATATGTTGTATAATAGAGGCGGTATGCAGACAAAAAACTATAAACTGAATTTTCAGCTCGTGCCCGACGGGTGCTGGTATACGAACCTTCGCAGCGCCCTTCCGAAAACGGTTTGGGATAAACTGCGCCGCGCCGCCTATGCCCGCGCAGGCGGAAAATGCATGATCTGCAATCGGCCCGGACGGCTGGAAGCGCATGAAGTTTGGAGCTACGACGACGAAAAGCACATCCAAAAGCTGGAGGACATCGTTGCGGTATGCCCCGCCTGCCATGAGGTGATCCACATCGGCCGCACCTCCCTGCTCGGAAGAGAGCCGCAGGCACAGGCGCACTTTATGAAAGTAAACGGGTGCACGCAGAGCGAATACCACGCCGCGCTGGGGGAAGCGAACCGCGTGCATGCGGAACGCAGCCGGCACGAGTGGGTTACGGATATAGGCAGGCTGCGCGAAATTCTCGCAGAGACCCCGCCTTCCGCCGCGCACAAGCGGGAGGATCCGCCGCGCGGCAGCCGTTGACGGGCGGCCCTGCCGCGGGCCGGGCCTTTGCGCCCTGTTCCGATTTTCGCGCACGGTTCCGCCGAGGAGCTGCGCCGGTTTACGGGCGGCAATTTGTGCAAATTTTCTGCTGCGTCTTTTTATTCTTTTATAAGAGGTCAATACATATTATGAAAAAAGTCAAAATTACGGTCCTCCGCAAGACATTGCAAAAGGATCTGGCGGAAGAATACGGTGCGGAAGGGCTCGGCAAATGCCCGATGCTGCAAGAAGGACAGGTCTTTTACGCGGACTATGCCAAACCCGAAGGTCTGTGCGACGAGGCGTGGAAGGCCATCTACCAATATGTGTTCGCGCTCGCGCACGGAGCGGGCAGCGGGCTCTTTTATTACGGGGACTGGATCCGCAAACCGGGCGTTGCGATCTGCTCGTGCAACGACGGGCTTCGGCCGGTGATCTTTAAGCTGGAAGCGACGGACGAACCGTCTGTTATCGATTATACGCCGGTAGAATGACGATTGTTCTTACAAACACGGCGCACTGAAAATTTTTGATACGGCAGGACCGTGCGTATGAGTATGTTTGCAAAATGTTTTATAAAAGAAGGCGAAAAGCCGACGTCGCCCGCCGTGCGCGAACGGGTCGGGAAATTTTCGGGCGGTTTGGGGATCGCTCTGAATACCCTGCTCGCGGCGGCCAAGATCGCGGCGGGAGCGCTGACGGGAATGATCTCCGTGCTCGCCGACGGATTGAACAACCTGACCGACTGCGGCAGCAACGTCGTTTCTCTCATCGGGTTCAAAATGAGCGGCAAACCCGCCGATAAAGAGCACCCCTTCGGGCATCAGCGCGCCGAATCCATCGCCGCGCTGGTCATCGCGCTCATCGTGCTGGTCGTGGCCGTCGAACTGGCGATCCAATCGGCGGAAAAAATCTTTTCGGCAGAAGAGAGCAAATTTTCAATCGTGCTCGCAATCATTCTGGCCGTTTCGGTTGCGGTAAAGCTGTTTATGTTCTTCTTCAACCGAAGACTCGCGAAAAAGGTGGATTCCGAGGCGCTCAAAGCCACCGCCGCCGACAGCGTTTCCGATGCGATCGCGACCGCCGCGGTCTTGCTCTCCCTCTTTATTACCCGTTGGACGGGTGTGGATTTAGACGGCTATATGGGCGCGGCCGTAGCCGTATTTATCGCCTTTACGGGCGGCTCCATCTTAAAGGAAACGATTTCCCGCCTGTTGGGCAGAGCTCCCGCACCCGAGATCATACGTGAAATTCAAGATAAGGTCCTCTCTTTCCCCGGCGTACACGGGCTGCACGACCTCGCCGTTCACAATTACGGGCAGAACAAGCTGTATGCGACGGTGCACGTGGAAGTCGATTCGCACATGCCCATCATGGCCGCGCACGACCTCGCCGACGAAATCGAAAAGAAATTTGCGTCGGAAACGGATATCTCGATGACCGTGCACATCGACCCGCTCGTGCTGGACGACCCGAAAGTGAACCGCCTGCGGCGGGAAGCGGAACAGGTCGTGGCGGCCGTCGATCCTTCCTTCCGGATTCATGATTTCCGCGTGATCGGCGGACAGACGCATTCGAACCTCGTATTCGACGTGGCTATCCCCTTTGACTGCAAGCAGGAGGAAAGCGAGATCGCCCGCCGCATCCGCGACGGAATTTCGCTATCGGACGAAAATCTCGGAGCCGTCGTAACCGTCGAAAGGCAGAACATGGACGAATACAGTTTTCACCCCACGGCAAAACTTTAAAAATCGCCAGGCGCCGATCCGCCTGAATACAACAACTATGAACGCCGCGAGCTCCTTGCGATACTCGCGGCGTTTTTTTACTTTTTCCGATATGCTGCTGATTTCCCGAAACCTTCAATCTACCTTCCGCAATACATCCTGCGCGGCGTTTTTGGGCTCCGCGCTCGTCTTTACTTCTGCTGACTCAATAATTTCGATTTTTCTTCACCGTATTCCTGTTCGGTAAGAACGCCTTCATCGTACAGTTCTTTCAATCTCTTTAATTGCCTGTACAGCATTTCCTGTCTGTCTTGGTTCGCCTCTTCCTGTAAGTTCTTTTCTTCGTTTTGTTCGTTCTCTTGTCCTTCCTTTAACCTGTAATGCAGGCACCAATAGGTTATTTCCGCTACGACCGTCAAAATCAGCGGAATAAATGCCTGCGTCGAAAAGGCAGAACGGAAAAACAGCGAAGAGGAAGGGAATGCGGTGTTTAAAAAATCCTTCCATGCCGCATTGAGCACGATCGAAAAAAGCAATCCTTCTATAAAATAAACGACGGATACCCAAACGGCAACGAGAGCGATCGTCTGCACTGCCCGTTCGCTTTTACCGAAAAACAGCCACAATACCGTGCCCGCGCACATAAACGCCGCACAGATGAGCATTAATATATTGAAAATTTGCGCAAACATTGTAAGCGCCGTAAAATTGCTCGGCAAATAAGTTATTCCGGCCGTTTCCGCCGCGCTCATCAAAACTGTGTTAAAAAATAAAATAATGTCGCTGTTTCCGTCCAACATATCGAACCCGTTTTCCGATGCGGCACTGAAAGCGCGGTATTCGCCCAAAGCCCCGGAAAACTCACCCAAGGCATGTGCAAAATCAACCTTTACCACAGTAAAACACAGTGTTAACAATGCAAAAACAGACAATACAAATGCCGCTGCCGCAAGACAGGCGCGGCGCAACGTGATCTTTACCATTTATTTCTCGTCCTCAGTATTTTTTTATTATTATATCAGGTCTTTTGACCTATGTCAATACTTTTGACCTGATACGGCATAAAATATAGAGTATGGAATTGCCGTATATCGAAACGCTTCGCCAGCTGATGAGCGACAAAAATTTGAGCCAGCAAAAACTTGCAGACGCCTTAGGCGTAAACCAAACGACGGTAAGCCAATGGCTGTTGGGCCGTAAAAAGCCCGGATATGACAGTATTATGCTCCTCTATAATAAGTTTGGAATAACGCCGAACGAACTGTTCGGCATCGAAGGCTGAAAATTTTATACGCTGTGTTCTTTTTTGCTCTTGTAATAGAAAGGCTCCGGATCTTGTTTTTGCGATGCGGAGCTTATTTAATCGCTTTCGTTTATGCCTTCGATTCTATCCGATACGCTGCAATCGAGGATAGAGCGGAGCTCGCCCAACGTTTTTGCGCTGATATCGCTTCTATTCTTCATTCGGTACAAAATATTTAACAAAACCCTTGCCTATAAATCAGGGATAATGCCGGCAAATAAAAAAGACGCCCGTTTGAGCGTCTTTTAAAATTGGATGCGGCAACTACCTAATCTCCCGGAGGGTAATCCTCAAGTACCTTCGGCGT
>OGGQ01003686.1_pt1 | contig 13917 bp, 8 predicted proteins | sample 1571191 | NCBI WGS metagenome assembly OGGQ01 (sample SAMEA2582061, study PRJEB24529) | metagenome | biome: Human gut stool | place: China | collected 2011
ATGGTACGCTATATCAATGACATTGCGGGGGTACGTCTTATTTGTTCCTTTACATCTGATATTTACCGTTTGGCGGAGATGATCGGCAATCAAAGCGATCTGAAAGTTCTTTCGATCAAAGATTATATTAAAAATCCAAAAGAAAGCGGTTATAAAAGTTATCATATGCTTGTATCCGTTCCGATCTTTCTTTCCGACAGCGTAGTCGATACAAAAGTGGAAATCCAGATCCGAACGATAGCGATGGATTTTTGGGCGAGTTTGGAACATAAGATTTATTATAAGTTTGAAGGGAATGCGCCTGATTATATAAGCAGAGAATTGAAAGAGTGTGCGAAGATGGTGTCGGAACTTGACGACAAGATGCTCTCTTTGAATGAGGCGATTCAGGCCTGCATGATCAGAGACGATCAGAGAAAAGAAAGTATGGAAGATGTGTTTGACAATGTGATCGGCGAAAGAAGAAAACAGTAAAGAAAATCTTAAGTAATCTTAAGTTTTAAGCTTTGGGGGCAAAAGATATTGATGCTTTTGCCTCTTTTCGTTATACTGTATATTTGGAGGGAAAAGACGAATGCAGGAAGAAAAAACAGAAATAGAACGCTGCGATTTTATACATGTTCATGAAGATGTAGTAAAAAAAGTAAAGGAACACATTCCGGCAGAAAGAGAGCTGAATGATCTTGCGGAATTTTTTAAAGTGTTCGGAGATGTGACGAGACTGAAATTGTTAAGCGTGTTGTTTCATTCGGAGATGTGCGTGTGCGATCTGGCAAAGACGCTGAATATGACTCAGTCGGCGATCTCTCATCAGCTCCGCATTTTAAAGCAGATGAAGCTCGTGAAAAACAGAAGGGAAGGAAAGACAGTATTCTATTCTCTTGCAGACGGGCACATTAAAACGATTATTAATCAGGGAATGGAACATATACAAGAGTAATAAAAGAAAAGCCGGCGGGCAGGGAAAGCCGGCAAACAGGAGAAAGCCGACGAACAGGGAAAAGTTGACGGAAAAGGGAAAAAGGGATGACGAGAGAAACCAGAAAAAGGGAATTGGAGATCGGTATCGGTCTTGTTTTATATTTGCTGGCATTCTTAATAAGCATGCAGGCAAAGATGAAATCAAAGGCGGAGATGCTTTTGTTTTTACTGCCGTATATTGTATCGGCGATCAGTATTTATAAAGAGCAGGCAGAGAAATTTTTGAAAAAGCAGTTTCTGGATGAAAACTTACTGATGATCATAGCGACTGTAGGAGCATTTTTTGTAGGACGTTACAAAGAAGCCGTTGCGGCGATGCTCTTTTATCAGGTCGGAAAACTTGTAGAAGAAATCTCTCTGAGCAGGACGAAAAAATCTATTGCGAAATTTATTGATATTCGTCCGGAATATGCGAACCTGAAAATCGGAAACACAGAAAAGATTGTTCCGCCGCAGGAGCTGAATTTGAGACAGACGATCGTACTGCATCCGGGAGACAAGATCCCGGTTGATGCGGTTGTGACAAGCGGAACGGGAACAGTTGATATGAAGGCGCTGACAGGAGAACCGGATCCTGTCACTGTGCGGATCGGAGACAGGCTGTTCAGCGGAAGCATCAATCTGAACAGCGTGTTGGAAGCCAGAGTTGAGAAACTGTACAATGATTCTACTGCGGCGAAGATCATGCGGCTTGTAGAAAGCGCAAATGAAAACAAATCGGAGAGCGTACATTTTGTAGATAAATTCACAAAATATTATACGCCGATCGTTATTTTGATCGCGCTTTTAACTGTCATTCTCCCGCCTATGATGTTTGTGGAGGCGAAGGCTGAGTGGATATACAGAGGATTGATCATTCTTGTGGCGGCATGTCCGTGCGGGTTGATGGTTTCTATACCGCTTGCGTTTTTGGGCGGGATAGGATCTGCTTCAAAGCAGGGCGTTCTGATAAAAAGCGGAGCTGTTTTGGAAGATCTGATCCGGGTAGACACATATGTTTTTGATAAAACGGGAACACTGACGGAAGGCGTATTTCATGTGAAAGATATTGTTCCGTATAAGTTTGAAAAGGAAAGACTGTTGGAGCTTGCGGCTTTGGCGGAAAGTTATTCAAAGCATCCGGTGGCGCTGTCTCTTGCGGAAGCTTATGGAAAGCCGGCTGAAAGCACGCGGATCAAAGATGTGAAAGAAGAACCGGGGTACGGCGTTCATGCGTTTGTGGACGGACTGGAAGTTTATGCCGGGAACACAAGGCTGATGAACCGGGAAGGAATCCTTTACGCACAGACGGAAAAAGACGGAACTGCCGTTCATGTGGCTGTTGACGGAAAGTATGCGGGATACATATTGATTGCGGATACGATTCGTAAAGATACGGGAAAACTGATGCGCTGGATGCGAAAGAAAAATATGGGAACGGTTATGCTGACCGGAGATAACGAGCGTACGGCGGAAAAAGTGGCGGCAGAGCTGAAAATCGACAGCGTTTATGCGGAGCTGATGCCGGAAGATAAAGTGCAGCTTCTGGAAGAGTTTTGCAATGACCGCATGGAAAATGAAAAATTGGCGTTTGTAGGAGATGGAATGAATGACGCGCCTGTTTTGGCGCTTGCAGACATCGGCATCGCGATGGGCGGTCTCGGCGCGGATGCCGCGCTTGAGGCGGCGGACATTATCCTTATGGAAGATGAGCCGTCGAAGATTATAAATGCGGTGCGGATCGCAAAAGGAACGATCCGGTCTGTACGGGAAAATGTATTGTTTGCGATCGGTATGAAAGTATTTTTAGTCATACTTGCGTTTTTCGGTCTTGTGACGATGCAAAGCGCTATTATAGCAGACATGGTTGTGATGGTAATTAATATTTTGAATTCATTTTGGATGATGAAGTATCCGGAATCGGAGGTGTAAACGAATCGTGAAAATCAAAAAACAGATCGTGTTGGCGGCAGTTCTTTGTATGGCTGTGCCGACTGTGGCATCAGGCTGTGCAAACAGTGCGAAATCAGGTGTAGAGGCATTGGAGGCAGGAGATTATAAAGAGGCGCAGGCACAGTTTGAAAAACTGACTGAAGAAAAGGATAAGAAGAAATCGGCAGAGGGGTATCGGGGACTTGCGATGACATATTATGAGCAGGAGGAGTATAGCTCGGCTCTCGATGCGTTTAAAAAAGCTGTTGACACAGGAGTAGTACAGACGACTCAGATCTATAATCTGATGGGTGTTTGTGCAATGAAGACAGAGGATTACGAGGCGGCTCTTGAATATATACAGGCGGGTCTTGCCATGGCGGAAACAGATATGTCAGGTGAAGAAGAGAAGAATTCGGAAAATGGAAAAGATTCTGCTGAAATGATTCAGGAGATGAGATATAACGAAGTTGTCTGTTATGAAAAACTGGCTGATTGGGAAAACGCGAAGCAAAAAGCGTCCGAGTATCTGATCGAATATCCGGAAGATACGGCGATGGAAAGAGAAGCCGAGTTTTTGGAAACGAGATAAACACCGTTTGGCAAAAGAAAGTCCTCATGAAAGGGAATTTTTCGTGAAAGGAAAATCTACGTAAAGGGAAAATCTATGTGGAGGGAAAATCTTTGTGAAGGGAAAATTCTCATAAAAGAAAAATCCTCATAAAAGAAAATTCGGAGAAATAATATGTATGAGATGGAGCAAATCGACGAGAGGGTGATCCTCGTCGGAATCGATACGGGAAATGAAGATGCGGCAAACCGTTCGCTTGACGAACTTTCGGAATTGGCGAAAACTGCAAAAGCGGCTGTAGTCGGCAGGCTGATCCAGCCAAGAGAGAGCGCGCATCCGGGAACATATATCGGGAAAGGCAAATTGACGGAACTCAAAGATCTTATATGGGAGACTGACGCGACGGGGATTATTTGCGACGATGAGCTGACGAGCGCACAATTAGGCAACCTTGAAGAAGAACTGTCATGTAAAATTATAGACAGGACGCTTTTGATCCTTGATATTTTTGCGGCGCGGGCAGTATCGGGAGAAGGAAAGATCCAGGTGGAGCTTGCTCAGCTTCGATACAGAGCGTCAAGACTGGCGGGGCTTGGCAGATCTTTATCCCGTCTCGGCGGGGGGATCGGAACGAGAGGTCCGGGAGAAAAAAAGCTGGAGATGGACAGGCGTTTGATCAGAGAACGGATCAGCAGACTGAAAAAAGAACTAAAAGACGTGGAAAAGCATCGGGAATTAATACGGACACAGAGAAAACAGTCGGGATTAAAGGTGGCGGCTTTAGTAGGATATACATCGGCGGGAAAGAGCAGTATAGAAAATGTGCTGACAAATGCCGGCATTTTAGAAGACGCCATGCTGTTTTCTACATTAGATACTACAACCCGCTCTCTTGTTCTCGATAATACGCAGGAAATATTAGTTACAGATACGGTCGGTTTTATAAGAAAACTGCCTCATCACCTTGTGGAAGCGTTTAAAAGTACGTTAGAAGAAGCGAAGTATGCGGACATTATTATTCATGTGGTAGATGCGTCTAATCCGCAAATGGATGAGCAAATGCATGTCGTTTACGATACATTGCGTCAGCTTGGAGCGGCAGACCGACCGGTGATCACACTTTTTAATAAGCAGGATAAACTCGAGTCGGCAGGCAGCTATCGGGATTTTCAGGCGGAATATTCAATTCCGGCTTCGGCAAAAACAGGAGAAGGTCTTGCAGAACTAAAAAAGGCGCTTCTCGAGATCGTACGAAGAGAACAGATCTATGTGGAGCGTTTGTATGATTTCTCGGAAGCATCGAAAATTCAGCTTATCCGAAGTCGTGGACAACTTTTGTCGGAGAAGTATGTTCCGGAAGGGATTGAAGTGAAAGCGTACGTTCCGAAAGATATTTATGGGAAGGTTTGTATATAATTACCAAAAATAAAGGGGGAAATATGAGGGAACGATAGTTTTAAAGCTGTAAGATAGTAATGAAACCGGTAGGGAAAGTGGTGCAAAAAGCGGAAAATAATTTGACATTTTTGTTGAAAATTGGTAACATTATTTAGATGATACAAGAAAATATGTGACAGAGTATTGCTGTACAGAGCAGGCAAGACCTTTTTAACTGATTATATGGTTGGTAAAGCAGGGATTGCCTTTTTTCTTGTATTATGAGGAAATCAGGGGATTATTTCCGAGAAAAAGTTATGAAAAAGGAGGAACAAGGAAGCAATGCATAACGTGAAAAAGTCATTCAAAAGACTATTGGCGGTATCATTATGCGCAAGCTGCGTCTTGTCAAATGGGATGCTTTCTCTTGCGGAAGGGGCAGAGGACAAGGCGGTGAATCTGGCTTTGGGATGTCAGGCGACTGCAAATGCCCAGTACAATCAAAACGGTAATGATATGAGCGCGTCAAAGGCAGTTGACGGCAACGATGAAACGCGGTGGTCTTCTGAAGGTGCGGCCCCGGGATGGCTGCAAGTGGACTTGGGAGAACAAAAGTCCTTTACGCAGTTCCGCATCTTAAGTGAAGGCGGTACAGGAGTTACCGTAGGAAAACAGTTGATCGGGAAGTTCAAAATCGAAGGTTCTAACGACAATTCAAAGTGGACTTTGATCCATCAGTCGGAGGATAAACAGGCGGAAGGTTTTCCGCAGGATACAGTGGTAACGCTGGAAAAACCGGTAAGTTACCGATACGTGAAGCTGACGGTGGAGTCGTTGAAAACAGGAGCTTTTGACAGCGTTTCGATTCGCGAATTTGAGATCCGTGATAAAGAAGAGACAACTCCGGAAAAACCGCAAGACCCGGAAGAAAACGTGGCTCTGAAAAAAACGGCAGCAGCAGATTCTACAGAAGATAATAGTTTGATCGCGGCGAAAGCGTTTGACGGCAACACAAAAGATCGAAGCTCAAGATGGAGTAGCGCGGTAGCGGACGCCCCGCACTGGATTTATGTCGATCTCGGAAAAGAAATGGATGTAAAAACAGTCTGTATTTTCTGGGAAACAAGAAAAGCGACGGACTATAAGATCCAGATCGCAAACACGGCAGAAGCGCCGGCGGAATCCGATTGGAAAGATGTGAAGCACGTACAGGATCGTCCGAAGGCATTGAAAGATGCAATCGTGTTGGATAAAGTTGAGAAAGCAAGATATGTGCGCTTGTACATCAATTCATTTACAAAGAATGATCCTGATAATGAAGGGGCAAGCTGGAATTCGATCTCGATTTATGAAATGGAAGTATACGGCGGCGAGCCTAAGGTAGATATCGAGGAAGGAATCTCGGTTGATACTCCGAAAAAGGGTGATAAGAAGCTGACAGTCCATATTCCGGAAGAAACAAAAACGGAAAAGGTAACATATAACGGAACGGATTATGAACAGGTTGTAGATGCGGATTTGAATCTTTATCAGCCGGTTGTAGATACGACAGTGAAAGTTTCCTTTAAAATCGAGAATAAAGAAAACGGCTCTTATCGTTTCAAGGAAATTCCGGTAACAGTTCCGGGAGAATATGAAACGAAAGAAGGAGATAACGCAGCGCCGGACGTTTTGCCGGAAATCAGAGAATGGAAGGGAAATGCCGGAACGTTTGCTCCGAATGCGGGAAGCCGTATTGTCATTAAAGATGCAGAACTTCAGGAAATGGCAGATGCATTTGCAAAAGATTATGAGGCAATTATGGGACAGACGCTCCCTGTAGTAACTGCAGATTCGGCGAATGCAGGCGACTTTTTCTTTGCGCTGACAAAAGAAGGAAAGGGACTGCAGGAGGAAGGCTACCTTATGACGGTAGATGAAAAGACTGCGGTAGAAGCGGAGACAACAACAGGAGCATTCTGGGCAACAAGAACGATTTTACAGAGCCTGAAAGCGAACGGAAATATTCCGCAGGGTGTTGCAAGAGACTACCCGCTTTATAAAGTGCGCGGATTCATTTTGGATGTCGGACGTAAGACGTTTACAATGGACTGGCTGGAAGATACGGTAAAACAGATGTCATGGTATAAGATGAACGACTTCCAGATCCATCTGAACGATAACCTGATCCCGCTGGAGCACTATTCCCAGATCGGAGAAGATCCGATGCAGGCATATTCTGCATTCCGTCTGGAATCTGATATTAAAGAAGGCGGAAAAGACGGTCTGTATAAGGCGGATCTGACGAGTAAAGACGTATTCTATACAAAAGACGAGTTCCGAAACCTGATTCAGGAATCAAGGGTATACGGAGTGGATATTGTACCGGAGATCGATACGCCGGCACATTCTCTTGCTTTGACAAAGGTAAGACCGGATCTGCGTCACGGTACATACGGAAGAGACAACGATCATCTTGCGCTGAAAGAAAAATATGATGAAAGTCTGGAATTCGTACAGAGTATTTTCAATGAATATATGGGAAAAGATCTGTCCGATCCGGTATTCGATAAAGATACGGTCGTACATGTCGGCGCGGATGAATATACGGCGGCGCCGGAAGCATACAGAAAGTTTGCGGACGACATGCTTAAGTATGTGCAGGACAGCGGACGTACGCCGCGTATCTGGGGAAGTCTTTCCACGATCAAGGGAGAAACTTCGGTGCGCAGCGAAGGCGTGCAGATGAACCTGTGGAACTTTGGCTGGGCAAATATGGACAAGATGTACGAGCAGGGTTACGATTTGATCAACTGCAACGACGGAAATTACTACATTGTTCCGAATGCCGGCTATTACTATGATTATCTGAATGAAGATACATTATATAATCTGGCAATCAACTCTATCGGCGGAGTGACAATTCCGGCAGGAGATAAACAGATGATCGGCGGCGCTATTGCGGTATGGAACGACATGACAGACTATCTGGAAAACGGTGTCAGCGAATATGACGTATATGATCGTATCGACAATGAGATCGCATTGTTTGGCGCAAAGCTGTGGGGAAAAGGAAATAAAGACTTAAGCGCGGCAAAAGAAGATTATGCGGCGCTTGGAACAGCTCCGCGGACAAACTTTACATACGAGACAGAGAAAAACGAAGAAGGCGCGGCAGTTCATTATCCGATGGATAATATGAAAGATGCTTCCGGCAGCGGACAGGATCTTAAAGAAGGAAAGAATGCCGCTATCGAAAGCGTAGACGGAAGAAACGCGCTGAAGCTCGAAGGCAAAGAAAGCTATGTAAGTACAGATCTTGCGACGGCAGGACTTGGAAATGATTTGCGCGTAAAAGTAAAGAGGACAACAGACGGCGACGAAGAACAGATTCTCTTTGAAAGCAGCTACGGAACGATCAAAGCAGTTCAAAAAGAAACCGGAAAGGTTGGTTTCACAAGAGAAAATCATGATTATTCCTTTAACTATAAACTGCCTGTCAATGAATGGGTAGAACTGGAATTTAAAAATGAGCAGAATAAGACATATCTCTATGTCAACGGAGAGTTAAGAGACGTACTTGGAGACGATGAACGGGTAGAGGGAAGACCGCTGCTTGCGACAACGATGTTCCCGATCGAAAGAATCGGAAGTACTAAGAATGCGTTCACAGGTTACGTGGACGACGTCCGCCTTGGAACGAATGCTGATTTTGCGTCTACAATGCCACTTGATTACGCAGTGCTTACTGCAAATCAGGTAATCGGAAAAACGGAAAATGCACAACTTGCCCAGCTTGTAAAAGAGGCAGAGGCGATATTTGCAGCTTATAATCCTGACGCGTCGGCAATCAATGACTTGGCGGCAGAGATAAAAGCAGTTTTAGACGACAGCGATTACAAAGAAGCGGACTACAGCAGAATTGAAACGCTCAAGAAGACAATCCCGTCGGATCTTTCTCCGTTTACAGAAGAATCGGCGGCATGGCTTGAGTACGTGCTTTCGCAGATTCGTACCGGACTGCCGGAAGAAATGCAGAGTACGGTAGACGGTTATGAGAAAATGCTGGCAGATGCTCTGGCAGGTCTGACACTGGTTGAAGAAAGAAATGTCAACTATGTAGATAATGCAAAACTTACGGCGACAGCATCCTCGCATCAGGATAACGGATCTGCGCCGGATAAAGCGCTGGATGGAGACACAAACACAATCTGGCATTCAAAGTGGGATATCACAACTATGCCCCATTGGATCGATCTTGAAATGGAAGAACCAATGGCGGTTGACGGACTTACTTATGTGCCGCGTCAGACAGGAACAAACGGAAATGTGACTAAGTATGAGATTCAGATCAGCAATGACGGAACAAATTATACGAAGCATGCAGAAGGCACATTGAAAAATAATGCGGATACAAAAGTAATTGATTTTAACAAAGTTACTACGAAACATGTGCGTCTGGTTTATCTGGAGGCGGCAAATAACAATGGCGCTGCGGCAGAATTAAAACTGCATCAGGCCGACGTTCCGGCAGATATTGAAGGTTTGACTGCTGTGATCACCGAGGCAAAAGCAATCAAGAATGAAGGATTTACAAAAGAATCATGGGATGCGCTTCAGAACAAGATTGCAGAGGCAGAAGAATTGGCGTCTGCGGAAAATGCAGATGCGAATGATGTGGAAATCATGAAGAGAGAATTATCAAAAGCAATGACATCTCTCATTTTAGAGGACAAGGTAACTTCAGATCCAGAACCGGGCAAAGTGGATAAGAGCAAACTGCAGGAGCTTTATAATAAATATAAAGGTATCAAAGCAGACGGGTATACAGCAGAAAGTTGGACGGCATTTGCTGAAGCACGTACAGAGGCGGAAACGGTTCTTGCAAATGAAAAAGCAACACAGGAAAAAGTGGATAAAGCGGCGGAGAATCTTGAAAAAGCGTTTAAATCACTCAAGAAAGAGGAAACGAAGCCGGATCCAGACCCGACACCGGATCCAGACCCGGGCGCTGCAGATGTAAGCGGACTGAAGAATCTTTATGAAGCGTATAAAGACATTAAATCGGACGGGTACACAGCAGAAAGCTGGGCGGCATTTGATAAAGCCCGTGCAGAAGCAGAAAAGATCCTTGCAAATCCGAATGCGACACAAGATGATGTGAATGCGGCGAAAGCGGCTCTGGAAGCAGCTTATAAAGGTCTTGTTCCTAAGACGCAGCCGAATCCGACACCGGGCGGAAACGGCGGAAACGTTGGCAGCACAGCGGTTGTCACAGGAGACAGCGCAAATATCGCAGGATATCTGACAGTTCTTCTGGCAGCAGGTGGAATCGCTGTAGTAACATTCTTTAGAAGAAAAAGAGTGAAATAAAAAACATCTGATTCGTAAGATGCTGTATGAAATACAAAAGGCGGTGCGTGTAAAGCATCGCCTTTTGTGTATGAGTAATCCCATATCAGATCTTCCGATATCGAAATAGTAGTTCGTACAATCGAAATAAGATACAGACATCTCCCAGATACAGATTTTGTAATGGTGAATTAATGACAGGAATTCTGTCATTGAAAAAAGATAAAATATTTGTGCAAAAATAGAAGATGTGTTATTCTTTTATCACAAATTCAGTTTTCTGAGAATGTGGGAAGAAAAAGAACCGGTTTTATTTCGTTGAATTCTAATAATCTTGCGGCAGTCGCTGCAGTGAAAATCAAATTTGTAAAAAAACATGAGAAAAGAAAAAGGGATAAAGGCGCTGAGGAAAGCGCGTATTTTTGATTGCTTCATATAATTATGTTTGCTACAATGAAGGAGGAAATCGGTTGAAAAATAAAAGAATACACAGGAAGTATAAAGACAGGGTTTTCCGTATTATTTTTCGAGATAAAAAGGAACTTCCGGAGCTGTATAACGTGGTTAATGACAGCGCGTATACGAATCCCGATGAACTGACGATCACAACGATTGAAGATGTTGTGTACATGGGAATGAAGAATGACTTGTCCTTTATTATCGGTGATGTGATGAATTTATATGAACATCAAAGTTCATATAGTCCAAATCTGCCGCTGAGAGGATTGTTTTACTTTGCGTCGCTTTATCGGGAACGGATCGAAGATGTGAAACAAAAGCTCTATATGAACGTTCCTTTACATATCCCGTTCCCGCAGTATATTGTTTTTTATAACGGAACGAAACAAGAGCCGGAACGACAGGAACTGAAACTAAGCGACTTGTTTGTTAAGACGGGAAAAGAAGTGCCGCCGGCGCTTGAATGTAAAGCGGTTGTGCTGAATATTAATTTTGGTCACAACAGAGAACTTATGGAAAAGTGTGTGACACTGCGGGAATATTCCCGGTTTGTCGCAATGATCCGTCAGCAGATGTCAGGAGAACTTCCGTTTGAAGAGGCGGTAGAGCGGGCGGTAGACACTTGCATCCGTCAGGGAATTTTGTCTGAAATACTTCGTAAAAATCGGTCGGAGGTAATCGATATGATTTTGACGGAATATAATGAGGAAGAGTTTTCTTTATCGGAAGGTGAAGCGGAACAATATGTGAAAAAAGTGCTTGACAATTTGGATGAGTAGTGATATTTTATAAAAGTAATTGACTGCCGAAGACAGCAGGTGCCGTTAGGCATAAGGTTGAGAACGCCTGCCGAGGAAGATACGAATTCTTTTTAAAAAGAACATTTGTAAACCTCTGTGTCTTCTGTCGCAGAGGTTTTTTGTATAGGCGACGAGCCAAAGTTCGGGGTTGCCCGGGATGTTGGTAATCGCCTGCAATCCCGGGATGTGCCTTTCGGCGCTTCCGATGATTGAAGGTCTCAGGACGCAGTCATTTAAAATCTATAAGGAGGTGCACCTGGACGTGGCAAAAGTTGAATTAAAACAACCGATCGTAGCAGCTATCGCAGAAGACATCAAAGATGCTCAGTCTGTAGTTATCGTTGACTACCGTGGACTTACAGTAGCACAGGATACAGAGCTTCGTAAAAAGCTCAGAGAAGCCGGCGTTACTTACAAAGTATGTAAGAACACAATGATGAAGAGAGCATTTGAAGGAACAGAGTTCGCGGGTCTGGATGAGTATTTAGAAGGACCGAGCGCACTTTGCGTATCTAAGGAAGATGCGACAGCTCCGGCCAGAATTCTTGCAGAGTTTGCTAAGACAGCAGACAAACTTGAGATGAAAGCCGGTGTAATTGAAGGAACTGTATATGATGTAGCCGGATTGAATGAACTGGCTAAGATTCCGTCAAGAGAGGTACTTCTCTCCAAATTGCTCGGAAGCTTGCAGTCACCGATTACAAACTTTGCTCGTGTTATTAAACAGATCGCTGAGAAAGACGGCGAGGCAGCAACAGAGGCTCCGGCCGAAGAAGCGGCAGCAGAGGAGTAAAATACAGATGTGCCGGATATGCGGCGCAATGTAAAAAGGAACAAAATCTGAACCGGAGATCAGAAGAAGAGTCCGGCAGAGTAAATTTAAAAATGGAGGATATCAAAAATGGCTAAAATGACAACAGCTGAAATGATCGAAGCGATCAAAGAGTTATCAGTATTAGAGTTAAATGAATTAGTAAAAGCATGTGAAGAAGAGTTTGGTGTATCTGCAGCAGCAGGCGTTGTAGTTGCAGCAGCAGCAGACGGTGGCGCAGCAGCAGAAGAAAAAGATGAGTTTGACGTAGAACTCGTATCTGCAGGAGCTTCCAAAGTTAAAGTTATCAAAGCAGTTCGCGAGATCACAGGTCTTGGACTGAAAGAAGCAAAAGAGCTTGTTGACAACGCTCCGAAGACACTCAAAGAGGGTGTTTCCAAAGCAGAGGCTGAGGAGATCAAAGCTAAACTTGAGGCAGAAGGTGCAGAAGTTAGCATGAAATAATCGGAGTTTCCGATAACTTTATGAACGTCTTTAAGTAAGACGGTCTTAAGAAAATCAACCGCAGAAGATAAAATGCTTCTGCGGTTCTTTTGTCTTTGTTGTGCGTTTACGTTAAACATCGCCGTTTGTCGAAAAGTGACGCATAATATCATATATGAAGAAAAATGTCAAGAAAAAAATGGGAAATGTTATTGACAACGAAAAGAGCTTTGTGTTATAGTTAAAAATGCACTATTATGGAAAGGTATGCCGTATTAGAAGCGTTATTACTATTACAAGGCTCTTTTCATTTACGCGAAGCAACGTGCCAAAATCTCTGTTTATACGGTGTTTTGGCGACTGCCACGATAACGGGAATAATTGAGATGCAAGAGAAGTCCCGTTTGTAAAGATTCAGGTCATTCGATGTTGTCCGACAAAGGAGATGCGGACAACGAAAGAGGAATGATTGAAAAAATGATAGAGGAGTGAAACGTCAATGGAGAAAAACAGAATCCGTCCCATTAAAACCGGAAAAAGTTTCCGCATGAGTTACTCACGGCAGAAAGAAGTATTGGAGATGCCTAACCTCATTGAAGTTCAAAAAGATTCCTATCAATGGTTTCTTGACGAAGGACTCAAAGAGGTGTTCGACGATATTTCCCCGATCGCTGATTACAGCGGACACTTAAGTCTGGAATTCGTAGATTTCACACTTTGCGAGGACGATGTGAAATATACGATCGATGAGTGTAAAGAGCGCGATGCGACTTATGCTGCTCCCTTAAAAGTGAGAGTCCGTCTCCACAATAAAGAGACTGATGAGATTAACGAGCATGAGATTTTTATGGGAGATCTTCCGCTGATGACAAAGACGGGTACATTTGTTATCAACGGTGCAGAGCGTGTTATCGTCAGTCAGCTCGTGCGTTCTCCGGGAATTTATTATGGCATTGCTCATGATAAACTCGGAAAGAAACTGTACTCATCTACAGTGATCCCAAACCGAGGCGCATGGCTTGAATATGAGACAGACTCCAACGACGTTTTTTATGTGCGCGTCGATCGTACAAGAAAAGTTCCGATCACAGTGCTGATCCGTGCACTTGGTATCGGAACGAATGCAGAGATTGTTGATCTTTTCGGTGAAGAGCCGAAGATCCTTGCAAGCTTTACAAAGGACACTGCGGAGAGTTATCAGGAAGGTCTTTTGGAACTGTACAAGAAGATCC
>OGGQ01003687.1_pt1 | contig 13914 bp, 11 predicted proteins | sample 1571191 | NCBI WGS metagenome assembly OGGQ01 (sample SAMEA2582061, study PRJEB24529) | metagenome | biome: Human gut stool | place: China | collected 2011
TACCAGGTGGATGTGAAGGGCAGCCCTGTCACCTTCCTGGACACCCCCGGCCATGAGGCCTTTACCGCAATGCGTGCCCGCGGCGCCATGATTACCGACGTGGCCATTCTGGTGGTGGCTGCCGACGACGGCATCATGCCCCAGACCGTGGAGTCCATTAACCACGCCAAAGCCGCTGAAATTCCAATTATTGTAGCCATCAACAAGATGGATAAGCCCACTGCCAACCCGGACCGCATCATGCAGCAGCTCACCGAGTACGAGCTGGTACCCGAGGAGTGGGGCGGCGACACCATTATCTGCCCCATCTCCGCCAAGACCGGTATGGGCATTGACAACCTGCTGGACATGGTGGTGCTCACCGCCGAGATGCGGGAGCTGAAGGCCAATCCCAACCGCTCCGCCCACGGCGCCGTTATTGAGGCCCGGCTGGACAAGGGCCGCGGCCCTGTGGCCACCCTGCTGGTCCAGAACGGCACCCTGCACCAGGGCGACGTCATCATCGCCGGCACCGCCGTGGGCCGTGTCCGCGCCATGACCAACGCCCAGGGCCAGAAGGTCACCGAGGCCGGTCCCTCCGTCCCCGTGGAGATCATCGGCATGGGCGAGGTGCCCGGCGCGGGCGACGACTTCCACGCCGTGGCAGACGAGCGCATGGCCCGTGAGCTGGTGGAACAGCGCAAGCACGAACAGAAGGCAGCTGCCTCCTCCTCTGTGGGCAAGGTCTCTCTGGAGGATCTGTTCAGCCAGATCCAGGCCGGCGAGATGAAGAACCTGAACATCATTGTGAAGGCCGACGTCCAGGGCTCCGCCGAGGCCGTGAAGTCCAGTCTGGAGAAGCTCTCCAACGACGAGGTGCGGGTGCGGGTCATCCACTGTGCCGTGGGTGCCATCAGCGAGAGCGATGTCATGCTGGCCTCCACCTCCAGTGCCATCATCGTGGGCTTCAACGTCCGCCCCGACGCCAACGCCAAGGAATCCGCCGCCCGGATGAATGTGGATATGCGCATGTACCGGGTCATCTACGACGCCATCAACGAGGTTGAGGCGGCCATGAAGGGCATGCTGGCTCCCAAGTTCAAGGAAGTGGACCTGGGCCGGGCCGAGGTGCGCAACGTGTTCCGCATCACCGGCGTGGGCATGGTGGCCGGCTGCTACGTGCTGGACGGCAAAATGCAGCGCGGCGCCCAGATGCGCCTGCTGCGGGACAACATCGTGATTTACGACGGATCCATCGCCTCCCTCCAGCGTTTCAAGGACAGCGTGAAGGAGGTCGCCGCCGGCTATGAGTGCGGCATCACCTTCGAGAAGTTCCAGGACATCAAGGAAGGCGACATCATCGAGGCCTACCTCATGGAGCAGATTGAAGTATAACCGCCTTCCCATTGGGGAGGTCCATTCAACCAGACCCGTTCCATCCCCAAGTCATTTGAGGAGGGGGCGGGTCTGTACGCGTTAGGAGGAACTGCATGAGCTATGTCACGCTGCTGGCCGCCAGCCACCCCATGCCCCTGTACGACCCGGGCCTGCGCCGGGTCTCTGCCTCCGGCGCTTTTTCCGTGGAGACGCCCGGCTTTTCCATTCAGCCCCATGAATATTACCGGGACGCGGTGGAAGATCTGGATCTGAACATGAAACCGTATCAATACGAGCTGGATGTACAGGCTACAACCGAGGAAGCTGCGCTGCTGCGGGCTTACCTGGAACAACACACCTCTCCCGGGGAACAGGTGGAGCTGTGGACCGTATGGGTAGGCAGCGACCGCGCACTCCAGATTCCCCATTTCCGGGGCCGTCTGGCCGACCTGGACCAGGAAGCTCTGGAGCAGCTCTGCAATCCTCCGGAGCAGAACGGCTGCCCCGGCCAGTGCCGGATGACCGTCACCATTTGATTTGAAACCTGCGGGCAGTTGGCTGCCCGGAAAGGAGCACAATACCATGGCAAGCAACCGAATCGGACGCATCAATGAAGAAATTCAGCGGGAGCTGGCCTCCCTGATTCCCACCGTCAAGGACCCCCGGGTGGCCGGGATGATCTCCGTGACAGCGGTGGACACCACTCCCGATTTGAAATACGCCAAAATTTATATCAGTGTGTTGGACAAAAGCGACTGTGAGCAGGTGCTCAAGGGGCTGAAGTCCGCCGCCGGCTACCTGCGCCGGGAGCTGGGCCGCACCCTAAACCTGCGCAGCACCCCTGAGCTCACCTTTATCCGGGACGACTCCATTGACCACGGCGCCCACATTCTGGAGATGCTGCGCAATCCGGACATTGTCAAGCCCGCCAATCCCGCCAACGAACACATCCATCTGGACGAGGAGTGAATACCATGACCCCACAGCAGGCAGCTGACTTTCTGCGCGCCCACGACAACTATATGATTCTGACCCACGTGCGCCCTGACGGAGACACCGTAGGCTGCGCCGCCGGGCTGTGCCTGGCCCTGCGCCAGGCGGGCAAAACCGCCTTTGTTCTGCCCAACCGGGAGACCACCTCCCTTTTCTCCCCCTATCTGGAGGGACTTCTGGCCGACGACTCCTTCGCGCCTGACACTGTGGTGTCGGTGGACATTGCCGCCCGGGGACTCTTTCCCGACAACGCTCAGGCCTATCTGGAGAAGGTGGACCTGGCCATCGACCACCACCCCTCCCAGGAGTTCTTTGCAAAAGAGACCTGCCTGGACGCAAAGCGGGCCGCCTGCGGGGAATTGATGTACGACATCGTAAAGCAGTTTTCCCCCATCACTCCCGAAATTGCCAGCGCCCTCTATGTGGCCATCTCCACCGACTGCGGCTGCTTCATGTACGGAAACACCACCTCGGACACCCACCGCATTGCCGCCCAGCTCATTGACAGCGGCATCCCTCTGGCCCAGCTGAATAAGCGCCATTTCCGCACCAAGACCATGAAGCGCCTCCAGATGGAGAGCCTTATCATCCAGTCCATGGAGCTGCACGACAACGGCGAGACCGCCCTGGCCGCCGTCAGTCTGGACATGATGGCCCAGGTGGGGGCCAACGAGCGGGATCTGGAGGACATCGCCAACTTTGTGGGCCAGGTGGAGGGCGTGTACAACGCCGCCACTCTGCGGGAACTGGCCCCCGGCAAGTGGAAAATTTCCCTGCGCACAGACGCCCAGCGCCTCAACGCCAGCCAGGTGTGCGCTCTGCTGGACGGAGGCGGCCATGCTGCCGCCGCGGGCGGGATGACCCACGGCACCATGGCCCAGGCCAAACAGGCTGTGCTGGATGCCATCCGGCAGGTGAAGCATGGCTAACGGAATTCTTGTGATTGACAAGGCCCAGGACTGGACCTCCATGGACGTGTGCGCCAAGCTCCGAGGAATTTTTCACGAAAAGCGGGTGGGCCACGCCGGCACACTGGACCCCATGGCTACTGGCGTGCTGCCCGTCTTTCTGGGCCGGGCCACCCGGGCTGTCTCCTTCGCCAGTGAGGGCGAAAAGGAGTACGTAGCCGGGCTGAAGCTGGGCCTTGTGACCAACACCCAGGACACCAGCGGCCAAGTACTCCAGCAGCAGCCGGTATCCATTTGCGTTGAGGAACTGGAGCAAGTTCTCCCGGCCTTCCGGGGGGATATCCAGCAGGTTCCTCCCATGTACTCCGCCATCAAGATAAACGGCAAAAAGCTCTATGAGCTGGCCCGGAAAGGGCGGGAGGTAGAGCGTCCTGCCCGCCCGGTGACCATCCACGCCCTGACTGTGGAGGGACAGATCGCCCCAGATGAATTTATGCTCCGGGTGCGATGCTCCAAAGGCACCTATGTGCGCACCCTGTGCCACGACATCGGCCAGGCGCTGGGCTGCGGCGGCTGCATGAGCAGTCTGCGGCGTACTATGGCGGCAGGCTTCTCCCTGGAAGACGCCGTCACCCTGGATCAGGTACAGGCAGCCGAGGATCCCCTCTCCCTGGTTCTGCCCATCGACGCCTATTTTGCCGGGCGGCCCATGCTGATTCTCCGTCCGGAGGCGGAGCGCAAGCTGCGCAACGGCATGACCCTTGTGCTGCCCCAACAGGAGCTTCAAGGGGAGTGCCGGGTGTACAGCGAGAGCGGAGAATTTCTCGCGCTGGGCTCTTTCGACGGTCAGACGCTGCGCACAATCAAGAGTTTTTTCTCCGTTTGACTGGATTGAGGATGGGGTGGAGCAAGTTCCCACCCTGCAAAACTACTTCTTAGGAGAGAGATTATGCCAGACAATCAGAAGCGGGTGATCGCCCTTGGTTTTTTTGACGGCGTTCACCTTGGACATGGGGCACTGCTCCGTGCCGTAACTACGGCAGCCGACCGACTGGGCGCTGTCCCCTGCGCGTTTACTTTTGACCAGCACCCCGGTACTGCCATCACCGGCCAGGCCGTCCCGCTGCTCAGCTCTGTGGAAGACCGCATTTGGCTGATGCGCCACTATTACGGCATCAAAGAGGTCATTGTGGCGTCCTTTGATGCGATGATGCGCATGGACTGGGAGGATTTCATTACCCAGTACCTGGTCCATGACCTGGGTGTGGTCCATGTGGTGGCCGGACACGACTTCCATTTCGGCTACATGGGGAAAGGAAATCCCGACCGTCTGCGGGAGAAGTGCGCCCAGTTGGGGATTGGATGCGACATTATTCCCAAAGTGGTGCAGGATGGCATTACCATCTCCTCCACCTACATCCGTACCCTCATCGCTCAGGGCGAAATGGAGCGGGCCACCCAGTTTCTGGGCCATCCCCATATTCTCTCCGACCGCGTCGCCCACGGAAAACACATCGGCAGCTCCTCCCTGGGCTTTCCCACAGTCAACCTGCGGGTTCCCGAGCGTGTCATTGTACCCGCCTTCGGCGTCTACGCCACCCGGGTCTGGTTCGACGGCCAGTGCCGGTGTGCGGTCACCAATGTAGGGGTCCGGCCCACGGTGGACGAGAATGACGGCAGGGTAACCGTGGAGGGCTTTCTGCTGGACTTTGACGGCGACCTGTACGGGCATCCCATGCGAATGGAATTTTTCACGTACCTGCGTGGTGAACAAAAGTTCCCCTCCCTGCAGGCTCTTTCGGAGGAGATCGGCCGCAACGTGGAACAGACCCGGGCGTATTTCCGCCAGCACGGCTGAACCGCTCTTGTCTCCGGCACCGATGTTACAGGAAAGGAAGTCGATTCCATGGGCCAACCGCTGTCCGCCTCCTCCGCTTCTCCCCACACCCGCTACAACAAAATGCTCCCCTTTTTGTGGGCCTATGCCGCGCTGCTGGCTCTAGCCGGCTTTCTGCTGGACACCCCGGAAAACATCCTGTCCGGACTGAAGGCCATTGTCCTCACCGAGGACGCCCTGATCACCGACTATGTCATGGTGGCCGGCCCCGGGGCCGCCCTGGTTAACTCCGCCCTGGTCACCGCCATCTCCCTGTGTGTCTTTATTTTTTCTAAAGATGTGCTGAACGGCATGACTCTGGTGGTCATCGGCCTGATGTCCGGCTTCTCCCTCTTCGGCAAAAACTGCGTCAACATCTGGCCCATTCTGGTGGGCTCCTGGCTGTATGCCAAGTACCGCAAAGAGCCCTATTCCTCCTATGTCAACATTGGTCTGATGTCCACCGCTCTGGCCCCTGTCATCAGCTATATTGCCCTGGACAACGGTTGGGGCACTCCCCTGTCCGGCGCCCTCATCGGTATGATCATCGGCTTTATCATGCCTCCCCTGGCCGCCTACACCTACCGCATTCAAAACGGCATGAACCTCTACAACGTGGGCTTTGCCTGCGGCCTGGTGGCATTTATCTGTGTCCCCCTGATGAGTTCCCTGGGCGCTGATCCCACTACCCACTACCGCTGGGCCCACGGCTGCAACGGAATCTTTCTGCCCATGCTGGTGATTTTGTGCCTGATATTGATTCTCTCCGGCCTGTTTTTCTTCCGGCTCCCCATCTGGGCCGTTTGGGCCGGCTACCGGCGGCTGCTTCAGACCAGCGGCCGGGCTCCCAGCGATTACCTGCGTATGTTCGGCCCCGCCCCGGTGATGATCAACGCCGGAATCAACGGCTTGATTGGTACCGTGTTCATTTTGGCCATTGACGGCGACCTGAATGGTCCCACGGTGGGAGGGATTCTCACTATCATGGGATTCTCCGCCTTCGGCAAACACGCCTTCAATATCCTGCCCCCCATGGTGGGCGTCATTTTGGGCAGCTTTGTGATGCACTGGTCCCTCAATGAATCCGCTGTGCAGCTGGCCTGCCTGTTCTGCACCACTCTGGCTCCCATCTCCGGGTATTTCGGCTGGCCCTACGGTGTGGTGGCCGGCTTTCTCCACGCCTCCGTTGTGCTGTACACTGGAACTCCGGTAGCTGGTATGAATCTGTACAACAATGGCTTCTCCGGCGGGCTGGTAGCTGTGGTGCTCTACCCCTGTATCCTGGCCATTGCAAAAAAGCGCAAGCCGGTCCTCCAGGAACAGGATTACTTCGACCAAATGGAACACGATGCCCCCCTTACTCCTCCCGACTCCGGCCTGGAAGAGCCCAAGGAATAGAGGCGGCAAAGCCTATTGTCTTTCCCGCTGTATTATGTTCCGCTTGGCATTTTATTCCCCTGAACACAAGCAAGAGCCGCTGCGGCATGCTGCAGCGGCTCTTTTTTCGATCTTCAGTCGCTTTTAAAGTTTGATCTGCGTGTCGCTATGGCATCCCACCAAAGACTCAAAATGGGTTTGAACTGCAAATTGATTACTACCTTACAGCTGCTTTTGTATCCCTGCCACAGTTTTTATCCAAAGTAAAATGTCTTTTTTTTGAAATAAGTAGAGGCGTTTCTTTATTTTCATCTGCCAAATGTTTTGGTAGAGTTAAAATCAGATTTAACCATTTGAACTTCGAAGCGAGGTGTATGGCATGAATTCCTATCCCCATCTATTCAGCCCCATCAAAGTGGGCGGTCTGACCTTAAAAAACCGTATTGAAGCTCCTCCCACCAGTTTTATGGATGCCTCCCCCGAGGGCATGATGCAGGACAAAACCCTTGATTTTTATCGAATGAGAGCCCGCGGCGGCACTGCCTTGATCACGCTGGGTGAGGCCTATGTGGATCCCGAGCGCGGACTTGCCCATCCCTGTGACCTGAGGCTGTTTGAACCCCTCAATATGCCGGGCCTTGTAAAGGCAGCCGAGGCCATTAAACAGTATGGAGCTGTCCCCTCTATCGAACTGCTTCATCCCGGCCAGCGCTCAGATGTAACGATGAATCGAAGCGGCAAGGCCTACGGTCCCAGTCCTGTGGATAAAATTTTTGCCTATGATCATCCCGTATACGAAATGACCGAGGAAATGATCCTTGACATCATTCGCCTTTATGGGGAAGCCGCTGTATTTGCACAGGACTGCGGCATTGAAATGGTCATGATTTATGCCGCACACGGCAACCTCATTCCTCAATTTCTCTCCCCTCTGGTCAACCACCGCACAGATGCCTGGGGAGGTTCCATTGAAAACCGGTGCCGTCTTCCTCTCATGATTGCCCAGGAAATTAAGCGTCGCTGCGGAAAGCAGTTCCCCATTGAGTTCCGGGTCAGTGCCGCTGAACATATCCCCGGCGGTTATACCATTGAGGATACCATCTCAATGTGCCGTATCCTGGAGGGAAACGTTGATTTGATCAACGTCTCCAACGGAAGTTTCGGCAGCCGGGAAGCGGCAAAGCTGACCATCGGTTCCAGCATCTTCATGCCCCGAGGTCACAACATTGAAGAGGCCCGTCAAATTAAGCAGGCCATCAACATTCCCGTTTCCGTGGTAGGAGGACTGGGAGAACCGGAACTGCTGGAGGAGATTATCGCAAGCGGTTCAGCCGATATGGTCTCTGTCGCCAGAGGGCTGATTGCGGAGCCCTTTCTCCCGGAAAAAATGGCTTCCGGCCATCCGGAGGACGTCCGTCCCTGCATCCGATGCAACTACTGCTTCAGCCACAACTATATTCCTCTCACTCCTTACCCCAAACGGCTGCCCAGATGTGCTGTCAATCCGGTGTTTGGCCGGGAAGACCAGTTCCGTCAGGCACAATGCAGTACGCATCTGCCCCGTCGCCGGGTGGTAATTGCCGGAGGCGGACCCGCCGGAATGCAAGCCGCCCTGACCGCCGCTGAATTGGGACATCACGTCACGTTATATGAAAAGTCCAACCGCCTGGGCGGTCTGCTCCATATTGCGATCCGTCCTTCCTTCAAAACAGATCTTCAAAATTTCCTTCAGTATCTGATTGGCCAGGTTGAACATGACCGCCGCATAGACCTTAAGCTCAACCATGCTCTGACTCCCCAGGATGTCCAGGAGCTTAACCCCGATCTGCTGGTCATCGCAGTGGGCTCTCAATTGGTTGTTCCCCCCATTCCTGGCTGTAAGCTCCCCCACGTCCACACGCTTACAGACCTGTCTGAACAGAATCCCGACCTGGGACGCCAGATTGTGGTCATCGGTGGCGGGCTGAGCGGCTGTGAGGAAGCTCTGGACTTGGCACAACATGGAAAGCAAGTGGCCCTCTTAGAAGCAGATACACAGGTTCTCCTGTCTTTGGGCCACGATGATTACCTCCACAAAAAGGATTTGGTGGACGAAATGGAGCACACCCAGGGATTGACTGTCCACTGCGGCTGTTCCGTTTCCGAAATCACCGACAACTGCGTCATCTGCCGCAATACTGATGGCACGCCTCAACAGTACAAAGCTGACAGTGTCATTATAGCCTGCGGCACCCGTCCCCTGGACCATGTGGTCAATGAGCTTCGTACGGCTGGAAGCAAGTATATTGTTATCGGCGACTGCTATCAGGCCCGGAACCTGCGCAGTGCACTTCAAGAAGGCTTCTTGTCCGTGTTGGATATTTAGGGAAAATACAGGTGTTTCCAGACCCTGCTGCAATTCTTGCGGTGACTCATTCCTGCATATCCCGGCTGCTGTGGCGGTACTGCTGGGGAGTCACCCCAAGAATTGCTTTGAATACCGTGTAGTAGTATGTATAGTTATTAAATCCAACCTGCTCTGCCACCAGGTTAATGGGCATAGAGGTGTCCCGCAGCAGCACCTTGGAATGACTGACCCGGTACCGGGACAGGTACCCATTAAAGGTCACACCATATATTTTTTTGAACAGCTTTCCAAAGTAGGAAACATTATAGCCTGTTTGTTCCGCTGCCGTTGCGATGTTAAATTCAGGGTCTTTGTAGAGCACTTCAAAGCAGTGGTCAAGGCGCTGCCGCAGCTGCAGTTCCTTGGTCAAATACATGGCCTTGAGATTATTTGCAATTTTCCAGAAAAACCGAAACGCAACCCGTTTTACACTGGAGGCATAGTTGACATCCAAAATAATCCGTGCTGTGGAAATACTGGCATCGTTAATGTCGTTCCAGTCCACCACAAGGTCATTGAAATACTCTGTGACCAGGGAAACCAAACTTGCCATATATAATTTAATTTGGCTCGCCGTCATATCATCCTTCAGCAGGCAGTCCATGATGGCATCCAGAACTTGTTGAAGTTTATCCTGATCCAGGGCGCTTATAGTACTGATTAATTCAGCCCTGTGCTGTTCCAGTGTGGTGATTTTTCGGCTTGTTCTCCGTTTCTGCCCCTGTCCGGCAAAGCGCACAGCTTCTCTGGTATCCATGAATAGATTATCATATGTCTCCCGGCAGGCATTATAGGCCGCCGGATATGAGTTCAAGCCTATGCAGCGTTTGCTGATGGTAATGGCAATTTCTTCTCTCGTCTCCACTTTAACTTGTTCCACCATCCGATCCGCTAAATCCTTCAGCTGCTGCGGACGTACTGGCTCTCTCTCTTTCTGTCCCCTGCCGAGTAAAATCACAATTCGATCGGTATTTGCGATGGTACACATGATAAACTCGTATTCCAACTTCTCCAAAACTTGGTGCAGCACATGTTCCACGGGAATTTTGACCTGAAATATATCCCTGTCCGGTGCCCCACTCTCTACAAAGTTACATCCCTCCACCGAAATCAAAAAGAGAAAATCCGGCATTTTGTTTAACGAAAACAGCTCCAGAATCTGGGGGATATCTTCTGTTTTCAGCTGATGTGTATCCTCCAGTAACAGGGAATATATAACGCCCTCGGACAAATTATCCGCGAAATGCTCCTGCATAATCATTTTTGTAAACCGTTCCTGCTCCAACATATCCTGCCGAATTTTAGCCATAGCTATCCCCCCTGCTTTATTCCCGTTTTTCAAGGTGTATTCGGCACACCGAAACTTATGTGTATTCCGGTTCCTAACCCTACCCTATGTACATTGAGAAAGGAGTTACGCCATGAAACACTATCCACACCTGATGTCCCCCCTGCAAATTGGTACTTTTACCTTGAAGAATCGAATCGAAGCTGCACCCATGGCCACTTCCAATCTGACCTCCGACGCTTTTTTTACTCCGGAGAATATTTACATTTACGAGCAGCGTGCTAAAGGCGGCGCCGCCATCGTAAATTTGGGCGAGGCCCGCATTGATCTGAAGACCGGAATTTCCCACAAGCTGACTCTGGCTCTGGACAACCCGGATGTACTTCCCTCCCTTCTGGCCGCCACAGATGCCATAAAACGATATGATGCCATTCCCGGAGTTGAAATCCTTCATCCCGGCGGAAGAAGCAACCCCGAATACTACGATGGACCTATCTGGGCACCCAGCGACGCCCCCGGCCACCTGGGCAAACCTTATACCGCTCTGGATGAGGACACCATCAATTATATTGTCGAGTGCTTCGGCAACGCAGCCGAAATGGCTATGTTGGGTGGTGTGGAACTTATCACTGTGCACGCCGGCCACGGATGGCTGCTCCATGAATTTCTCTCCCCGCTCAATAACCACCGCACTGACAAATTCGGCGGAAGCTTAGAAAACCGTGCCCGGATCTCTCTTATGGTAGCCGACAATATCCGCAAAAAGTGTGGCAACAACATTCTTCTGGAATACCGCATCAGCGGCACTGAGTATGTGGAAGGCGGACTGACCATTGAGGATCAATGCGAGTTTGCAAAATTGCTGGACGGAAAGGTGGACATTATCAATGTCTCCACCGGCTCCTTCCATTTCCCTGAGACTACCCAGCACATGGACCCCAACATGTTCCACCAGCGCGGCTGCAACGTCTATCTGGCGGCCGAAATTAAAAAGGCCGTGACCAAAACCAAAGTCTCTGCCATCGGCGCTTTGAATGACCCCGACATGATGGAATCCATCATCGCAGAGGGAAAGGCGGACTTGGTTGGCATGGTACGGGCTCTCATTGCCGATCCTGAGCTTCCCAATAAAATCAAGACAGGCCGGACGGACGACATAACTCCCTGCCAGCGCTGCAACGCCTGTCTGAGCGAGTCGTTTGTCCCTTATGTAAAATACGCCTCCCGTGTGATTCGCTGTACCGCAAATCCCACCTTCTTCCGGGAGGGCATGATACACAATCTGAAACCTGCTACTGCAAAAAAGCGTGTTCTGGTTGTGGGCGGCGGCCCCTCGGGCATGGAGGCCGCCATTACGCTCAGCGATCGCGGCCATGAGGTCATCCTGTGTGAGAAGAAGGATCACTTGGGAGGCACCCTGGAATTTGCCAAGCATGTCTCCTTCAAACAGGATTTGGATAAGTTAATGAATGTACTGATCCGCCGGGTGGAAACCCGCCCCATACAGGTCATGCTCAACACAGAAGTCACCCCGGATCTGGCTCGTGATCTGCAAGTGGATGCAGTGATCGCCGCTTTGGGCGGTACTCCCATCATTCCTAATATTCCAGGTATCAACGGAAAGAATACCGTGTTGGCCATTGGGATTCACGATCACATGGATCGGGTGGGAGAACGTGTGGTGATGATCGGCGGCGGCCTGGTAGGCTGTGAGGAAGCCATTGATCTGGCCGAAAAGGGCCGAACCGTGACCATAGTGGAGATGAAGCCTGAGCTGTGCCGCGATGCCCCCTATCTGCACCATGAGGGAGTCCTTATCGAGCTGGATAAGCATCACGTCCAGACCTATCTAAACAGCTCCTGTCTGGAGATCACGGAGCAGGGTGCTGTCATTTCTCTGGACGGGAAACCGCACCTCATCCCAGCTGACACTGTAGTGATTGCCGCTGGCGTGAAGCCCCTGATGGATGAAGCCGAAGCTCTTCGGGACTGTGCGCTGGACTTCCGCCGGATCGGAGACTGCAAACGACCCAGAAAAGTATATGATGCCTTGCGGGAAGGCTTTGACGCAGGCACATTCCTCTGTTAAACAGGTGGAGCCGGGGCGCCTCTATGCTGCCCCGGCTCCGTTTTTTACAAGCTCGGTATCCATGATAAAGGCAATGGCGGCATCTCGCTGCAAATTGAACTTGTACTTACGCAAGAACCCGGTCTGCCGCTTGTCTGAGCTGCTTGATGAACTGTTCTCCCCGCCTCTCCAGCAGACTGTTCACCACAGCGCTTCCCACTACCACACCGTCTGCACCCATTTCCAGTACAGCCGCCGCCTGCTCCGGTGTTCCAATGCCGAAGCCCGGAATAATTGGGACGGAAATACCAGCACGCTTCATCCGCTGAATGTTGCGGGCAATTTGCGGGGATACAGATCCCTGAACGCCTGTCGCCCCATCCACTGCCTGGAGAAAAATGTATCCCTTGGCCTGTTTCAGCTCTTCCAGCTCCTCATCCGGAAAATGAAATGAGGCAAATCTCAGATTCAGCAGCCCGTGACGCTCAAACACCTCATCCACAATGCCCCGCTGATCTGCGGGAATGTCGGGAGCAAGTACAGCATCTACTCCAACCTCACCGCACTTTTGTGCAAATACTTCGATTCCCTCGTAGGCAATATTCCCATAATACGTCATAACCTGAAGGATTTGCTCCGGACACCGTCTGCGCATCTTTGCAATAATTCCAAACACATCATCCAGGGAATGTCTGGCACACACACGCTCCATGGATTCAGTAACTACCTTTCCGTCCAAATATGGTATTCGGTAGGGCAGCCCAATCTCCAGAACGGTGGCGCCGTTGGCAAAATATTTTTCTGCCCAGTCTGCGTCATCCTCTACCGTTGGATCTCCCACCGGGAAATAGAGAACCAGCGCCTTTTCTCCCCTGTTCTTCATTCCATTCAGAATCCTGGTCATTCGGTTCATAATAACAACATCCTCCAACCCAGTCAGGATTCCGCCGTTAAGACGTCCAAAATTTTCCGCTCCAGCTCAGATACGCCCACGCCGATAATATAGGGCATTCCGCTGATCACAGGGACACGGTCGCTTTTAAATCTGCCGTTGGGGACAATCAAATCCACATGGTTGTTTTTCACGTAGTCCTCCACCTGCTGCAAAGGAATTTTTACAATCTGAGCCTCAATACCATGTTTGCTCAGCATCTCCTTTAACCCCATCTCCATAATGCTGGAGGTAGCCATGGCATACGCACAGCAGACAACAATCGTTTTCATCGCATTATCTTCCTTTCCAAATGATTTTACTAATGTGCAATTCCAAGCAGTTTAAAGATATAGTAGGCTGCGGCATCATAGGCATGATAGGCTCCGGAGGAGGTCACCAGAGCCTGGTCAGGTAACGCAAATCCTTCCGTATTTTGATACAATTCTGTCACATATGGCGCCACATATCCCGCCGTATACATCAGCACGCAGGTAAGCACCGCGAGCATCACCAGTGTACGGAACACATTCCCCTTTTCCCCCTTGCCCCCGGCAAAGGGCAGACAGATTGCAACCATCATACTGACGGAAAAGCTCTCCGGCCCAGGCACTACCTGTGACCAGGGCAGCAGAAAGTGCAGAGCCACATAGATGGGTATCCACAACGTGGTGATGGCCGCCACCTCAGGGTCTCCCGTCACCACGGCCGCATCTACCCCCATGTACAGC
>OGGQ01003693.1_pt1 | contig 13881 bp, 15 predicted proteins | sample 1571191 | NCBI WGS metagenome assembly OGGQ01 (sample SAMEA2582061, study PRJEB24529) | metagenome | biome: Human gut stool | place: China | collected 2011
GCTAATGCGGCCCGCCGCAGGCGGAGAATCCCGCTTGCGGGATTCTTACTTTAGACATCCTGTCCGGCCGGACAGGATGTCTCCGTATCTGTCAGAGCACAGAATCCAAAATCTGTGTCAGAGCCGCCTTGGACTGGAGTCCTACAACGGTCTTAACAGCTTCTCCGCCCTTAAACAGGATCAGGGTCGGTATGGACTGCACACCGTATTTTGCGGCAGTTTCCATGTTTTGATCCACATTCAGCTTGCCGATCTTTATCCTGTCTGCGTATTCCGCCGCAAGATCCTCTACGATCGGCGCCAGCATTTTGCAGGGGCCGCACCAGTCCGCGTAGAAATCCACCAGCACCGGCTGGCCGGATTCCAGCACTTCCTGTTTGAAACTGCTGTCTTGAAATTGTAAAGCCATGTCTCTTTCCTCCTATTTGTTTTTCTTTCCTGTGGAATCCAGGACTTTATTCACCTCGTCAATAGAGCGCTTCAGGTTCAGCGCGGTTTTATTTAAGGACTGCTTATCATAAGTTGCCTTTGAGATCTTTTGCTGCAGGGTCATTTTCCTTGGCAAGAGATGTCACCGCCGCTTTTTTAATTTGCCTTAGTATATGCAGCCAGGCACTTTAATATGCCGATATTACATCATGTCAGCATGTCTGCCGACATTATATCATAACAGCACCGGCCTTGCAATCAGCTTGCAGATGGGGTTTCCCATGGCGGAAAAGCGTTCCTCGTACTCGGTCATTATGTTTCCGGCATTCATCCCGCTGTGGTGCAGATCGAAGGTATACTCCGCCAGCTCCCAGCCGGCCTCTGTTACGGAGCGGAGGGAGAATTCGAACAGCTCCCTGTTGTCCGTTTTAAATTCTACCTGTCCTTCCGGCATCAGTATGTGCCTGTACCGTTCAAAGAACTGCGGCGAGGTCAGCCTGCGTTTGGCATGCCGGTCCTTGGGCCAGGGATCGGAAAAATTCAGGTATATGCGGGATACTTCGTTTTCGGAAAAGACATCTGTAATATCTTCCGCATCCAGCCGCAAAAAGTACAGGTTCGGGGTATCGTTTTCGTCTTTCTTTTCCAAAGCGCGTATGAGGACGCTGGAATATTTTTCAATACCGATGTAGTGGATGTCCCTGTGCGCGAGCGCCAGTTCTGTTAAAAATTTACCCTTGCCCATGCCAATTTCAATATGCAGAGGGGCGGTATTTTTGTAAAATTCATTCCATTTTCCGCGCCATTCCTGTGGGCTTGTGACAGTGTACGGGCTTTCCTGAATGGCCTCGCGGGCGCCGGGAATATTTCGCAGTCTCATTGTATTTTCTCCATTTTTTCATATTGAATTTTGCGCAGTACATTTTATTTTATACTAAAACAGATAAAAATGGAATGATATCAGGCGAAAAAAGTAATAAATTAGCTATGGCTTTTTTTAAAAAAAGGTGTATGATATTTATCATGATAAGAGTGAAAATGGATGACCCCCTGCATGCCTGCGGGGAATAAATTGAAGGGAGGATTTTCATGAACCAGATCATCGAAAAGATATCGGAGATTGAATCTGCCGCGTCTGCCCTGATGGATGATGCAAATGAGAAGAAAAAGGCATACGCGGAAGAGATGAAGGAAAAGACGAAGGCGTTTGATGACAATCTAGACCGGACTACCAAGGCAAAGCTTGAAGAGATCCGCAGTGAGATGCATGAAAAGATAGAGAAAGAGATAGCACTGATGAAACAGGATACGGAGAAGCATATCGCAGATCTCCAGAGCGCCTATGATGCACAGCATGAAAAGCTGGCTGCGCAAGTGCTGAAATCTCTGCTGGAGGAGTGATCGTATGGGAAGCTTGCTCACGTACAGTGGAGTTACCACTAAAGTGAAAGCGATGAGAAGCCGGCTGCTTACGGATGAGGATTACAGGGAACTGGCCTCGTTTAAAAGCGTTCCGGAATGTGCGGCGTTTTTAAGACGGCATGAAGGTTATGCCGATCTGCTGGACGCGGCGGGAGATATGCCTCTTCACAGAAATGATCTGGAGAATCTTCTGACCTATTCTTTATATCGTGACTACTATAAAATCTACAAGTTCTGTGACATGAAACTTAGAAAATTCCTGGGTATATACTTTATACGTTACGAAGTGGCACTGCTTAAGACCTGTCTTAGAGCCATATTCGGACATAAGGATCTGTTTTTCGATCCGTCGCTTTTGATGGAATTTTTCAGCAGGCATTCCTTCCTGGATATGGAAGCCCTGTCTAAAGTTTCAACCATACAGGAATTAAAGGACTGCCTTAAGGATACTCCTTACAGCGCAGTTTTTGCACGCCTGGACCCCTCACAGGCCAAATTGCTGGACTATGAGAATCAGCTGGATCTGTACTGCTATAAGCAGCTTTGGATGGGGCTGCAGAAATATACGCGCAAGGGTGAACAGAAGCTGATTTCGGCCAGCTTTGGCAGCAGTATGGATCTTATGAATATCCAGTGGATCTACCGCTCCAAGAAGTATTACAGACTGGCCGGCCCGGTTATCTATTCAATTCTGATACCGGTGAAATACAAGCTTAAGCCGGAACAGATCAAGAAACTGGTGGATGCGGAGTCGATGGAAGAGTTTTCGGCCGTGCTCAAGACAACGCCGTATGCGATTGTGGAAGGCGAGTTTAAGGAGCGGGGGATGACGCTGGAGGATTCCAGCCGTGCCATTGAGGATAAACTCCATCTTGCTGCTGGAAGGAAGGACCCGTACTCCATCGCGACCATCATATCCTATCTTTATTTTAAGGGTGAGGAAATCAGAAAACTGGTAACCGCCATAGAGGGCGTGCGCTATGGCCTGGATTCCAACACCATTTATCGATATATCATGAATTTAAAGGGAACCGGAGGTACTGTTTCGTGATTGAAAAAATGAAATTTTTAAGCATCACAGGTCCGAAGGCCGATATTGATCGCATGATGGATAAATATTTGTCCAAATATGAAATCCATCTGGAAAACGCGCTCTCAGAGCTGAAGACAGTCCGTGAGCTGACGCCGTATATTGAGGAAGATCCCTACAAACAGGCGCTGGATAAGGCGGCCGGATTTTGCCGCCAGCTGGGAAAGAAAGCTGGCATAACCGGCAGAAAGATCAGTATCGACGAGGCGAGATCCGTCGTCAATGACATTGACGGCAAGCTTTCCTCTCTTCTGGCCAAACGCGAGGAACTTGCAAAACGTCAAAAAGAAGATAAGGATGAGCTGGAAAAAGTGGCGCCGTTTAAGGGGCTGGATTTTGATCTGGATAAAATCCTGAAATTTAAGTTTATCAAGTTCCGGTTCGGCAAACTGACGAAGGAGGACTACCAGACCTTTGAGAAGTATGTATCGGCGGATATGGAAACGATTTTCTATCCGTGTAATTCGGATAAGGATCATGTGTGGGGCATTTTTTTTGTGCCCGCGTCGGAGTTTGACAAGACCGATACGATCTACTCGTCCCTTCATTTTGAGAGCACATTTCTGCCGGGTGATCTGACCGGAAGCCCTCTGGAGGTCTGTACGGCTTTGGGAAGGACGATTGCTGCCAGGGAGCTGGAGATCGCGGACTGTGATAAACAGATGCAGAAGATTCTCACAGACAATGCGGAGAATGTGATGGCTGCCTATGAAACCCTTCAGGCGGCTGAGGATAATTTCAATGTGCGCAAGCTGGCCGCCTGCACCAGGGAAGGGCATAACATGTTCTATATCCTGTGCGGATGGATGAGTAAAAAAGACGCCGCCCGCTTCCAGAAGGATATCGACAATGACGATACTATTTTCTGTATTGTGGAAGAAGATCACAGCAAGATCTTCAGCACACCGCCTACTAAGCTGAAAAACCCTAAGATTTTTCGGCCTTTTGAGATGTTCGTCAGGATGTACGGACTGCCGGCATATAATGAATTTGATCCGACGATTTTCGTAGCGCTAACCTATACCTTTATCTTCGGCTGTATGTTCGGCGATGCCGGACAGGGAATCTGCCTGCTGGTCGGAGGTGCGCTGCTGTATAAGCTTAAGAAGATGGACCTTGCGGCGATCATCTCCATGGCAGGAATCTTTTCCACCATATTCGGAGTGCTGTACGGCAGTTTCTTCGGCTTTGAGAATGTGATTCCGGCCTTGTGGCTCAAACCTATGGAGGCGACGGTGACACTTCCTCTCGTGGGAACTCTCAATACGGTGCTGGTAATCAGCGTTGCCTTTGGTATGGGCCTGATTCTGCTTTCCATGTGCTTCAACATATTCAACGGCATCCGGGAAAAAGATATCGGAAAGATCGTATTTGATACCAACGGACTGCTGGGCGTTATCTTCTATGGCTCAGCGGTGGCGGTTATTGTACTGTTTATGACGGGCCATGCCCTTCCCGCAGGGATACTGCTCTTCTGCGCGTTCGGCATTCCGCTCATACTGCTTTTATTAAAGGAGCCCATTGTCAATGCTCTGGAGAAGAAACAGGAGAAATTAAGCGGCATCGGCATGTATCTGGTGCAGTCCGTATTTGAACTTTTTGAGGTGGTCTTAAGCTATCTGACCAATACCATCTCCTTTGTCCGTATCGGCGCGTTTGCGCTGAGCCATGCCGGCATGATGCAGGTGGTGCTGATGCTGGCGGGTGCGGAAAACGGCGGATCGCCGTCGTGGCCTGTCATCGTGATCGGCAACATATTTGTGGCCGGTATGGAAGGTCTTATTGTTGGCATCCATGTCCTGCGTCTGGAATATTATGAGATGTTTTCAAGATTCTTCCAGGGGTCCGGGCGTGAGTTTAAACCATATAAACAGAAATAAAGTTAATTATATTATTCAAGGAGGTCATGATCATGACGATGTTAGTGAAATTGCTTATTATTGCAGCTCTGGTTTTGAGTATTATTCTTCCTTTTGGTGTATATCTTCTGGGAGAGAAGAAAAAGGGACGTTTTAAAGCGGCGCTCGCCTGCAATGTATTTTTCTTTTTCGGCACTCTGGTAATTGCCAGCGTTATGCTGTTTGGCGGCACCGCGATGGCGGCCGGCGAATCTGTCGCCGCGGCATCCACCGGCATGGGCATGGGTTACATCGCTGCGGCGCTTTCTACCGGACTTTCATGTATCGGTGCAGGTATTGCCGTAGCCAGCGCGGCCAGCGCAGCCTTGGGTGCAATCAGTGAAGACTCTTCCGTACTCGGTAAATCCCTTATCTTCGTTGCTCTGGCAGAAGGTGTTGCTCTGTACGGCCTGATCGTTTCCATCATGATTTTAGGTAAGCTTTAATGCGGATGTTTCTGATCAGTGACAACCGTGATACCTGTACCGGCATGCGTCTGGCCGGCGTGGAAGGTGTGGTTGTTCATGAAAAGCAGGAGTTTAAAGATGTGGTGGATAAGGTAACGGCCGAAAAGGACATAGGGATTGTCCTGATCACCGAATATTTCGGCCGGAAGTTTCCGGAGCTTGTGGAGGATCTCAAGATGAGCCGGCTTCCGCTCTTCCTTGAGATTCCCGACAGACACGGCACCGGCAGAAAACCGGACTTTATCACGTCTTATGTAAACGAAGCCATCGGGTTAAAATTGTAGGCTATGTATCTAATTTTGAATAGAAGGTGAGAACAAGTGACAACCGAGGAAAAACTGCAGAAATTTTTGGAAACATCCATGGAAGACGCCAGAAGCAGGAGTATGGCGCTGTTCCATGAGTATAAGGACGCGTTAGATCAGATGTATGAACAGCATGTGGAAAATGAAACAGCCCAGGCGCAGCTGCGTCTGAAGCTGGAGGTGCAGCGGTTCGAACGCGATATGAACAAGGAACTGTCCAAGGAGCAAATCATGATCCGCCAGCGGATGAGCCGCAAGGTGGCTGATCTGGAGGATAAGCTGTTTGTTGAGGTTGAGAATCTGCTTGCTGAGTTCATGGAAACTCCGGATTATGAGGCATATCTGAAAAAGAAAATAAAAGAAGCTAAGGATTTTGCCGCGGGCCAGGAATTAATCGTCTATATCGATCCCGCCGATGAGGAGAGACGCCGCGGTCTTGAAATTGCTGCGGGCATCCGGCTGACGGTCAGTGAGTATTCTTTCCGCGGGGGTATACGGGCGGTAATCCCCGGCAAACATATCCTGATAGACAATTCCTTTGCTGCGAAACTGGCGGAAGCACGGGAAAACTTTACATTGGACGGAGGTAGGCTGCATGCTTAAGACCGGAACAATATATGGCATTAACGGCCCTGTCGTATATCTCAAGGGAAACACGGGATTTCGCATGTCTGAGATGGTATACGTGGGTAAAGAAAGACTGGTCGGAGAAGTCATCGGCCTGACTTCGGACACCACAACGATACAGGTGTTTGAGGAAACCACCGGATTAAAGCCAGGAGAAGAGGTAACCGCTACCGGTTCCGCGCTGTCCGTAATTCTGGCTCCGGGCATACTGAACAATATCTTTGACGGGATTGAGCGCCCGCTAAGCGAGATCGCAAAGAGCGGGGGCGCCTATATATCAAGAGGTATTAACGTTGATTCGCTGGATACCGGCAAGCTGTGGGATACCCACATGGTTATTGAGCCGGGGCAGACTGTTTACGGCGGTACGATCATTGCGGAGGTACCCGAGACTTCTGCGATTGTGCATAAGGTTATGGTCAGCCCGGATCTGGAGGGAACCATTCTCTCCGTTGTGCCGGACGGCAGCTATACGATAAACGATACGCTGGCAGTGCTTCAGACACCCAGCGGGGATGAGGTCAACCTGACAATGACACAGAAGTGGCCGATTCGTGTGCCCAGGCCTGTGAACAAGCGTTTTCCGGCCAGCAAGCCTCTGCTGACCGGCCAGAGAATCCTGGATACGCTGTTTCCCATCGCCAAGGGCGGAACCGCAGCTATTCCCGGCGGTTTCGGCACCGGAAAGACGATGACACAGCATCAGATCGCCAAGTGGTCCGATGCGGATATTATTATCTACATCGGATGCGGCGAGCGTGGTAATGAGATGACCCAGGTGCTGGAGGACTTTACAAAACTGGTGGATCCCAAGACCGGCAACGCGCTGATGGCGCGCACCACGCTGATCGCTAACACCTCCAACATGCCTGTTGCCGCCCGTGAGGCCAGCATATATACGGGAGTGACGCTGGCGGAATACTACAGAGATATGGGATATCATGTGGCAATCATGGCGGATTCCACCTCAAGATGGGCAGAGGCGCTTAGAGAGCTGTCCGGCCGCCTGGAGGAAATGCCTGCGGAGGAAGGCTTCCCCGCGTATCTGGCCTCCCGCCTGTCCGCTTTTTATGAGAGAGCCGGTATGATGCAGAATTTAAACGGCACGGAGGGCAGCGTGTCCATCATCGGCGCGGTATCGCCCCAGGGCGGTGATTTCTCCGAGCCGGTAACACAGAATACAAAACGTTTCGTGCGTTGCTTCTGGGGGCTGGATAAATCCCTGGCCTACTCCCGGCATTTCCCGGCCATTCACTGGCTGACCAGCTACAGCGAGTATATCAACGATCTGGCGCCCTGGTACGCTGAAAATGTGGATAAGAATTTCATCGATTACCGCAACCGCCTGATCGCCATATTAAACCAGGAGAGCAGCCTGATGGAGATCGTCAAGCTGATCGGAAGCGACGTGCTGCCCGATGACCAGAAGCTCACGCTGGAGATAGCCAGAGTGATCCGACTGGGATTTCTGCAGCAGAACGCGTTCCATCCGGAGGACACCTGTGTGCCGATGAGCAAGCAGATGAAGATGATGGACATCATCCTGTATCTGAACAAGAAGGCGAAATCCTTGGTATCCCTTGGGATGCCCATCTCCGTGCTGAAATCCGAACCGATTTTCGAGCATATCATTTCGATTAAGTACGACGTGGGAAATGATGAGCTGGAGAAATTTGACGATTATAAGAAAGAGATCGACGATTTTTATGACAGAGTTCTTGAGAAAAATGCATAGGAGGGATGAGATATGTCAATTGAATATTTAGGCTTAAGCAGTATCAGCGGTCCCCTGATTGCATTGGAAGGTGTGAGCGGCGCTGCCTATGAGGAAATCGTGGAGATTACAGTGGGCGGCAATGAGCGGAAGCTGGGCCGTATCATAGAAGTATATGAGGACAAGGCGATCATACAGGTTTTTGAAGGCACCGGCAACATGTCCTTACAGAATACCCATACAAAGCTGACGGGCCATCCTATGGAAATCGGCCTGTCCCCCGACATGCTGGGACGAACCTTTGACGGGATCGGCAGGCCGGTGGACGGTCTTGGCGAGATCGCGCCGGAGATGAAGCGCAATGTAAACGGCCTGCCGTTAAACCCAGTGACTCGTGAGTATCCGCGTAACTATATCCGTACCGGCATTTCCGCCATCGACGGCCTGACCACGCTGATCCGGGGTCAGAAATTGCCGATCTTTTCCGGAAACGGCCTGCCCCATGACCGCCTGGCCGCACAGATTGTAAAACAGGCTTCCCTGGGAAGCAATTCCGATGAGGAATTCGCAATCGTGTTCGCGGCTATGGGCGTAAAGAACGACGTAGCGGACTTCTTTAAGCGCACTTTTGAAGAGGCCGGCGTATCCTCCCATGTGGCGATGTTCATCAATCTGGCAAATGACCCGGTGGTTGAGCGTCTGATCACCCCGAAGGTGGCGCTGACAGTGGCGGAGTATCTGGCATTTGACTGCGGCAAGCATATCCTGGTTATCCTGACGGATATGACCTCGTATGCTGAGGCACTGCGTGAGGTTTCCTCCTCCAAGGGGGAGATCCCTTCCAGAAAAGGCTTCCCGGGCTACCTGTATTCGGATTTCGCCTCGTTGTACGAACGCGCCGGTATCGTGGAAGGGGTGAACGGATCGGTTACACAGATCCCGATCCTGACTATGCCCAACGACGACATCACACATCCGATTCCGGACCTGACAGGCTATATTACCGAAGGACAGATCGTTTTGGACCGCACACTAAACGGCCAGTCGGTCTATCCGCCCATCAGTGTGCTGCCGTCCCTGTCCCGTCTGATGAAGGACGGCATCGGCGAGGGCTACACGAGAGAGGACCATCAGGATCTGGCGAACCAGCTCTTCTCTTCCTATGCCAAGGTGGAGGATGCCAGAGCGCTGGCATCGGTAATCGGCGAGGATGAGCTGTCCGCTATCGATAAGAAATACCTGGAGTTCGGCAAGGCGTTCGAGGAACGATATATCGGACAGGGTGAGACAGAAAACAGGAGCATTGAGGAAACTCTGGATCTTGGATGGGAGCTGCTTAGCGTGCTTCCCAGGGAAGAGCTGGACCGTATCGATACCAAGGTGCTTGACAAGTATTATAAAGAGCGGTAAAAAGTGAGGGAAACAGATGAATCCAAACACATTTGCCACAAAAGGTAATTTAATCGCTTTGAAAAATTCCCTCGTGCTGGCAAGACAGGGCTACGAACTGATGGATAAGAAGAGGAATATCCTGATCCGCGAGATGATGCAGCTGATTCAGGAGGCCTCTAATGTCCAGACAGAGATAGACAGGACCTTTACAGAGGCTTATCAGGCTCTGCAGACGGCCAGCATGGAGCACGGCATGAGGTATTTGGAAGAGGTGGGATTTTCCGTACCGGTGGAGGATTCTGTCAGCATCAAACTGCGCAGCATCATGGGAACGGAGATACCGCTGGTTTCCTGCGAGACAAAAGATCTGGAGCTGGTGTACGGTTACAATTCCACCAGCGAGTCCCTGGATATTGCCAGGCTGCAGTTTGAAAAGGTGAAGGAACTGACCGTCAAGCTGTCCACCATAGAGATATCGGCATACCGGCTGGCCGCCAGCATCAAAAAGACTCAGAAGCGGGCCAACGCGCTGAAGAACATCACGATCCCGCGTTATGAGAGCCTTGTACATTCCATTACCAATGAGCTGGAGGAAAAGGAAAGGGAAGAATTCACCCGGTTAAAAGTGATCAAGAGAATGAAAGACAAAAACGCAGGCTGACAGAGCTGTTCTGTACCGGATCCGCCCGCGTTATAGCAGTAAACAGGAGTGCCGCAAAGGAACTGAAGATCAATTCCCTTGCGGCACTCCCTGGATATGGAGTATATATGGGGACTGTACCATATATACGAGACTATAAGACGCAGGCTGTACCTGTGCCTCGCTACAATTATAACTCATATGAATAATATAATCAAGTGCCAATGAACCGCAAAATGCGATTTTATGAACATCCGATGCTTCTTGACCGGTTTCTTCGGTCAAGAAGATGAGCCGTCTGAACTGTTACAAAAGTGCTGCTGCGGCTAATTTTTTTTCATCTACTTGTTTAGATAGCGGGGTTCATGCTATAATGTCGACAGACATTCTCACTTTATTACATAGGAAAGTACTCCTATATAATAAAAACGCTCCGCGTGGATCGCGCTGCGGCGCAGCGGAATCATGTCGCTAAAGCGACCCGCCGCAGGCGGAGAATTTCGCGAGCGGGATTCTTTTTACATATCTTCTCCAGAAAGGCATAAATATGAAATTTCTTGATAAACTAACAGGTGTTTTATGCGCTGTTTCCATAATACTGATTTTGCTCATCACCTCTGTGGAAGCGGTGGTCTATTTCATACCCGGATACTTTCAGCGCGAATACGAAAAATACAGTGTGCCGGCGGCCATCAATGTTGAGATGGATGAACTTCTGCGGGTGACGGACGAGATGATGGACTATTTAAAGGATAAACGGGACGATCTGCATATCAACAGCATTGTGGGCGGGCAGCCGCGGGAATTTTTTAACCAGCGTGAGATTTCACATATGGAAGATGTAAAATCTCTGTTTATGGGAGCTATCTGGATACGGCGGATCTGTGCGGCTGTACTGGTTCTGGGTATCGCAGCGCTGCTGCTTAGGAAACGCCGCACCCTTAGAGTGCTTGCCAGCTCTTGCCTGGGCGTATCCGCTGTGATCGCCGCAGTGACGGCAGTCATAGCCGTATATATGTCCTCCAACTTCACTGCCGCTTTTAACCGGTTCCATGAAATTTTTTTTGACAATGACCTGTGGATTCTGGATCCTGCCACGGATTTGCTGATAAATATCGTTCCGGAGGGCTTTTTTGTGGACACAGCGCTGCGCATCGGGCTGCTGTTTGGCGGCAGCATGCTGGTCCTGCTTGCGGCCTCGCTTATCATTACCGTCAGAGGGGCCTGGAGCAGAAAAGGAAAACCAGGAAAGGAGTCCTCTGATGAAGTATAAGTTTTCCAGAACGCTGTGCTGTCTGATGGCAGCCGTCCTTATATGCGGACTGATCGGCCGCCCTGTCCATGCCACAGGCGCGGATGCCCCACCGGCCGGGGAAAACGGCCAGGAATCACAGGAAGACCAGCAGCCGGAGGCGCCGGCGGGCGGCGGTTACGTCACCGCACAGAACTGGCCCGAGCCGCCGGAGGTTGGCGCCGACGGGGTGATTTTGATGGACGCGGTGAACGGCACGGTCTTATATGCGAAAAATGCGGATCAGACTTTTTATCCGGCCAGCATCACTAAGATACTGACCGCTTTGCTGGTGATTGAAAACTGTTCTCTGGATGAAACCGTCACCTATTCCAAAGAAGCTATCTACAGCCTGATTTCCGGAGCAGCCGCCATTGGCATTGTGCCGGGAGAGAAAATGTCGGTGGAGGATTCCCTCTATGCGCTGCTTCTGCATTCCGCCAATGATGCCGCCAACGGACTGGCGGAACATGTGGCCGGCTCCATGAGCGCTTTTGCGGATATGATGAATGAAAAGGCGGCCGAACTTGGCGCTAAGAATACGCATTTCAGCAACCCCAGCGGCCTGCATGCGGAAGACCATTATACCACGGCTTATGATATGGCCATGATCATGAAGGGCTGTATACAGAATGAGACATTCCTGCGGATCTGCAGCTCTTACAGCCACGATATGGCCCCCACCAATAAGATGGAGAGAAATCCGGTCTATACCAAGCACCGCATGCTGTTAAACGAATACCGGTATGAATACTATGTGGCGGGAAAGACGGGCTATACGACTCCGGCCGGCAACACCCTTGTCACCTATGCGGAAAAAGGCGATATGAAGCTGATCTGCGTGGTGCTGCACTGTCCCGGCAACGGCGTCGCCTATACTTCCACCCGAGCGCTGTTTGATTATGGGTTCGATCATTTCCAGATGTACCGTGTAGCGGATTATGATACCAGGTATACGCTGGACAGAAACAGCTTTTTTGAATCCGGCAATACAGCTTTTGGTGACGGGACGGTTTCTATCAATTTTGACGATAACGGATGGGTGATCCTGCCCTCCGGGACCAATTTCTTTGATACGGAAGCCAGCCTTACCTATATTGAGGACGGTAACAATAAAAGTTCGGATTTTGCAACGGTAAATTATACTTACCAGGGCATGCATGTGGGATCGGCGAATCTTAAGATCACCTCTGCTCAGGAGAATAAATTTGATTTCAGCGCTCATCCGGCCACACTGCCGGAGGAGGAGACTTTGGCCCCGGTGCCGGAAAAAACAGTGATCCGGATCAATCTCTGGTATGTCTTTGGAACGGTTTTCCTTGTGGTTCTGGCCTTTATGCTGTTGATATTGGGGCTTAAGATCCGCCGGAAGATGCACCGCAGAAGAAAATTAAGCAGCAGGCAGATTGACAGATTGAAATTTGGTTCAAAGAAACGCATAAAAATGAGAATGAAAAAGAAAAAGCGCAGATGATGGTCATCTGTGCTTTTTCTTTCTCCGCGAAGCTCTTACCGCATCCTGTTTTTCCATGATCACGGCAGCTTCCTCTTCATTTACAAGCTTTAATGTCCGAACAGCAAAAACGCAGTTGTCCGCACCTTTTTTCAGCCGTATCTTGCCTTTGAGATAGCCGTGGCTGGGGCAGATGCACAGGCAGTAGTATACCTTGGAATTGCTGTTTCCGGCAAACCAGCGGATTTTTTTGCGAAGCATCTTCCCACACTGGTAACAGCGGGTTGCTGTTACCACTTTATCCGCCATGACCTCCTCTTTGGAGGTAAAAGGCATGGATACAAATTTGGAGTAACGGGGAAACTGCATGTAGATTTCCTCTTCCCTGCTCCGGGGCGGCCGGTAATAATCCACAGAAGCATAGTCCTTTACCAGCTCCAGGTTCATCTTCTGCATGATCAGCGCCGTGTACCAGGTATCGTCAAAAGCGCGGTGAAATACGCGGGGTTTTTCCAGCTTCAGATACTCTACGGCGTATTCCAGGGATTTGCGGCTCTTGCCGTCTTCGTACAGGAGGCTGAACAGCTTCTGCACATCAAAGAAAAACAGTGGCAGAGGCAGGGGATTTTCTATATGGTGATAGTCGATATTGCGCTGCAGTTCCGTCAGATCCATGGATCCCCATGTGCAGAAGCGATAATCCTCACCGCACCAGGCGATGAAGTCGGCAAAGACTTCCGGAAATAAACGCGATCTGTTTAGCTCGGCGGCCGGGATATGGAGCATTTCCTGAGTGCGGAAATGCAGTCTGGTATAAAGGGTGGGGCGTATGAGTTCGCTGAAATGACCGATATCTTCCCGGGCATCGTTCAGCTTTATGGCGCCGATCTCGACAATTTCAAAGGGGAGGGCGGGATTTTCATCCTGTTTGCCCGTGGGACACTGGTTCCATTCCAGGTCCAATAGGATGTAGTTCATTGGCTGTCTTCCTTTCGGAATGGTTTGGGGGCGTTATTCCTACAGTATAGCATTATTATGGCGGGTCAGCAAGCATGGACTGGAGCGGGGACATGCAGAATGCAGGAATGGAGTTACTGTCTGTTCACGGTTGTCGTAAACCTACCGCGAATGACAGGGCAGAGTATGGTCCTCA
>OGGQ01003694.1_pt1 | contig 13871 bp, 15 predicted proteins | sample 1571191 | NCBI WGS metagenome assembly OGGQ01 (sample SAMEA2582061, study PRJEB24529) | metagenome | biome: Human gut stool | place: China | collected 2011
CCTCCCCCATAATGGTATCATAGAAGGTGGAATTGGGGTTGATTTCCCGAAGTTCAAACACATCAACAGGCTTATTCAGTGCGGTGTGCAACTCTTCTGCAATGCATAAAACATCGGTCGGGTCGAAATTCTTTCCACCTACAACGATCAAATCAATATCAGAGGAAGCATCAGCCTCTTGCCTGGCGTAAGAGCCAAACAGGATGGCACTCTCTGCATGATACTTTTTCAACAAAGTCAATACCACCGAAGAAATCTCACTCAGAGAGTAAATTTGTTCCGACATACCTGCACACCTCCTCTATGGCTGGGGTATCATTGCCTTCAAAAATGATTCTATCCAGCGGAATTAAAAGCAACTATATTTCTCGCATTTAGTATACCATGGTAATATCTCTTTTACAACTTTTGAGGCTAACAAAATCAAAAGCAGAGATTAGACATATCAAAAACTAACACGCTATCCAAAGAAAAAGGCAGAGCCAGCAATTCCCCCGTATTCGCCTCTGTGAGCCGCTGTGTGGCCACTATGAGCCCTTCGTAGGGTAGCTGCCCCAACAAGGATTTTCGAGGCAAATTGGGGCTGGCGGCGGGCTTGGATGAGGGCGCAGGGCCGGTGTGAAAAAAGCAGGAGAAAGACCTGGCGCTTTTCCAGCGCCTGGTCGCTCACATCTTCCCGCAGTGCGGGCAGTTTACCGGGGTTTCAAATAACGCTTTTTCACCCTAAGCAAAAGGGCTGTGACGCTTTTCTTTTTAAAAGTATGGTTTTTCTTAGCGCCCCAGGGCTTTTCCAAAACGCTTTTCTAAAAATGAGTATGATTTGGGCTCCGCACTGCGCTCACAAGTGCGGAGCCCTGGTTCTATTCGTCGCTCCTCAGAAATTGCGCCGCAAAACAAAAAGAAAGCCCCTTCTGGAAATAGAACGCTGTTAACAAAGAATACTGTTCCCCCAAAAAGCTCTACTCTAAATTGTTACAGTTCTGATAACTCTGCCCGTTTGCCCTAGCTATTGCCAGAGAGTAGGAGTATTGTGTGTTGCTGAAAAGGAGGCGACACACAATGAACGACTACATGACCGCCCTGCACCAACGGTTCTTCCGGGAACCGGATTTCAGTGAGTTGGAGAAAGAAATTGAACAGACCCGCCAGGAGGTGCGGGACTGCCTGGACCAGATGCAGAGGCGCAAATTGATGCAGCTGGTGGATGCCCAAAACCTGCTGCGGGAGGAAACCTCTCTGGTCAGCTTCACAGCCGGCTTCAAGCTGGCCTGGGACATTGCAAAAGAGCTGGAGGCGGATGGCCTGTACTCTTTCGACTATGAAGTAGAACAGAAAGCTTGCAAGGTAGCAGGACAGGAGGTGACGTCCCATGGCAAAGAAAAGGGCTAACGGAGAAGGCAGCATCCGGAAACGAAAGGACGGCCGGTGGGAGGGCCGGTACACGGCGGGGCACGACCCGGAAACGGGGAGGGCCATCTACAAAAATGTGCTGGGCAGGACCCAGGCCGAGGTGAAGGAGAAGCTGAAAACTGCCATCAAAGAGACGCAAGCTTTGGATCAGACCAAGGTGGGAAAATACACGGTGGGGGAGTGGATGGAGGTATGGTTCGAGGACTACGCCAAAATTAAAGTCCGCCCCTCCTCCCACCAGACCTACCGGGGCTACATCGACAACCACATTAAGACCAATATCGGGGACATCCCGCTGGAAAAGCTCACCTCTCTGGACTTACAGAAGCTCTACAAGAAACTGCTGATCAAAGGCCGGGTGGACCGGCTGGAAGCCAAGGGACAGCCCAAAGGATTGAGCGCCAAGACGGTGCGGAACATCCACCAAATTCTCTCCTCTGCCTTAAAACTGGCCCAGGAGCAGCGAATCATCCTTACCAACCCGGCGGAGGGCTGCGCCCTGCCCAAAGTAGAACACAGAGAGATGAAAACTCTCCCGGTGGATCAGCTCCAGTCCTTCCTGCGGGAGGCCAGAGAGAGCGGAGTATTTGAGCTCTACTATCTGGAACTGGCCACCGGATTGAGAAGGGGAGAGCTGTTGGGACTGAAGTGGGAGGACATTGATTTGGAACGGGGCGACCTCCGGGTTCGGCGGCAGATCTCCCGCATTAACGGCGAAATCACCGAAGCACCGCTGAAGACAAAAAACGCCTACCGCACCCTGCCGCTGGCAGAGGATACGATAAGCGTTTTGAAAGAACAGAGAAAAAAAGTGGGCAGCAGCCCATGGGTGTTCCCGTCGCCCACCGGCGGCCCCATCTCACCAGACAGCGTGCTCCACATGCTCCACCGGGTACTGAAGCGGGCGGGGCTGCCCAAGGTGCGGTTCCATGACCTGCGGCACACCTTCGCCACCCTGGCCCTGCAAAACGGGGTAGACGTGAAAACCGTCTCGGGAATGCTGGGCCACTTCTCCGCCGGGTTTACCCTGGACACCTACGCCCACGTGACCAGCGCCGCCCAGCGCCAAGCGGCACAAACCATGGGGAATGTCCTCTCCGGCAGTCTCTGAGCCTTTCCAAAGGGTTCCGGCCCTTTCCGCTGAAATTTCCCGTATGGGTCACGGTTTGGGTCAGAAAAACGGCCGAAAATAAACCATCCGAAAAAGTGCTGAAAAGTAAAAATAATCCGCTAAAATCAGATGATTTCAGCGGATTTCTGGTTGCGGGGGGCGGACTTGAACCACCGACCTCCGGGTTATGAGCTGCGGACTGGATGGGCTTTCCGCTCCTTTGAGAGCTTTTACGCCCTTTTTGCTGGGGTCAGAAATATGATTTGAGCCTCTTGGCTCCGTTAGTTCCGTGTGTTCCAAGTCCCGTATGGGTCACGGTTTGGGTCAGACTAATTCTAAAATACTTCTCACTGGTTTACGATTCCAGCTTTAACCGGGAAGGCTGGATCATTCTGGGTCAACGCCAGCAGTCTGCAGGCTGCGCCTTCCGGATGATTTCACCCAGCCTCCCAGGCCTCCACTGTTTTGGGGCTGACTCCCATATATTGAGCAAAGGTAACCTGTGTCAATCCCGTGCTTTTCCGAATGGCCTTGATTTGAGAGGCATCATAATGTTTGAGCGGCTCCACGGACAATTTTGTGGTTTTGGCCTTCAGTGTACCCTGCTCATAAGCGATGGCTTCCTCTAATCCAGCCTTAATCTGATCATATATGCCCATAATATGCCTCCTTTACAGGATTACTTCAGCTCATACTCCAATATTTCGACTAATTGTTTGAAATCATTTCTCTCTGCCTTGCTCAAATTGTCCTTGACATTTTTAGGGTATGCAGTAAGCAGATATAGTTTTCCGCAGGTTTCAAAATCTACATATATCACACGGATACTCCCGCTTTTTCCGCGGTTCTCAAAAGCAAAGCGCATTTTTCGTATGCCACCTGTGCCCTGCATAACATTGCCTGCTTTTGGATTTGCCAATAGGTCTTCCTGCAATCTGCGCAGATCACGATCTGTTAACCCAAGTTCCTTCCAGACAGTGCGAAAGGTTGGCAGCGCCAGCAATTTCCCCGTTGTTCGCCCATGTGAGCGGCTGTGTGGCCGCTTTGGGGGCTGGGTAGGGCAACTGCCCCAACAAGGATTCTCAAGGCGAATTGGAAACGGCGGCGGACAAGTCACTTGGTTGGCCTTGCCCGCCGCCGTTAGGAAGAAAGCGGAAAAAATCTGTATTATGCTCTGTTTATCCAGGTACGGAACCAGTCGATGGACTGTCGATCCGCCAACTCTGGCTTTTCAAAGTACCGACGGTCGGAAATCTCCATAGAGAGAAATCCTTGGTAGCCGTAGTTGCCAATGGTCTCCACAAAGTCTTGGAGGGGCAGATGGCCATCGCCAAAGGCTAAATGCCCGCCGGGTGTACCATCCACAATGTGAATGTGGACCAGGTCCTCTCCCAAAGTCTCAAAGTAATCCCGAACATGCTCCTCCACTAAGCAGACCTGACAAGTATCCAGCATCGCCTTGAGGTTGGCACTGGGGATGTGCTCCAAGACCATTTTTAAATCCGCCGCAGTATTGATCAGATTGGAACTGATCGGAGAGAGGTGCTCTAGGGCCAAGACAACCCCCTCTTTCTCGGCTTTTTGTGTCAAAATCTCAATGGATTGGAGGGAGTAATTCATCGACTTAGTCCGCTCTCGCTCCACATATCCCCAGCCAGGTGTGAGCAGCATCCGGTTGCAGCCCAGTTCAGCCGCGATCTCGATCCCCCGGCTCAAATATTGCAGACTGCGCTGGCGGATATGTTCCTCCTCCGCTGCAATGTTGATGGGGTATACCACTGTTTCTGGTGTGTAGCACACCAGATTCAACCCCCGGCTCTGGATGGCCTTGCGGACGTAATGCACCCGCTCCAGCGAGGCATCGTCAATACAGAGATGGGGAGAAGCTCCCCAAAGTTCCACATTTTTTAAACCCAGCTCCACCTGCCAGTCCAGAAAATACTCCAAACTGTGGTGCTGGTAATGGAGATTCATGCCGCTGAGCTGCTCCATACGCAATGGACTCATGTAGTTCCCCCTTGATTACTTGTTTGTCAGTTTGGATTCATCAAAGACACCCCGGGGATGCTTATGCCACCACTTGAAGATGATGCTGACCACAATCAGGCCCACCATGTAGATGAGGATGGGGGCAACACCCATCAGCCAGTTCCCCTGCACGCAGGCCACGGGGACATAGGCCAAGGCAAACACCTCAATAATGGACTCGATGGGGGTTACAATCGCCGCGTCATCCAGCGTACAGCTCTTGTTCTCCGGGTCCACGATGCGCAGCAGCGCCATACCAATGGCGGTTACGCCGGTAGAGTAGCCATAGACATAGATTCCGCGCTCAAACCACTCCTGCTTGAGCAGACGAGGGGCAATCACGGTGAAGTGGATGACCACCCACACAATGCCAAAGAGCATCAGCAGAGAGAAGGGAACAATATACTCAATGACCACAGGGACATTGATGGTCGCCACGCCGAAAAAGACCAGGAAGTCCGTGCAGCAGCTGCCCATGCGGCTGATGACCCGGTTGTCCACATACTTATCCGCCTTCATGGCCTTGAGCACAAAGTGGAACACAATGGCCACCAAAAATCCGATGGAGAAGCTGGGCAGTCCCAGACCGGTGACGCCTTGCAGATAATTGGTCAGCAGATAGCCCAGGCCAGTGGGGATCAGGATCAGCATCAGATGCCAGGCCAGAGGATCAATGGCCATGGGAGAAACGGTCTCCTCACCCAGCACAGGACGCTTGCCTTCCTCGATCAGGCCGGTGCGCATATCATCGGGCAGCTGGGAGAAGTTCTTGACATACTTGGTGTAATTCTTCATGGTACCCAGCTTAATGAGGATAATGCCGCCAAAAATACCGGCCAGAATACCCACCGTGGCAGAAGTCATGCCCAGGTCATTGGCGGCCTCCCAGCCCAGGTCTCCCAGCGTAGTGCCCAGAGCCGCCGCGGTGCCATGTCCGCCCTGGAAGCCAGCGGGGATCAGCATACCGAAAGCAGGATTCAGGTCCGGCGCCAGAACGCTCAGCACCAGCACAGAAAATATGATAGGCATAGAGTACTGGAAGCACCAGCCAATGTTGCGGAAGCAATAGTAGCTTCCGATCCGATCAAAGTTTTCTTTCAGGCCGCCTTTGGAGAAGTTAAAGCCTCTCAGACCCAGAGAGACAAACACCGCAATAATCAGCATACCGGAATAGGAGCCGGCCTGTCCGGAGAACGTGATCAGCTTCAGGCCATTTTGCCCGGCGATCAGCGCCAGGAAACCGGCCAGCAGGCTGACAGGTATAAAGAGACTCTGCAGGATCTTGATCTTCTCACGCAAGAGCTTTGCAACAAACAGGAACACTGCCGCGATCATAAAATCGATCAGCATGGAATAGCAAGTAAACTCCATTGATTGTACCTCTCATTCTCGTGTATTCAGTTGAAATAGTTGGTCCTCCTAGGAAAAATTGTATTAGGTCTAAATAGAATATATTATAACATTATGTTTTTGGTTAGAGAAAAGAGCTGGAAATCAGAGCATCTGCTTTGCAGTCTTCCGCACATATTCCAGCTCCTCTGCTGTCATATCCTGATACTCGCTGTTTTCGCCTGTGGTACCGGCATCCTGGACATAGACCAGCTTCGTGTCCTTTTGGGTAATGGTGTTGAACCAGGTGTCTTGCGGGACATTGTATACCTTCCCACGCTCCATGGGGATGACTTGGATATCAAAGCCCGTTTCTCCACGGCTGGCTGCCAGCAGGAGGGCTTTACCCTCCACCAGGATAAACTGCTCATCCGTCTCATGGTGGATCTCCAGATACTGAATTTGCTCCACATCGTTATTGGGTTTCCAGTTTTTGATACAAACAACCCACTTTTTGTTATCGAATACACTTTGGATGCCCTCTGCCTCATGGGAAAAAATCTCTGCGTACATTGCGCCGTCTCCTTTCTTTTGGAACTCGGCGCAGTATTACGGGGCTGCGCGGTTGCAAACTTATGGGGTGACTCCCTGGGAGACCTGGAGGGTAAACCGTTCCCCATTCATCACCTGCGTGCCAACATAGAGCGGCTCACCACTCTGGGTGTATGCCGTGCTTTTTACCAGGATCAGGGGAGCGTTTTCCGGGACTTGAAGCAGTTCCGCCTCTGTCTTTGTGGCATGGCACATCTCGATTTCTTTGTCAGATCGGGTCACCGTCACTTGATACGCTTCCCACAGATACTCAAACAAAGAGCGATCATCAAAGGTCTGTTCCATCAGGAGCGCATACTTGCTGGGAAAATAATTGCGCTCGATAATGACCGGCTCCTGGTTAGCAAACCGCAGGCGGCTTATGTAGATCCCCTGGCTGCCTGGAGCCTGTTCTAAGCTGCGTGCAACCTTTGCGTTTAGGGAGACCAGATTGCGCTCCAGCATCCGACCTCCGGGGACCATCCCCTGGTTGCGGCAGGACTCGGTAAAGCTGGACAGTGTACGGCTGTCGCGCATATACTTTACCTTCCGCACAAAAGTGCCCTTTCCCTGTTTCCGTTCCAAAAGCCCGCGCTTGCACAGTTCGCCCACCGCATTGCGCACGGTAATAATACTGACGCCGAATTGCTTGGCTAATTCACTTTCAGAAGGCAACCGCTCCCCAGCCTCCAGTTCCCCGAATACGATCTGTCGTTCCAAGACTTCGATCAGTTGAACATACAGCGGGGTAGCAGTTTTTGCGTCCAGCATGATAAAAACTCCTTTTTGTGGCCATCTAAAAACAGATGAAAATCTCTCTATCTAATAAGGTAACAAAAGGACACAAAAAAAGCAAGCTGGACTAGGAAAATAAACCTTAATATTCTACCTTCCACATATAGCGGCGATCATCCATGGAGTGGCCCCGGAGCACTGCCATTTGGGAGACATAGTAGCGCTCCACAGGGATCATCACCACAGGATTGAAAAATTCCACCACACTCGGGTCAATGCGGCCCTTGTTGATTTTGGCAAAGTCGATGGTGATAAAATTCTCAGCATAGGTGTTCAGGAACTTCAGGCAGCGCTCGTCCAGCGCACGGGTGCGGCCCTCGCTCATCAGCAGGATCATGGGCAGCTGCTTGTCAGTGGTTTCAAAGGGCCCGTGGAAATACTCGCCAGTGTGCAGACAGACGGCGTGCTTCCACTGCATCTCCATAAAGTGACAGCAGCACATGGAATATGCCACACCGTAGTTGGACCCGGAGGCCAGAACATAGAAGATAGGCTCATCCTTCACTTTGGCAGCCCAGGCCTGGGCAGCGGGAAGCAGTTCCTTTTTGGCCTCATCGATCATAGCGTCGATCTCACCATAAGCTGCCATAGCCTTGTCGTAGTTGGCCCAGTCCTCGATCTGGTGGAGCAGCTCAAAGCCGATACGCAGGGAGTTGGACTGGTTGGAATCGCTATAGATTTGGTCGTCACCGTTGGAGTAGGTTACCACATACTGACCCACCTGGGCCATTCCGGTCTCCATGGAGCCGGTCATGGCAATGGAGATGGCACCGGAGGCGTTGGCAGTCTTTACAGCCTCTACTGTCTCGGGGGTGGCCTTCAGGGAGCACACGATGGCTACACAGCGCTCGTCGAGCTCCTTGGGGGTCGCGTGGACAAACTCATTGCTGGTGTAGGTGGTGGCGCCAAAGGTCTTGGCCTCGCTCTGGAGCAAGTACAGACCGGGGAAGATTGCGGCCTTGGAGCCGCCGCAGGCCACAAAGTAGACGTGCTTCAGGCCACCCTTGGCATCCATCTTCTTCTTGATTTCGCTTACAATTTCCTTGACTGTCTTGTTCATGATAACATTCCTCCCTTAAGTTTTCGGGTTAATTTATAACATGGCTTCGGCAAAAGCTGCGTCTGCCTTGTGCCCAAATAGGTCAAAAGTGTTTGCCCTCTCCAAATGCGCCGTAGACCAGGCAGGTTTTTGATGAGAACTCCGCCGCCCGCTCCATAGACTGCTGGATCAGTTTATGCCGGACCTTTTCGCTTTCCGCTGCCTGGTCCCTGACCTTCAGCCATTCAATCAGGAAGGCTGCGGCAAAGGAGTCTCCGGCCCCCAGTGTATCTACGGCCTCCACCAGGTGGGGCGGCTGGGTATAAAAATCGGTACCGTCATACAATGTTGCGCCTTCGCTTCCCCGGGTAGCAATGACCATTTTGGTACCCTTTGCACTGATCATCCGGCAGATATCCACCGCCATTTCCTGTGTTGCCGAGCCACAGGAGAGGAAGGCATAGTCTATGTAGGGAGCCACCCGCTCCACCCGTTCGGCATCCACCCACTGGCCGGAGAAGTCATAGGAGACCGAGATACCGGCCTGCTTCATCCGGGGCAGCTGGCTGTCCATGTAGCTGTTGTTTGATGTGTGGCACACTGCGAACTGGCTGGCATATTCCAGGTCCACATCGGAGAGCTTAATGGGGTGGTCCTTGAGCACACCGCCTTTGTTGCTTCCTAGGAAGACCCGGTCGCCGTCCACCAAAGTGACCCGTGCACAGCCGTTTTCGCCCTCATACTGACGGCAGCGGCTGCGGTCCACTTGGTATTTATCCAGGGTCGCAATGACGTGCTCCGCAACCTCGTCTGTCCCAAATACGCCGATGTAAGCCGATTCAATGCCCATCATCCTTGCATAGATGGTAAAGTTCAGGGTCTGCCCGCCGGGGTACATAGTTTGTTGATGCTCATACTTGTCACAGACATTGTCGCCAATGCCGATCACTCGCATGATGACCGCCTCCTTTCAATTTCTGCAATCTTTATGATGTAATATAATCTTATATAATGATATTGTCAATATCGTTTTTGCGGTTTCTCTTTTATTCCAACTTTTTTGTCGTTCTTGATAAATACAGGCCTTATTTTTTGGCAAATCCGCCATTAGCTTTTCGTTGACAGCAGTCTTTTACCATGATATATAATATTATTATAAAATGTTATATGATGATTTGCTGCAGAGAATGGACTCATTAATAATACCATAAAGGGAGGATGCCAAATGAAAGCAGCCGCAGTTGGATTTGCCTGCATCGACAAGTACAGTGATGGAAGGCACTACGCCACCGGAAACGGGGTCAATGTCCTGTTCCATCTGAAAGAAATGAGGCCGGACCTGGAGGGCTCAGTGGTCACCGCCGTGGGAAATGACGAATATGGCCAACTAATGCTGGACACCTGCCAGAAGCGTGGACTGGACACCAGCCATATCTCTGTGGTGGAGGGAGGGCAAACTGCCTTTGTAGAGATGCGAATGAACGGAAGAGATCGCGTCCATTACCGCACTGAGCGGGGTGTGATCACTGATTACACCCTCTCCACCGATGATTTGGTCTTTGTGCAGCAGCAGGACCTGATCCATACCGATCTGTCCTGGCAGGTCACAGGCCATCTGCCAGCGATGCGGGAAAAAGGGGCAAAAATCTACTTTGACTTCTCCAAGCGCTGGCAACATCCCGATGTGGAAACGATCTGCAAAAACATCAACTATGGCATCTTCTCTTTTGAAGAGGAGAGCCCGGAGGTGGAGGCACTGCTGCGCTGGGGCTGCGCTCTGGGCGCGGAGATTCTACTGGCTACCTTTGGCGAACAGGGGAGCATGGCCTGTGACGGCACACACATCTACCGTCAGTCAAAGATTCCCTGTGCGCATCTGGAAAACACCTGCGGCGCAGGAGATTCCTTTGGGGCGGGCTTTCTGAACGGGCTGTATTCCGGTCAGGATATCCAGACCAGCATGCGCATGGGCGCGGAGCTGGCCGCCCAGGTCGTGGGAACCTTCCAGCCATATTTTTAAGGGGGAACAAACATGGTCATTGATATTCACGCCCACCCTGTCATCTACGGTGCGATCTGCCAGGACAAGGAGAAAGTCACGTTCCGAAAGCAGAGCTTCGGTCTCTATAAATCTAACCCCACTTCCATGGAACACATTTTCCGTGTGCTGGATCACGCCGGGGTGGATAAGACCGTACTGTTGGCAGAGGACTACTCCAGCGAGACGGGGCAGCCTATTGTGAGCAACCAGGAGGTAAAGCAGCTAGTGGACTTGGCCCCGGAGCGTTTTATCGGTTTTGCCAGCGTGGATCCTCGCAATCAGGATGCCGCCGCCCAGCTGCGTCAGGCCTTTGAGGAACTGGGCCTGTCCGGATTAAAACTCAATCTGTCCCACCTGCGGATGAAACCGGACGATGAGCGTCTGAAACCCCTGTATGCGCTTTGCCAGAGCGTGGGCAAACCGGTCATGTTTCACGCCGGTATGAGCTGGGAGCCCGACTCTCCCGCCAAATACTCCCAGCCCATTCTGTTTGAGGATGTGGCGGTGGAATACCCGGAGTTGCGCTTTTGCCTGGCTCACCTGGGTTGGCCCTGGGTGGAGGAGACTGCGATGATGGTTCTGAAATACCGTCATGTCTACACTGACACGGCTACCGTATTCATGGGGTCTCCCAAAGACTACTACCGGCAGATCTTTCTGGACAACATGGACCCCGGCTGGCTGCAAAACAATTTGTTCCAAAAGGTCATGTACGGCTCCAATTATCCTCGCTTTCGTCAAGAACGTGTCAAGGCGGGTTTGGAAACGCTGCCCATCCGGGACGACGTAAAAAAAGCTGTTCTGGGGGAAAATGCCCAGGTATTTCTGGGCTGGAAGGAGGATCGCTATGATTAAGCTAACAACTCATGAGGTTTCCAGCACAGAGGAATTTCAGATGATCATCATTACCGACCAAGTAAAGCAGGCAGTGGAGGAGAGCGGCGTCAAGAATGGGATCGTGTTCATCATCACCGCCCACACCACCACCTCCATCATGATCAACGAAAGCCTCCCCTGTGTGGAGAAAGATATTGAACATACCTTGGAACGGCTGATCCCTTACGATGGGGACTATATCCATACCCGGATGCTCCACAGTTACGGAACCTGCAGCGGAAACGCGCCTGGGCACCTGAGATCCATGCTCTGCGGCAACCACATGGTTCTGCCGGTGCAGGACGGAAAAGTGGTCTGCGGTGCGGCACAAGACATCTATTTTGTAGAGTTCGATGGGCTGAAGATCCGCAAATATTTTGTCGAGGTCATCGGGGAAAATGAAAGGGGGATTTTATGAAAACACTTCGTCGGACACAGATTGCAGGCTCCAACTACCATTATATTAAATACAGCCTGCCCTACTTTCTGGACTCCATGGCCCGCTTAGACCAGCATCTTATCGAGTTTTATGCTGCCAGCCCCCATCTGAGTATCGAGGATGCCACCTACCATTCTGTCGCCGATTTGAAAAAGGAATTGGATGCCAGAAACATTAAAGTTTGCTGCCTGACCCAGGAACAGTGCGTCTATCCCATCAACATCGCCTGTGAGGACGCCGGGATCCGCGAGCGAAGCATTCAGACCTTTCTAAAGACCATCGAGTTTGCCGCCCAGCTGGAGTCGCCCTATTCACAGATCGTTTGCGGCAGAGGTTACTTTGACAGATCTGAAGAAGATGCCTGGAAGCGCAGCGCAGAGTCGCTCTCCCGCATTGTGGATAAGGCGGAACGGTATGGTGTGACTATGGTGATCGAAGCCGCAAGCTACAACACCACCAATGTGGTGTTTGACACGCCCCGCATTCGGCGCATGATGGATGAGATCAACAGCCCCAATTTGAAAGCTATGTTGGATACCTGCGCTGTGGCTATGGCAGGCGAGGACATCCGAGCCGATTTGGCTCTGTTGGGCAAAGACATGGTTCATCTCCATTTCGCCGACGGCACGCCGCTGGGGCACTTTATTCCAGGTGAGGGGAATTTGCCTCTCTTGGATTACTTGAACGCTCTGGATGAATTTGGCTATACAGGAGCCATCCCATTTGAGATTTACAACCGCATTTATGATTTTGACCCAGAAGTTACTATGAAGAAATGTCTGGAATTTCTACATCAGTCAATTCCAGAATGACTTATTTAAGTGTCGGCTTCTATATATTATCAACGCATTATGTACCAGAAACTGTGTGATGGCCTGGGCATCACCATTCAAGATTTTTTCATTCAGACCTGTTTTTTAATTTGGAACAAGAGGTCAAATGACTCCCTGGACGGGGCTTCCGTCCAGGGAGTTTTTATAGTCTGGCTTGGAATCGGATGTATTTCTCCACCGCCTGGCGGGGGATACGCCAGATCCGACTATTGCGGTAGGCTTTCAGCTTATACCTGTTTAAAGGATGGTACAGAGCGTTTTTCCTGATTCTCAACGCTTCACAGACCTCTTCTGTAATCATCTGTAATCAGCAGATCATCAAACTGTTCCAGCATATGAGGCCCATACCGCCTGCGACAAGCATGACTTTGTCCTGGAGGCCGTCATTATCCCCGGCAATGTACATGACAGTGTGGCTTTTGATGAAGTATAGAGACCATCATATCAAAAACTAGACCGGCTAGAGGCCAAGGGACAGCCCAAGGGTCTCAGTGCCAAGCCGATGCGGAACATCCACCAGATTCTCTCCTCAGCCTTAAAGCTGGCCCAGGAGCAGCGGATCATCCTCACCAATCCGGCAGAGGGCTGCGCCCTGCCCAAAGTAGAGCACAGAGAAATGAAGACCCTGCCGGCGGAGCCGCTCCAGTCCTTCCTGCGGGAGGCCAGGGAGAGCGGCGTCTTTGAGCTCTACTACCTGGAGCTGGCCACCGGATTGCGGCGTGGTGAACTTCTGGGACTAAAGTGGGAAGACATTGATTTGGAGCGGGGCGACCTCCAGGTTCAGCGGCAGATTTCCCGCATAAACGGCGAAATCACCGAAGCACCTCTGAAAACAATAACCGCCTGCCGCGCTCTGTTCTCTGTACAGAATACGGCAGGCGGTTTCGGTTCTTCCAGATCAACACTTGGGCAAGGTAGGGGAGAGGACCGGCGCATACCTCGGCTTTGTACGAAATTTTGGCCTCTGAAATGGCCGAATTTAGTACAAAGGATTTTCGAGGTCTGATCCGAACCCTTTCGGTTTGGACAAAGGAAAAAGCCTTGAAATCGTTTGATTTCAAGGCTTTTTATGGTTGCGGGGGGCTGACTTGAACCACCGGACGACCGGTTATGAGCTGCGGTCTGGATGGGCTTTCTGCTCCAGAACGCGTTTGCGTCCTTTCTGCCGGGGACTGAAATGCAATTTAGAACGCTTTGCTCCGTTGGTTCCGCACAGTCCGAACCCCGTATGGGTCAGCGTTTGGGTCAAAGCTGTTTCAGTTCCTCCAAAAACTTGGGAAGGACATCATAGATAATGGCGCAGATGACCGTCCAGTTAGTATCTTCGTAGTGATGGACCAACCGGTGTCTCAGACCGGCAATTTTTACCCACGGGATGG
>OGGQ01003700.1_pt1 | contig 13857 bp, 10 predicted proteins | sample 1571191 | NCBI WGS metagenome assembly OGGQ01 (sample SAMEA2582061, study PRJEB24529) | metagenome | biome: Human gut stool | place: China | collected 2011
TCGCCCACGGAGACGTGATCATGGTAGGCGCCTACGCCTGCTTCTTCACGGTGACGGGCATGAGCCCCATGTTTGAGGAGGGCAGCGTGGCTGCCATGGTGGTTCCCGCTCTGGCTGGCGTGGTGCTGTCCATGGTAGTGTGTACCGCCCTGGGCGTGGTCATTGAGGGGCTGGCCTACAAGCCCCTGCGTCAGGCGCCCTCCCTGGCCGTGCTGATTACCGCCATCGGCGTGAGCTACTTTTTGCAGAACGCCGCCCTGCTGCTTTGGTCCTCCAGCCCCAAGATTTTCTCCCCCATTGTAGGCAGCGGACAGCTCCAGGTAGGCCCGCTGAACATCTCCTACGTGACTTTGGTGACCATTGTGGCCTGTATCGTGATCATGGTGTGCCTGACCCTGTTCACCGGCAAGACTAAGATGGGCAAGGCCATGCGCGCCGTGTCTGAGGACAAGGGCGCGGCTCAGCTCATGGGCATCAACGTCAACCGCACCATCTCCATGACCTTTGCCATTGGTTCCGCTCTGGCGGCCATTGCCGGCGTGCTGCTGTGCTCCGCCTATCCCACCCTGACCCCCACCACCGGTTCCATGCCTGGTATCAAGGCCTTCACCGCGGCCGTCTTCGGCGGCATCGGCTCCATCCCCGGCGCTCTGCTGGGCGGTCTGCTGCTGGGCATCATCGAGATCTTTGCCAGCGCCTATATCTCCACCCAGCTGTCCACCGCCGTGGTGTTCGGTGTGCTGATCGTGGTGCTGCTGGTCAAGCCCGCTGGTCTGCTGGGCAAGACCGTGCGCGAGAAAGTGTGAGGTGGTAGGAATGATTCGACTTGCGAATATGAACAAGACCACCCGGTCCAGCCTGTTTACCTATGCTCTGGTCATTGTGGCCTTCCTGATCATCCAGGTGCTGCGGGGTACCGTTGGCATCGGCTCTGTGCTGGAGGGACAGCTGATCCCCATCTGTGCCTACGTCACCATGGCTCTGGCCCTGAACCTGGTGGTTGGCGTGTCCGGCGAGCTGAGCCTGGGCCACGCCGGATTTATGAGCATCGGCGCCTTTATGGGCTGCTCCGCTGCCAGTGCTCTGGCCGGTGTGATCCCCTTTGCTCCCCTGCGCCTGGCCGTGGCCATGCTGGTGGGCGCCGCCCTGGCCGGTTTCTTCGGCTTCCTTATCGGTATCCCCGTGCTGCGCCTCAACGGCGACTATCTGGCCATTGTTACCCTGGCCTTCGGCGAGATCATCAAGAGCCTGCTGACCAACGTCTACCTGGGCGTAGATAAGGACGGCTTCCAGTTCAGCTTCCTCAGCGATAAGAACACCCTGGGCGAGGGCGGCATCCAGCTGATCAAAGGTCCCATGGGCGTGATGAACACCGCCCGGATCTCCTCCTTTATTGCCGGTTTTATCCTGGTGATGATCACTCTGATCATTATTTTCAATCTGGTCAACAGCCGCACCGGCCGGGCCATCATGGCCGCCCGGGACAACCGCATCGCTGCCGAGAGCGTGGGTATCAGCGTGACCAAGTACAAGATGATCGCCTTTGTTACTTCTGCTGCTCTGGCCGGTGCCGCCGGTACTCTGTATGGATGCAGCCAGGTTACCTTCACCGCCACCAAGTTTGACTTCAACACCTCCATCCTGATCCTGGTGTTCGTGGTTCTGGGTGGTCTGGGCAATATGTGGGGCTCGGTGATCGCTGCCGCTGCTCTGACCATCCTGCCCGAGGCCCTGCGCCAGTTTGCCGACTACCGCATGCTGGTGTACGCCATCGTCCTCATTCTGGTCATGCTGGCCACCAATAACCCCAGTATTCAGGGCTTCTTTGCCCGGCTGCGCAGCCGCGCGGCGGAGAAGAAAGGAGGGGCACAATGAGCCGAATTCCCAAAGAGCCGGTGAAGCTTGTGGAGGTGCCCAGCACCAACAAGATTCCCGAGCGTGATATTGATAAAAGCCCCATTCTGGAGTGCCGCCACCTGGGCATCGACTTTGGCGGTCTGGCCGCGGTAAAGGACTTCAACATGGCCATCGGCCGCACCGAGATTGCCGGCCTCATCGGTCCCAACGGCGCGGGCAAGACCACCGTCTTCAACCTGCTCACCAAGGTGTACCAGCCCACCCGTGGCACCATCCTGGTGGACGGTGTGGACACCCACAACATGAATACCGTCCAGGTGAACAAGGCGGGCATCGCCCGTACCTTCCAGAATATCCGCCTGTTTGACAACCTCACCGTGGAGGACAATGTAAAGCTGGGCCTTCATAACCACATCAACTACGGGATGTGGAGCGGCATTTTCCGTCTGCCCAACTACTGGAAAGAGGAGAAGGTGGCCCACGAACGGGCCATGGAGCTGCTGTCCATCTTTGATATGGGCTATCTGGCCAAGTACAAGGCGGGCTCCCTGCCCTACGGCGCCCAGCGCCGCCTGGAGATCGTCCGCGCCCTGGCCACCAACCCCAGCCTGCTGCTGCTGGACGAGCCGGCGGCCGGCATGAACCCCTCTGAGACGGCGGAGCTGATGGAGAACATCGTCAAGATCCGGGACACCTTCGGCATTGCCATCCTGCTCATCGAGCACGATATGAACCTGGTCATGGGTATCTGCGAGGGCATCGCGGTACTCAACTTCGGCCAGATCATTGCCAAGGGCACCCCTGACGAGATCAAGAACGACCCGGTGGTCATTGAGGCCTACCTGGGCAAGCAGAAGGAGGCGTGATCCATGGATACAATTTTGAAGGTGGAAGGGATCAACGTCTACTACGGCGCCATCCACGCCATCAAGGACATCTCCTTTGAGGTAAACCAGGGGGAGATCGTCACCCTGATCGGCGCCAACGGCGCGGGCAAGACCACCACCTTGCAGACCATTTCCGGCCTGCTGCATACCCGCACCGGAAGCATTACCTTCCAGGGACAGAACATCACCAATATCCGGGCGGACAAGCTGGTCTCCCGGGGCCTGGCTCAGGTCCCTGAGGGACGGCGGGTCTTTTTGCAGATGTCGGTGCAGGAGAACCTGGAGATGGGAGCCTACACCCAGCCTCAGGCCGGAGTGCCCAAGGATCTGGAGATGGTCTTTGAGCTGTTCCCCCGGCTGAAGGAGCGGCGCAACCAGGTGGCGGGCACCCTGTCCGGCGGCGAGCAGCAGATGCTGGCCATGGGCCGGGCTATGATGTCCCACCCCAAGCTGCTGATGCTGGACGAGCCCTCTATGGGCCTTGCCCCCCTGCTGGTGGAGCAGATCTTTGAGATCATCAAGAACCTGAATAAGCAGGGCTCCACCATTCTGCTGGTGGAGCAGAACGCCCAGATGGCGCTGTCCGTGGCTCACCGCGGCTATGTGCTGGAGACGGGCAAGATCGTCACCACCGGCACCGGCGAGGAGCTTATCCGCAGCCCCGAGATCAAAAAAGCTTACCTGGGCGGCTAAGCCCAGCTGCGCGTCAAAAAGAGGAAAATCACCTCTTTTTGACGCGTTTTTTCATTGTAATTTTCAGCCTGTGCGTATACACTAAAGAAAAAACAAAGGGGGCGCTTTTTATGCTGGAGGAGTGGAAATTTGATCGGAAAAAGTTGGACGAGGCGGAGTGCAAAGTCCGTCTGAAGGCCCGGCGGCTGGATCTGGCCGGTTTGCAGCAGCCCATCAAGGGGGCGGGACTGCCGGTGATCGTGCTCATCGAGGGCTGGGGGGCCTCCGGCAAAGGCAGCATGATCCGCTCCCTCATCCGGGAGCTGGATCCCCGGGGGTTTCTGGTGCGCAGCGTGACCATGCCCACCCAGGAGGAGCGGCGCTGGCCCTTCTTGAAGCGCCACTTTGAGGCCATCCCGGAGCAGGGGAAAATTTTATTCTTGGATTCCGGGTGGATGGACGAGACGGTGCGGGAGCGGCTGCGGGGCGACCTGTCCGATGGGGAGTACCAGCGGCGGCTGGAGAGTGTGAACCTCTTTGAACGGCAGCTGGCGGCAGGGGGCTACCTGCTGGTGAAGCTGTTTCTGCACATCGAGCAGGACACCCAGCGCAAGCGCTTGGAGAAGCTGGAAAAGCATAAGGACACCGCCTGGCGGGCGGGGGAGAACGACTGGCGGCAGAACAAGAACTACCGCCGTACCCAGGAGGCCTTTGACGACTTCATGCAGGCCACCCACACCGACTGGGCTCCCTGGAAGGTGATCGACGCCACCTCCGGTCCCTGTGCCCAGCTGGCGGCGGCCGACTGGCTCTACCAGCAGATTACCGCTGCCCTGCGCTGTCCGCCCACGGCGGAGCCGCCGGTGTACTGCTGGCCTCTGGTGGACATCCAGCCTCTGGAGAAGGTGAAGCTGGACAAGTCCCTGGACAAGGACAAGTACCAGCGGGAGCTGGAGGCCTGCCGGGAGAAGCTGGAGGACCTGCATAACCAGCTCTACCGCAAGAAAATTCCCGTGGTCATCGCCTACGAGGGTTGGGACGCCGCCGGTAAAGGGGGCAACATCAAGCGCTTGGCCTCCGCCCTGGACCCCCGGGGCTATGAGGTGGTGCCCATCGCCAGCCCAACCCCGGATGAAAAGCACCGCCATTATCTCTGGCGCTTCTGGCGCAAGCTGCCCAAGACGGGCCACATCGCCATCTTTGACCGCAGCTGGTACGGCCGGGTGATGGTGGAGCGTCTGGAGGGCTTCTGCACCCTGGAGGACTGGCAGCGGGCCTATGATGAGATCAACGAGTTTGAGCGGGAGCTTACCGACGCGGGCGCGGTGGTGCTGAAGTTCTGGGTGCAGATCGACAAGGATACCCAGCTCCAGCGCTTCCAGGCCCGGGAGAACACCCCGGAGAAGCGCTGGAAGATCACCGACGAGGACTGGCGCAACCGGGAGAAGTGGGATGCCTATCAGGTGGCGGTCAACGAGATGCTCGCCCGCACCAACACGGAGAATGCCCCCTGGCATATCCTGGAGTCGGTGGACAAGCGCTACGCCCGCATCAAAGCGATGAAAATCGTCATCCACGCTCTGGAGCAGGCCCTGGACTAAAGAAGCATAAAAAATTGCCGCCTATGCAGGCGGCAATTTTTTTGCTGTTAAAATACGCTGAGGTAGAGCTTGCGGCTCAGGTCCTCCAGCACGTGGATTCCAGCCAGGCTGTTGCCCTTGTCATCCAGGCCGGGGGAGTAGATGCCGATGCCCATACGGGTGGGGGAGACAGCCATAATGCCGCCGCCAACGCCGCTCTTGGCGGGCAGCCCCACCTTGATGGCAAAGTCGCCCGCGCCGTTGTACATGCCGCAGGTCATGAGAATGGCATTGACATAGTGGGCGTAGCGGCTGGAGAACACACGCTCCTCCGACACCGGGCGGCGGCCCCGGTTGGCAAAGACAAAGGCGATGTTGGCCAGGTCCTTGCAGTTTACCAGGATGGAGCAGGCCTTGAAGTAGCAGTCCAGCACCTCCTCCACGTCATCCTGGATAAGGCCATGGCTCTTGAGCAGGAAGGCCAGGGCACGGTTGCGGCTGCCGGTACGCTTCTCCGACTCATAGACGGCCTGGCTGATGTCGATGTCCGGATTGCCCGCTACCTTCCGGGTCAGCTCCAGCAGGCGCTGAAAGCGTGTTTCATAGGTCTCACCCTTGATAAGGGTGCACAGCAGAATGGCGCCCATATTGACCATGGGGTTAAGATGTTCGCTGAGCAGAGCCTGGTCGGTGTAGTTGATGGCGTCAAAAGGCTTTCCCGTGGCCTCCACACCCACGTGGGCGCGGACCATCTCCTCCCCGTTGTCCATCAGAGCCAGGAGTAAAAAGAGCGGCTTTACAATGCTCTGGATGGTAAACCGCTTCTGAAAGTCCCCGGCGAAGCTGGTCTTGCCGTCGCTGGAGACCACGTAGATGCCCAGGTCATCCTGGTTGGCCTTGGCAAGCTCGGGGATGTAATTGGCCAAGCGCCCTTCCTTGGTATAATGGCGATTCTCCTCGATCAACTGCTCCAGAAGTTCGTCCATGGTAATTCCTCCTCTGATGGTATTTCTGCCTCAGGCGCAGAAAGGCCGGGCCTCCGCACAGAAGGGCAGAGAGTCCGGACCCGTGTCTTTTGTCATCCAATTTGCTGACCTTATTGTAGCAGATTGTCCACAAAAAAGGAAGAGGAAACAAAGAAAATATGCAAAATTACAAAAAATGGGGGGCGGATTCTTGCGCCATTGTGGCGGGCGCGGTATGATAAGAAAAAACAAGCGCCCTTTCCAAAGGGCGGGAAGGGAGCAAGAATATGATACGCTTTGAATGTGACTACGGGGAGGGGGCCCACCCCAAAATTCTGGAGGCCCTGACCCAGACCAATCTGGAGCAGACGGCGGGCTACGGCCTGGACCCCCACTGCAATCACGCCAGAGATCTGATCCGCCAGGCCTGCCAGGCCCCGGATGCGGCGGTGGAGTTTTTGGTGGGCGGTACCCAGGCCAACGCCACCGTGATCGCCGCCATCCTGCGGCCCTACCAGGGAGCCCTGTGCGCCCAGACGGGACATATCAATGTCCACGAGACAGGAGCCATTGAGGCCAGCGGCCACAAGGTGCTGCCTCTGCCTGCCAAGGAGGGGAAAATCACCGCTCAGGAAATCCGCCGCGCCTGCCGGGACCACTGGGAGGACGCCACCCATGAGCATATCGTCCAGCCCGGTTTGGTCTATCTCTCCCAGCCCACCGAGGAGGGTACCCTCTATACCCGCTCCGAACTGGAGGACATCCGTGCGGCCTGCGATGAGTACCACCTGCCCCTGTACATCGACGGAGCCCGGTGCGGCTATGGCCTGGGTGCAGCGGAGAACGACGTGACCCTGGCCGATCTGGCCCGTCTGGCCAATGTCTTCTACATCGGCGGCACCAAGGTGGGCGCCTTGTTCGGAGAGGCGGTGGTCATCCCCGACCCGGCCATTCAGAAAGATTTCCGCTATATGATCAAGCGCATGGGCGGTATGCTGGCCAAGGGCCGGCTGCTGGGAATCCAGTTTGAGGTCCTGTTCCAGGACGGCCTCTATGAACAGTTGGGCCGCCGCACCGTGGCTCTGGCCCAGAAGCTGGCGGCAGCGTTTGAGGCAAAGGGCATCTCCATGCTCCATAAATCTCCCACCAACCAGCAGTTCCCCGTCCTGACCCAGGCCCAGCGGGATAAGCTGGGGGAGAAGTACGCCTTCTCTTTCTGGCAGAGCGTGGACGAGGACCGGGCAGCGGTGCGTTTCTGCACCAGCTGGGCCACCCGGGAGGAGGATGTGGATGCGCTGGTGGCGGACATCCAGAATCTATAATCAAAAAAGCCGGAGAGCAGCGTGCTCTCCGGCTTTTTCATAAAAATCAGGGAAGATCCAGGGTGGCAATGACCTCTTTGAGCTGCTGGGCGGAGGACAGAAGGGCCTGGTGCTCCTTCTCATCCAGAGGAATCTCCAGCACGGTTTCCACGCCGTTCTCTCCCACGATGGAGGGGACGCTCAGGCACAGGCCGTCCAGGCCGTACTGGCCCTCCAGCAGCACCGACACAGGGAGCATGGCGTGCTCGTCCTTCATCACGCACTCGGCGATGCGGGAGACCGCCATGGCAATGCCGTAGTAGGTGGCACCCTTGCGCTGGATGATCTCATAGGCGCTGTCCCGCACCTCGTGGTAGATCTTGTCCCGCAGGGCGGCCTGGTCCTGGATACCACGCAGGGTGCAGAACTGGGCCAGATCCACGCTGGAAATGTTGGCGCTGCTCCACACCGCCAACTCGCTGTCTCCGTGCTCGCCGATGATAGCGGCGTGGACGTTGCGGCTATCCACCCCCAGCTCCTGGCTGAGCAGGTACTTGAGGCGGGCAGTGTCCAGCACAGTGCCCGAGCCGATCACCCGGTGGGCAGGCAGTCCGGACAGCCGCCAGGCGGCGTAGGTGAGCACATCCACCGGATTGGACACGATCATCAGGATGCCCTTGAAATTCCGGCTGGTGAGCTGGGGAATGATGCTCTTCAAAATAGCCACGTTCTTGCCAATCAGGTCCAGGCGGGTCTCACCGGGCTTTTGGTTGGCTCCGGCGGTGACGATGACCATGGCGCAGTCGGCCACATCGTCGTAGTCCCCGGCGTAGATGCGCATGGAGGCGGTGTAGGGCAGACCGTGGCTCAGGTCCATGGCCTCGCCTTCCGCCTTTTCCCGGTTGGCGTCAATGAGCACCAGCTCGGAGAAAATACCCTTCTGCATCAGACTGAAAGCGATAGAGGCTCCCACAAAACCGCAGCCGATCACCGCGGCCTTTCGTACGTTGATCATAGTATAAACGCTCCTTTCCAGTTGGCAGTAGTTTTGCCCGTTTTTCGGAGTGCCATTCGGTACTATTATCCTACTAAATTAGTAGGAAAATAACAAGAGGAAAAAGAACCAAGAAAATGGAGGAGAGAAACGAATATTTTGGAAAAACGCCGTGGGGTAACCGGGCGGGCCGTGTATAATAGAATAGAGGCGCACAGGAGGAGGTGAGGGCCATGAAGGGAGAGGAGGCGGTACGCCGTCTGGCAGCCGGAGAGCCGGATGCCCTGGATGCGGTGTCGGCGGCCTATACGCCGCTTTTGAACTATGTGATTTTTGCAATTTTGGAAGACAAGCAGGAGCGGGAGGAGTGCCTGGCTGACGTGCTCCACCAGGTGTGGCAGGCACGGGAGCAGTTTGACGCGAAACGGGGCAGCTTCACCACCTGGCTTACCACCCTGGCACGGAATGCGGCCCTCAACCGGAAAAGAGCCCAGCGCCGCCGGGAGGCGGGGCGGACAGAGTGGGATGAGAAGCTGCCCCACCCCGGGGACGGCCCGGAGGAGCAGGTGCTCAAGGCGGAGGAGCGGGAGCGGCTTCAGCAGGCCATCCGCAATTTGTCCCACCAGGAGCAGATATTGTTTTACCGAAAATATTACTACTTGCAGTCCACCCGGCAGATCGCCGCGGAGCTGGGTACCAGCGAGCGGGCGGTGGAGGGCAAGCTGTACCGCCTGCGCAAAAAGCTGCAGAAGGCGCTGGGAGGTGATTTCCATGCGTGAGGAGGACAAGCTGGACGTTTTGCTGACCCAGGAGGCGGGGGAGCTGCCCCCTCCTCCGGTGGTGGATGAGGCGATCACGCCCTGGAAGCGGGCAATATACCGCATTGCCTGGGGCATCGGACTGACCACGTGTACCTTGAATGTTTGGATCATAAAGTATCTGATGGTGGCTGTGGGTACGGTACTGCTGTGGCTGGGCTTTCGGGCACTGCGGCGGGAGAATCGGTGCTTTACTGCCTGCTGGGTCATCAGTTTGATTGAGGTAGCATTCCGGTTTGCTGGCCTTATACTCAATGCCACCATCTGGGTTTCAGAACAACCCCTTAGCTGGCTGTCCTATTCTGGACTGATGCTTCCGCTGATCCAGTATATCTGTCTGTGGCAGGGCATCATAGAAGTACGCCGCCGGGCGGGACAGCCCCCGAAAGCAGGGGCCGCCGGAGCGCTCATCTGGTTCTATCTGGTGTTGGCCACCCTTGCCCTGTTGAATGTCCAGGGGCTGATTATTGTAGGGGCTCTCCTGGTGGTCTATATCCTGATCCTGCGCAGCCTGAGTAAGTTTGCCCATCTGCTGGACGAGGCAGGTTATCAGGTGCAGCCTGCCCCGGTGCGGGTGTCTGACCGAAGTATCTGGATCACTTGGTTCGCTGCTCTGCTGGTGTGCATTTCGGCGGCCACCCTCCTTTTTAGCCGCTATCCCATGGAGTGGTCGCCAAGGCCGGAGGGGGAGCAGGCGGGCCTGGAGGAGATCCGCTCCCACCTGGTGGAGCTGGGGATGCCGGAGCAGGTGGCCGACGACCTGTCAGCGGAGGACTTGTCCAGCCTGGAGGGGGCCCTGAGAGTGGAGGCGGAGGTAACTGAAGCGCCCTTTAACAATGGGAAGATGATGTACACCTCCACGGGGGTCTATTACAGCGAATATGTAGTAAAAGAGCTGAAAGTGACCAACCTGGCAGTGGAGCTTCCGGGCAGGCAGTGGAAGATCATCCACCACTTCCAGTGGCAGGTCCAGCCCAAGTACCGCACCACCGAGTGCATTGCTCTCAAGTCTGCGGCACACACAGGCGTAGAGGGTGTTCACATGGAGGGAACCGTCACCGGGCGGCTGCTCTATGACAAGGATGGAACGACCTATCTGGGGGACTACTACCGCCTGGAGGAGGAAGTGTTCACTACAAATTCTATCTTCTGGAGCCCGACAGAAAAGCACTTGTTCATGGCGCTGTTTTCTATCCCGCTGGGCGGGGAGAACTGCCGGGGCTATCTCACCTATCCCATGAGTGCCGGGGAGGTCAGCAAGATTTTGCAGTCCTGGATGAATTATACGCACCAGGTGGGATTTTGGAACTATCCACTGATGACGGCGGAAGAGTATGAAAAGCTTGGAATTTGGAGATCGGGAAGTTTCCAGACAGCCCAGGCCTCCATTCAATGGATTATTAAGGAAACCGAAGAGGACCCGGCCTGAGCCGGGTCCTCTTTGTAATATTTAAGATGGAAATTACAAAATGTGAAAAGCTACCACCAATCCAGAGAACACGATGGATACCGTGGACACCAGCTTGATGAGAATGTTCAGGGAGGGACCGGAGGTGTCCTTGAAGGGGTCGCCCACCGTGTCGCCCACCACGGCGGCCTTGTGGCAGTCGGAGCCCTTGCCTCCGTGGTGGCCCGCCTCAATGTACTTTTTCGCGTTGTCCCAGGCGCCGCCCGCGTTGGACATGAACACCGCCATGGCAAAGCCGGTCACCGACACACCGCCCAGAAGTCCAACCACGCCGATGGGGCCCAGGATAAGGCCGGTGAGGATGGGGACCACAATGGCCAGCAGGGCGGGGACCACCATCTCCCGCAGCGCGCCCTTGGTGCATAGAGCCACGCAGGAGGCGTAGTCCGGGTCGGTTTCATGTTCCATGATGCCCGCGATTTCCTTAAACTGGCGGCGTACCTCTACCACGATGGACTGGGCGGCAGTCTGCACTGCGTTCATGGTGAGTGCGGAGAAGACAAAGGTGAGCATGGCTCCGATGAAGAGCCCCACCAGCATCAGAGGGTTGGTGAGGGTGAGGTCCAGTACCTCGGGGGTCTTGGTCTGCACGATGTTCACATAGGACACCAGCAGAGCCAGTGCGGTGAGGGAGGCCGAGCCGATGGCAAAGCCCTTGCCGGTGGCGGCGGTGGTGTTACCCAGGGAGTCCAGAGCGTCGGTGCGCTCCCGGACAGACTCGGGCAGGCCGGACATTTCGGCAATGCCGCCCGCGTTGTCGGCCACGGGGCCGTAGGCGTCGGTGGCCAGGGTGATACCCAGGGTGGACAGCATGCCTACGGCGGCGATGCCGATGCCGTAGAGCCCCTGGTTAAAGGAGAAGGCTCCCCCGGCGGCGTAGAAGCTGACCAGAATGGCGATAGCCACCACCAGGATGGAGGCGATGGTAGACAACATTCCCAGAGAGATGCCGCCGATAATGACAGTGGCCGCGCCGGTCTCGGAGGCGGCAGCCAGCCGCTGGGTAGGCTTATAGGTGTCGGAGGTGTAATATTCGGTGAAGTAGCCGATGGCGCAGCCCCCGGCCAGTCCGGCCAGAATGGCCACATAGACGCCCCAGTGGCCCAGCAGGAAATAGGTGAGGGGAGCGGCGGCGATGGCGGAGAGAGCAGCGGCCAGATAGGTGCCGGTGCGTAGGGAGCGCAGCAGGGATTTCTGGGAGGCGTTCTCCTCGGCCTTGACAAAAAAGCTGCCCACAATGGAGCACAAAATGCCGCACACCGCCAGCAGGATGGGCAAAATCAGCCCATTCCAGCCGTAGCCCGCGCTGGCCCCCAGAGCGAAGGTGGCCAGGATGGAGCCCACATAGGACTCGTACAGGTCAGCGCCCATGCCGGCCACGTCGCCCACGTTGTCGCCCACGTTGTCCGCAATGGTGGCGGGGTTGCGGGGGTCGTCCTCCGGGATACCCGCCTCCACCTTGCCCACCAGGTCAGCACCTACGTCGGCAGCTTTGGTGTAGATGCCTCCGCCAACCCGGGCGAACAGAGCCATAAAGGAGGCACCCATGCCGTTCATCACCATGATATTGCCCAGCGTCACCGGGTCGTCGATCCCGGCCCCCAGGCGCAGGATGACAAACCACAGGGAGATGTCCAGCAGTCCCAGGCCTACCACGGTAAAGCCCATGACACAGCCCGAGGAGAAGGCCACCCGCAGGCCGCGGTTCAGGCTCTCGCTGGCGGCCTGGGCGGTGCGTGCGTTGGCATTGGTGGCAATTTTCATGCCCACCAGACCGGCCAGCATGGACCAGATGCCGCCGGTCAGAAAGGCAAAGGGAGTGAATCGGGAGAGCATCTGTCCGCCCGTGCCGAAGGCCATAACCAGCAGCAGAACAAAGACCACAGCAAAGACCTTGGCCACCGTGGCGTACTGGTGCTTGAGGTAGGCATTGGCGCCGGAGCGAATAGCCCCGGCAATTTTTTGCATAGCGGGGGTCCCTTCCGAATAGGACATGACCCGCCCCTTTTGCTGCAGAGCAAACAGGAGGGCAGCCAGTGCGCCCGCAAAGCCCAGCCAGTACAGGTTCTCCATGAAAACACGCCCTTTCTTTGGATATAGAAGCCTGCGCTTGTTGGAAAGAACCAAAAAATATAGAAAATTACAGGCCTCTTATCATCATTTTACCATACCAAGGATAGAATGCAAGGGCGGATTGTGCAAAACGCAGTCTCGAGGTATAAAAAATGCCCGCAGCAGAACACTGCGGGCAGAAACAGGCGAAATGCTAATTGCGGCGCCAGGTGTGGCGGCTGAACAGAACCAGGATGGGGAAGATCTCCAACCGGCCGATGATCATGCACAGGGAGAGGACCACCTTGCTCAGCGGGGAGAAGGCGGCAAAATTGCCGGAGGGGCCGATGGTTGCCAAACCGGGACCTACGTTGCTCACGCAGGTGAGGGCGGCAGAGAAGGAGACGTCAAAGGGGACGTTATCCAGAGAGACCACCAAAGCGGCAGTGAGGATGATCATGATGTAAAAGCCGATAAACACCAGCACGGAGTGCAGAGTGCTCTCATCCACCGGCTTTCCGTCCAGACGCACCACTTCCACCGAGCGGGGATGGGCAATGCGGTGCAGCTCCCGGCGGATGGAGCGCAGCAGCATGACCACCCGGGAGCACTTGATGCCGCCGCCGGTGGAGCCGGCACAGGCGCCGCAGAACATGAGGATCACCAGAATCATCTGAGAGAAATGGGGCCAGAGCACGAAGTCCGCCGTGGCGAAGCCGGTGGTGGAGATGATGGACGCCACCTGGAAGAAGGCGTAGCGCAGGCTGTCCCACACGTTCTCATAGATGGGCATGATATTGATGGTGATCAGCGCAGTGGAACCTGCCACCAGCAGCAGGAAGAACCGGGCCTCATCGCTCTTGAGCGCCTCCTTGAACCGGCGCTGAAGCAGAAGGAAATACAGGCCGAAGTTCAGTGAGAAGAGCAGGGCGAAGATGGCGATGATGATTTCGGCGGTGGGATTGCCGTAGGCGCCCACACTGAGATTGCGGTTGGAGAAGCCGCCGGTGCCGGCGGTGGAGAAGGAGTGAATGAGGGCGTCATACAGAGGCAGACCGCAGATCTTCAGCAAAATGACCTCTGCCAGCGTGAGGGCGAAGTACATCTGATAGAGAATCTTGGAGGTCTGGGACTGCTTGGGCACCAGCTTGGAAAAGACCGGACCGGGGGTCTCCGCCTGGGTGAGGTAGTGGGGACGCACCCCCAGGGAGGGGACGATGGCGGTGACCAGCACCAGCACGCCCATGCCGCCCAGCCAGTGGG
>OGGQ01003705.1_pt1 | contig 13831 bp, 13 predicted proteins | sample 1571191 | NCBI WGS metagenome assembly OGGQ01 (sample SAMEA2582061, study PRJEB24529) | metagenome | biome: Human gut stool | place: China | collected 2011
AAGCAGTCCATCCTCCGTACCCGCCAGCGCCGGCCCGACCTCTATGCAAAGCTGGATCTCTCCTCCAAAGAGGACCAGAAACTGCTCTCCGAACTGGAGCAGGAGCAGCAGGGGGAGGAAAAGAATTGGTAAAAGGGTTGCATCTCAACAGCAATTATGTTAGACTGATTTAACACAATCTGATTTTCAAAATCACATTTGGAGATGAACAACATGAGCTTCAAAATTGTTGTGGACAGTTGCTGCGATCTCACGCCCCAAATGCTCAAAGATCCCTGCTTTGTCAAGGCTCCGCTGACCATTCAGTCCAACGGAAGCACCTTTGTGGACGATGAGAACTTCGATCAGGCTGATCTGCTCTGGTCTATGAAGCAGAGTGAGCAGGCACCCTCCACTGCGTGTCCCTCGCCCCAGGTGTATCTGGACGCCTACTGCCAGGGCGATCCAGACGAGGTGTATGTGGTCACCCTGTCGGCACTGCTCAGCGGGTCCCATAACAGTGCGGAGCAGGCCCGGCTGATGCTGGAGGAGGAGCGCCCCCAGGTGAATGTTCATGTGTTCAACTCCTGTTCCGCCGCCTCGGGAGAGGTGCTGGTAGCGCTGAAGATCCGGGAGCTGGCCAGCAGTGGCATGCCCTTCAAACATGTGGTGCGGGAAGTGGAGCAGTTCATCTACCGGATGCAGACCTTGTTTGTGCTGGAGTCTCTGGAGAATCTTCGGAAAAACGGACGGCTGACCAAGCTTCAGGCGGTGGTGACCGGGGCACTGCGCATCAAGCTGATGATGGCGGCTACTCCGGAGGGGGAGATTTGCAAACTGGGGCAGGCCATGTCCATGAAGCAGGCTCTGATCAAGCTGGTGGACCGGATGGCGGCAGACCCCAATCATGAGGGACGCACGTTGGCCATTTGCCACTGCAACTGCCTGGAGCGGGCCTTTTTGGTCAAGACCATGGCGGAGCAGAAGTGCAAATTTGCCCATATCCTTCTGCTGGAAGCGGGAGGCATTACCACGGTCTATGCCAATGACGGCGGCATTGTGCTGGCATATTAAGAAAACGGCGAGAAAGAAAGGTGTACCAAAGTCATGACAAGGGAAGAAGCCTGGCAGCTTTTGACGACCTATAACAAGGAGCCATTCCACTTGCGCCACGCCATCACTGTGGAACATGTGATGGGCTGGTTTGCCCGAGAGTTGGGCTATGGGGACGAGGAGGCGTACTGGTCCATTGTGGGGCTGCTCCACGACCTGGATTTTGAGCGCTGGCCGGAGGAACACTGTAAAAAGTCCCAGGAGCTGATGCGGCAAGCCGGGGTGGACGAGAGCATCATTCATTCCACCGCCAGCCACGGCTGGGGGCTGTGTGTGGATATCAAGCCGGAGCACGAGATGGAGAAGGTGCTCTATGCCACCGATGAGCTCACCGGACTTATCGGTGCGGCAGCACTCATGCGGCCTTCTAAAAGTGTATCCGACATGGAACTGAAATCTCTGAAGAAAAAGTTCAAGGACAAGAAGTTTGCCGCTGGCTGTTCCAGGGATGTCATTGCCTCGGGCGCTGAGCTGCTGGGCTGGGAGCTGGATGAGCTGCTGGAGCGGACCTTGAAGGCCATGCAGAGCGAGGAAGCGGTCATTGAGGCCCAGGCCAACGCATTACCTCCGCAATAAAGGAGAATGTGTCAGATTTTCCCTTGACAAAGTGCCTGGTGCGTGCTATGATCCCCCTGCAACAAAGGGGAGTAGTCAGCGCGGCAGTGCCGTGCGGCATGCGCCAACAATCCTGGAGGCTTTGCCTCCTGGCTGTGCCTGAAATGACCAGACCTGCGTTCCTTAATGGGAACGCAGGTCTTTTTTCGTGGTAAGCCGGGCACACTTTGGTTGTAAGCATCAAAAGCTGGAAGCGAACAAGAAAAAGGAGATGCAGACGATGGAATTTTTGTGGGAGGGCGTGCTGTCTATCACCTGGCAGCAACTGGTCATGTATGTGGTGGGAGGCCTGCTGATTTGGCTGGCCATTGAGAAGGGGTTCGAGCCGGCCCTGCTGATGCCTATGGGCTTTGGTGCAATTTTGGTCAATCTGCCCACCTCCGGCGTAATTGATCAGATCACCCAGGGCGTGGGAGAGACCAACGGAATTATTCAGTGGCTGTTCGAGGTGGGCATCGAGGCCAGCGAGGCTATGCCCATTCTGCTCTTTATCGGTATCGGAGCCATGATTGACTTTGGCCCCCTGCTGGCCAACCCCAAGCTGTTTTTGTGCGGTGCGGCCGCTCAGGCTGGTATTTTCCTCACCATTCTGCTGGCTGCCGGCCTGGGCTTTGACATGAAGGACGCAGCTTCCATCGGCATTATCGGTGCAGCCGACGGCCCCACTTCGCTTCTGGTTTCCCAGGTACTCAAGTCCAACTACATGGGGGCCATCGCAGTGGCAGCCTATTCCTATATGGCATTGGTCCCCATCATCCAGCCCTTTGCCATCAAGCTGGTAACGACCAAGAAGGACCGGGCCATGCGGATGCCCTACCGGGCCCAGGGAGTCTCCCGCCGTCTGCGCATTCTGTTCCCCATTATTGTGTCGGTCATTGCGGGCCTGGTGGCGCCCTCCTCGGTGGCTCTGGTGGGCTTTTTGATGTTCGGCAACCTCATCCGGGAGTGCGGCGTGCTCTCCACCCTGTCTCAGACGGCGCAGAATGAACTGGCTAACCTGATCACCCTTCTGCTGGGTATCACCATCTCCTTCTCCATGAAGGCCGACCAGTTTGTAAGACCTCAGACTTTGATGATCATGTGCCTTGGCCTGGTGGCTTTTGTGCTGGACTCCATAGTGGGTGTGCTGTTTGTCAAGGTGCTGAACCTGTTTACCCCCAAGAATAAGATCAATCCCATGGTGGGTGCTGCTGGTATCTCCGCCTTCCCCATGTCCTCCCGGGTCATTGAGAAGCTGGGCCAGGAGGCTGACCCCCAGAACCACCTGCTGATGCACGCTGTGGCTGCCAACGTCTCTGGACAGATTGCCTCTGTGGTAGCGGGCGGCGTTGTGCTTCAGTACTGTGCGACCCATATGATTGGCGGCTGAGAAAGGAGTAGAGACGATGAATACAGAAAATATGATGCAGGCCCTGGAAATGATGGGGCAGGGGATGCTGGGCATCTTTGTGGTGCTGGGTGTCATCGCTCTGCTGGTGGCTGTCATGCAGAAAATTGACAATCGGGACAAAAAGTAACGTGCAGTTGTGAAAACGCAAAGGAACAGGGGGCCCTCCAAATAGGAGGGCCCCCTGTTATGTAATACCGCAATTGGCAGAACAGCACCATGAAGTTACAGCCAGTCAGACACTACATCGGCCAGTCCGGCCGGCCCCACCAGGTGATCGGTCAAAAGGGTCATCAGCTCATCAATACGGAGGGCGCTTGTAGTGATGGCGGGGATGCGGGTGCTGTCGCCGCCCTCCTCTGCAATGCGCACTCCGTAGTTTTCACAGCAGAAGCCGGGTGTCTCAATTTGGTCTACTGTCAGATAGTAGTGAAAACTGTGGCAGCGCCCCTCCGGATCAGTACAGCTCCGGGTGGCAATCATGAGCTCCATTATCTTGTGCTCCTCCCTCAAAACAAATTTCCATGACCACATTATATAGTATGGAGTGGGACAAGAAAAGGAAAAGAGATCGCAAGTTTCCCGCCTTCTCGCCAACATTCGGGAAAAAGGGAAGGGAAGTGCGTATGGACCGGTCGAAGCATGTAGGATTGGGGGGTACTCTTGCAATTTATGGGTAAACAAGGTAAACTGTCTCTGGAGCAAAATGGGTGCAGGGGGGCGGCAGAGTGCGAAAGTTGGCCATCATCAGCTTTTCCTGTTCCGCCGCTGTGTTTGCGGCCAATATCCTTTTGCCGCTGGCGCTGTGGGTCCCGCTGGGTATGGGACTGGCTCTGCTCTGTCCTGTATTTTGGATTGGGCTGGGACAGGGGCGGAGGAAAGCACGGCTCGCTGGAGTACTGGTATTGGCAGGACTGTCTGTGGGACTTTTATGGACGGCAGCCTTTTACCATCTGATGTTTCAGCCTGTTGGGGAGCTGGATGACCGCACGGTGCGCCTGCAAGCCGTGGTGGAGGAGTATCCGCAGCAGACAGACTATGGCTATTCTGTGGTGGTCCGCTGTGAGACGGAGGACGTTCAAAATGTCCTAGCACTTTTGTATACCGATGAGCAGGGTGCACAGCTTCAGCCGGGTGATTGGATTTCGGTCATTGCCCACTGTACTCTGGCGGATCAATCCCTGTCTGGGGAAGAAATTACTTACTACACCGCAAAAGGGATCTTTCTTTTGGGCGAGACCTACGGAACCATGGAGGTGGACCGGCCTGAGGTTCCGCCGCCGGTATTTTGGCCGGCGCTGCTGGCCAACTGGATCAAGGAGGGGATTGCCCGAAGTTTCCCGGCTGACGTGGCGCCGCTGATACAGGCCCTTGTGACAGGAAACCGGGAGGGATTCAGCGATCAGTTCACCGCCTCCCTCCAGCGCACCGGCTTGTCCCACATGGTGGTGGTTTCAGGCATGCACCTGTCCGTGTTGGCGGAGATTGTGTCCGTTTTGCTGGGCAAGGGGAAACGGAGCACAGCAGTCCTCACCAGTGTGTGGGTGATCCTGTTCTGCGGCGTGGTAGGCAATACGCCTTCGGTGGTCCGGGCAGCGGTTATGATTCTGCTTCTTCAGGCGGCGCCGCTGTTTGGCAGGGAAAGTGACCCGCCCACTTCATTGGGCTTTGCGCTGATGCTGCTGCTGTTGTGGAATCCCTTTTCCGCCACCCACATTGGCCTTCAGCTGTCCTTTGCCTCTGTGGCGGGCATTCAGCTGGCCGCCCAGCCCATTCAAAAGCGGCTGTTGGCCCTGGCCCATCTGGACGGATATGAGCGCCGCAGGTGGATTCGAGTCTGCACTATGGTGCCCCGGTTCTGCATTACCACCCTCTCCACGACCCTGGGAGCCATGCTGCTGACTGTGCCGCTGGCAGCAGTGCATTTCGGTACGTTCTCCGTGATTGCGCCCCTATCCAATCTGCTCACGCTGTGGGCAGTGAGTCTGCTCCTGCTGGGCGGCGTGGTGGGCGGGTTGCTGGGGTGGCTGCTGCCTGGAGCAGGCGTGCTGGTGGCGGTGCCCTTTACCTGGCTTGCCCGGTATGTGTGCTGGGTGATTGACGCACTGAGCCGGTTCACCATGGCCAGCCTGCCTTTGGACAGCTTCTATTACCAGATATGGCTTGTCTTTGTCTATGTGCTGCTGGGAATCGGATATCTGATGAAAGGACCCAAGCGAATAATTTTACCCGGATGTGCCTGTGTCACTACCTTTTGTATGGCGCTCCTGCTCACCTCCGCCAGCTTTCATTCCGGAGATATGACCGTGGTTGTGTTGGATGTGGGGCAGGGGCAGAGTGTTCTCATCCGGTCCGGTGGCTTTCTGGTTTTGATGGACTGCGGCGGAGACGGCGCGGATGATGCAGGGGATGTGGCGGCAGACTATATTCAGGCTCTGGGGGAAGATACACTGGATTTGCTGGTGCTCTCCCACTACCATTCCGACCATGCCAACGGCATTTCCCAGCTTCTCCATCGGATAGATGTATCCGCCATTGCCCTTCCGGATGTGGAGCCGGAGGAGCCGATCCGCCAGGAGATTCTTGCTCTGGCTGAGCAGCAAGGGATCCCGGTCCGCTATGTGCGGGAGGATACCACCTATACGCTGGAGGACGGCGCATCCATTACTTTGATCCCACCTCTGGGAAAGGAAATGGATGCCAATGAACAGGGACTGACCATGCTGGCTACTGCAGGCAGCTTCGATACATTGATTACCGGCGACATGAGCGGTGAGGTAGAACCTCTTTTGCTGGCCCACAGGGACTTGCCGGATATTGAATTGCTGGTGGTGGGCCACCATGGCTCCGGGACATCCACCACGCAGACGTTCCTGGACGCATTGCGGCCGGAGCTTGCGGTGATCTCCGCCGGGGAACATAACCGCTACGGACACCCTGCCCAGGAGACACTGGAACGCCTGGCTCGGATTGGAGCGGAGATCTACCGCACAGATTTACAGGGGACCGTCGTCATCCGGGCAAGTGAAGGGCAACATGCGGCGTGACAGACGCAACCAAGAAGGAGGAGTGGGCCATGCCCCCGAAGACCAAGCCGGATACATCCGGTTATCAAACATTAAAGAAAGACTTGTCCGGTGGTACGCCGGGCCGGCTTTATGTGCTCCACGGGGAGGAGACCTACCTCCGGGACTACTATTTGGGGAAGCTGCGGGAACTGCTCCTGTCTGGAGGAATGGGGGAATTTAACCTCCATGAGATTGGGGCTAAAGAGATGTCTCCCCACGCCTTGGAGGAGGCGGTAGACTGCCTGCCCATGATGGCCTCCCGCACCTTGGTTATGGTCACGGACTACGACCTCTTTAAGGCAGGGGAGAAGGACCGGGAGGAGTATATCCGTATCTTCAGCCAGCTGCCTGAGTATGTGTGTGTGGTCTTTCTCTATGACCTCATCGACTATAAGGGGGATGCCCGGACCAAGCTGGCCGGAGCACTGAAGCAGTACGGAACTGTGGTCAACTTTGTGCGCCAGGACCAGGGCGATCTGGTGGACTGGGTGCGCAGGCGGTTCCGTGCCCTGGGCAAGGATATTGACTCCCGGCTGGCCCTGGAGCTGATTTTTCTGTGTGGAGATCTGATGAACAACCTGATTGGAGAAATTGAGAAGATTGGGGCCTACGCCAAGCAGCCCCACATTACCCGGGCGGACATTGAGGCAGTGGCCACCCCGCAGCTGGATGCGGTGGTATTTCGCATGACCGATGCCATCGGCGAGGGAAATTTTGACAAGGGGATGTCTGTCCTGGGGGAGCTCTACCAGATGCAGGAGCCGCCCATCAAAATTATGTGGTCCCTGGGACGGCAGATGCGGCAGCTGTACTCCGCCCGTCTGGCCCTGGAGGGGCGGAGAGGAAAGGAGTGGGTGGCCTCCCTGTGGGGGCTTAAGCCCTATCCGGCGGACAAGCTGATGCAGAGTGCCCGGCGGTTTACCCTGCCCTGGTGCCGCCGGGCAGTGGTGCTTTGCGGACAGACCGATCTGGCCATGAAGTCCACCGGCCAGGACGGCCAGGAGCTGCTGACCACACTGCTTTTGAAGCTGGCTGGTCCTGCGGTGTGACCGAAGGAGAGGAAGGAACATGCTGCGCATCAAGGAGGCAATCGTTGTGGAGGGCCGCTATGACAAGAACACCCTGTCCCAGGTGGTGGACACCCTGATTCTGGAGACAGCGGGCTTCGGCATCTTTAAAAATCCGGAGCAAATGGCGCTCCTGCGCCGGGCGGCCCAACGCCGGGGGCTCATTGTCCTCACGGATTCGGACGGGGCGGGCTTCGTCATCCGCAACCGCATCCGGGGAGCTATTCCTACCGCCCAGGTGAAGCACGCCTACATCCCCGATGTATACGGCAAAGAGCGGCGCAAGCGCCGCCCCGGGAAAGAGGGTAAGTTGGGGGTGGAGGGAATGCCGCCCCAGGTGCTGGAGGAGGTGCTGCGCCGGGCCGGGGCCACCTTTTTGGGGGAAGATATGGAGGATAAGCCGGAGGGGCCGCCCCTCACCAAGGCGGACCTGATGGCCGCCGGGCTCACCGGAGGGGCGGACAGCGCCGCCCGGCGGCAGGCTCTTTTGAAAACGCTGGAGCTGCCCGAGCACATGAGCGCCAATGCCCTGCTGGCCGTCCTCAACGGCTGTTACAGCCGGGAGGAAGCCAGAAATATCCTAAAGTTGACATAAAAATGCTGCGGCCACTGGCCGCAGCATTTTTGCATCTTGATGAGAGGGTCAGCCGGTCACCATGGTGGAGAGCAGATCCAGGTGGTCGGTAAGATCTTCTATGCCGCCGTACTGGAACACCACTACCCGTCCACCCTTGCCCAGGGCCAGGCTCTGGTAGGGGCTGTCGGGATTGGTGGCCAGAATGACGAAGTCCAGGCCGGGGTAAGTCAGCTCCTGGTAGGTCAAGTACACATTGATTGCCCGGTCCCGATCCATCTGGGATTTTGCCACCGGCCGGGCCAGGGCGGGGATGAGCAGATGGAAATAAGTCATGTCCAGCGTGGGGGAATAGCAGTAGGTTCCGTCTTCCGGATTGGGAGAATATCCCTTGTAGTCCCCCTCAGCGGCCTCACAGCCGTCCTGATTGACCGAATACCACACAGGAGAGAGAAGGGAGAGGTGGTTTTCTGCTCGATTTTCCTCCTCGTGGAAGGAGGAGTTGCCGAATACCTCCTGAGAGCGGACAAGCTCCACCTGTTCCAGTTCCTGAAGGGCCACATAGGGCCGGGTAAAGTCTTCCACGGGAACAGTAAGCCGGCCGTGATTGCTCATGAACTGGAAGACCCACGCCGCCAGGAGAATGGGAATGAGGATGAGGGTGATTTTCTGCTCCCGGGCCATGGCACGGCTGGGGCCGGGAGAGGGGGGCGGCGGAAGCCCCTCCTTCAGTGCCCGGCAAGTTTTTGCCAGAATGCGCCAGTCACGGAGCCGCTGGTGCCACAGGAAAACGCCCAGGATGAAAAACAGCAGAAGGATAGGGTTAAACAAATGAAGCAGCAGTAGCGGCAGTTTGGCGAGGGGATCGTACTGCACATCAAATTTGCTGGGGAAAAAGAGTGCCCACGCCAGAAACACACCTACAAGGGACCAGAGCAGGATTTCGAACCGGCGATAGCGCTGCACCCGCTTTTCCAGCCGTTCCAGAGACATGCCCCGGCTTTGAGGATCGGAGTAGAGATCCGGCGCATCCGGGTCGGTGGTGTAAAAGAGATAGTAGACCCGCCCCACAGTGAGGGCGTACTCCCACCCGGCCTGGCGGTACAGTTCCAGCTGTTCCTCTGAAGGGCTGGTGCCCTCCGTGCCCCAGGGCTCCAGCCGAAATCGGGTGCCTGGCACGCCAGTGGACTCAAAGGTGACCCAGGCGTCCAGAAAGACCGGAAACAGCCTGGCGTTGGCCTGATCCTCCAGCCAGGCCTCGATGCCCGGGATGTCGTAGACGGACAGGGGGAGAAGTTTTCGTATCTTTTTCATAGCAAACTCCTCTTTAAATTCGGTGGAAAGGAAATATGCTTGACAGATAAAAATGAATTAGCTCTGTACCATGGCGGAAATTTCCTCCAGGTGCCTGGCCAGCTCCCCGTTTCCGGTGTACCGTATCACGGCAGCCCGGCCGTCCAGCGCGGCGGCAGCGACCTGGAAGCCGCCTGCTTCCTCCCGGGCAACCGCCAGATAGTCCAGCCCATAGCCGGGGTACTGTGTGATGATCCAGGTGCGCTCCTCGTCCTCTGAGGCGGCCCACCAGATGTCGTCATCCAGACGGGTGGCAGCCAGCAGCTGCTCATGGGCCAGAGGGCGGGCCAGAAAGGGGAGAGCCAGGTCGTACCACTGTATTTCCAGCCGGGTCCACAGGTCATCCGGGCCAAACTGACCGGTCTGAACCACTTGCCACTGGTGCCAGCACAGCAGATAGTGTTCCTGGCGGCTGAAATTGGCGTAGTCCACCCCGTTTGCTACAAAGGAGTCGGGCTGATAGTCCGGTCCCTCCAGGCTGGCCAGGGACAGGGGAGCGAAGTCCTGCACCCCATCCACGGGAAGCATGCTGCCTCCGGTAAAGGGAAGAATATAGTGTACAACAATTAGAAAGAGCAGCAGCGCAAGAGAGAGCAGGAAGGCGGGAACCGCCCAGGGCCTGCGGTTTGGATAGACAGCACGGTGCTCCAGGGGAATACCCTCCTTCAGCCGCCGGACGGCGGCAGAAAGCAGGCTCAGATCTGGAACAGAAACCATGAGTTGGGCGATGACCCATACCTCCAGAAGGGTCAGGGGGAGGATGGATGCTTCAATGAGGCTGAGTACCGGCGTGCCGTTGCCCAGCAGCAGGAAGACAATCAGAACGGCGAGGAATAAAGCCAGAAACAAGTCAAATAAAAAGCTGTTCCGCGCCGATTTATACAGACGGCGCCACTGCTGTTCCTGCAGCTTTGGATCGGTGTGAAGCTCGGGAGCATCTGGATTTCCAGTGGAGAAGATGAGCATGGACCGGTTTACCTCGCCCACGCAGTCCCAGCCGAATTCCTCATAGAGTTCCAGCATGGACTGGGGCAGCTCGTCATCCAGAATACGGCGGTGGGGTTCCAAGCGGTAGCGTACTGATCCCGGTTCGCCCCGCCGGAAGGTGCAGAACAGGGGACGGAATTTTGTTAAGTACAGCCCCCGCCGAGCCATATCCTCCAGCCAGCTCTCCACCCCGGCAATGTCATATTCCCGTACCGGAGTCAACTTGTAGATGCGTTTCATGGAAGAAACTCCTTTCTCAGCCGCCCTGGGCCATGTACTGGGCCAACAGCTCCAGACAGTGGTCCAAATCGGGCAGGCCCCAGCAGGTCAGGGTAAACACCTGGTCGCCCAGGCGGCCCATGTAGTAGCTCTGGGGAGCGGCCATATCTGCCGTCTGCCAGGTCATCCGCTGCAGCTCGTCAAAGAGGGGGTGGGAGACGGTTTGAAAGTCCTCGTACAGAGTGAGCGGGGGATTGATGCTGGCCTCGGAGCCGTCGTACTTTCGCCACCAGGTGCGTTTCTCCTCCATGCGGCAGCGCAGAAGGAGGGGAGCCAGGGCTTCGTCCCGCACCCGGTCATAGCCGATATAGACGCCGCATTCCACTGTGTCCTGTCCGGACAGTGCCGTGCCCTGCTGGCTGACGGTGAGCTGCTCCGGACAGAGCAGCGAGTGCCGGGTGGTACCCCGGTTCCAAGGCTCCCGCCAGGTGACCTCCTCTGTAACCGCCTGGGCCAGGGTGAAGGGGGGAAAGCCCTCCACAGGGGAGTTGCCCAGCTCCCAGCTGCGGGAGGAGGCGTTGGTCAGTGCGATCATCACCAGTGCAGCAATGTATGCGGCGTAGATGGTGCCGTTCAGTACGGGCGGAGGTATTCTCCGGCGCCAGCGCCTTCCCTCCTCCAGGGGGATGCCCGCCGCAAGCTGGCGGCGCAGTCTGCCCAGAGAGTAGATTTCCCACAGTCCCCGGAACAGAACTGAGACGATGCAGAGGAACACTATAAGAAAATAGATAGCGGTTGGCCAGGTGTTTACCAGAACCAGCTCCACCAGGGACCAGGGGGCCGTGAACAAGTCCACCAGGGTGCCCCGAAAGAGAATGGCGAACAGGATAATCAGATAAACCATCTGCCGCCAACGCCGCCGAATGAGAGGGGTGAGGGTGCCGCTCTGGGTTACCGGGTCGGTGTGCAGTTCCGGGGCATCGGGGTCCTCTGAGCAGTAGACATAATACATATTGACAAGGGTTGCCGCATACTCCCAGCCCATCTGGGCATAGTTCTCGTTGCGCTCCCGGTCAATATCCCCCGGACCCGTTACGTCCAGGGCGTACCGCACCCCGCTTTTGGCCGGGCCGGGGCGGAATTTGGCCCATTGCCCGGTGATTTTCTGCACATATAGCCCCTGAGCGGCCATATCCGACAGCCACTGGGTCAGTCCGGCCATGTCGAAGGGCTCCACAGGCAGATACTTTTTCACCAGCTTTTCCTTGTTCTTCATCCCACAGCCCTCCTTATCAAAGGCCAGCCAGCATGGAGGCGAAGTGTCCCAGATGGTCGGTGAGATTCTGCTCACCGTAGTAGTCGGCAAAAAGCACGGTGTTTCCCCGGCGCAAAACGAGGATTCCGCCAGGAAGAGAGGTATGCACTACTCCGGTCTGTTCATTGGTGTGAGTCCAGCCCTCCCGGGAGGCGCAGCGGATTTCGTCCAACCCGTAGGCGGGAGGCAATTCCCCATAGTCCCCGGAGCCATTCATTTTCTGGCGGGTCCACTCCTCGGCCCGCAGTTCTGCCAGTGCCTCCAGGGGATAGCGGACGATGGAGATCTCCAAATGGGGAACATTGCTGGAGTCCTGATTTTCACCGAAGGCACCATACTGCTGGAAATACCAGGACTCCGGGTCCAGCAGGGTGCCATCGTGGGAGATGTAGTCCATACTCAGAAGTTCTCTCCGGCTGATGGGGAAGTCCTCTCCCTCGAGGTCACTAAGAGTGACAAAGCCAGAGCCCTCCAGGTCGTAGGGGCGGTAAGCCGTTCCGGAAAAGAGCTGAACGGTGTTGATGAGCACCGGCAGCAGTACCAGAAGGCCCGCCGCCAGCAGCCAGCCCACGCCCCGGTGCCCCCGGACCTTGCTGCCGCTTTTCAACGCCCGGCGGTAGCGCATCAGGTGGAACAGCCCCAGCAAATAGGACAGGTCGATGAGCAGAAACCCCAGCGCGGCCAGCAGGAAAGGGATGGTTTTGCCGTTGGACAGGGTTTCCACCGGGTAGTACTGCAGCCACAGCAGGTCAATCTCCCAGGGAGATCCCTTCCAGTAGAACCCCAGCAGAAGGAGATTGGCAAAAAGGAGCAGCCCCCCGCCCGCCAGCTTCTGGAGGAAAAACTTCTTCAGGGAATAATCCAAAGTATCGGGGTCGGTGTGGGCCTGGGCTTCCAGGTCGGGGGAGGCATAGACATAAAAGCTGCCCCGGAACATGCCCCAGTATTGCCAGCCCGCCTCCTCATAGATGGCATTCAGCTCCGGATTTTCGTCGGTGCTGCCCTGGATGGGTTCCAGATGGACCTGTACCTGTTGGGCCTCACCGTTGTCAAAGCAGCTCAGCGGTCCCATGGTCATGGTAAAACGCAGCCCCTTGGCAGCCATGGCTGCCAGCCAGCCCTCCAGACCGGGAATATCAAAGCCTCCGAAGGGGGTAATGCGGATTGTGGTCTTGCTCATAGCAGTTCCTCCTCTCCGTCACGGACACAGGCCCGCAGCCGCTCCAGCTCCTCCCGGTAGGCGTCCCGGCCCTTTTGGGTGATGCGGTAGGTGCGCTTGCGTCCATCCACCTCAGTTTCCTCAATGAGCCCCCCGTCCAGGAACTTGCCCAGCAGGGTGTAGAGGGTGCCGGGCCCCAGACGCACCCGGCCGCGGGTCTTCTGTTCCACAAATTCTGTGATGTCAATGCCGCACATATCCCGCCGCAGGAAGGACATCAGGACGTAAAACATGGGCTCGGTCAGCGCACCGCGGTCCTTTCCACCCATGGACAAGCCCTCCCTTCTGTAAAATCGCTTTATAATATCGTCTAACGATATTATAAAGCGAGATAAGGACCTTGTCAAGAGAGAAGGGGGTGATCGACAGCCTTTGCGCCTCCTGATTGTGACCTCTTTTTCCGGTCCAAGCTTTTATAATGGGGGAGGTTGATGGAAAGGGACTTGTCAGAAGGCGGATGGGAGGCGGCGGCATGACGGTCATCTATGTGGACACCCTGTTTCTGCTCAACACCGTGATTGACTATCTGCTGCTCCTGTGTGCCGCCCGGCTGGCAGGGGAGCCCTTGAGGCGGCTGCGCTTTGCTTTGGGGGCGGTTTTGGGCGGACTGTATGCGGTAGCCCTCTTCCTGCCCGGGATGGGCTTTCTCAGCCGGCCCCTGTGCCGCCTGGCCTCGGCCCTGCTCATGCTGCTCATCGCCTACGGTGGGAGCCGGCGCCTGCTGCGTCAGGGACTGCTGTTTTTGCTGCTGACCTGCGCCCTGGGAGGCGGTGTGGTGGCCATTGGGCTGATGGGGCAGGGGGGACTTACCCTGGGCAAGGGAGTCTTTTATTCCAGTCTGGATTTAAAGACGGTACTGCTGTCGGCGGCGGTGTGCTATGGGGTGCTGACCCTGGTGTTTCGCCGTCTGGCTGCCCACACGTCCCTGTCCGGGG
>OGGQ01003709.1_pt1 | contig 13819 bp, 10 predicted proteins | sample 1571191 | NCBI WGS metagenome assembly OGGQ01 (sample SAMEA2582061, study PRJEB24529) | metagenome | biome: Human gut stool | place: China | collected 2011
GGCGTGTTGTTGCCCACGAGATCCCAGTTGCCGGCGTCGGTGTAGAACTTGATGGCGAAGCCGCGGATGTCGCGTTCGGCATCCGCCGCGCCGCGTTCTCCGGCCACGGTCGAGAAGCGCACGAAGCACGGAGTCTGCTTGCCCACCTCGGCGAAGATCGACGCCCGGGTGTATTTCGTGATGTCGTGCATCACGGTGAAGGTTCCGAAGGCTCCCGATCCTTTGGCGTGCATGCGCCGTTCGGGGATGACTTCGCGGTCGAAGTGGGCGAGTTTTTCGAGGAACCACGGGTCCTGCAAGGTTACGGGGCCGCGTTTCCCGGCTGTCTGAATGTTCTGGTTGTCGGCGATGGGCCGGCCGTTTTCGGCTGTCAGTTTCTTTTTGTCCATATGGCTTTTGTTTTTGGTTGTGACGGATTCCCTGCTTGTAAATGTATGATATAATTCTGTGAATAACAAGCGGATAATATTGATAGTGCCATAACTTAAACCTATAATGGCCAAAATCGTGCCCGGACGGAACGGCGTGCGTACTGAAAATTTCCGGCCGAATGTGCGGATATTTCGGTCCGGGGCGTTATCTTTGAGAAACGGAACGGCGGTTCCGGGAATCGGGACCGTTCGCTGAAACAGTTTAGCCTGCAATGATTGATTTGAATTTCAGCCGTGAGTTTTTTGCGGCCATGCTGGTCACGGAGGTGGAGAAGGTCGGGTTCGCCGTCCTGATCCGGACATTTCCCGATGCAATGGAATTGCAGTACCCCGCTGTCCTGATCCGGGGTATCCGGGAGTTTGCTTTTGATATTGCCGAAGGCTGCTTCGTCCGCCTCGGGGCGCGTTGCGACGGGAAGATAGAGGCCCTGCGGTCCGGAATCAGCAAGTCCGGGGACGAAATCCGGTTCACGGCGGTGGATTACGTGTACCGGGAGTCCGAGTTTCGGAAAAAATATGTGGACCGGGTCGTCAATCCTTTTTTGACGTAAAGTCGGTCGACGGCCCTGCGGAAAGCATAATGCGAGGGGACGGCGTTCATTTCTGCCGGAAGTAAATCTGCGCCGGAAGTCCCATAATGAAAGCCCCTCCTTTCAAGGAGGGGCTTGGGGAGGTTGTCAGCACGGGATTTTTCGGGATTTTCAGCCGTTCTGGCTGCAATTCCGTCCGGAAACCTACTTCTGCCGGAAGTAAATCAGCACCAGAAGTCCCATAATGAAAGCCCCTCCCTTTCAAGGAGGGGTTTGGGGTGGTTGTCAGCACGGGATTTTTCGAGGTTGGCTGCCGCTTGGGCTGCAATTCCGTCCGGGAACCTACTTCTGCCGGAAGTAAATCTGCACCGGGAGTCCCGTAATGAAAGCCCCTCCTTTCAAGGAGGGGTTTGGGGTGGTTGTCGGCACGGGATTTTTCGGGATTTTCAGCCGCTTGGGCTGCAATTCCGTCCGGAAACCTACTTCTGTCGGAAGTAAATCTGCACCGGGACTCCCGAAAAATCCCAGTGGTCGCGCATGTTGTTTTCGAGGAAGCGGCGGTAAGGTTCCTTGATGTACTGCGGCAGGTTGACGAAGAACGCGAACTGCGGCGTCGGCGTCGGAAGCTGGGTCACATACTTGATTTTGATATACTTGCCCTTGGTCGCGGGGGGCGGGTAGTTCTCGATCAGCGGCAGCATGTAGTCGTTGAGCTCCGAGGTCGGGATGCGGCGTTTGCGCGACTGGTAGACGCGGATGGCGGTTTGCAGTACGTCGAAGATGCGCTGTTTGTTCAGCACCGAGGTGAAGATGATCGGAATGTCGTTGAACGGAGCGAGTTTCTTTCGGAGGAACTCGGTCCACTCCTTCATCGTGTTGCTGTCCTTCTCGATCAGGTCCCATTTGTTGACCACGATCACGCATCCCTTGCGGTTGCGGACGATCAGGTTGTGGATGTTCAGGTCCTGCGATTCGAGTCCCTGCCGGGCGTCGATCATCAGGATGCAGACGTCCGAATTTTCGATGGCGCGTATCGAGCGCATCACCGAGTAGAATTCGAGGTCCTCCATCGTCTTGCCCTTCTTGCGCATGCCGGCCGTGTCGACGAGGTAGAAATCCATGCCGAACTTGTTGTAGCGGGTATGGATCGAGTCGCGGGTGGTCCCGGCGATGGAGGTCACGATGTTGCGCTCCTCGCCCAGCAGGGCGTTCGTGAGCGACGACTTGCCGACGTTGGGACGCCCCACGATGGTGATGTGGGGCAGGTCTTCGTCCTCCTCGGAGGCCGTTTCCACGGGCAGTGCGTCCAGAATGGCGTCCATCAGGTCGCCCGTGCCGCTTCCCGACATCGACGAGATGCAGTAGGGATCGCCCAGCCCCAGGGCGTAGAACTCGTGCGAGGAGTAGATCTGGTCGTTGTTGTCGACCTTGTTGCAGACGAGGATCACCTTCTTCGAGGTGCGGCGCAGGATGTCGGCCATCAGCATGTCGAGGTCGGTGATGCCGGTGCGTACCTCCACGAGGAAGAGGATCACGTCGGCCTCGTCGATGGCCAGCAGGACCTGACGGCGGATTTCGTCCTCGAAAATATCCTCCGAATTGACGGTGTACCCGCCCGTGTCGATGATGGAAAACTCCTTGCCGTTCCAGTCGGTCTTGCCGTAATGGCGGTCGCGGGTGGTTCCGGCCGTCGCGTCGACGATGGCCTTCCGTTCGCCCACGAGGCGGTTGAAGAGGGTGCTTTTGCCGACGTTCGGACGGCCCACGATTGCTACAAGGCTCATATCTTATCTTTTTCTTATTCTGCTGTTTGCTCCGTTTTACAACTCCGACCGCCGTAGTCGCGGCCTATGGCCGCGTTTACAAATTGGACCCACCCTAAATCCCCGCCTTGGCGGGGACTTGTCGCATCGCGACCGGGATTCTGACCGGAATGCCGCTACCATGAATCACTTGCAAAGATAGCGCAAATCCGCGAAGGGAAAAACTTTTTCGGGTATTTTATACTTCCGAACCGTCAGATATAGCGGCTTTCGGTGTCGCCCGCCTGCACGGGATAGAGCAGTACGGAGCTGTATCCGGAGAAGAAATGTTCGAGGTAGGCCGGGATACGGCTCATCACGGGGTTGTACGAGACGCGGTCGCGGCGGCTCATCACGAACCAGAGGCAGTCGTCGGCGCGGATGTCGTGCTCGAGCGACGGCAGGTCGTCCCATTGCGCGAAGGGCACGAAGTCGATGTTGGCCGGGTGCTTGCGGCCTTTGGGGCGGAGGTATTCCAGCGTGGCCTCCGGGGCGAACACGATGATTCTGGCCCCCGAGTTTTCGGCCAGGCGGCGGATGCGGCGCTGCCACATCTGGAATCCCGCCTCCTGCTCGGCCTTTTCGGGTACGACGATCAGGTGGCGCTTGATGGTGTTCAGCGGCTGCACGGGGTTGTAGATGAAGGTCGTGACGTTGCTCTGTGCCAGCACGTCGGCGGCCATTTTGCCGATGCCGGGACCCGACGCCCCGGGGATGCCCGTCAGTCCCGGCACGGCCGGGGAGGCGTGGTGCATGCCCATCACGATGTCGGTGATGTTCCGTTCGCGGACGACGCTGACGATGGCGTTCGAGATGTTCACGTCGTAACGCATCAGCTCCTGGAGGTAGATGTCGCCCGCCGCGGCCGCCGTCGCCGCCGCGTCGAGGATTTTCTGGGCGCGTTTCTCGACGTTCGGGTCCTCCACCTTGTTGTCGATGGCGTGCAGGGCGTATAGTCCGTTCGGCTCCTTGGCGCGCTTGAGCATCGAACTCAACCATACCAGTTCGTCGGCCGTGCGTTCGTCGGCCACGGGGATCAGGATGTGGTCCTCCTGCCGCGGCTGCCTGTCTCCGGAGTCCTGGGCGCTGCGCATGGCGATGTTGTGGGCGCCGCGCTGCGTGGCGAAGGTCGACACGGTGCAGGTGGCCAGAATCATCAGGATCGTGCCGTTGAGCACGCTCTCGCTCAAGAGGCGGATCGGCTCGCCGTCGGGCGTGTGACCCAGGATGATGTTGTAGCCGACCATCACGGCGGCCAACGTCGCGGCCACATGGGCCGAGCTTAAGCCGAAGATGACGGTCCGCTGGTCGGGCGAGAGTCGGAAGGTCTTCTGCGTGAACCATGCGGCGACGAATTTCGCCGCCGTGATCAGCACGATCATAATGGCCGCCACTTCGAGGCTCTCCCAGTCGCGGAAGAAGGCGCGGTAGTCGATCAGCATGCCCACGCCGATCAGGAAGAAGGGGATGAAGATGGCGTTGCCGACGAACTCGATGCGGTTCATCAGCGGCGAGGTGCGGGGGATCAGGCGGTTGAGCGCGAGTCCCGAGAGGAACGCGCCGATGATCGGTTCCAGCCCGGCCATGTGGGCGAGGTAGGCCCCGAGGAAGACCATCGCCAGTACGAAAATGTACTGCGAGACGTTGTCGCTGACCTGCTTGAAGAACCAGTGGGCCAGCAGCGGGAAGAGGAAGACGATGATGGCGATGCAGAGCGAGACGGAGCCTGCGAGCCGCCACCAGAACATGTCGTCGACGTTGCCCGTGGCCATGCCGACGATCACGGTGAGCAGCAGCAGGGCGAGCGTGTCGGTGATGACCGTGCCGCCGACGGCGATCGTGACGGCCTTGTCGCGGGCGATGCCCAGTTTGCTGACGATGGGGTAGGCGATGAGCGTCTGCGAGGCGAACAGCCCTGCGAGCAGGATCGACGAATAGATCGGGAAGCCGAGGATGTAATAGCCGGCCAGGATGCCGAAGACCAGCGGGACGCAAAAGGTGTAGCCTCCGAAGATGAGGCTCCGCCAGCTGTTGCGGCGGAAATCGGACATGTCCATGTCCAGTCCCGAGAGGAACATGATGTACAGAAGTCCGGCCGTACCCGAGAGGATGATGCTGCTGTCGCGCAGCACGAGGTTGAGACCGTGGGGGCCGATCACCGCGCCTGCGATGATCAGCCCCAGCAGATAGGGGATTTTGAGTTTGTTCAGCAGAAGCGGAGCCGCGAGGATGATGACCAGGATCAGCAGGAATTTCAGGATCGGGTCTTCGAGCGGCAGCGTCAGGTTTATGTGTGCGAAGAGCAGCATGGGCGCAGGTTGTTTTTTTGTAGCCGGGGCTACGTAAAGGCCGGAGGCGCAAAACCGAATCCGAAGCGGTTCGGCGGGGCTTTCCGACGGATAAAGTGTCGTAACGACACCAAATATAATAAAATCTGCGTTCCCGTCCAAACGGTACGCGGCGTTTTCTCGCGCGGCGGGCTGATCCGTCGATTCGTTGGCCGCTTTTTCGCGTGCGTGCGGCATCTCCGCGGCGATGGATGCGGCGGTTTCCGCGGCGGGTGGGCGGTCCGGGCCGTCCCGTTGCGGCTGCAACGGCGGCCGGTTCCGCCGTCGCGGCGTATCTCGCACGTTTTTTGTTTATTGGATCGTGTCCGCCGCGCGGCGGAGAGGGGCAATTGTGAAATAATCGCCGCCGGAAACGCGTTTTTTGCGGAAAAAAATGTAACTTTGAAAAATTTGGAACCCGAAATTTCGTCTCGGATGAGCGTAGACAAAGTAGACAAACGATTGCTCGGACCCGTGCTTGCGGGCTTCTTCATCATGGGTTTCTGCGACATGGTGGCCCCGATCACGGGCCGCATCGCCGCCGAATTCCCGCCCGGACAGCAGGCCGCCGTGAGCTTCCTGCCGACGATGGTTTTCCTCTGGTTTCTGGTGCTCTCGACTCCGGTCGCGGCGCTGATGAACCGCTGGGGCCGCAAGGCCACGGCGCTTCTGGGCTACGGCTTCACCGTCGCGGGGCTGATGACGCCCTATGCCGCCGGCGCGGACTGCGCCCTGGGGTGGTATTTCGCGGGCTTCGGTCTGCTGGGCGTCGGCAACACGGCGATCCAGGTGGCCGTCAACCCTCTGCTGGCGACCATCGTTCCCGGCGAGCGGATGACCAGCTACCTCACCGTGGGTCAGATATTCCGTAACACTTCGCTCCTGCTGCTGGCTCCGATCGTCACGGGGCTGGTCGCCGCGACGGGTTCGTGGCGGCTCCTGCTGCCGATCTATGCGGGCCTTACGGTGGTCGGGGGTCTCTGGCTGCAACTGACTCCGGTGCCGGAACCTGCGCAGAGAGAACGCTCCGCGGGACTCGCCGACTGCTTCCGCCTGTTGAAAAACCGTGCCGTGCTGCTCTCGACGCTGGGCGTGGCGTGCTTTATCGCCGCCGACGTGGGCATCGGCTTCTTGTCGGTGCGGCTGATCGACAATCCCTCGTCGATCCTCACCACCACGGGCTTCTACGCCTGCCGCATCGTCGGTACATTGATCGGCGCGTGGGTGCTGGTGAAGGTCTCCGACGTGAAATACCTGACCTGGAACATGGCCGGGGCGCTGGCGTTGTGCGCGGCGCTGCTGTTCGTGCGCAACGAGGCCGCCATCTACGCCGCCGTGGGAGTGCTGGGCTTCGCCATGGCGTGCGTCTTCGCCACGTTCTACGCCGTGGCCACCAAGGCCGTTCCGGAGAACGCCAACGAGGTGGCCGGGCTGATGATCATGGCCATCTCGGCCGGGGCGGTTTCGGGACCCGTCTGCGGTGCGATCGTCCGTGCCTGGGGCAATCCGCACCTGGGCATGCTCTTCGTCGCCGCGTGCGTGGCCTACATGCTCTGGGCGTCGATACAATTGAAAATGAAAAATTAAGAATTAAAATGATGCTTCGCAGAATCGTACTGACCCTTTTGTTTGCAGCCATTGCGGCGGGCGCCGCCGCACAACGGCCCCGCGCGCGGGTGGAGTGGGGCGTGGTCGGCGGTATCAATATCCCCGACTACACGACCAATATGAGTGAAACCGACGTGAAGAACAAGCTGGGCTGGCAGGCCGGTATCACGACGGCCGTCAACCTCGGGGCCTTCGCCATCGAGCCGCAGATACTCTACGTTCGCCAGGGCCTCCGTATCCGTCCCGAGGGCGGGAGCGAGATCAACCTCAAGTCCAATTCGATCGACGTTCCGGTGCTGGCGTCGCTGCGGCTGCTCAATCCCGTGCGGATCTACGCCGGTCCGGTCTTCACGGTGATGAACGACTGCAAGCAGAAGTCGGGCGGCGACCTGCTGGACTTCGGCCGCGTGCGTCCCTCGGTGTCGTACACCGTGGGTGCGGGCATCGTGCTGATGCGCCACCTGCTGATCGACCTGCGCTACAACGGCCAGTTCCGCTCGAAACACGACGTGGTGCTGCCCGACGGGCGGCAGCTCGACAAACTCCGTACGTATAACGTGGCGCTCAGCTTCGGCTATTTATTCTGATCGGTCTATGACGGAAACTGTCGGAAAGGAAATCATGCTCGAAGGCGTCGATCCCCGCGAACTCTACGGGGCGCAGGACGTCTACCTCGAACAGATCAAATCGCTGCACCCCACGCTGAAGATCGTCGCGCGCGGGCAGTCGCTCAAGGTCCTCGGCCCGGAGGCCGACACGCAGCGTTTCGCCAAACGCATGGAGGGGCTTGCGGCCTACTATGTCAAGTACGGCCACGTCTCGGCCGAGGTCATCGAACAGTGTTTCGCGGGCGGTATCGCGCAGGACGACGCCCCGGTCGACAAGGACGTGATCGTCTACGGCAACAACGGCACGATCGTCCGCGCCCGGACGGTCAACCAGCAGCGGCTCGTCAAACTCTACGACAGGAACGACCTGCTGTTCGCCGTGGGGCCTGCCGGCTCGGGCAAGACCTATACGGCCATCGCGCTGGCCGTCCGCGCGCTGAAGGAGCGGCAGGTGCGGCGCATCATCCTCACGCGTCCGGCCGTCGAGGCGGGCGAGAAGCTCGGCTTCCTGCCCGGCGATCTCGCCGAAAAGGTCAACCCGTATCTGCGCCCTCTTCACGATGCCCTGCTTGATATGCTCGGGCCCCAGAAGATGGCCTCGCTTCAGGAAACGGGCATTATCGAAGTCGCGCCGCTGGCCTTCATGCGCGGCAGGACACTGAACGACGCGTTCATCATCCTTGATGAGGCGCAGAACACCACGCGCGAACAGATGAAGATGTTCCTGACCCGCCTCGGCTTCGGCTCACGGGCGGCGATCACCGGCGACATCACCCAGATAGACTTGCCCGCGCAGGGCGAGGACAGCGCGTCGCGTTCCGGTCTGGTACATGCCCTGCATGTCCTCAAAGGCGTCAAAGGCGTTGCTTTCCGGCATTTCACTTCCGCCGACGTGGTACGCCACCCTCTGGTCGGACGAATAGTACAGGCCTATGATGACTACGAGAAACTCCCCTCTTCGCATCAATGAGCTTTCCCGGATAACGCGGACGCTGTTCCGGCAGCACCATCACGGCGTGGGCCTCTTCGTCCTGATCGCCACCCTGTTCGTGCTCTCGTTTCTGGCGGGCCTTCAGCCGCCCATGCAGTTCCGGGTGTTCATGGCCGGGGAAGTGGCCGACAGCGATGTCGTCGCGCACCGCAGCCTGACGGTGGAGGACACCGAGGCGGCCAAGATCAAGCGCAATCAGGTCGCCATGCTCCAGCCCACGGTGTTCGACCTCAGCGTGACCGAAATCGCCGCGTTGCGGCAGAAGATCTTCGGTATGCTCAAGCTGATCAACGGACAGGAAACCTCTCCCGAGGCGCAGGACGCCTTGCGCGCTTCGCTCGCGGAAAAACTCGCAACGCCGGTCAGCTCGGATTTGCTCGCCCAGTGGATGAGCCCCGAAGTGCAGGAGTATGTCCTCTCCACGGGCTTGCCGTGGTTTGAAGATCGCTTGCGCGAGGGCGTGGTGGGCGACGTGCGCCTTGCCCTGCCCTCCAAGAACGGGATCATCGTCCGCGACGTGGACACAAAGGCGGAAACCCTGCGCCCCGACGTATCGGATATCCGTGACGTGCCCGCCGTGCTCGCTGCCTTCACGCAGAAGCTGCGCTCCGCCGAAAAGCTCACCCCGCAGGGCCGCCGCGCCGTGCTGGTCCTGTTCTCGCCGCTGATCATGCCCACGCTCACCCTGAACCGCGAGGCCACGCAGGCCCTCGGCAATGCCGTGGCCCAGACCGTGGAGCCCGTCTACTACCATATCCAGAAGGGTGAAGTCGTCGTTTATCAGGGCGAGCGCGTCACCCGCGAGAAGCAGCTCAAGCTCCAGAGCCTCTACCAGAAGCAGGAGGGGCTGATCCATTCGCGTACCGTGGCGGGAACGTTCGTCTTTTCGCTCATCCTGACGCTCGGCCTGTTCATGGCCCCGAGCGGCAAACCGGGCACCCCCCTGCGGAAAAAGGACTTTTTGTTCATCTCGCTGCTGCTGTTCGTCTTCGGCATCGCGGCGAAAGGCACCTACATGCTCGTGGGCAAGGTCGTCCAGCCGCAGGACATCGCCCTCGTCATCCACTTCTTCCCCGTGGCGGGCGCCGCGGGGCTGTGCGCGCTCATCTTCGCGGCCCGGCGCTATTGCGTGGTGGGCCTGCTGATATCCCTGTTCGCCTGCGTCATGCTCAAGGCCGACCTTCCGCTGTTTTTGTTCTTCTTCCTTTCCGCCATGCTGAATACATGGCTCGTCATCCGGGCGCAGAGCAGGCAGGACGTGGTCATCGGCATCATCCCGCTGGCGCTCGGGCAGATCATCATCGCCCTCGGCAGCGGCTGGCTGGAGGGTTTCCGGGGCGGCAACACGTTCCTGTGGCTCTTCGGCATCGTTTCCCTCAACGCCTTCATTTCCATAGCTATCCTGTTCGCCATCAGCCCGATCATCGAAATGGCCTTCCGGTACACCACCCGGTTCCGGCTCATGGAGCTGATGAACCTCGAACAACCGCTCCTCCAGGATCTCATGGTGGCCATTCCGGGGACCTACCACCACTCGCTGGTCGTCTCCAACATGGTGGAGGCCGGAGCCAAGGCCGTGGGCGCGAACAGCCTGCTGTGCAAGGTCGCGGCCCTGTACCACGACATCGGCAAGCTGGCCTATCCCGACTATTACATCGAAAACCAGTTCAACGGCCCCAACCGGCACGACAAGCTGGCTCCGGCCATGAGCGCCCTCATCCTGCTTTCGCATGTCAAAAAAGGCACGGAACTCGCCGCGCAGCACCATTTGGGCGACGAAATCGAGGACATCATCCGCCAGCACCACGGCACGGGTCTGATCAAGTTTTTCTATGCCAAAGCCAAGGAGTCGGGCGAAAATCCCCGCATCGAGGACTACTGCTATCCCGGCCCGCGCCCGCAGACCCGCGAGGCGGCCATCGTCATGCTCGCGGACGCGGTGGAAGCCTCCAGCCGCACGCTCACCGATCCCACGCCCGCACGCATCAAGACGCACATCGACACGATCATGAAGGGGATCTTCTCCGAGGGCCAGCTTGACGAGTCCGAACTGACATTCAAAGACCTTCATAAGCTGTCGGAAAGTTTTGCCCGCATCCTGACGGGGCTTTTCCATCAGCGAATCGCCTACCCTGATCTGAATAAAGACAAAAAAACGGCCAGCGACAAACCAGAACAGGCCAAAGTGCAGGCCAAGCCTGAAGAAAAAACGGAACAGCGCCCCGACGTGAAACGCACGGTCGCCTACGCGGCCTCCAGCGTGATGCCGGGCTCCTCCGGTGCGGCGGCCCCGAACGGGCCGGAGCAACAGGGCGCGGCTCCGGCGGCACCCCACACACCCGTACCCCCTTCAGCGAATCCGGGCCCGCCCATTGACCTTGTCTACCCCGTCGTTCCCGGCCCGCCGAAACCCGTCAACAAAGGGCCGCTGTCCATGAAGCCCGTGGGGAAACGCCCATGAGCCCGCTCGAAGGTTTTCCACAGGAGCAAACCGACGCGCCCTCCGATTCCGGCGCTCTCCGGCTCAACCTTTCCGGCGGCGGACTGTGCTGGCGGCTCCCGTTCTGCAGGGCGGAACTGCACCGGGCGCTCTCGGCCATGCTCCGCGCAGCCGGTTCCGGGCCCGCCGAATTGGATCTCGTCCTTGTCCGCGATGCGGGCATGGCGGACTACAACCTGCGGTACATGGGTTGCCACGGCCCCACCAATGTCTTATCTTTTCCCATAGACGAGCAGATCGCCGGGCCGGAGGACGAAGACGTCCCCGTCCAGCTCGGGAGCCTCGTCTTTTCCGTCGACACCCTGCACCGGGAAACGCTCCTGTACGGGCAAGATACGGAGGAGCATTGCCTCAGGCTTCTGGCCCACGGGCTCGGGCATCTGGCCGGCTACGACCACGGCCCTGAAATGGATGAATTGTGTTCCGAAATGCTGTCTGCGGCAGAGGCTTGGCTGACTGCCCAATGAAGAGCAAAAGGGGAACAACTACTTGCCATTTCCATAGCGCTGTGATAGATGCCCTCCAATATGGAAGCGCCTCAGATGTGCCCCCACACATCCGGTGGCTTTCTGCGGGCTCTGCATTGGGGTCCGTCGAGTGGTGAGTGATTCCATCAGATTTTTCGATTTCATTCTGTATGGAAAAGCGTGACAGGGTTTCCTAGTCACATAAACTGTCCAAGGAGGACGCACACATGGCTGAAGTCACCTACAAGGGTAAAACCTTCGAAGTTGATGAAGACGGCTTCCTGCTCAAGTTCGATGAGTGGTGCCCGGAATGGTTGGAATACGTGAAGGAATCCGAAGGGATTACCGATCTGAACGAAGACCATCAGAAGATTCTCGACTTCCTTCAGGACTACTACCGCAAGAACGGGATCGCTCCTATGGTGCGCATCCTGTCCAAGAACACCGGCTACAAGCTGAAAGAAGTGTACGAACTCTTCCCCTCCGGCCCCGGTAAGGGAGCCTGCAAGATGGCTGGTCTGCCCAAGCCCACCGGCTGCGTGTGATCCCATCTTAGGGAAGATGACGCGCCGTAACGCCTTTTGGTAAGCGGCTGCGTACGCATTGTTCCCATACAGGGCGAGAGGTTTCCTCTCGCCCTGTTTTTTTGTTGTTATCTCTCATTGAAAAGACCCGGTTTCGGGAAAAAAATACAAGTAAGGCTCTTTACCTTTGTACGGCCCACAGGTAGAGTCTCATTCAAGTGAATATGGCAATGCCGAAAGAACGGTTTCGCCGGTCGGATAACGCTAGAGGATGCCCGACCGGGTCGACATTGCAGCACCTCCTGAGCAAGGGAAAGGCCCAAGGGGCCTTTGCAGCACATATTCGCTGTCAATTTTGCAGGACGCTTTGCCCTTGCCGTTCCGGACGGGGTGAAAACGCCTAACTCAAAGAAACGGAGGCTCACATGAAATTTTCCCGTTCTATTGTCCTCGCCGTCGCCCTGATCTTCGCTTGGGCCACGGCCGGTTTTGCGGCCCACTCGGCCGAAATCTGCCAGAAGCGCATTGAAAGCTTCAACTATCTGGTGGACTACTCCGGCTCCATGATGATGAACTTCCCCTCCGTCGGCAAGACCAAGATGGCCGTTGCCAAGGAAGTCATCAAGCGCGTCAACGACATGGTGCCCGAACTCGGCTATCAGGGCGGCCTGTACACCTTCGCTCCTTATGGCGCGGTCGTGAACCAGGGCCCGTGGGTTCGCTCCACCCTCGCCGCCGGCGTCGACAGCCTGAAGGACAATCTGGAAACCTTCGCCCGCTTCACGCCCATGGGCGACGGCATCCAGGCCCACAACGGCATCATCAGCCAGATGACCCCGCGCGCGGCCGTCATCCTCGTGAGCGACGGTGAAAGCAACCGCGGCATCAGCCCCATCGACGAAGTCAAGGCCATCTACGCCGCCAATCCGAACGTCTGCTTCCATGTGATCTCCGTCGCCTCCTCTCCTGAAGGCCAGGCCACTCTGGACGCCATCGCGGCCCTCAACGCCTGCTCCGTGTCCGTCAAGGCCATCGACCTCCTCAAGAGCGACGCCGCCGTCGACAAGTTCGTTGGCGATGTGTTCTGCCAGGAACGCGTGGCCGTCGTTGAAGACGTCGTCGTCCTCCGTGGCGTCAACTTCGCCTTCGACAAGTACGACCTGACCCCCGAAGCTCAGGGCATCCTTAATGAAGCCGCCCGCATCATTATGGAACACCCGAACATGAAGGTGCAGCTCCTCGGCTGGACCGACAGCATCGGCACCGACGCTTACAACCTGAAGCTCTCTCAGCGCCGCGCTGACGCCGTGAAGAACTATCTGGTTGCCCAGGGCGTGCCCGCCAGCCGTATGATTGCCATTGGCAAGGGCAAGTCTTTCCGCTATGACAACAATACGGAAGAAGGCCGGTACATGAACCGCCGTACTGAACTGGTCTTCATGGACTAGTACGCAAGCAACAATCAACAAAGGCCCGGCGGACTCTCGTCGGGCCTTTTGTGCTCAAGAGGACCTTTCCCCAATGCAGTTAATCAAGAAATCCGCACTGTTCGCTCTGGTTCTTTCGTCCGCCCTGATCTGCGGCCAGCAGGTTCAGGCCGCTAAACCCAGCGCCGCTCCCGCTCAGGAAACCACCCTTGAGGTGAAGGCCAAACTCGACGCTTTCGCCAAGAGCTACGTGGCCCGCGCCAACGACACCCTGAAGAACAACCGCCAGAACATGTCGGTGACCAAGCAGGGCAAGGGCTATGTGGCCCGTTACACGGAAGTGGACGCCTCCACCATGACCACGGAAATCTACCCCGGCAAGGGCCCCGGCTGCGAATACGTGGGCCACATCGTATATCTTGAAAAAGTATACGAATGCACCGGCAAGACCATCTCCGAGGCCAAGACCGGCACCTTCACGACCCCGAAAGCCCGCCGTATCCGCGAACTGACCCGTTACGACGGCAAAAAGTGGATCTACTAGCCGAATGAACACGGGGCGCTGCTCCGCCCTGCACCCGCCGGGGGGAACCATTCCCCCCGG
>OGGQ01003713.1_pt1 | contig 13806 bp, 15 predicted proteins | sample 1571191 | NCBI WGS metagenome assembly OGGQ01 (sample SAMEA2582061, study PRJEB24529) | metagenome | biome: Human gut stool | place: China | collected 2011
TGGTCTTGGAATTTTGAGAGATTGACTGCCCATCATCTGCGCCAACAGATGAGCCCTGGGCGGTCATTTTCTTTTTCTCATCGGTCATAGGCAAAGTCCTCCTGCATTCCGTTCATAATAGTAGCGATCATCTGGATGGTGTCCAGCAGCTCGTCGTTCACACCCTGTCCGGCTTCGATCCGGCGCAGCTCGTCCAGCACGGCAGACAACTGATCCCGCAGGGCTTTGTAAACCTTGGGATTTCCCTGCACCACCACATCGCGTTCCAACAGCCGCCGGATAATGTAGTCCTGTTTGGTCAGCCCGGTGAGCTTCACCAGGGTTTCCAGTTGGAGATCTTCTTCCGCCGACACTCGGAAAGCCACCGTCTTGTTTCTCCAGCGGTTGTGGTTGTCATAGTTCTTCTTAGACATCTTCTTACACTCCCTTCTCATTTTTCAGCAAATCCAACTTGTCAGCCATTTCCACCTGGCGGGTGGGGAATAGATGGGCGTATCGGTAGGTGATGTCGATACTCTCATGCCCCACACGCTCTGCAATAGCCAGGGCAGTAAAGCCCATGTCAATCAACAAACTGATGTGGCTATGCCTCAAATCATGTATGCGAATGCGTTTTACCCCAGTTTGCTTACAGCCACGGTCCATTTCCCGGTGGAGATAGCTTTTGCTGATGGGAAACATCCGGCTGTCCGGCTCCACGCCATAGAGCTGCTTGAGGTAGTCCTGCAACTCATCACAGAGGAACTGCGGTATCTGGATTACGCGGTTACTCTTGGGTGTTTTAGGCGTAGTGATCACATCCTGCTTATTGAGCCGCTGGTAAGACTTATTGATGGAAACGGTGCGCTTTTCAAAGTCAAAATCTGCTGGGGTCAGGGCCAGCAGCTCGCCTTCACGAACACCGCACCAGTACAGCACCTCAAAGGCGTAGAAGGACAACGGTTTGTCCATCATGGCCTCAGAAAAGCGGGTGTACTCCTCTCGAGTCCAGAACAACATCTCCTTTCGTTCCTCCGCCCCCATGTTGCCAGCCTGTCGGGCCGGGTTGAGGTTCAGGCCATAAAACCGGGCAGCATGGTTGAAAATGTCGCTAAGTTGATTGTGAACTGTCTTCAGGTAAGTTTTCGACAGAGGTTTGCCGTGGCAGTCCCTCAACTCCCGGATTTCATTTTGCCAACGGATAATGTCCTTTGCCGTGATCTCCGAGAGTTTTCGATTTGCAAAATAGGGGAGGATCTTTTTCTTGATGATACTCTCCTTGGTGAGCCAGGTATTGAGTTTCAGCTTGGGTTTAATGTCCTTCTCATAGAGAGCAACAAAACTCTCAAAGGTCATGTTCACATCAGCCTGTTTTTCCATCAGGAACTCCCGTTCCCATTCCAGCGCTTCTCGCTTAGTGGCAAAGCCGCGCTTGAGCTTCTGCTGGCGTTCACCCTTCCAATCGGTGTAGCGGAATTGAACATACCAGGTTCCATTGTCCTTATTTTTGAACGCTGCCATAATTATTTCTCCTTCCTTTCTGTCTCAGATCTTGTACCATAGAATTTCTCGTGGAAAAACTTTCGGTCAATTCGCCCGGCAATGGTGATGCAGCCGGTTTTAGCCAGTTCCTCATTCATCTGTCGAATGATCCTATAGGCAAAGGGGATGGAAATCCCCAACTCCTCTGCCACTTCGTTGACACGCATAAAAATCTGATTTGCCATAGTAAATACCTTCCTTTCTTTGTTGTTGGTAACTGCCTGCTAATTTTGTTTTTCATAAAGACCTCCTCACTTGCTACTGCCACTTTTTCTCAGTTGTATAACTAAAAAGCTGGTGTAATATTTTTTGCGCTTCCTTATCCAAGCATATTTGCTTAGCGCTCTTATGATGCTATACATATAAGCTTAGTTCAAGTGTTTTGAAAGAAATATTATTAAATAAATTTGCTTAGATTATCTTGACAAAACTAAGCAAATATGCTATGTTTCAAATAAGAACAATCATAGATGGGAGTTGGTTACATGGCAATTGGTGAACGAATTCACTTTTTCCGTCTCCTGCGGGGGATGACACAAAAATATCTCGGCATGTCACTGGGCTTCCCGGAGAAGTCTGCTGATGTGCGCCTTGCACAGTACGAAACAGGATCAAGAACCCCAAAGGCAGACCTAACCGCCGCCTTGGCTGAGGTGCTGGATGTCTCGCCCCATGCACTTTCCGTCCCGGACATAGACTCCTATGTAGGGCTGATGCACACACTGTTTACCCTGGAGGACAACTACGGGCTGAAGGTCATGGAGCAGGACGGTGAGCTTGCCTTGCAGGTGGATTTTCGCAAAAACAAGGACGCCGCACGACTGCACGACATGCTCTGGCCCTGGCGGGAACAGGCCGCTAAGTTGGAGGCCGGAGAGATCTCCCAGGAGGAGTACGACCGCTGGCGTTACCACTACCCGGAGTACGACAGCAGCCAGATCCGCGCCAAGATGCCACCGGAGGGGATGATCTAACCTTCTCACTTGTAGGCCACGGGAAAGGCCGTTTGTTGCACAAAATCAGATAATTCAGATAAATAAGAGCAAAATAAAAAAGGTCTAACTGATCAACAAAAATCAGTTAGACCTTTTACTTATGAATAAAAAGATGAGGATTTTTAGGCTACTCGCAAGCCACCCGATTTTTCTTTTCAAACTCAATAAATCGGGATTTGACGAGTGCTATCAATCTGCTATCAAATGGGGAATTTGAAAATCAAAAACCCAGTGTTTATGCGCCTTTGCAGGCCCTCATATCCACTTTTTGCTTATTCCCACTCTAGCTTCAGACCTTATTACCTCGTGATAAAATGCACTTTTAGTTCGCTTTTTTACCAGATAATCCACACATTCCAATCTATCCAGCTCGTCCAGAAACTTTTTGTAGCCACTTTGTAGCCACGCACTTTTCGTTCACCTCAACTTCAATAGCTTATTACAATTCCTAAAGGAGGTACCTTATATGAACCAGTACATCCATGACGAACACAACAATCTGTGGTACGTATTAAGTGGAGACTACTACGTCCCGTTAACCATCATCTGTGATGAAAAACGTCCCATCGGTCGCTTCGGTCGTCTACACAGAGAATACCTTCAAGAAAATTATCCTGTAATTTTCGAAGTTCTCATATTAACAGGAAAACTCTGGAGCTATTTGGCTGACATCAATGCACAGGCTCAATCTCGAATTGAGATCATCATCCAACAGTTCTGTGTCAAAGAACATGTCACCGAAGAGCTCAAACATAAGGATGCGATGCTATGGGTTCAGGAAATGAACAGCATTCGCCAACGGGCAGAAGAAATCGTTCTCCATGAACTTATTTACACATTTGAATCTGAATCCTAATGTCGGGGGGGTGTATGGAAAATGCCCCCCTCTTTTATGGTTTCATTTAACTCGACTGAAGTAGACTGTCGATGCCTCTGGAGAGATTCTCAGAAAAATCGAGAATACCACCTTTTTCGCGAATTGATCCAAATGATGCCTGAGCAACATGAACCATTATGTCATGCACATAATAGGTAGAACACTTGCGAACAGTTCCAGGAAGTTCAGTAGATTTATCATCCGGATAAACCAACACGATTTCATGTGTAGATGTTGCTTTGCAAAAAGCAAAAGCTTCATACAAATCACTTCTGGATACTTCTCCAGTTGCAGGGTTTGCAAGCAATTTATACTTTGCATCTACCAGGTAAAGTGGCGTATATGTCGAATTTTTTTCACGGACTTCAATATCTGGAAAAACATTTATCGTATATCGTGTAGTGTTAGTTTCCTTGAAACCCCACTTCGTATTATTTTGAGCGAGTACGACTCGATTTTGATTGCCAATTTTGACTCCAGTAGTTATCAGCCATTCCCAAAGTTGCCATGTATCAACCACAAAGCCAGGAGCTACAAATCTTCCTGCATCATACGAGGTGCCCAGTCCATGAATTATATCATATGACAGATCATAGATTTGCTCCCATTCCTTATTTCTTGCGGGTACAACAAGTTTATTTGACGAGGGATACCCCTGGTTACCAAATTCAGAGATAGCGCGAGAAAGCACATTCTTAACCTGAAGATCAGTGGTAAACGGCTGTACAACACGCATAGCTTCTTGAATGGTAGCATTATATGGATTCATTCTATCAAATCGAATTCTTGATTGTTCGATGCCATCCGGATGCCGTTCAAAGACTTTAGAAAGTTCGATTTCTCCATCAATGGCATAATCTCTAAATTTTTCTTTTCGATATTGTCTTATGGGCTTCCTTTTACATTTTTGGTATTCTTGTGACAAAATTCTCCCAGCGATTTCGTATAAGGAATTCAAATACGATGATGATGCCGTGATTCTTTCAGTTGTTAGTATGCTCCCATGTTTTGACAATGTTGCTAAAAGATACAGAGGGGCTTTCCAATCGTTTTTACGCTGACTGTGCAAGAATTTTGGTATAACTTCCAGTTCAACTTTATTAGTAAGTTGGATGACACCAGCAACATCTAATGCTCTAAGATAGCCGTCTGAAATTTTAAGGGTATTATCTCGTTTACTTTGCAGTTGATGTGCAATTCTTTTGTTGGCTTGTTCTATTCCAGCTTGAATGTCTGCTATTTCTGAGGATGTGAACATTTCCGCCAAACGAATTCCTGGAGAGTATTCTATAACAGATATTTTCATGCGTCTCGCCCTGCGATTGCTTTATAGAGAGCAAAGATATTGTTTTCTGTAATATCCTCAACAGTAAGAACAGCTTTTGTTTCTCCTGCAAAATATACTTCCTGGAGCCGATAAGGAGACTCTGGAGAATCTGCGTTAACTACATAGGCAATAGCTGTGCAATCTCCATAATAGAGTTCTTCAATATGAGCGTATATCATAACCCATACTTCGGAAACAAATTTCAGAGCGGCTTCTTTGGTTGTATTTTGTGGGACTGTGGACAGAAATACGCCTTGCCCTAACTGATAATCCTTTCCACGACTTACACAGATAAGATTATTAATTCTTTCCAATGCGTGAAAGGCAACACTGTACACATCAGACGCTGTATTGCAGTTAGTGGGAAGCGGATCGTTGCGATCAATTCCGAAATAAGAATACAGAACATCATAATCAGGTTTCAGGACATGGCTTTGCCATCTTCTCATAAATGCTACATCCAGAGGAGCTACCGACGCATCTGCCTGATTCATTGCAGCAAGAATATAGAGATTAGGTGAAAAAGCATACTCAACCATGTTTCCATCAACTGGACTTAGGATTTCAAAGAACTGGGTAGATGTTGTTGTCGCGTTGTTGTTATCCAATCTCTTGTCGCTCTCAATAGCGACAATGCTACCTCCAAAAACTTCGATTGCCGGCCCTCTGTTCAATTCATCAATAATCAGTAATGCGGCACTGTCGGGCTGCTTGGCAAATTCATTCGCTCTATACAGAATTCCTTCGTTTACGCGATACCCACCAGTAGTGCCTAATTCTGGGACAATTCCTGTTAAAAAATCTCTATATTGAGAATTTTGGTGTAGTGTTGTACGAAACACTTTTCGATTGGTTTTCTGTAGCATTGATAGACTCAGACCATTGGGGGCAGCAACAGCGGGAATAGGAACCCTTGCTCCAGGCACTACAGACGGCTGAGCTATTCTATTTCCGCCAGCAATAAAGGCTTCAGCAACTTCGTTCATTACTCTGGACTTGCCGGTCCCAGGTGCTCCCATCAGCAAGACATTTTTCTTGCTATCCAACAATCCTAATATTTTCTCTTTATTTTCCATTTGTATAAGAGCCTCCATCCGCAATATCAATATAACCCATTGGCGTAGTTTTCTGAGATCTTGTGGCATTTAATCCTTCCAAAATCGCATCTTTGACGGTAGGATGCCAGTTATCATGCCTTAAGGAGTATTCGCTGGTGAAGAAAGGCCATACACGCCCATTGTCATCCAAAATTAGCAGTAAAATGCAGTCATCTGCATCCTCCGGGATAACATCACCAGGAAAACACTCATGTACACGAGAAATGCGAACTTCATTCGGCCTTGAGTTGGTAGGCGGGTAAATAAAGGCTTTGGTGGATTCATGATTTATCCAAGAAAATCTTCCGTTCAAGATTTCCCCTTCGTGATGAGGGAACATTTTTTCAAAGGCATACATAAACTCTGCTGCGGGACTAAAGCGGAGATCACGTGCGCCACCACCAGTTTGCGTATCGTTTGAGGTTGCAGAAAATTTTCTCAAATCTCCATCAACGATTTTTTTGTAAACTACTAACTTTACATCTGACATAGCCTCTGCCATATTTAATACCTCCCTATATTGTCAATTCAGTCATTTCAGTCGGGATATAAGCCTTTGCATTTTTTGCGAGTGCCTCTTTGTATCGGCTGGAATAAAATCTTTTTATACTTCCCAAATGTTGTTCATACTTTGAAAGCAGCATATCTCGTGTGACGGTAGACTTTCTTTCTTTTCCAATACATGGCTGCTTTCGATCCAGCAATGGAAAGTCTTGCAAAATAAGTTCCAAATCCTCTGCATCAAGACCATATGCTTCAGCTACAAGAATATCGATTTCACTTCGGAGCTGAGCCATTTGAGATCCCTTGTAATAATCACCATTCATGCTTGATAACTGCTTAGTCTTTGAGATAATCTTCAGTGCCTCAATTGAGTCAGGCTTAATTGCCGGCATAGGAATACTAAACAGTAGAAAATAGTTGATTGTTGTTGAAATAACACGCCGAATCATCCAATCGAACACAAAGCTATTGGTTATTCCAATCCACAGGTAAATCAAATTCCCAGATTGGTCATTAGGAAATAAGATGGTAGGGACTTTATTTCCGCATACTACATTTTCCGGAATAACAGCACTCATCATTGCACGCTCGTTTGTTTGACCGGCGATATCACAATAGCCTGCTCGTTTGCTTAGAATGCGAGATTGCAAATGAGTGGAAAGCTTATCTTTAGGAAAATAGAACTGAGATTTTCCACCAGAACTACAGGGCTCCCATTTTGCACTGCGCCCACTTCCAGATACATATGACTTTGTTCCGAATCTGTGTTGCTGAACCATGCGTCCTTCGATAACGGGAACAGAATTTCTGGATGCTGCATCACAAAAGTCCCTGCGATTATTAGTCATATCAATTTCTCTGGAGATGTCCGCCTTCCAAAAATCGTCAGTTAATCCCCAAGGTCGTCCGTTTTTACAAATCTTAAAAAACAATGTCTTTTCTCTTTCTGAACCTACTTCTGGAATAGTGAGGTCTGGCCGATATGTCGATAGCAATGCAACATCAAAATCAATACTTTCGCCTCTGACAATGCCTTTATTTGTGATAGACGGAACTGAGAAGTTAAATTTTTCCAGAGCGCTATCGGGTTCTTTGTTTTTATCGAATGATAACATCACAAACTTAAATCGTGTATCAATGGAGAAGAAATTCGACTTATTGTCGAGCAGCATATACTCCAAATATCGGGCTTTAGTCAACAGATATCTACGTAAGGGCTCGGTTCCTTGTGAACGAATCAATCCGGCAGGGACTAAAAATGAAACATGTCCATTGGAGGCAAGATTCTCAGTTATCCTCTGAAGGAATGCCATATACATGTCGGGTTCTGCATTTCCCATCAAACTATAACGCTCTTTTATAGTTTTTGAATACTGCGCTAAAGTCTCTTTTTGATTTTCGTAATCATCAATATCGAATTCTTCGTACTGGGACCCATATACCCGTTGCATGCCATTTTGCATTAGAAAACTATGCCTGGATAACTTGATTTTTCCCCATGGGGGATTTCCAACAATAATATCAAATTTGTATTTTTGAAGATCGGAATCTAATAAGCTGTCTGTAATACGCCAATTTTCGTACATCTTTCCAAGTGCTTCAAGATTATTTGTCATTGAAAGCAATGCAGCTCTTGCTCCACGCAGTGCAATAGCGGATAAGTCAAATGCAAATAAAGATGAGGTAATCCATTCGTTGAATGTTTCAGGATACTTTTGTTTGTATATTTCTGCTACTCCAGCAATGAGAATTCCAGTGCCTGCGGCAAAATCGGCAACAGAAGAAGTTCGCTGAATGACTTTTTCGCAATCTAAAGCTATAAATTTTGATAGCCTAAAATCAGTATAGAAGACACCGTTTTTTTTCTGCTCCTCAATACTTAGCGGTTCGCGAATCAGAGAAGATATAGCCATCGAAAACGGAATCCCTGTTTGGGTTATAAGCGCTGTCAGCCGATCTACACTTACTTTGGGGACATCTAGATGCGTGCAAGCAAAAAGTTCCCAATACTTTTCAATATCACAATGGGAATGGTAGGCAGAAACTGCCTCCAGAATTTGTATTCTTTCATCGTATGTATGGGCTATTTCAGAAAGAAAGCTATCTGCTTCGCCCAGAATTCGTTGTTCATATGTCTGAGGTCTACTCATTTATTTCCTGCTTTCTCCAAAAATCTACCAGATATTCATTGACTTCAGCTTTATTGTCTACCGCAGTTTTATTAGGCCGATATCTGCCGATGGTTTTCAGTTCAATGACTTTTACTTCTCCGTATGGCTTAAGAGCCGCAGTAAGGTCATCCAACTGGACATGACCTTCGTTACTGTATGAAAGGACGACTCTCTTGGCACGCTGCTGAATAATCAACTGCGTTAATGCTTTCAGTGCCTTTGTCTTATAACAAAAAACAGAGGCCTTATCTTTCCAAGGTCTTAACCCAGAGACGCCAGATACCTCTGGTTGATCACCGCACACAATTGTTTCAAGTATATGATAATAAGATGCATACTGCCGCTTTGTGTATGGGGGATCAAAATAAACTATGTCCTGTTCGTCGCTATCCACCTGAAAAACATCTGCATTTGTAGCTTTAAATACTACGGGTTCGTTTTTCAGTGAACTAACGCTCAAATGTAACATATCATTGGCTTGTGCAGTCCATTGAGATAAAAAGCAACCATATGTGCCGGCAATATTGGCTACATCATTAACTGCTCTAATTAAATCAGATAACAGCAGTGTACATTCTTTTTCGGAAATTCTACCTCTGTTTTTCCAGATATGAATTTGTTCAGTGATAGCGTCTATCTTTTTCGCATTTTCTTCTGTAAAGTATTTTCGTTCATTTTCATGATAGATAGAAGATGCAGGCGAATACTCTCTCCAGATAAAACCTTCTCTGCCAGGTAAATTATTTAAAATGTCGATTACAGCAGAGTAACCACCAAATTCAGAAAATTGAGCATCACTCGCGGCTAATAATCGTGCTTCAGACATCACAACAGCGCTTTTCATCATATCATTAATATACACAGGCCAGCCATGCAATGCTGCTTTTTCGGCAACACACCCTGTTCCTGAAAAAGCGTCAATAAAATATGCGCTGTCGCTCAATGTCATAGTTTCACTTATATATTCGATGATTTCGTCTGCAATTCTAGTTTTCGATCCAATATATCTATATCCCATTAATTGCTTATTCCTTACTGTCACAAAATTCTGACGGAACAAATTCCAATATTTCATCTACACTACAGTTAAGAGCACCACATATTTTCTCAATGCTTTCCATAGAAATGTACTCGTTTCGTCTGAGACGTGTCATGATATTAGCACTGACGCATGCCATATTTTTTAATTGGACATGGCTGATTTTTCTATCAATCATCATGTGAAAGAGTCTGTCATAGCAAATAGCCATATTATACCTCCTGAGGGCTATCTCTTGTTTTTAATTTTATCACGACTTCGTGATTTTCTCAAGTATTATTGTAAACACCTACCTAAACACTGGGTGGATTAGAAGTCTATGGGAAGTTTTCCAACTCAGGTAGCAAGCAATGCATGTGGATAGCCACACACAAATCCGGCAAGCAATGTAAGTGTATATACACACTCACATTTCCTGCCGTCTGCTTGTTGAGGGCAACGCCCTCAAACCCCTTTGAACACAGAATTTCATTTCTGTGACTACGCATCCTTCGGACGCTATTTTACACAAGCAAAAACTTCCCTTAGTGCAACATTGATTTGTTGGTATTGCACCAAGGGAAGAAATGTTTCACCCCGCAACGGTGGCGACGGTCGCAACGGTGAAATGAGTACCCCTCAAACCATCGTCGCGACCGTTGCGAGCGTCGCGCTTTATCCGATTACTTCGTACTCTGCTGTCTCCACTACCATGTAGGTGAGTCGGATACGCCGTCCGGTGTGCCGGGTTTTGTTCTCGTATCGTACCTGATATTCCTCCAATAAACGGCTTGCATTCACATTCAGATGCTTCGTCAGTCGATTGACCGCCATATCTGTTTTGAGTGCTGCGGCCAATTCAGTCGGACTTCCTTCCCACTCTGGATTTTCTGATGACACGATTTTGGACACTGATTCTAAGACGGGGTCCGGTGGCTGCTTCCAAAGTTCATGTTCTACATGGTCAAGATTCCAGAGCAGATGCTCCTGATCCTTGACCAAATACAGCCGTTGGTCTGGCTGATCGCGTCACTTCCAGTGTGGCCCTGCCATCTGTGCGCTTTTCTTTCTGCATAAGAAGCTCTCCATCCGCACAGCCCAACAATCCTGTGGTGCCGGAAATCATTTCAAAGCTGTCTCCAGCTGGCTGCTTACGAGTGTGGTGGACAATGAGAATACAGATATCATGCTTATCTGCAAATTCCTTGAGCTTGCCGATCACCTCATAGTCGCTGGCGTAGCTATAAGTATCACTGACCGTTTCCCGCACTTTCTGCAACGTATCCACAATGATGAGCTTGGTATCTCCATGATCTCGCACAAAGTTTTCTAGCTGCTCATCCAACCCTTTTCCCACTTGTCCTGCACTGGTAGCAAAGTGCAGATTCTGCGTTCCATCTACGCCAAACATTCGTGACATTCTCTGCTGTAAGCGGCGCTGATCATCTTCCAAGGCAAGATAAAGGACTGTACCCTGATGTACCTCATAGTCCCAAAGTTTTTGCCCTGTGCTGACATGAAAAGCGATCTGTGCAACCAGAAAGGACTTGCCGATTTTAGGTTCGCCTGCAAGGATATAGACTCCAGAAGAAAGCAAGCCATCAACCACAGCAGACTTGCTCATATACACGTTGTTCAGAATCTCATCCAGGGACATCGTGTTTAAATATCGAGGATCTGCTATACGCTGCATTTTGCGGCGGATGGATTCCATCTCTTCATCTGAAAGATTGCATTCTGTGTAAGAATCTGATACAATACCATTGTTATTTTTAAAGGACGGCTGCCCCGCATCTGCGCCAACAGATGTATTTGGGGTGGTCGTTTTTTCATATGTGGCCATCAGTTCTCACCTCCTTCTATCTGGAAGCCGTAGCATTTTTCTTTGAAATATGCCAGTGGACACTTTCCGGCAGTGGTGATATATCCCATCGCCTCCAGTTCCTGATTCAGCTGGCGAACAATTTCGTAGGCTCTGCTTCGGCCCACACCCATGATTTCTCCGATTTGCTTTGCTGTGATGAACTGTGCTCTCATAGTACCTCCTGAAACTTTAGAATTTGCATCTTACGCATTTTTACTTCTCTTTTTTATCACCATCCAGAAAATACGCGCTTTTAGTGCATTTTGATTATACGACAACATTTTGCGTATGTCAACACGTAAAGCAAGAAATATGTACTTGTATTTCATATTTCTTTGTGGTATAGTATGGATGAGGTGAACAAAAAATGGATAATTTCGATTATTCCGCGATTGGCCAGCGGATCAAAGTGCTACGAAAACGCAAAGGCCTAAATCAAACCGAACTGGCAACCATGCTGGATAAATCGCTTCGGACCATTCAAAAGTATGAAAATGGCGAGATTGAGGTTTCCATCGCAGTTGTCAACCAACTGGCGGAACTGTTGGATTCAACGCCTACCTATATTTTGGGTTATGAAACCAAATCCGCCCCAATTAAAAACCTGGCAGATGTGATGAGCTTCCTCTTTCAACTGGAACAGGTTACAGGAATTCAGTTCAGTGTCGATGTGAAAAAACCGCCCCGCAACAAAGACTGGCAGTGCTCCATCTCTTTCAATGGCAAAAGCACCGATGCGGACTACAATGCTGATATGTGCCTGTTTTTAGAACAGTGGGAGGAGCAGCGCGAGGATCTTCGTGCCTACTCTATGACACAAAAGGCATACCGTAAATGGAAAGATCAAACACTTGCCTACTATGCAGCAATTCCGGTTGAATGTGTGGAGCCGGAAGAACTATCCGAAGAAGAGCGAATTGAAAAACATAACGCCTACTTGCAGAGCTTGTACGGCGCAAAGAAAGGAGAGGTGTAAGGTCTGACATTGAAAGGATTGATTTCCATGTCAGTAACCAAAGATACCAAAACAGGAAAGTGGATGTCCCAGATTCGCGTGAAGGACTGGACAGGTAACACGATCCACAAAAAGAAAAGAGGCTTCTCCACAAAGAAAGAAGCCTTACAATGGGAACGGGATTTCATCAACCAAGCAACCGCAAGTCTGGATATGACGTTCCACGATTTTATTGAGTTGTATCTGAAAGATATGGAGGGCCGTTTGAAGCCTTCCACCATTGCCAACAAGCGATTTCTGATTGACCTAAAGATCACCCCGTATTTTGGCAAGATGCCACTGGACGCCATTCAAGCTACCGATATTCGTAAATGGCAGAATACGCTGACCAGTTATCGGGACGAAAAAGGCGCTCCCTATTCTGCAACCTACCTTAAGACCATAAACAATCAAATCACAGCTATTTTCAACTACGCCGTCAAATATTATGGTCTAAAAGAGAACCCATGCCACAAGGCAGGCGGCATGGGGAAGAAAAATGCGGATGAGATGCTGTTCTGGACAAAAGAAGAGTTTGCTTCTTTTATTGAGGTCATGCACGATCGTCCTGCCAGCTATGTCGTCTTTATGACACTGTACTATACAGGCATGAGAGAGGGCGAACTATTGGCCCTTACCCCGGCTGATATAGACTTCGAGAAAGCCACCATCACCATCAATAAGAGCTATCAGAGGCTCAACGGCAGGGATATTATCTCCAGCCCCAAAACGCCAAAGAGCAACCGGGTCGTTACCATACCTGCAATCCTCTGTGATTGTCTGAAGGAGTATATGTCCCATTGCTATGGCTTGGAAGATGAGGACAGGCTGTTTCCCTACAACAAAAGCTTTCTCTATCGAGAGATGGAGTATGGCTGCAAGGCTTCGGGAGTAAAGAAGATCCGCGTGCATGATATTCGTCACAGCCACGCCAGCCTATTGGTGGAGATGGGCTTCTCTCCTTTACTGATTGCAGAGCGTCTGGGTCATGAACGAGTACAGACCACCATGGAGACTTACAGTCACCTGTACCCCAACAAACAGGCCGAGGTTGCACGGCAGTTAAACGGCATCTTGTAACAATGGCAACACCTTGGCAACAACCAATTTCTCCGCTGGCTACAAAAATTTGCTCAGATGTAGCCATTTTGTAGCCACTAAAAACAGAGAATCCCGGAAAACCCTGTAATATCAAGGTTTTCCGGGACCCAAAAGCCTAATTTAATTTATTCCCACTCGACAAATTCAGATATAGGGATGTGTATTTTAGATGATTTTATAGGCAAAACATTCGCATATATGTTAATGTTTTGCCTACTTATTTGGGGCAGTTCATTTTCTTAGTATCAAAATAGTATCACAAAAATCCTGAAATTGCAAGGTTTTCAGGCCATAAACGGCCACAATCAAAACTTCCCTCAATTTGATGTAAGTTTCT
>OGGQ01003719.1_pt1 | contig 13790 bp, 13 predicted proteins | sample 1571191 | NCBI WGS metagenome assembly OGGQ01 (sample SAMEA2582061, study PRJEB24529) | metagenome | biome: Human gut stool | place: China | collected 2011
GCGCATACTGCTTCAAGATGACGGTCGTGAACGGCAACGCCATGACGCCGGGCTTTACCGCCGGCAACGGCGATGTGCTGAAGACGCAGTTCGTGGCGAAGGTTGGCAACGACTACTATTACAGAGTCTATGCCATTGGCGCGCCGGGCCAGAGCACGGGCGTTTACACCACCCTGCCGGGCCAGAATGCTACAAAGCACTGCACGGTAACGATTGGCTAATCTAAGATAAAAGGGAAGGCTTCTTCCTTATAACTAGCGAAGCCCCTGCCTGGGAATCAATTCCCAGCCAGGGGCTTTGTGTATTTTTGTAGGTTCTATTCTCCTGCCTGCACCGGCAGAAAATGGAGCCAAACGGATCTTTCAAAGGCTATCGGATCTCCTGCTCCAAATGGTTAAATTCATCTGTGTCGAAAAATTGTGCAAGCGTGATGCCTAAACCATCGCAAATCATTTTGATGGTCAATATCTTTGGATTTTGGCTTTTTCCATATAGGATATTCTTTACAGAGGATGGCGGCAATCCACAGATATTTGCTAATTTGTTTATAGAGATGTTTCGTTCGCCACAGAGCTCCAAAATACGATTTCGCACAGCTACAACTGTATTCATATCCTATTCTCCTTCGCTTTTTTAATAGGATATAAAAAACAGTTGCAATTTATAGGCTATGCATGCTACTATATAGTCTATACATAGACGATAGGGATGTTCCATTATGAAAGTAGCAGTGATTGGCTCCAGAAATTTATACGTCGATCATTTAGAAAAATATCTTCCGGAAGATGTCACAGAAATCGTTTCCGGTGGCGCAAAAGGAATCGATACATGTGCAAGGAAATACGCCATAGAACATCACATCAAATTGACGGAATTTTTGCCTGAATACTATAAGTACGGGAAAGGGGCTCCTTTAAAACGAAACTTACAAATAATCGAATATACAGATGTTGTAATCGCGTTTTGGGATGGACAATCAAAAGGTACAAAGTATGTGATTGACAACTGTAAAAAAAGGAATATCCCGATACAAGTATACAAAATTTAAAATTTCCATTGCGCGTCATTCATTTTATGAAAAATAAAAGGCTTCCGCCCTAGAATTCCTCAGGGTGGAAGCCTTTTGTTTACAGCAGCGCCTTGATCTCTGGGATGGATAACCCCTGCGCTTTCAGCCTCTGAATCTCTTGCAGGCGGGCGACCGCCTCTTCCCGCGGGAACCGCCGGGTGAGGTTTTCCTCCGGCTGCTCAAAGGGCAGCATCCCCTCTTCCGTGTAAAACTTTAGGGTGCTGTACCGGCAGCCGGTCAGACGCGCCAGTTCCCCAATGCTCACATAATCCGACGCCTGTATTTTTTCTATGGACCGCTGGCGCGACATACTCCTCCCCCTTTCCCGTTTGGTGAATCTTTACAGCGGGTATTTGCGCAGGCGCATCCCCTGCACCGGCACCTTCAGTTGCCTGATCGTCGGCACCGCCTCATACAATACATTGTCGATCTGGATGAGCGGCACAGCCCCCCGCCGCAGGACCGTGTATTGGTGGCCGTATTTGGTCAAACGCGCTTCCACATCCTGCAAGCGCTGTTCCTTGTTTTCAAACCACGCCTCTATGTCGATGAAGACCGACTGCGAGCGCTCCAAAAACGGGAACACAAAGTCGAGCCCGATGCCGGTCGGGGTTTCCATGACCTCCTTCTTGCTCCGCAGGAAATTCTTCACGGCGATTTCCAAGGAACTGTGGATGTCCACCGCAAAGAGCATTTTTGCCAGCCGGTTGGCCCGGTGCAGCTCCGCCATGCGCTGCCCCACGCGCTTGCGCTCCTCCTTGGAGAAAAAGTCATAGATGCAGCTGCTTTCCCGCAGCAGCCACAGCAGCATCACCGTCTCGTCGGCCATTTCCCCGTCCTCGAGGACGTCGGCCCGCATGCCCTCGGTCAGCCGGGTATATGTGGCGGGGTCGCTCCGATATTCGCGCATCGTGACGCTCGCAGAGTCATAATCCATATCGCAGCCGAGCAAGTTCGGAATCTCTTCCAGAGCATCCATGCCCTTGAGCGGGTCGGAAAAGGCGTGTTCAATCTTCTTCAGGGTGCGTCTGGAAAAATGCGTGACCTGGGCCAGCAGCTCCGGCAGCGGCATCTGGACGGCGCCTTTCTTTTTCAGGAGCGCGCGGAAAACCTCCTGCCGGTGCGGGAACGCCGCTGCGTTTTCCACATCTTTCTCTGAAATGGTGGAAAATTCGCTTTGCAGCCCGTCCTCCGCCATGGCCCATTCCAGGATTGCGGCCGCGGCCATGCAGCGCACTGCGATCTTTTTCACCGTCGTCATATGCAGGCTATCCTGCGCGTTGAGTGCGATCAGGGCGAATTCTTGTGCAAATGTCAATTCTTTCATGGTCCATTCCTCCTCATTGTGGATGGTGCCGGCAGCTTACTTACTACTTACTACTTACTACTTACTACTTACTACTTACGATTTAAATATAACATATTTTTTCCCGTTGTCAATGGGTTTGAACGATTTTGATAAAATTTTTCACGCCATACGTTTTAACCATAGATGTTCCGCGCATGGGCCGCGCGCCGGTGTGCCCTTTCCCGCTTCCCCGCGTCCGCCCGGAACGTTTCCCTCTGGTTTAAAAAAATAGCAAAAACGCCCGCGAAAGCCGGATGTTTTCCATCCGGCCCGCAGGCGTCCTTCCTATTTATTTCTAAATGTATCATGTAAGAGCGGGCATTATTTCCCGATTTTGCAGGCGGCCTGGTCCCAATGGCGGAGCTCCTCCTCCCCGCAGAAGGTCAGGTGGAATTTTTCCGCCAGCAGCTTGAGGACATTCGGGGAGACAAACGCCGGGAGCGTCGGGCCCAGATGGATGTTCTGAATCCCCAGATACAGCAGCGAAAGCAAAATGCAGACCGCCTTCTGCTCATACCACGAGAGCACCAGGGTCAGGGGCAGGTCGTTCACCCCGCAGCCGAACGCCTCCGCCAGGGCGGTGGCCACTTTGATCGCACCATAGGCGTCGTTGCACTGGCCCATGTCCATCAGGCGCGGCAGGCCGCCAATCTCGCCCAGGTCCAGGTCGTTAAAGCGGTATTTCCCGCACGCCAGGGTCAAAATGACGGTGTCCTGCGGCGTGTTCCGGACAAACTCCGTGTAGGCGTTGCGGCCCGGCCGCGCGCCGTCGCAGCCGCCGACCAGATAGAAATGGCGGATGGCGCCGGATCTGACCGCCGCGACCACCTGGTCCGCCACGGAGAGGATCGTCCCATGGCCGTAGCCGGTCGTGACCTGCGTCCCTCCGTTGATGCCGGTCATCGGGTGCTCCTCCGGATAGCCGCCCAGCTCCAGGGCTTTTTCAATGACCGGGGTAAAATCGCGCTCCTCCCCGATATGCACCATGCCCGGATAGGCGACCACCTCGGTGGTGAACACCCGGCCGGCATAGCTCTCCTTGGGCGGCATCAGGCAGTTGGTTGTGAACAATACCGGCGCGGGGATATTGGCAAATTCCTTCTGCTGGTTCTGCCAAGCGGTGCCGAAATTGCCCTTCAGGTGCGGGTACGCCTTGAGCTTCGGATAGGCGTGGGCGGGCAGCATCTCGCCGTGGGTATAGATGTTGATCCCCTTCCCCTTCGTCTGCTCCAGCAGCGCGTGGAGGTCGTACAGGTCGTGGCCGGAAACCACGATGAACGGCCCTTTTTCGATGGTGAGCGGGACGGTCGTGGGCTGCGGCGTGCCGTAGGTCTCCGTATTCGCGCGGTCCAGCAGTTCCATGCACTTGAGGTTCACGCGCCCGGTCTCCATCACCAGCGGCAGCAGCTCCTCCGTGCCCACGTCCTCGCCAATGGCAAACATCCCCCGATAAAAGAACCCGTCCACTTCCGCGTCGGAATACCCCAGCGCGCGGGCGTGGTACGCATAGGCCGCCATCCCGCGCAGGCCGAAGAGCAGGAGCGATTTCAGGGATTTCACGTCGGCGTCCGGCTCCTGCCAGAGCTTCTCCATGTCATAATCGTCGTTGTGCGAACAGGGGCTGGCACAGCCGCTGCACCCCGGGAGCAGCTTTGCCTTTTCCGCATGGACCGCGTCGATCTGGCGCTGCACGGCCTGCGCGTCAAAGCATACGTTGGTGATCGTGGTGAACAGCCCTTCCAGCATGGCGCGATGCGTGGATTCCGCCGTCGCGTGGCCGTCCGAAGCCCGCGCCAGGCCGATCAGCGCGCCGGTCAGCTGGTCCTGCAAAGCGGCCACCTGCGCATCCTTGCCGCAGACGCCGCACGCCCCCGCGCAGCCCGTGCAGCCGGCCGTCTGTTCACACTGGTAGCAAAACATCTTCTGATTCATCGCAAATTCCTCCGTTCCTTTCATGCTCCGGTCCCCTCTTATCGGGAGAGGACGTCCCCGTTGGTCGCGAGCACCACGACCTGCCAGGGGATCATCTTGCCGCTCTGCTGCAAGGCCCGCTTGACCGCGTTTTCAATCCCGCCGCAGCAGGGGACCTCCATGCGCACAACCGTCACGCTCTGGATGTCGTTTTGCCGCAGGATCTCCGTGAGCTTTTCCGCGTAGTCCCCCTCGTCCAGCTTCGGGCAGCCAATCAGGGTCACGCGGCCGCGCATGAACCGGCGGTGGAAATCCCCGCAGGCGTAGGCGGTGCAGTCCGCGGCGATCAGCAGGCTTGCGCCGTGAAAATAGGGCGCGTTGACCGGGGCCAGCTTGATCTGCACCGGCCATTGGAGCAGTTCGCTCGGCGCTTCCTCGATGGGTTCCCGCACGGGCGGGGCCTTGCGCTCGATGCGCTTCGCCTGGCTCCCCGGGCAGCCGCACGGCAGGTTCCCGGCCTTTGCCTGTTTTGCCGCCTCCACCGCCGCCTGGTCATACGCCGGGGCCTCGCGCACTTCAAAGGAGATCGCCCCGGCCGGGCAGGCGGGCAGGCAATCCCCCAGGCCGTCGCAGTAGTCTTCGCGGAGCAGCTTTGCCTTGCCGTCCACCATGCCGATGGCCCCCTCGTGGCACGCCTGCGCGCACAGGCCGCAGCCGTTGCATTTGTCTTCGTCGATTTTGATGATTTTTCGTTCCATAGCGGATTTCCTCCTGTCGTCTCAAAACGGTTTCCCGAAGGGCCCTTGCCGGATTTCCCTTGCTTTCTTGCCCTTATCCTACTATACTGAATCCAGAATGTCTGTTGGAATTCCAACAAGCGGAGGGAACCATGAAAAAATACAACGAAATTTTGGAGTCCGTGCCCCTCTTCCGGGGGATTTCCGAAGAAGAAAGGCAGCAAATGCTGGACTGCCTGCGGGCGCAGCAACAGCGCTTTGCGGCGGGCGCGGTGATCCTGCTGGCCGGGGATCCGGCGGACCGCGTGGGCGTGCTTTTGGAGGGGCGCGCGCAGGTGATCCGGGAGGAATTTTCGGGCAGCCGGACGATTTTAACCGGCCTAAACCCGGGCAACCTCTTTGCCGAGGCGTTCGCCTGCGCCTCCGGGGAACACAAAACGCTCCCGGTCACCGTGCTGGCGGTGGCAGAGAGCGTTGTACTGTGGATGGATTACCGGAAAATTTTGCGTGCCTGCCCTGCGGGCTGCGCCTTCCACCACCGGTTGGTGGAAAATATGCTTGCGGTGGTCGCGGACAAAAATTTGATGCTCAACCGCCGGATCGGGCATCTCTCGAAGCGCAGCACGCGGGAAAAGCTGCTCTCCTATCTCTCGGAGCAGGCCGCCCTGCACGGCAGCGCGGCATTTTCCATCCCCTTTGACCGGCAGCAGCTGGCGGACTACCTCTGCGTGGAGCGCAGCGCCATGTCCGCGGTGCTGTCCAAGCTGCGCGAGGAGGGCGTCCTCGAGGTGGAACGGAACCGCTTCCGGCTCAAGCAGCTCCCCCGCTAGGCGGCCGCTGTAGAAGGGATGCGGGGGCATCGCAGGGGCAGAAGCCAAACAGCCGCAGCCGGTTGTACGAACGGAAAGGGAGCGCATTTGCCCGCAGCCGGAAAAACAGCAGGCTTCCCTGGACCTTTCCGGAAGGCCCTGTTCTTGGTAAAATCATTACCCTTCTTTTTCGCGCTCTTGTTCCGCACGGTGGAGGCGGAGGGGTTCCCCTATGCGTTAAAAGGCCGGCCCATGGGGAATCCCCGTTGGGCCGGCCGTTTGATCCGTCTTTTCTGTTATGGTTCGGCCTTTGCGGAAAAGCTCAGGCCGCGCTCGTGGTCGCCGTATAGGAAAAACCCGCCGCCCTCTGTGGGGCCGCCGTAGATTTTGAGCGTCTCCCCCAGATTGCTCTCGCTGATATAGCTGATTTGGATTTTCCGCAGCGGCTGCCGGCGCATCTCTGCGGGCAGGAAGTCCATCAGCACGTCCCCATAGACCGCATTGTTGAGATGGTGGTTGAAATCCAGGTCCGAATAATAGATGGGCCGCTCGCCCAAAAATGGAAGCCCCTCCGGGACCGTGAGGCGGTCCACCCGGTCTTCCGGGGGGACCTTGGCGTCCTGGAAGATGTTGTACGCCAAGAACACCTTTGGGCGCAGGATTTTATGCGTATCCGGGTTGGCGGATACGGACGTCTGCATGATGCGGGCGATCTCCTCCCCATTTGCATAAACGACGAAATCGCGGTAAAACTGCACGCCCACCGTGCCGCGCGGATGGGTCTTTATGGTCAGGACATCGTTATGGACGGGCAACCGCTTGATGAGCAGGCGGTAGTTTGTCATCAAAAAGACGATCCCATCCGCCTTCAACCGCTCATAGCCGATCCCCAGCTCCCCAAGGTGCTGTTCGCTGGTCTCCTGCGCCATGCGCAGCAGGACGCTCAATTTGATCTTTTCGTTTGCGCCCACCTCGTAGCTGGCGACCTGCACCGTCCGGCTGTATTCTTCTACTGTAACCATCCAACTCCTCCTTGCCACGTTCTATTTCATGGCAAATGATCACAATCCCCCGGGCCGCTACATGGCGCCGGGGGATCTTGTCTGCTTGTTTTCCTTTCCGGCAAGCCCGGGGGGTTCCGCCGCGCGGCGGCCCCATGGACAGGGATTACCGGATTACGTCGACCCCCATATACGGGCGCAGGACCTCCGGGACGGTGATGCTTCCGTCCGCGTTCTGGTACTGCTCGACGATGGCGGGCATCACGCGGCTGGTCGCCAGGCCGGAGGCGTTCAGCGTGTTGACGAAGTGCAGCTTGCCGTCCTCCCCGCGGTACTTCATGTTGCCGCGGCGCGCCTGGTAGTCGCGCGCATTGGACGCGGAGCTGACCTCCTTATAGATGCCCATGCTCGGGATCCAAACTTCGATATCGTAGGTGCGCGCCATGGAGAAGGAGCAGTCGCCCGCGGCGAGCTTGCTCAGGCGGTAATGGAGCCCCAGCTCCTGCACCAGACGCTCGGCCTTGCCGACCATCTCCGCGAAGGCCGCGTCGGAGCCCTCCGGCGTGGTGTACTGCACCATCTCGACCTTATTGAACTGGTGGCCGCGGATCATGCCGCGCTCTTCCGCGCGGTAGGAGCCCGCCTCGCGGCGGTAGCACGGCGTATAGGCGATGTATTTGCGCGGCAGCTCGTCCAGCGTGAGGACCTCGTCGCGGTGGAGGTTCACCAGCGCGGTCTCCGCGGTGGGCAGCATGAATTTGCGGTCGGCGCTGGTCGGGTTGGCGATCCAGTAGTCCTCCTCCACAAATTTCGGGAACTGCCCGGCGACATAGCCGCATTCGTAGTTCAGCATATGCGGCGGCAGGATCAGCTCATAGCCGTCGCCCAGGTGTTCGTTCACAAAGAAGTTGAGCAGCGCCCACTCCATGCGCGCGCCCCAGCCGCGGTAGATCCAGGCGCCGTTTCCGCCGATCTTCGCGCCGCGCTGGTAGTCGATCATGCCGTGCGCCTCGCAGAGGTCCACGTGGTTTTTCATCGGGAAGTCGAAGACCGGCTTCTCCTTGAAATAGTGCAGCGGGACGTTCTGCTCCTTGCCGCCCGCCACGACGTCCTCGTCCGGCAGGTTCGGCAGGGAGAGCATCAGGTCCTTCTGCTTTTCCTCCAGCTCGCCGAGCTCCGCGTCGTACTCCTTGATCTCCGCGGAGAGGACCTTCATCTGCGCCATCAATTCGGTGGTGTCCTGGCCCGCCTTCTTCATGGCCGGGATCTGCTTGGACGCGGCGTTCTGCTCCGCCTTCTTTGCCTCCACCTTGCCGGTGACGGCGCGGCGGTCCACGTCAATCTTCAAAATCTCGTCGATCACGCTGTCGAGATTCATTTCTCTCTTTTGAATGGCCGCTTTTACCTTGTCCGGTTCTGTCCGGATCATCTTTAAATCCAACATGTTCGTTGCTCCTTTGTTTTCTGTATGTGATGTTTCATGTGAAACATTCAATCGTCTTCCTGTTCAAACAGCTTCATCAGATCCGCGAGGTCGTCCTCCCCGTAGAACTCGATCTGTAGGGTGCCCCGCTTTTTCGTGCCGCTCACCCGGACCTTCCGGCCCAGATGCTCGTTGAGCGCCAGCTCCACCTCGTCGAAGTAGTGGATGCGGCTGCTCTTGCGCGGCGGCTTCTTCTCTTCCTTGCCGTTTGCCTTGTTTACAAGCTTTTCCAGCTCGCGCACCGATATACCCTGCTCCACAACCAGCTTCGCCGCCGCGCGCATCTGCCCTTCGTCCGGAAAGCCGAGCAGCGTGCGGGCATGGCCCGCGGAAAGCTTCCCGGCGGAGACCAGCTCTTGCAGGTCCTCCGGCAGATGCAGCAGGCGGAGCGCGTTCGCCACCGCGGGGCGGGACTTCCCGACCGTCCGGGAAATCTCCTCCTGCGTCATGCCGTACTGGTCGATCAGCGACTGGTAGCCCTGCGCCTCTTCCAGGGGGGTCAGGTCCTCGCGCTGCAAATTCTCGATCAGGGCAAGCTCCATGACCTCGTGGTCGCTCATCTCCCGGATGACCACGGGCACCTCCGACACGCCCGCCATACGCGCCGCGCGCCACCGGCGTTCCCCGGCGACAATCTGGTAACCGCCGCCCAAAAGCGGCCGCACCAAAAGCGGCTGCAACACGCCGTGCTGCGCGATGGAATCTGCCAGCTCCGCGAGCGCCTCGTCGTTGAAGTCCTTGCGCGGCTGGGCGCGGTTCGGCTCAATCTCGCTGATCTTCAGCGTGACCGTCGCGTTGGCGTCCTCCATATCGTTCTCTGCGAAGATCGCGTCCAGGCCCTTGCCCAGGCCGCCCTTCTTTTTTCCCGCCATTTTCATTCACCCCCTGTGCGCTATATTCGGTATCCCTTCGTCCCCAAATCAGGGGGCTGCTTTTTTCAATACTTCGTCGGCCAGGGCGTCGTATGCATAAGCGCCCTTGCTGCTGCGGTCAAAATAGCAGATCGGGCGCCCGAAGCTCGGCGCTTCGGACAGGCGCACGGTGCGCGGGATCACGGTTGCAAACACCTTGCGCGGGAAATACTTTTTGACCTCTTCCACCACCTGCTGCGTCAGGTTCAGGCGGCCGTCGTACATGGTCAGGAGCACGCCCTCGATGTCGAGCTGCTCGTTGTACTGCCGTTTGACGCGCCGGACCGAATTCATCAGCTGGGAAAGCCCCTCCAACGCGTAATACTCACACTGGATGGGCACCAAGAGCGTGTCCGCCACGCAGAGGGCGTTCGTTGTGATGATGCCCAGGGACGGCGGGCAATCGATCAGGATAAAATCGTATTCCGCCCGCAGGGGGACGATCGCATTCTTTAAGATGGATTCCCGGTGCTCCATTTCGATCAGTTCGAGCTCCGCGCCCGCCAGGTCCATGCTGGAGGGCAGCAGGTCGAGGTTGGCAAATTCGGTGTGGATGCGCGCTTCCTGTGCCGGCGTCTCCCCGATCAGCACCTCATACATGGTCTGCTTGACCCTGCGGCGGTCCACGCCGACGCCGCTGGAGGAATTCCCCTGCGGGTCCACATCGACCAGGAGGGTCTTTTTCCCCTTTGCACCGAGCGCCGCCGAAAGGTTGACCGCCGTGGTGGTCTTGCCCACGCCGCCCTTTTGGTTTGCTACTGCGATGATTTTTCCCATAGTCCGCCCCCGTTTCCAAAGAAAACCGTCCCCTTTTTCCATAAGGGGAGCCTTTACAACGCCCAGCGTTGTAACAATGGTTTTATTATAGCACGGAAGGGAGGGAAGGAAAAGTATTTCTCCTTGAAATTTGCAATGTTTCACGTGAAACGAATGGATGCAGAGGGGCTTTGTGTTTGATGAAAGCGCGTTTTGCTTCCATATGTCCTTTATTCAAAGGGCCTTTTTAAAATTGTGCATTTATAGAAATATATTTTTAAATCTGCCGCGAAATGTCTTCCTCTTTTTTCTTTCCATTTTTTTATGCTTGACATCTGGTGAATGTCAAGTTGTCCGGTTTCTTGCGATATACTTAAGGATGCTTCCCCATTTCTCAGATGATAAAATAAAAAGGAAGGAAGATCTGTATGAAAAGCATCTTATTAAAGCTCTATGGAGGGGAAATCTTTCCCGCGGAACAATACTACCCCCGAACAGAGGAATACCGGGCCCTGCGGAAAAACTATTACCAGCACTATGGCGCCTTCGTTGAGCAGCTCAAAAAATTGGATCCCCCTCTTGACGAAACCTTCCATCAAATTGTCGATGAGGAGTTTGATACGCTCCCCATCGAAATGTCCGAGATGTTTCTCGACGGCTTCCGCCTCGGCGCAAGAATGATGATCGAAATCTATCAAAAGGACTTCTCGGACGACAGCCGCTAAGCACTTACAAATATCCGCTGAAACAGGAACAGAAAAAGCCGCCGCAGTGCAAAGCACCGCAGCGGCTTTTCACAGGGAAAATATAAGGGAAATGGGAGTAGTCTTGTAATCTGTTTTCGGTGCGCGGGCTTACCGCGCGGGTTTGGCCAATGCCCGTCCGACCGGCGGGCTGGCCGCCGGGTTTTCCCGGCATTCCCCCTACCGCCCGCCAATCCGGGCGGTGTGGGGGTCTACAACTCGTGTTCTTCCCCAAAAAGGGCCCCGCAAGTTCCGGGGCTTGTACGGGCAATCACCCCGCAATGCGCGAAACAGGCTTGTCCTCCGGATTGCTTTCCATGCTGGGAACTGGGGGTTGCGCCGCCTCCGGCACAGCCGCCTGCTTCTCCGGCGGAGGTGTCATCCGGCCGGCGGCCGGCCCCGTCTTTGGGATGCGGACAATGCACTCGATGTAATCGTCCGTCTCATTCCGGATCGTCTTTGCCTGGATGCCGGAGAGCTGCATGGTCTTGACCGCATGGCTGATCGTATTCATGAAGATACGGATATCTTTTACAATGATCCGCTTCTTATTCTTAGGCTTGTCCTCTTTTTCCGAGAGAATGCGCTCGATGAACTGGTCGGTCTGCTGCACATTCAAATGCTGGGCCAGAATCGCGTCCAACACCTTGCCGCGCAATTCGACGTCGTCCACCCGGAGCAGCGCGCGCGCATGGCGCTCAGTAAGGCCGTTTTCGCTGATCTTTTTGCGCTCCTCCTGCGTCAGGCGGAGCAGGCGCAGCTTGTTCGCCAGGGTGGACTGGCTCTTCCCCAGCCGGAGCGCCGCCTCTTCCTGCGTCACGCCCCATTCTTCGATCAAGCGCCGGATGCCCTCGGCCTCTTCAAAGATTTGCAGGTCCTGGCGCTGCAAATTCTCGGTCATCGCCAGCACCGCGCTCTGCTTATCGCTGCACGAATTGACAATACAGGCCGCGCTGTCCAGCCCGGCCAAGCGGCACGCGCGCCAACGGCGCTCGCCCGCGATCAGCTCATAGCCGTTTTTGGTCCGGCGCACGCTTAAAGGTTGCAGCAGGCCGTTCTGCCGGATGCTCCGGCTCAATTCCAGGAGCTCCTTTTCCGGGAACGACCGGCGCGGCTGGGCGGGATTCGGATAAATGTCGTCGAGCGGGATCTCGATCACGCGCCGTTTATCCTGCATGATGCCCATAAAAATACCTCCCATCTGGTTTCTTTCTGCACATCTATGTAACCGCCCCAAGGGGGCTTGTCCTTCTGTGCTTTAAGCATACCATATGGGAGGGAAACTTTTTGTTGGAATCTGTACGCGAAAAAGCGCTTTTCCTGCGGATTTTGGCGTGATTCCGGTCGATTGAGCCTCTGGAATTTTTGATATTAAGATCGTTTGCCTATAGGGGCTCCATTTTGGGGATGATTGACCGCCCGGGCAGGCGGCGGCTTGGGATTCATCCCCACGTTCGCCATGCTGGTGCAATTTCCATCCACGCCATCCTCGCGGGTGGCGACATATGTACAAAGTATCACTCGATTATCTAACCGATTTCAATCCACGCCACCCTCGCGGGTGGCGGCCGCTGAACATCACGGCTTGGTCTACAAATTTCTATTTCAACCCACGCCGCCCTTTGAGCGGCGGCACAACCGTGAAAGCGAGGGGCGGGGGCAAGGACCAACCGCTTTGAGGCGCTTTTCCTTTCCCCCGCCATCCCATCCGGCGCCAATGCGGAAGGCTGCCTGCTGGCCACGCGCGGACACCCATTTCATCCCACGCCGCCCTTTGAGCGGGCAGCTCTCGGGAATCCCCATGATCTGGGAACGCCCTTTCCATCCTCGCAGTCCCGCCTGCCGCCACCAAGCCGGTTCATTACCCATTTCAAATCCGTGTTTCAACCCACACGGCCCTTTCGGGCGGTGAACAAGCAACCCATCGACCCGCGCATCTGCTATGAGTTTCAACCCACGCCCTCCACACGGAGGGTGACATGTTTGGTGGTCAGCTTCTTTTGCTTGACCGGATCATTTCAACCCACGCCCTCTGCATAGGGGAACATGGGCCATAGCAATAACCACCTCATCATGGACATGATTTCAACCCACACCCTCCGCACGGAGGGCGGCGAGCACAGCATACATGCCGACGCAAACCATCATCCGATTTCAATCCACGCACCCCTATCGGGGAGCGACAAGTGCTTTGCCGTCCTTCCGGCCGGCCACAATGGTTCAACCCGCGCGCCTGAGCGGCGCAAAGGCACGCCCCATGCGCGAAAGCGGCCTATTTCACCAGCGTTTTGGCGATCTCTTCCCCAAAGAACGTGACCTCCGCGAGTTTCCCCTCGTTGTTGTTCAGGTCATCCTCGGTCAGGACGCCGCAGGTGTAGTAATTCGCCATGGGCCGGATTCCCATGCGCTGGAAAAACCGGTCGATGCGGGCCAGGATCTCCTTGCACTCCCGCGGGTCCTCGCGGGCACTCAGGGCGATGCTGATCCCCCGCTTGCCCATGGAAAGCGCCGCGTGCGGCTGGTGCGCAGGGCTGTACGGCGTGCAGCGGTCGATGAACGCCTTGAGCTGGCCGGTGATCCCGCCCCAATAGTCCGGGGACGCGATGGCGATCAGGTCCGCCTGTTCCATCTGTTCCAAAACCAACTGTACGTCGTCGTGCTGCACGCATTCCGCCGTCTGATAACAGCTTCTGCACCCCTTGCAGAAGGCATAATGCAGGTCGCCCAGGCAGAGCGTCTGCGTTTCCATCCCTTTTTTCTGAAATGCGTCCCCGATCAATTCCAACAGCCGGGCCGTGTTCCCGTTGTTCTTGGGGCTCGCATTGAGCAACAAAGCCTTCAATTCGACATCTCCTCCATCCAGTCTTCTTCCCCTTTTCCCCGCGCTGCGCCCGCCGGTGGGAAATCCTTCCCATAACGGCAGCGCCGCCCACGCAGAGGGTTCTGCGGTTTCCTCCGGCAAGCCGCAGGGCGCGTTGCCCTTCTTGCCCACACTCAGAGCGGGCTTTTGGAAATCTTTGCG
>OGGQ01003721.1_pt1 | contig 13787 bp, 12 predicted proteins | sample 1571191 | NCBI WGS metagenome assembly OGGQ01 (sample SAMEA2582061, study PRJEB24529) | metagenome | biome: Human gut stool | place: China | collected 2011
CTATGCCAGAAATATCTCTCTGGTATTTTGGAACCAGCTTCGGTTCAAACTCTCCATTACGATCACGGGGGACATCGATCTGGAATTCACCATTTTGGATATAGACCGAACCCAGGGACGCATCCTCGGTGTTTTCGCTGCGCAGGCCGTCCTTACCGCAGGTGAGGGAAAAAGCCCCTCCGGCGATGGACAGGCTGTCCTTGCCCTCCAGGCCGTGGTTCAGCGCCTCCACCTGATAGGTGCCGCCGGTGACCACCAGATCATCCTTGGACACCACACCGTGACCGGCGGGAGATACAATGGACAGGGAGCCGGAACCGTTGAGGGTCAGGTCTGTTTTGGAAAAGATGACGCCGTCGATGTTGTTTTCATCGATGGCCACAAACTCCCCGCCGTTTGCCAGGGTGTTTTCCGACCCCTCGGCCAGGGTGATAAACACCTTATCGGCCTGGAGAGAATAGATGGGGGCCGAGGTGCTGCTGGTGAGGGAAGCGCCCTCCAACACCAGCTGAACTTTGTCCGTATCCCCGGCGTTGATAATGATCTGCCCGTCCTCCAAAGTGCCGGAGATCAGATAGACTCCCTCCTGGGAGATAAGGATCTGGCCGTCCTGAATGGAAACCCCATCCGACGAACAGGAAGCGGTATCCCCCTCCAGGGAAATGGCCACGGCGCTTTCTTCGTCATAGCTTCCATCCAGATCCCGGTCGCTGAACAGGCTGCCGGTGTCAATAACCGCCGCCGTATTCACCGCACTGGTGCTCTGGCTGCTTGTTTCCTCGCTTTCTCCGCTTTCGCCAGTGATGGCAATGGTGTTCTGGCATCCATTGGCCAAAAGAAGCAGCGAAAGCAGCAGAGGAAAGGGTGCTTTTTTCAAAAACTGTTTCATAGGTTCCTCCTTTATGGGATCACAGGCTGACCGCCATGGTTTCCTGATGGCAAAGGGAAATCTCCAGATTGCCATTGCGCAGGCGCAGCTCATCCAAAAAAGCCTTTTCCTGGCTCGGGTCCCGCAGGGTCAGCTCATAGGTCAGTTTGAACAGGCTGCCCATGTTGGTGCTGCGCACCTGGGTCAGGGTGCTTTTCCGGGTGAAGCGGGCCATCACCTCGTCAAAGACCCCCACATAGTCCAGGTCCTCAGGAATGGTGATATGCAGAGTGCGGAAGGAGGAGGGTCCCCGGCTTTCCCCCAGGCCCAGGGCGGTATAGAGCATGGTCGCGCCGCCCAGCAGCAGGGCAAACAGCGCACCGTAAGCCAGATAGCCCATGCCGGTGATCAACCCGGCGCCCATGGCGATGAAAATGGCCCCGATCTCTCGGGCCGAGCCGGGAGCCGAACGGAACCGCACCAGGCTGAACGCCCCGGCCACCGCCACACCGGTGCCCACATTGCCGTTGACCATCATAATAACGACGCACACCACCCCAGGCAAAATAGCCAGAGTGACGGCAAAGCTGCGGCTGTACTGGGTGCGCCACAGGGTCATGGCGCATAGGGCTAGGCCGATCACAAGGGATACCCCCACGCACAGAAGGAAATCCGCCGGTGCGATGAGGGTGGTGACCGAAGAGTCAAACAGCCCCTGAAAGATCGTATCAAGCATAGCGTTTCACCTCCTGTGATTTGTTTTCCTGAAGCATCTGGTACACCGTGCCGTATTTGGAAAAGGAAGTCTGGAATATTTTGTTCTGGGACAGGGTGCGGGCCAGCCACAGGGGCAGGCCGCCGGGCACCTTCAGCTCCATGAGCACCCGGTCCCGGGGCAGGATCTCTCGGCCCCAGGTGCCGGTGTCCAGGGACAGGCCGGTGGTGCGGAAACGCAGGTCGGTGTCAAAGGTGATTCGCAAAGCCTCGTCCTCTTTTCCCTGGAAGGAATCCCGCTCATAGGACAAAAAGACCTGAGGGGCGATGGCGGGATAGAATTCCATGGCGTAAGCGATCTCCCGGCCGATCTGGCTCTGGGGCCAGGGAGACGCGCCGGAAAGGCAGGAAAGGGCCAGATCCTGGGGCAGGGAAAGCCGCCGCTTATAGACCACCGAGCGGTATTTTTTCTTCAGTTCCACAAAAACGGTGTCCTCCATCCCGGCCCGGCCATAGCTGCGCACCCGCAGCTTTTCTTTATAAACCGGCTTTTCCAAACTGCGGCGGATCAGCTGAAAATGGGGCGTATCCAGATAAATATTGCGGATGGAGCTGTGGCTGTACGGATCTTCGGTCATATAAGGCTCCATGGCACGCAAAACGGCCTCCTGCTGAGACCGGGATAACAGATACTTGAATTCATAGCGCTGAAAGACCAGTTGTTCTTTCATGGCGTTTTGCCTCCTTTGTGTGGTTTTCTGTGGTGATTGTACCGGCACAACCCTAATTGGAGTTTAAAGGCAATCGGAAATATCCATGACAATGGTCTCTGTTTGTGTTATCCTTTAAATTAGGATTAAAGTTCATCTGGTAGGGTATGTCTGGAACGACAAAATGAAAAGGAGGCGGGGGATATGCGCATTCTGCTGGCCGAGGACGAAAGAAGCCTGTCCAAGGCCATTGTGGCCCTTTTGGAAAAGAACAACTATTCCGCCGACGCCGTCTACGACGGGGAAGAGGCTCTTTATTATTTGGAGTCGGGAAATTACGACGGGGTGATTCTGGATATCATGATGCCCAAAATGGATGGGCTCACCGTGCTGCGGAAGCTGCGGGAAAAGGGCAGTACCATTCCGGTGCTGCTGCTCACCGCTAAATCAGAAGTGGAGGACAAGGTGCTGGGGCTGGACACTGGGGCCAATGACTACCTGACAAAGCCCTTTGCCACCAAAGAGCTGATGGCCCGCATCCGGGCCATGACCCGCAGCCAGACGGGGCAGGTCTCAAGCCGCCTGACTTTTGGCAACATCACTCTGGATCAGGCCACCTTCCAGCTGTCTTCGCCCACCGGCAGTTACCGCCTGGCCAACAAGGAATTTCAGATGATGGAAATGCTCATGCGCAATCCCCGGCAGCTCATTTCCTCCGAGCGTTTTCTGGAGCGGATCTGGGGCTATGACAGCGATGTGGAGCTGAATGTGGTGTGGGTCTATATTTCCTATCTGCGGAAAAAGCTCACCGCCCTTCATGCCGATATCCAGATCAAGGCCACCCGCAACGCCGGTTATTCTCTGGAGATGCTTTCATGATCCGGGCGCTGCGAAAGAAATTCATCCTGGCCTGTATGTTTTCCCTCACTCTGGTGCTATTTGTGATTCTGGGCGGCGTAAACTTCGTCAGCTACCGGAAAGTGGTGGAGGATGCAGACGCCATTTTGCAGGTGCTCAGCGTCAACCGGGGTACTTTTCCCAAGGCCTTTGGCCACCGTCCCGAAGGGGAACAGCATTTGCTGGGCGGCCGGGAGCTGACGCCGGAAACCCCCTATGAATCCCGGTATTTCTCCGTTTTGCTGGATGAAACAGGGCAGGTGATCCAGACCGAAACCCAGCAGATCGCCGCTGTGGACGGGGAAACCGCCGGGGAATACGGCTAGGAAGTGTGGGAAAAAGGGAAGCAGGAGGGCTTCCTGGGCAATTACCGGTATATGGTATGGCAGGAGGGAGTGGTCAGTCGGATCATTTTCCTGGATTGCAGCCGCAGCCTTTCTTCCTTCCGCAACACCCTGCTTTCCAGCGGGGCCATCGCCCTGGGAGGATTGGCGGCGGTACTGGTGCTGCTGCTTTTTCTCTCCAAACGCATCGTCCGGCCGGTGGCCGAAAGCTATGAAAAGCAGAAGCAGTTTATCACCGATGCCGGCCACGAGCTGAAAACCCCCTTGACCATCATCGGGGCCGACGCAGACCTGGCGGAAATGGAGTGCGGAGAAAATCAATGGATTCAGGACATCCGCCGCCAGACCCAGCGGCTCACCGAGCTGACCCAGGATCTGATTTACCTCTCCCGGATGGAGGAGGAGGGACTTCATTTTCAGTCCATCGATTTTCCCCTTTCCGATGTAACGGAGGAAATGGCCCATTCCTTTCTCCCTCTGGCCCAGAACCAGGAGAAGCGGCTGGATATTGCCGTGCAGCCCATGCTCTCTTTCCGGGGAGATGAAAAAAGCATCCGGCAGCTGTGCTCCATTTTGCTGGACAATGCCCTGAAATATTCCCCCCAGGGGGGAGAGCTGTTTTTCCGTCTGGAAAAGCAGGGGAAAAACATTTTGCTCTCGGTTTCCAACACCACCAGCCAACCCATCAAAAAAGAGGAGCTTTGCCATCTTTTTGACCGGTTTTACCGCACTGATCCCTCCCGCAACAGCCAGACCGGCGGATACGGCCTGGGCCTGTCCATTGCCCGGAGTATCGTGATGGCCCACAAAGGGAAGATCCGGGCCGAAAGTCCCCGGGAGTCCTTTCTCACCATCCAGGTGACTTTGCCCGCCTGAAAAAATCCCCCGCTATGGGGGATTTTTTTGTTGTTTTTAAACTTCATTTAGGGTTGAGGGAATATCCTTATAACAGAAGGAACGAGAAAACAAACATTGGAAAGGAGAAACCTTCAGATGTATCATAATCAGAATTACCAGATCCCTCAGCAGCCTCAGGATCAAAATCAATCGCCCAACAAGCAGGGGAAAGGCAGAAAAATCGCCCAAAAGGCCCTTTCTTTGGTGTTGAGCGGCGCTTTGCTGGGCTCGGTGACCGCCGGCTCTTTCTACGGTGTCCGCGCCCTTGTGTGGGAAGAAGAACCTCAGACGGTTTCCTCCAGCACGGCCTCCACCTCTTCCGGCTCGGTGGCCACCCTCAGCACCGGTTCCTCCAGCAAGGGCGGCATGGATGTGTCCGATGTGGCCGAAGAGTGCCTGCCCTGTGTGGTGGCCATCACCAATGTGTCGGTGCAGGAGGTGCAGAACTTCTTTAACCGCTTCGGCCCCAATGGTTCGGGCCAGACACAGCTGGAAGAAACCAGCAGCTGCGGCTCGGGCGTGATCATCGCCTCCGACGATGATTATTTCTACATCGTTTCCAACCAGCATGTGGTGGAAGGGGCCACCACCTTGTCGGTGAGTTTCGTGGACAATACCGTCTGTCAGGCTCAGCTGTGCGGCACCGATGAGGAAGTGGATATCGCCGTGCTCAAGGTGGCCCGCTCTGACCTCAGCTCCGACACCATCTCCCAGATCGCCGTGGTAGAGATCGGCAACTCCGATTCTCTGGAAGTAGGGCAGCAGGTGGTGGCCATCGGCAACGCCCTGGGCTATGGCCAGTCGGTGACCACCGGCATCGTCAGCGCCCTGGACCGAAGTGTTACCAATGAAAACGGCAGCACCTCCACCTATATCCAGACCGATGCCGCCATCAACCCGGGCAACAGCGGCGGCGCTCTGCTCAACATGGACGGTGAGCTCATCGGCATCAACACCGCCAAGCTCTCCTCCACCGAAGTGGAAGGCATGGGCTATACCATCCCCATTTCCGATGTGCTGGAGCTGATCGGCCAGCTGATGAAGCAGACCACCGACCTGACCCAGCAATCCACCTCTTCCCAGCAGTCTTATACAAACAACTATTCCGGCTGGTATTTCCGCCGGTAAGCTCTCCAGAAAAACTCACACAAAAAGCCGCGCCATTCAAGCGCGGCTTTTTTCTTGTTTTTCCCCATTGACCAAAAGGGGGGAACATGATACACTGGCCCAAGGTTAGCTGACGCGAACCAAAAAACACCGAAAGGAGAATGCTTTTTGGATCATTCCATTTTATACGCCTTCCTGCTCACCGCCCTGGCCGGGCTGAGCACAGGCATCGGCAGCCTGATCGCCCTGGTCAGCCGCCGGACCAACCGCAAGTTTCTTTCCATCGCCCTGGGCTTTTCCGCAGGGGTGATGGTCTATGTGTCCATGACCGACATTCTGCAAAAGGCCCGGGAGTTTCTCACCGGCGCCCTGGGTGAAAAAGGGGGAAGCTGGGCCACGGTGGCGGCCTTTTTCGGCGGGATGCTGCTCATCGCCCTTATTGACAAATGTATCCCTTCAGCGGAAAATCCCCATGAAGTCAAAGGGGTGGAGCCAGAAGGGGAGAAAGCCCCGGGGGAGGCCGGGCTGATGCGCATGGGCATTTTCACCGCCCTGGCCATCGGCATTCACAATTTCCCGGAGGGCATGGCCACCTTTGTCTCCGCTTTGCAGGAGCCCGGCGTAGCCCTGCCCATCGTGGCCGCCATCGCCCTGCACAACATCCCGGAGGGCATCGCCGTATCGGTGCCCATTTACCAGGCCACCGGCTCCCGGCGGAAAGCCTTTTTCTACTCCCTGTCCTCCGGCCTGGCCGAGCCGGTGGGCGCTCTTCTGGGCTGGCTGGTGCTGCGTCCCTTTTTCAATGACGGCGTATTCGGCGTGTTGTTCGCTGCCGTGGGCGGGATCATGGTGTTTATCTCTTTTGATGAGCTGCTCCCGGCGGCCCGGGAATATGGAGAGCACCATCTTTCCATCTATGGCCTCATCGCCGGTATGGCGGTGATGGCCGTCAGCCTGCTTTTGTTTTTGTAGCAATATCCATCGGCTTTTTCGATTTTTCCCCGTTTCATTATTGCAAAAATCAATTTGACGAAAGGTCCATTTCCTGCCTATACTGAAACAAGGCAGGAAAAATATCGAAAACAGGTGGGAAACATGGAAGAAAAACGACTGGGGCAAATCGCTTTGGCCCTGGAGCTGCAACATGAGGTGGTGGGCGTACGCTTTTTGGATTTCAAAGCCGATTATCAGGCTGCATCCCTGCCGGAAGCGCCCAAACGGGGTTCTTTTTGTTTTCACATCCGCAATGCGATGGATGGGCAGCATTATATCATTCGGGAAGGTCTTGTCTCCTGTGATTATGGCCGCTATGCCGTGGGGCTGAGCAAGCCCGATCCAGCCATTGCCCAAGGCCGCAGCATCCAGTACTGCGGCTTGTGCCGGACCAATACGGTGGCGCGTCAGATTGCCCAGGCCATGCAGTTTATTGATATGCCGGTTTATGGAATCGAAGTGGGGCCCTTGCGGGAAATGGACCAGGCGGATATTGTCATCATCGCCGGTTTTGCAGAGGCCATCATGCGGGTGATGCAGGGCTATGCCTACCAATATGGCGCCCCTCAGAATCTCTGTTTTTACGGAAACCAGGCCATGTGTTCCGACATGGTTTCCAAAGTTTATCACACCAATGACATCAATATCTCCCTGTTGTGCCGGGGCACCCGTATCTATGGCCGGTTTGATAAGGGGGAGCTGGCGGCTGCTTTTCCCATCGGGATGCTGGATGGTATGTTGGATGGAATGATCAAAACCATCAACCCAGTGCACAGCGCCCCGGACAAACGAAGAATTTTAGCCGCCCTGGACAGTCCTGACGCTTTGGGAGTCGAGCTGGACGAAGGCTATAATTACGGTGCAGGCCTGATGGAATACGATGCCCGAGCTGCTTGTCTGCGCAAGGAAGAAAGAAATTGATCTTTTTCTGAAAAATCTGCTGTGGCCCCAAACAGGCCCCAGCGGATTTTTTACATTTTTGCAAACATTGGAACCCCTTCGCTTTTTTCCATTGACAAAGGGACAAGAAGCCCGTATAATGAGGCAATCTTGGCCTGAAAGGCCGGAAAATACCATTCCACGGAGAAAACCAATGCATACCAATTTGAAAAAGATCACAAGCGCCCTGACGGCGGCCGCGCTTTGTGGGCAGCTGACTTTCTCTGCCCTGGCTGCGGATTCTTCCGTTCTTCCTTCCATAGAAGGGGAGCTTTCCATTGCGGAAACCTTTTCCGATCCCATCCTGCAAAACTGGCTGAAAAACAAAAACAACCTTAATGGCATCGGCACCGACGGCATCCTCACCCTCAGCGAGCGGCAGAGCGTCACCCAGCTGGATGTGTCCGGCCTGGGGCTGACCAGTCTGGATGGCCTGGAGAGTTTCCCCAATCTCCAGGTGCTCAACTGCTCCTACAACAATCTGACCAAACTGGATGTGTCCCAAAATACCGCTTTGAAAAAGCTGTACTGTGCCAACAACCAGCTGAAAAATCTGGATCTGTCCCAAAACCATCAGCTGGACTATGTGAACTGCTCCTTCAACCGGCTAACCAGTCTGGACATGAGCGGCAAAGGGCAGCTGACCGCCCTTAACTGCGAAATGAACTACCTGACCAGCCTGAATCTGTCGGGCTGTTATCAGCTGTCCTGGCTTTATTCCCGGCACAATCTGCTGGAGCAGCTGGACCTTTCCGACAACGCCGCCCTGGAGTTCATCGAGACCTTTGACAACAAGCTCACCTCCATCGATGTGCGCCACTTGAAAAATTTGACCTTCCTGCACATCGACCACAACAACCTGACCACTCTGGACATGAGCGGCAACACCAAGCTGGAAGGGGGCGGATTTGTGGGCCGGAACAACGACCTGCGCACCATCTATCTGCCCAACCAGCCTGGCCTGACGGTATACCGGGACGATTACGAGGAGCAAAACCCCATCCTGGGCCACGACCGGGTGGAGTGGTTCTTGGATGAAGAATACACTATCCCCGCTCCCGAAACCCTGGAAGCCCAGGGCCAGACCCTTTACGGCCGCCGGGTTCCCAACAACTATTCCATTGTCTTTTATGGCAACGGCGGCGCCGGTTCCATGGAAAAGCAGCAAGGAACCTGGGATCAGGATGTGGTTTTGGCGGAAAACCAGTTCCACCGTCTGGGCTATACCTTCTCTCACTGGAGCACTCAGCCCAACGAGGATGAGCACACCTATCAAAACGGCGAAACGGTGCGCAACCTGGCGGGAGAGCATACCGATGGAGACCGTGCCCGGCTCTATGCCCAGTGGAAGGCCAATTCCTACACCGTGAAGCTCCATGCCAACGGTGGCACAGGCGACACCCAGACCCTGGAAGCCACCTATGACAAGGCGGTCACCCTCACCACCGACGCTTTCACTCTGGAGGGGAAAGAGCTGGTGGGTTGGTCCCGGACTCCTGGCGGACCTCTTCAATATCTCAATGGCGCTCAGGTGACCAGTCTGACCCCGGAGGCAGGCGGCACCGTGGAGCTGTACGCCGTGTGGCGCACCTCCATTGCAGAGCAGCAAAAGGAATACATCCAAGCCCTGGAAGAGGAATTCCACTCCTATCAGAGCGGCGATGGAGAAGAACTCCGCTACACCCAGGAGGACTGGGGCACTCTGACCAAAGCTTATGACGACGGTGTTCAGAACATCCAGGCCGCCCAGGAAAAAGGGGAGATGAAAGCCGCCCTGGATCAGGCCATCGCCGCCATGAAGCAGGTTCCCACCCGTCAGGACCGGACAGATGAAGTGGTTTCGGCCTGGAAAAATGCCCATGGGCCGGTTCTGGCTCTGCTCCAAAACGGCCTGACGGAGGAAAATGCCGGGCAGGGTGAAACCCTGGCTGTCCAGGCCCTTTCGGATCTGGCCCAGGAGCGGCTGGAGGAGCTCAGCTCTCTCACAAATGCCCAGGACAAACAGCAGGTGGCCGCCCAGGCCGCCCAGCAGCTCCAGGACACAGCCGGGCAGCTGGAGCATCTGAGCCAGGCGGCCCAGTGGGTGCAGTCGCTGGGGGGCCTGAGCACCCGGGCGCTTGACCAGGTGAAAGGGGAGCATCTCAGCGATTACCGAACTGCCCTGGCCCAATATGAAGGCCTGGCAGAGCCGGTGAAGGGAGCCATTGCATCTGCTTTGCCCCAGGCCCTGCGCATCCGGGAAGCACTGGCCAACCAAAAGTACAGTGAAATCGCTGGGCTGAAAAGTGATTTTGACAGCCTGGATCAGTCCCTTTATTCCGATACCGGAAAGCAGAAGCTGAATCAGGCACTGGAGCAGGGACTGGCGGCCATCGACCGGGCAGAGACGCCGGAAGAAGCCATCAGCGCCCGACAGAATGCCTGGGAAGCCATCCAGAATGTACCCACCAAGGACGAAAAGCCTGTGACCCCGCCGGGTGGAGGTGGCTCCGGCGGTTCCGGCGGTGGGAGCATCGGTGGAGGTGGCTCCGGCGGCTCTGGTGGCGGGAGCATCGGTGGAGGTGGCTCCGGCGGCTCTGGTGGAAGCGCCGGTGGCGGTACCACACAGGATACCACTGTGACGATCACCGACAGCAATACCGGCGCCACGGCTCAAGTGACCACCACAGCAGACGGCCAGGTGAGCGCCCAGGTTTCCCTGCCGGAAGGGACGGGCAAGGCATCCTTCTCCATTCCCTGGCAGGGCAGCCGCCAGGTGGTGGCGGTAGAGGTGCTCTCCGACGGCCGTACCCGTGTTCTGCCCTATTCGGTATGGCGGGATGGGGAAGTGGCCCTTCAGGTGAAGGCCTCCGGCCTGATCCGCCTGGAAGAGCGCACCGCTACCTTCCAGGATGTGGCAGAAGGGGACTGGTTTGCACCCTATGCCCAGTTCACCGGCGCACGGCAGCTGTTTTCCGGCACCATGGAAAGCACCTTTGCTCCTAACGACGCCATGACCCGGGCCATGGTGGTGACGGTGCTGCACCGGCTGGAAAGCCAGCCTCAGGCTTCCGCCGATCTTCCCTTCGGGGATGTGCCCCAGGGGGCTTGGTATGAGCAGGCCGCCCAGTGGGCTGCGGAAAATGGGATCATCCAGGGCGTGGGAGAGAACCAGCTGGCTCCCCAGGACACCGTTACCCGGCAGCAGCTGGCGGTGATGCTCTACCGGGCCGCAGGCTCTCCGGAAGTGACCGGAAGCGCTCAGGCTCTGGAGCAGTTCTCCGATGGCAGCACAGTGGCCTCCTGGGCACAGGACGCCATGATCTGGTGTGCAGAACAGGGCATTCTCCAGGGGGATGAGCAGGGAAAGCTCAATCCCAGCGAAGAGAGCACCCGGGCCCAGGTGGCCGCCATGCTCACCCGCTTTGTGGAAAAGTCCATCTAAAGCCTGTAAATTCCCCTGGCTCTCCTTGTGGAGCCGGGGGAATCTTGCTATAATGGGTGTAGTGACCCCATAAAAGAGGAGGATGTGAAAGCATGAAAAAGTGGATGGAATCCAGCGTTGTCTTTTTCCCCTGTCAGAACCAGCAGGAAACCCGGGACTATTATACCAATATACTGGGACTGACCATTCATCAGGAAAAAGAGGGAAACCTGATTTTGGACACCGGCTATGGCTATCTGGGCTTTGTGGAATATGGGGACGGTCGGCCCATGGCCACCGGCGTGTGCATCTCCTTCAACTGTGAGAGCCGGGAGCAGGTGGATGAAGTGTACCAGCGCATCAAGGACAACCCGGCCTGCCAGGTGAAGGGCGCTCCCCAGCACCATGCCCGCTTCCCGGTGTATTCCTTTTTCCTTTCCGATCCCAATGGATATACTCTGGAATTTCAGAAACTGGACTGAGGTGGCAGCATGAAAAAGCTCTTGATCGTGGTGGACTATCAGAAGGATTTTGTGGACGGGGCCCTGGGCTTTCCCGCAGCCAAAGAGATCGAAGACGCCCTGTGTGAGAAGATAAGCTCCTATCAGGCAGAGGGCCAGGACATCATCTGCACTCTGGACACCCACGGGGAAGATTACCTCAGAACCCAGGAAGGGAAGAACCTGCCTATTCCCCACTGCATCAAAGGCAGTGAAGGACATCAGCTTTACGGCAAAGCCGCCGGTTTGCTCGCTTCCTGCCCCCGGTTTGAAAAGCCTGCTTTCGGCAGCATGGCCCTGGCAAAGTGGCTGGAAGGCAAGGAATATGAGGAAATCGAGCTGTGCGGCGTTGTCACCGACATCTGCGTCATCTCCAACGCCGTTTTGTGCAAAGCGGCCCTGCCCGAAACTCAGGTCACGGTGGATTCCGCCTGTGTGGCGGCCATCACGGAAGAAGCCCAACAGGCGGCTTTCCTGGTGATGAAGAGCCTTCAGATAAAGGTGCTTTAAACCGGAACAACCAGCCCTTATAAGCTGTAAAAAAACATATGTGATGGCGCAAAAGCCCTTTTGCGTTACCCCTTATTCATTGGCAAAAGCCACTTTTTTGACACTCTCAAGCGGCCCGACGGCCGCTTGTTTTGCCATTTGGAAGAATTAAGAATTTTGAAAGAGTTTTATAAAACCCATAGAAAGAACCATCTGATACCATACAGATGTACCGCAAAGGAGGAAAGGGGAAGTGGGGATGAACATCTTAGTCTGCGACGATCAGCAGGAAATTGTGGAAGCCATTGAGATCTATCTGAAAAACGAAGGTTATGAGATCTTCAAAGCCTATGACGGCCAGGAGGCCCTGGAGGTGCTGGACAGGGAGACCATCCATCTGATCATCATGGATGTGATGATGCCCAGGATGGACGGTATCCGGGCCACCTTGAAGATCCGGGAAAGCCGGAACATTCCAGTGATCATGCTGTCGGCCAAAAGCGAGGACACCGACAAGATCATGGGTCTCAACATCGGCGCCGACGATTATGTGACAAAGCCCTTCAATCCTTTGGAGCTGATCGCCCGGGTGAAATCCCAGCTGCGGCGCTATACCAAACTGGGCAGCGCCCAAAGCAGCGAGCATGTGTTTCAAACCGGAGAGCTGGTGGTGGACGACGAGCGCAAGGAGGTGACGGTGGACGGCGAGCCGGTGCGCATGACGCCAGTGGAGTACAAAATTCTTTTGCTCCTCACCAAAAACGCCGGCCGGGTCTTTTCCATCGAACAGATTTATGAGCAGGTGTGGAACGAGCCGGCCTACAGCCCGGAAAACACCGTTGCGGTACATGTACGGCGCATTCGGGAGAAGATCGAGATCAATCCCAAAGAGCCGAAATATCTGAAGGTGGTATGGGGAATTGGATACAAAATCGAGAAAATTTAGTCATCCCTGGTATTTGAAGGCCGTGGCCCTTGTGTTGGCGGCAGCGTGTTTTTCCAGGGGAGCCTGTCAGATCTTCGACCTGGCGGGGAAAGCAAGCGCAGGCAGCTTTATGCCCACGCTGGCCGAAAGCTATGAAAACGATTCTGCTGTGTTCCGGGACACCCTTTTGCTGGAGGACGCCGCTTTGCATGTGGCCACCAAGTATGAAGGGGAGGAGTCCATCCAAGCGGGCAAATCCCTCACCCAGTCCGATCTGCGCAACGCCTATTATCAGCTGGTGTCCGAGGCATTTTACAACTATTCCTACAATTACGATACGAAAGGCGTGGAGACGGCCTATGAACTGACCACGCCGGACGGAACCTATTGGCAGGATGCCCTGAACGAACTGATCAACCAGAGCACTTTTGCTCTTTCCCGCAGCGAGGACGGGAAGTTCATCATGCGCCGGGAAGGCCCGGAGGCCCCGGAGCCTCTGGCCCGGTTCGAATCGGAAAACCAGCAGCAGATCCAGCAGATTCCTCAGGAGCTCATCCGCATCCAGCTGTCCGATTACCGCTGGCAGATGCGCAATCTGCAAACCCAGCCCGCTTTGCGCTATTATATCCGCCATGGGGAAAAGACTTTCGCCAATGCATCGGAAGAAGAGGCCGTGCAGGCTCAGCAGGCGGAGATCTTCCTGGTGATGAAAAAGGGCGAAGTGCAGATCCAGATGGGGGAAAGCCGCGTGGAGGGAGATATTTATGATGAACATTTTTCCTATCAATCGGGGGGCGCTTTCAACACCCAGAACAGCTATGGCTGGCTGTCGACTCAGCTTCGGGAGGCCCTGCTGTCCTATGACTTTTCCGATCTGCTGATCCTGCTTTTACTCATTTTGGCGGTAGCGCCCGCATTCACGCGGGAGAAAGAAAACGGGATGACCCTCATTCTGTCCTCCTGCAAACGAGGCAGATGGCCTCTGCTTATTTCCAAATGCG
>OGGQ01003722.1_pt1 | contig 13780 bp, 14 predicted proteins | sample 1571191 | NCBI WGS metagenome assembly OGGQ01 (sample SAMEA2582061, study PRJEB24529) | metagenome | biome: Human gut stool | place: China | collected 2011
ATCCTTAACACTGCTTCCAAAGTGGTCACTGCTTCCCACAATACGGCAGAAGATCAAACTCGTCATGATTTTCTGCATTATGCGATTGATCACGATATTCAGCTGATCCAGCTTCCTTGCCCGGAATTCACCCTGTATGGCGCAAGTCGCTGGGGACACGTTATGGAACAATTCAACAATCCTTTTTTCCGCGATCACTGTCGCCATATCCTAACACCGATTATCCAGCAGATGAAAGGTTATCTTCAACCGGAAGAATCTTCTAAATTCAAGGTCCTTGGAATTATCGGAATCAATGGAAGTCCAAGCTGCGGTGTTTCGTTCACTTGTTCTGGTCCATGGGGAGGAGAATTTTCGGGAAGAACAGACCTGACAGAAATACTGTCTCAGGTAACCTGCATTCCTAAAAAAGGAATTCTGATGGATGTTTTGTCTGAAATGATGGAAGAAGAACACATCTGTTTAAACATGATTGGTTTAGATCCCAGGGATCCACAACCACTGTATGATCTTCTGGAGGAAAAATAGCAATGGAGATTCGTCTGGAGCATATCACGAAAGTTTTTAAAAATACCGTTGCCGTCAAAGACATGAACGTCACCATCCCGGACGGGGAACTGGTTTGTTTGTTAGGACCTTCCGGCTGTGGAAAAAGCACTACCCTGTCCATGGTAGCAGGACTGGAGCATCCAAGCGAGGGAGAAATCTATTTTGACGGACAACCCATGTCCAATGTGGAGGCACAAAAGCGTGATATCGGCATGGTGTTCCAGAATTATGCTCTTTATCCGCATATGACAGTATCCGAAAATATCCAGTTTCCGTTAAAGATGCACTGGATGAAAAAATTCCTTCGACTGCAAAAAACGCAGGAAATCGCGCGAATGATGCAGATTACCGATTTGCTGCATCGAAAACCTTCCCAGCTTTCGGGAGGTCAGCAGCAGCGTGTTGCAATTGCAAGGGCTTTAGTCAAGGAGCCAAAAATTCTTTTACTGGATGAACCATTTTCCAATCTGGATGCCAGACTGCGTATCGAGCTTCGTGACGATATCCGCGCCCTGCAAAAAAAACTTGGCATCACCACCATCTTTGTTACGCACGATCAGGAAGAGGCCATGAGCATCTCCGACCGGATTCTGCTCATGAACAAAGGCTGTCTTCAGCAATATTCCACACCGCAGGAAATGTATCGCCTTCCTGCCAATCTTTTTGTCGCAGGATTTTTGGGCAATCCACCCATCAACCTTCTCCCCTGCACCCGGACAGACAATGTCATTCGGGTCGATGGCACACAGGGATGGGATTTCAGTGGGGTTTCTCCTGTCATCACACAGGATGTCGGCAAGAATGCCATTCTTGGAATCCGTCCCGAAGATCTGGTCATTGTTTCTGAAAAAGGACAGATTCAGGCTCAGATTTCTGCAATCCAGACACTCGGCAAAGAGGTCTATCTGCGCTTACAGCATCAAAACATCCATCTGACTGCCTGCTTAAACTGGGATCACGATTATCAGATCTCAGATCAGCTTCACCTGAATGTCAAAAAAGCCTATCTGTTCCCTGCATCTTCACAGACATCAGAAGGAGGAGTTGCTGATGAGCAGTAATCTGCGCCGCATCTTTCAGAGCGGAAAAGCCTGGATTTACCTTCTTCCTGCCCTGATTATTTTGGGGGTCTTTCAGATCTATCCGATCTTCAAATCCTTTCTGATGGGATTTTATACCGATTTTGATTATCTGCATGACATCGTATATGAATGGGGAATGGACAACTTTCAAAATCTGTTCCACGATGCTGATTTTATTCTGGCAATCAAAAACACCTGTATGCTGGTTTTATTCGCCGCTCCGCTTTCCATCATCGTGTCACTGTTGTTTGCTGTTCTGCTCAATTCCAACATTCGCTTTCGCAAACTGTTTCAGAGCATCTATTTTCTGCCTTTTGTCACCTCGATGGTTGCCGTATCCATCGTATGGGCATGGATGCTGAACAAGGATTTTGGTCTGGTAAACGCTATTTTAAAAATTTTCGGTATCAGCAAGGTTGCCTGGCTGACAAATCCTGACATGACACTTCCGATTCTGGTAGTGTTAAGCATTTGGAAGGGACTTGGTTATCGGGTCATCATCTTTCTGGCAGGACTTCAGGAAATTGACCAGCGCTACTATTCTGCTGCGCGTCTGGATGGAGCAAATACCGTAAATTGCTTCTTTCACGTTACGGTTCCTCTTTTGCGACCTACCCTTTTCTTCCTGTCCATCACTACCATCATTGATATTTTTAAAACCTTTGATGAAGTGTATATCATGTATTCCAACGATCCCGGTCCATTAAAGAGCGGATTGACCATTGTCTATTACATTTTCACTAAATTCTATCGACACTGGGAATTTGCTTCCGCTGCCGCTGCCGCTTTTATCCTTTTTCTCATCATCCTGATGATCACTCTGTTTCAGTTTGGTGTCGTGCGTTTTGTACGTTATCGTTCGGAAAGGAGTGGAAAATAATGAATAAAAACTTTTCCCGCGGATTTGTAAACGTCTACACCTATACGATTTTGATTTTGGGCGCAGTTTTTATCCTGCTCCCCTTTATCTGGATGATCATTACCTCACTCAAACCTTCCAAAGAAGTTTTGCTCATGCCGCCAAAGTGGATTCCTTCCACACTACAGTGGGAAAACTATGCGGAGGCTTTTGATGCAGTTCCTTTTTTCCGCTATTTCCGCAACAGTGTGATCGTCACCTGCTGCATCACGGTTTGTGAGCTATTCACGACCATTTTAGCTGCATTTGCTTTTTCACAGCTGCAATTTAAAGGAAAACAGATCCTTTTTATGCTGCTGGTTGCAACCATGATGGTTCCGGGAGAAATTTTGGTCATCCCAAATTTTGTAACACTGGCAAATCTGGGATGGATTGATACCTATAAAGCACTGATTGCTCCGTGGGGAGCCAGTGTATTCTCCATCTTCCTGCTGCGTCAGCAGTTTTCATCCATTCCGCAATCCTATTACAAGGCTGCTCGCATTGACGGATGCTGGGATCTGCGCTACCTGTTTACAGTTATGGTACCTATGTCCCGTCCAACCATCGTGTCCATTGCCTTGTTAAAGATCATCAACAGTTGGAACTCCTATTTCTGGCCATTGATTTCGACCAATACCAAAGATATGCGTACCCTTCCGGTTGGACTGGCTTATTTTTCCAATGAAGCCGGTGTCCACTACAACACTTTGATGGCTTTTTCGCTGATGATTATTTCCCCAACCCTGATTGTCTATTTCTTTACTCAGAAATACATCATTCAGGGTGTCAGCAAAACCGGTCTCAAAGGTTAATGATCCATTATGTCAAAAAATGATATCCTATCCTTGATATCATTTTAAATTATTTTACTGGAGGAATCTAACATGAAAAGATTATTAGCTCTGCTGCTTTCGGGCATCATGGTTCTGTCCATGGCTGCCTGCGGCAACACCTCTTCTGAAACAACTTCGGCTGAAAACACCAAAACCGAAGAAAGCACAGAAGAAACAAAAACAGAGGAAAGCAAAGCAGAAGAAACCGACGCATCCAGTGAGGAGCCGGTAGAAATTACATTCTGGCATGCAATGAGCGGCGTTAACGAAGAAGCAATCCAGAAAATCACCGATGATTTCATGGCAGAAAATCCAAACATCAAAGTAACTCTGATGAATCAGGGCGGATATCTTGATCTGTTCGATAAACTGATGGCTTCTGCAAAGGCAGACCAGCTTCCAAACCTCGCTCAGATCTACTCCAACCGTCTTTCTTGGTATGTAGACAAAGGTCTGGCTCTTGATTTGACCTCCTACATCAATGATCCTGAAATTGGTCTTACTGAAGAAGACAAAGCAGACTTCCCTGCAATGTTTATGGATGACTGTATCTGGGGTGATGGCCAGTACGCAATGCCATTCAACAAGAGCCAGATGGTTCTCTATTATAATGTAGGTATGTTTGAGGAAGCTGGCATTGAAGTTCCTACCACCTGGGATGAATGGGCAGCAGCTGCAGAAGCACTGACCAAAGACACCGATGGTGACGGCGAACCTGACGTTTACGGAATTGTTTTTGCCAATAACCTTTCTACTGATATTGCTCCATGGCTCAAACAGGCTGGCGGCGCAACCATGAACGAGGAAACCAACGAGCTATATTTTGATACACCAGAAACAAAAGAAGCAATCGAATTCCTCAATGGTATGTTCCAGAACAAGACTGCAAGATTTGCAGGTGAAGACCAGAATGCAAACGTTCCTCTTCAGCAGGGTCGTGCTGCAATGTGTGTTGCTTCCACCTCTGCTCTTCCTTATATCGAATCTGATACCATGGAAGGCATTACCATTGATGCTGCTGCTCTGCCTGGCTACAAAACAGATGACCAGCTTTATTACGGCACCAATGTAACCGTTTATGATGTCGGTACTGATGCACAGAAAGAAGCTTCCTGGCTCTATCTGAAATTCCTGACTAGTACTGAAAATACAGCTTACTTTTCTGCTCAGACCGGTTACATCCCAGTTCGTAAATCTGCTCAGAACGACCCTGTCTTCGCTGCTGTTCTGGAAGAAAAACCAATCAAACAGCTTTGCTTTGACTGCATGGATCGCGGCTTCCAGGGAACCCGCAATATTGGCGGTATCAATGCTCTGGATGCTCTGGGCGATCAGCTTGACCTTGTATTTAGCGGTGAAAAGGATATCGACACTGCGTTGAAGGATGCACAGGCAAACGGCGAAAAGGCTATGGAAGAAGCTAGAAACAGTTAAAAACAGATCTCATATTACCTTCATTTTGAACAGCTGCCATTTCGGTGGCTGTTTTTTTATATTTCTTTACAAATAAGGGAGATTCCTAATTCGCCTTAATAAGCATAAATAAAGTATTTTTTCACAAAAGATCAAACCAAGCAGTATCCTACTTAAAACGGAAAATAAAATTTTAACTTTCAGATTATTTTTTCTCTCAAAGATTCTATTCGAACTTCTATGGTATTACTATTATGCACCAATAATACTTAAACTACAGTTATCTATTTCATAATAGAAGAATTAATAAAAAACATACTTAAAAGACTTACAGCTATCAGATTCTATATCATGAATCATCAAGCACTTATATTAGGGAAGTAAACGATATGGAGCAACTTAATTCCTTTGCTATAGGACCTTGCGATAATACCCTTTTCCTAAAAATTCAATTCCCCCCCTATCACGAAGTACTTGTAACTGTTGTCTAATTTTAGCTTCCACATTATGATTTTCGATATGTTTTAATTGTAGCTCATTTGTGAAACTATACATTTCCTGAAGAGAAAATTCAATGTTGGAAATTGAATTAATACAATACAGAATATCTAAAAGCCAAGTTCGACTTTCCATATTATTGGTTTGTAACTTTTTTGCTTTGGCATACTTCTCAATAACCCCTTTTTTATCAGACATTTGTTGATTATCTATTACTTTTATTTTTCCTTGTTCAGGAATTTTGGAATATAAGATGTTGCAACCTGTCCAACCAGATCTACGCGCAGCGCTTGAAAGTGGTTTTCTCTTCTCAATCATAGATGGCACTAAGAAAAATTTAGGAATAAAGATAATATTGTTTACCTGTAAACCATCCGTATACTCCATTAAAAATAAATCTGGATTATCTGAGCTCGTAATGCGGTGAATCATCGCAGAGTAATTGCCAGCTGTAATTTTATTCCCAAATTTTCCTTTTTTACTTTTTAATTCATACACTTCCTCACAATGTTCGCATCTCAAATCTGCAACTGGCTTATTGTTTGGCAGATTAGATAGATGAGGATTTCCACAGGATGGACAGAAAAGATTTTTACCTACCCAAGATTCGCTCATCACGCGTATTTTTTGTGCATTACTTTTGTATTTCGAAGCTAATTTGGAATCTAAACTAAAATCTATACTCATTGATATGATCACCTTCTTCATTATATATAGCTTCATAACTATTAAAGAAAAGACTCCACTTTTACTTTTTAATTCATACACTTCCTCACAATGTTCGCATCTCAAATCTGCAACTGGCTTATTGTTTGGCAGATTAGATAGATGAGGATTTCCACAGGATGGACAGAAAAGATTTTTACCTACCCAAGATTCGCTCATCACGCGTATTTTTTGTGCATTACTTTTGTATTTCGAAGCTAATTTGGAATCTAAACTAAAATCTATACTCATTGATATGATCACCTTCTTCATTATATATAGCTTCATAACTATTAAAGAAAAGACTCCACCCAGAAAATTCCGAGTAGAGCCTTTTTGGTTATATATCACTTTTCGTGATAATGAATGGTGGAGGCGACCCATAACTGCTCATTATCACAAAAACACAATATAATATGGCTTAATTAAGCCATATTATCCATATGAACATATAATATTCAGACAGGAGATTTACCCCTGTCCGATTTTCTGTCCCTTTCAAAAAATCAATCAGCTATTTTTCTCTTTTCCTAGTAAATAGGATTTTCCCCGTCTATCCCGTCCATCCCGTCATTTTGGTAGAAAGAAATATTTTTGCCTGTTGTATTGTGGAAATAGATCATTGTTATCATGCAGTACCATTCATTTTTTCGGAAATAGATAAACTTACTTTTCCCTTTATTTATGCCATTTTTTCAATATCATTTTTGTCAGTTGATTGTTTTCCGCTCTGTTGGTGGAGACCTCAAAATATACAATAAGGGGGAGCCTGTATATAAGGCTCCCCCTTCACATTAGCTGTATTAAATCAATTTATAACTATATATTCTTTCCTTGTATAAACAATATCTATCATTGATATTTAAGGAGGAATATTGATGTTGCAAAAAATTGGTACTGTAGCTCAAGTTAAAACAATCAAAGAAAAACTGCATCCGGATTTGTATCAAGCTGTTGTACATGACCTTGATTTGTTGGATTCTGCTTATGGAGCTGATCGTGATTACTTCACTCTTGGTGGATACAGTATTGTTATTGACTCTGAATCTGATCTAAAAGAAGTAAAAAGTATTATTGATTTTGAAACTCACTTTCCTGAAGAAGTATTACTCTTTTCCTCTTGTAATTATCTGGCTGCTCTTTTTGTCATGAATGATGATTTCAGTATTATGGTTTGGCTTCCTGTTTCCCTTGCTCCTAAAAATTTTCTGGATGAAATATAAAGCTGTATACCCTGCCCCTTTGGGGTGGGGTATTATCAGGAACACAAAAATAGTAAGATTGTATGATCCTATTGTGCAACGCTTTTAAATGGGTATACACCTAGTCTCTGATATACCCCTAGTCTGGGTATTATTCCAATTTCTAGCGTATATCTTCCGTTCCTGTATGATAAAAAGCACTACATCCTAACCCAGATTCTCCTCTTTTTTTACGATAAAATATGTTTTGTTCTGTTATTTCCAAAAAAGATGTTTTGGAAATAAAAATAATAAACAAAAAAATAGAAAAAGGAAACATTGCGCCTGAGCGGAATGTTTCCTTTTTCTATTCCTTTATTGTAATAATAGAACCTCCCGAAAAAGGTGCTCTGCTCTCCTCGGGAGGTTTCGGTTTAAAATGTCTGCTTAAAAATCTATCTTAACTGTAAGTACTACATTTTTATTCTCAATTTATCTAGTTCATCATTTTCAAATTAAAAGTAACTGTTATTTTATCATTATAAACTGTAATTTTTTTTATGGTATTTTTTAAAAATTGTCTTACTTCCGGTAAGTCTTCATTCATCAATAATTGTATAAAACCTGCCTTTAATTTTTTCATATCATCTTTCGTTATCCTTGTAGGTACATTTGTCATTTTTCTTAATTTGCTTTCCAATTCCTCCTTCTTTTGGGCAAGCTCATCTAATCGTTGGGTTAAGGCTTTTGATACAACATCCTCCAGATTTTGAAGGATATTTTCCATCTTTTTGTCAATACCCTTGATTCTGTTTTTCAGACTTTTGTTCTCTGGATCATCTCTGATATCTGACCGCAATAAGTCTTCCCAATCTTTCAAGCGATCCTCTCTGAAAAAGAACTCTGCAAGCTGCTGTGCTACTATCAGATTTAAACGGTCTGCCCGAACCTCTTTTGTCTCACACTGCTTGGCTTTGTGAGAAGGACACTGATATGTAATGTACGTTTTTCCATGAGATTTTCTGACACTACCTGTCATACTCTTTCCACAAATTCCGCACTGCAGAAATCCCTTTCCACCCAACATATAGTATCGTCTGGCTTTGCATTCTGCTTTTCCATGAGCACGTTCCTGCATCTTTTTCTGAACCTCTTCGAAGTCTGAACGAGAAATGATACTTGGGCATCCACCTTGTATCCTGACCTGATCTTTAAGCGCTTTTGACTTGTGATTATTTCGCATGCCATTTTGTTTTGCTGAAGCCCGGTTCCAGATATAAACCCCCGTGTACTTTTCCTGCCTTAAAATGCTGTAAAACGAATTTTTTCTAAACAGTGATCCTGTTTTTGTCCGATATCCTTTTTTGTTCAGTACCTCGGCCATTTTGGAGTAAGAGTAATTACCTAAGTACATCTTGAAAATTTGCTGTACAAGCTCAGCCTCTCCCTGATTGATGATCAGTTTACCGTCCGCATTCAGATCATAACCGAGCGGCGGTTTTCCTCCCGTATGTTTACATTGAAGTGCAGTTTCTCTCATCCCTTTCATTACTTCTCTGGCAAGGTTCTGTGAATAATATTCACTCATACCTTCCAGTACAGATTCCATCATAATACTTTCCGGACTGTCATCCAGGTTTTCCAGCACACTGTACACACTGACCCCGTTTTTCTTCAGTTCTCTCTTGTACACCGCCGAATCATAACGGTTTCTTGCAAAACGATCCAGTTTGTGAACCAGAATGATATTAAACTGATGGTATTTACTGTCTGCAATCATTTTCTGGAAAGATGGTCGATGATCTGTTGTTGCACTCTTCGCTTCATCGATATAGGTTTCCACAATTAGGATATGGTTTTGCTGACAGTAGTTCTGCATGGCTCTCAGTTGTGCATCGATACTTTCTGACCTCTGATTATCCGAACTGTACCTTGCATATAATGCCGCCTTGTTGATTGTCTGAATCATACGTTATCTTCTTCCTCCTTCTTCTTTTCCTGTTCATACTCTGTCCAGTCAAACGATTCCAGTTTCCACTGATTTCTGATTACTGGTGTCAATGGATGCAGATTCTTTCTCTCTCCATCAGAAATAACACTGATTTTTTCTCTGTATGGTTTTAACAGCTCCAATACCTCTCTTGCTCTTTTCTCCACCCTTTGATTGCTTCTGTCTGCTCTTCCCCATGCAATGATAATTTCACTGCATTCTGCTGCTGCCTGCTGGATATAGCTGTTATTTTCTTCCTCGTTGAGTTCCTGATCTGTATTCCAGCGAAAATTCAGTTTGCTTGTCAGCTTGGAATACAGGTTTACAATCTCCACTCCTCCAAACCGCTCCAATGCTGCCAGATTGTTTACCACCAGAAAAGTTGTTGTATCTGTCACAATGGTATCTGCCATACAGGGGTTGAGCATAATTACAGCTACCAGTGCCTTGTCCTTGTTCCAGATTCTTTTCCACAAATATCTGTGTGTATGCTCTTCATTAAATACTGCTTCACAACGAATGGTCTCTTTTTCGATTTTCATAGCTGGTTCCTCCTGAAAAAATAAAGCCTGATAGCATCCATCGATACTATCAGGCTTCATTTTTGTAATTACATTGATCTTGTTAATTGGATAATAGAAGTGATTTACAGGCTGTATCCTCCTACTTTCCACTCTCCTCCTTCATCTACCAAAATCAAGGTTAGTTTCTCTGTTTTTTCTTTGTCAGAAAGTCCCAGGAAACCTCCTGTACCTTTGTAATTGACATTAATAGCAACCTTCACATTGCCATCTTCTGTTTGGTATTCATCAATATATTCCAGTTTGACTTTCCAACTTTCCCCAAATTCATCTATGTAGTATTCTTCCATAGCTTTTGAGTTTTCTTTGAGAACAGAAATCAAAATCTTTTCTGTTTCTGCACCTGTATTTTCCATAGACTGATTCAGGAAATCCTCAGACATAAGAGAAACCATTTTTTTAGCATTAAAATCGCACAGCATTGCTTCTGCAAAATCCATTGCAACTTTTTTAGGACTTCCCATAATACCGGAAATTAATGAGTATAGTATCACTCCCAAAATCAGTGATAAAATGATTACTCTTCCTGTTTTCTTTTTGGGTTTGGATGGTGAATCAGTAACAGTAGGGTTTACCGTGACTGTATTACCGGTATCAGATACAGCTGTTCCACAGTTACTGCAAAATTTTGTTCCTTCTGTCAGTTCTGTGCCACAATTTGAACACCACATCTTTTACACTCCTCATTTCTGTTCTTTGCCACAATTTGTGCAAAACTTTGCTCCAACTTTTAATTGGCTACCGCAAAATTTACATGTTACTTTTTCCTGTGAATTTATAGATTCAGAGTGGGAAGCTGAAGAAGTAGTTGTGGAAGATTCAGTCATTGTATTTGTGACAATAACTGTATTTCCATTCAACATCGGATGAATCAATTTACCATCCAAGGTAATCTTATTCCAGGCACTCTTTATGTAGTAAATATATATCTGAATAATAATTCCAATCCAAGACAGAGCATACACTGAATCTGGAAGATCATCTCCCAAGATTATCGCTCCAATAACTATAATAATTAGAAAAACAATCCATCCTACATTCTTCGTAAGAAGATTCTGAGAAAATTTTCCATAATTCTTTGCCTTCTTGATATTTTCAGGAGTCAATGCAGTAATTGCCTGTAGATACTTATTTTTTTCTGCCACAAAGCAATTATCTTTTATACACTGGGTCAATTCCAACACTGCTGCCGGGTCATTAATGTTTGTACTAAAATATGTTTCTACCAATTCTCGTTCGTTTCTGATTACTCCTAAAGCCATAAATTATCATCCTTTCCTATTGTTTGGCTCCACAGCTGCTGCAAAACTTAGCATCAGCATCGATTTGACTTCCACATTCCGCACAGTACTTCTTTATTTCTGTATTGGAACTGTAGTTTGTACTTGTATCTCCCAAAATTTTCTGTTTTTTTGTAGACTGTCCAACACCTCCCAACTTTGAAAAAATGCTTTTTTTCTTTCCTTTCCCTTCGCGTAATGCATCCACATAATTCATCAATTCTGGATGCAAAACACGTCCCCCTAATGTCATTGTTACATAAACATCCTCCTTATTACCGCTAAATAATGCTTTCAATCCTCCTGATTCTTTCGCGTACATATACTCGGCTGCAATTTGCAAATTCTGCATTTGATTCATCGCATTCAAAAACAATTTTTTGCTTTCTGTCCTGCCTGTTTCTGCGATAAATTTAATGTTGTTTTGTATCATCATTGAGTCATTCGGATTGGTTTTGCAGTATAGTTGAGAAAAATTAAGAAAGTCTTCTTCATCCCAAATGGAATAAATTCTCCGATCAATCCTTTCAATAACGTGATTTTTATTTTCTTCTTTTGCATCGATTTCCCGGATTCTGTCTTTTAATAAATTACACTCCTGTTCAGACATATTTTCCATTCCGACACACATTTCCATCATAAGATCCAACTCAATTGCATCGATTCGTTCATTTAATTGATCTATATATCCTTGAGAAATTTCTGCCAGATAATGATTATCTGAAATTTTCTGCAGTAGTTCTATACATTTCTGCTTATCCAAATCTGCAATCTGTCCGCATAATTCTCTTAATTGTGTATCTTCCTGTTCTGCTCGTTCCTTCAAGTCCCTGCTTTCAAAAAGGATATTTTGATATGTACGTGCCTGAATATCGTAATAGTTAAGAATCTGATTTAATTCTTCCTGTTTTTTACAGGTAGTAATCCCGTAGTTTTCCATGACCTCCTGAATTTCTCTGTACATATTCTGAGCATCTGATTCTGACTGTATAACTGACAAATCAAATTGTTTCTCGATATCCTCTTCCACATATTCCAAAAGATCTATCTGCAAATATTGTGCTATCCTGAATATTTCACATTTCGCACAATCAAACACCTTAAATATGTAAACGTAGTACTCTCTTGGTCTGGAATCCAACTGTATTAATTTTGCTGCCAACTCCTTTTGCTTTTCAACAGGTATTTCCAGTTCTTTTAAGTTTTCAAAAATTGCTGTTGCTTCTTCGCACTCTTGTTGATAAAAGGGTTCTAGCTCCACTACTTTTTCACTGCGTAATTTTTCTAAAGTAAAATCGCACAATGACATAATATCGTTTCTAAGCGCACGATTTAGTCTATTTCCATTCATAATAGAACAAATACGCTCTTTTGCAACATCATCTTCAATATCATCTTTCCTAATGTTTAAAATGATCTCCAGTATTTCACTTAAAAGATATGATATACTTCCATTGCTTTCAAAAGCTGCATCATATATTTGCTCATCTGTTAAGGAATAAATTCCGAACTCTCCCAAATATTTCCTTACTTTTTTAATCTGTGGGAAAATAAATCGTCTTTCACCTTCTCGTGTATCTTTACCAAAATACATATCATCCCATTTTTTTAAATACGATGATGTAAAGAAAGTATATTCAAAAGAGTCATGATAAACCCTTCGAAAATTTTCATCTGCTTCATCTGCAATCCGCTTAAAAGCATTCAATATATGCATGTAGTTTCTTCGACCATCAGAGATTTCAATCTCTGTACCAAGTAATGTAAATAACATGTTTTTTCTCCCTTCTAACGTCTAATAAATATCGATATAATACCGATAATTGCAATTACTTTTATAAATCCTGGTATCAGTTCCCACAAAAAAATAGCTAAGCCTAGCATGATAAAGCAAATTACAATCATAAGAATTAATCTGTAACTAAACCATTCAAACATAGACGATTCACCTTCTTTTGATATTGGAAATAAAAAATAGCAAAAAGGTACCAAGAACAAATATAATAATCACTTTCAGTATGGAACCTGAAATCTCCATCAGAAACAAAGAAATTCCATATCCGACCCCAAAAGAGATAGCTGTAATAATCAGCAGCGATGTGATATTGATAAACAGCAAATGTCCTTTCGTTAAAAAAACCATGAAAACCACAAATCCAAAAATAATGGTCATGGCCTCTAACATAACACTTCACTCCTTGTTCAATATCTGATTCTACTTTTCCAAACTTTCTTTGATAATCCTTCTGACTGTTTTTTCTGAATAGTTGTACTTGGTCGCAAGTATCTTTAAGTTTGTGCCGTTATATTCTTCAATGATCAGTTTTTGTATCTTTGCTGGATTAAAGAAGCGTACCGGAAAGCTGATCTGCTGACCCTTGAACATTCTGTATATTTCCATTGCTGTATCCATACCCAGTCTTTCACTGATTTCCTTATAGACATTATTCAATAACTCAGGGTCTTTGATTGCCATTTCCGTCACCTCTTTTCCATATTCTAATACTTCCAAACTCTTAAGTATAATCTCAATGTCCTTGTATTTGTCCATACTGATGATCATATCTTTTCCAGCTGTTTATCATGATGAAATATACACACCTTTCCCGTTCTTGATCTTCTCTGTGTAACATAGTGGTTCAGAACAAAGCATTTCGTTTTCGATTTTCATAGTTGATTCCTCCTGAAAAAAATAAAGCCTGATAGCATCCGTTGATACTATCAGGCTTATTTTTATAATATATATTTATTTTTGCAGCAAGATCGT
>OGGQ01003723.1_pt1 | contig 13778 bp, 6 predicted proteins | sample 1571191 | NCBI WGS metagenome assembly OGGQ01 (sample SAMEA2582061, study PRJEB24529) | metagenome | biome: Human gut stool | place: China | collected 2011
GAGAGAAATCCTCCGAGGGAGCCCGGCTGCTGAGGACCAAACGGTATTCAGTCCCAGGTTTCAAGTGCGGAACGTCCTCCAGCTGTATACCGGTGTAGGGGGAAAGCTCATCAGTAGGCAGCACCGACTGCATGAGGATATTTCCGCGTGGGTCATAGAGCAGGGCATAGAGCTCGTTGTTTTCAAGCGGATAAACTGGCCGAAGACGAATTTCCAGTGTTTGGGGGCGGCGGATCAAAGCGGAAAAGCTTTGTTCCATCAAAAGCAGCTCTTCATGGGCAGCATCCGGCTGAGCGTTTAAAACAGCTTCCCAGGAGGCGGCGGCTTCTGCGGCGGTATAGGTTGAACTGTATTCACCCGTCTTGCTGGTCTCGGCGGGAAAAAACATCTGTGGCAGCAGGGAAAGAAAAATGAGACATGTCAAAGCCGCTGCAGCGATTCGGAATTTGTTGTGTGTAAACTTGACGTTCACGCCATCCGTCCTTTCGGCATCGAAGTGTTAATGATAAATAGTATATCAATATTTTACAAAAAATCCATAGAAAACAGTAAATCCGATATAGGGAAAGCGAAAAATCACATGCGACGCCCGCTTTCAGCGGAAGTGGTTTGGGGTTAAAACCTTTAAAACAGGCTTCTCAACGTGTAAACGCTTTCCATTTTTTCTGTGAAATGCTATAATATAATATCACTGCGAAAAGCCGTGGTTAGAAATCTCCGGGAGAAGAAATATGACATTTGATGTTTGCATGGTGACATATAATTCGGCAAAGTGGATTCCAGCCTGTGTTCGTGCGCTTGCAAAAGCTGAGTATGATTTAAAATGTATTAATCTGTACTTTGCTGATAACAGTTCCACAGATGATACCATACTGGTATTGGAGCGACAAAAAGAAATGTATGCAGACCGCTTTGGCTTGTTTGAGATTTTGCGGCAGCCTGAAAACGGGGGCTTTGGAAAAGGGAGCAATGCGGCGGCACGCGCGGGAAAAGGAGATTTCGTTTTTTTCTATAACATAGATACGGAAATATTCCCGGATGCATTTTTGAAACTTGAAGCAGCGATTCGAAAGGCTTCCTCCCAAACCGCTGCTTTCGAACTGAGGCAGTTTCCCTATGAGCATCCCAAGTACTACGACCCTGTCACATTGGAAACCTCATGGATCAGCGGAGCCTGTTTTGTTCTGAAACGCAGTGTTTTTGAAGAAACGGGCGGTTTTGACGAGAGCATTTTCATGTACGGAGAGGATGTCGATCTTTCCTGGCACATCCGTGCGTTGGGCTACAGGCTGCAATATGTACCGGCGGCAATCACATGGCATTATGCCTATCAAAAACCCGGAGAAGAAAAGCCTCTTCAATTGGCAGGAAGTATAGCGGGAAATTTGTTGCTGCGCTGTAAATACGGGAATGGGCGTGATATCCGGCAGTGGCAGAACTTGTATGAACAGATAAAGCCGAGAATTGAAGCAAGCCCGGAAATTGTGACGGCATTTCATTCTCAGCTTAAGCGGGTTCGTCGGAACCGAAAGCAGTATCGGGAGTTTTGGAGGGATACGGTGTGTCCGTCTGCTTTCTGTCCGTCTTTTTTAGAATTTGACTATGAATTTGCCAGAGGCGGCGCCTTTTATGCCTCACATTTGCCGAAGAAGACTCCAGAGTTTACAGTTATCGTTCGCACTTATCGTCGGCCGGAACTACTTCGTATGACGCTGGAAAGTCTGTGTCATCAAACGTATGAAAAATTCCAGGTTCTGGTGGTAGAAGACGGAGTCGATCCGGGTGCTGAATATGTGGTCAATGCTTTTCGAAACCGCTTGAATATTCGATATCTTCCGGTAAATGCCGCACTTGGACGCTGTATGGTGGGGAATTTGGGCTTAGAGGCTGCACAAACGGATTATGTTTGCTTTTTGGACGATGACGACTACTTTTTTGCAGAACATTTGGAGGTCATGGCTTGTCTGATCGAGGAACAACCGGGTTGCGGACTGTTTGTGACGGGATCTGTAGAAGCACGTTGCAAAACTGACCCGGAGAATGCGGAAAAATTCCACTATCTTTCAAAACGAAATAGTTCGGGAAAGCTTCACTTGGTGGATTTTTTTTCAGGGAATCCGATCCCGATTCAGGCAGCTGTGTTCCGGCGCGAATTGTTCGAGCAATATGGTGGGTTTGACGAATCCCTGGATGCATTGGAAGATTGGGATCTCTGGATGAGGTATTTGACGCATGCGTCCTTTGCATTTGCAGAAAAGGCCACCAGCATTTATAAAGTCCCAGCCGATAACGAAAGTTTTGGTGAGCGCGACAGGTTTATTGGCAAATACCGCAAACAGGTGTTTGAAAAGATGGCTTCCTATCAGGGACTGATATCAGCTCAGGACATTTACGGTTTGTTTTGGCAGCCCGACAGCAAACCGATTGTCAATGCGGATGAAGAAGTGCTATTAGAAGAGAAAGAAATGGAAGTTTTGCGCGATACAGTCCGAGAAATCCAAAGAAGTACGACTTGGAGAATTACATTTCCAATTCGTGTCATTCCGCATTTGTTGCGTTTGGTGACAGGTTTTGCGGGGAGGATTTTCTTAATTCTTCTGAGCATACTCGGAAAGCTTTTCAATAAGGTGGCCAAAGGTGTATGCAAGGGAATGGAAGGGATAGACACTTTTTGTGACTGGATTGGCCCATCAACCCCAAATCCGGAGACGGCGGAAAAAATTGTGTTGCAGCGGTTCATTCAGCGGTCGAGGAACTCTTTAAGTTGGCGGTTGTTTCACAAAGAGACAAAAGATGATTTTAAAACGGAATGAAAGGCGAATAAACAATAAGAATTCCATCGAAAGGAGATTTGCTGATGCCTCGGGTGACGGTCCTATTGACTTCTTACAATCATGGTTCCTTTATTGGAGCAGCAATTCAATCTGTATTGGAACAGACCTTTTCTGATTGGGAACTTCTGATCGTTGACGATTGTTCCCAGGATAATTCATGGGAGACAATTCATTATTGGCAGACCAAAGACAGCCGCATCATTGCAGTGAGAAATTCGTGCCGCATGGGGCCGGAGCATGCGTTTCGTGTCATGGATGAAAAGGCGTCGGGAGAGTATGTGGCGGTATTTCATTCGGATGACCTCTGGGATCCAATTAAATTGGAAAAACAGGTTGCCTTCCTGGAGGCTCACACAGAAATTGGGGCAGTCTTTACCGGGGTGAAAATTATTGATGAAACCGGAAGGCCGCGTTCCAAAGAGATTCAGGATACGTATACCAGTTGTTTTTTAACAGATAACCGTACCAGACATCAGTGGTTAAACTATTTCTTTTATCATGGGAATGCCTTATGCCATCCCAGCGTGCTGATTCGCCGGGAGCTGTATCGCCAATGCGGTCTGTTTTTGGAAGGACTTGCACAGGGGCCGGATTTTTGCAAGTGGATCCGGTTATGCATGTCGCAGGAGATCTATATTCTTTCGGATAAATTGACTTACTACCGGGTGCTGAGGGAAGAGGGAAACACCAGTGCGAATACCCGGAAGAATCAGATGCGCTCTTATTTGGAATTACTGTTTATCTATCGACCGTATTTTGAAATGGAGATGGAGGAGCTTGCCGCCGTATTCCCGCAGGCGCAGCGGTATATAACCGGGCAGGGGGCAGACGCCGCATTTGCAGCGGCCAAGCTCTTTTTGGAAGAGGGATATACCGAATCCATGAAGCTGCTGGGCCTGGAGAAGCTATATGAGCTGTTGAATCAAGACAGTTCCCGAGTAAGGCTCCAGGAACTATATGGATATGGGTTCCCACAATTTATAGAGGATACCCGCAGCTATAACATTTTTCACCTGTTTTTGGATCGAGTTGATAATAAGCTGGCATTCAACCGAACCGTTTTTTATTGGCGAGGTGCGGTATTTACTCCAGAAAACAGTATTTCAGTGGATTATGTGATGTTGGAGGATGGCAGTATTTCCGTAGAGGCAGAATTGCCCGTAGGGACGATCGACGCTTTGCGTGTTGATTTGTGTCAATGGCATAGCGCCATTGTAAAGATGATCAGTTTCCAGTGTGACGGAGATGAGTATTGCACACAACTGAAAAATGGTGCCCAGTGGTCTGGAGGGGTAGATGTTTTTGCCACTTTGCGCCCTCAGTATTATCTGTTTTTTGAAACGCCCAAAGAAGTGCGAAAGGTATGTATAAAAGCTTATCTGACGCAGAATTTGCAAGTTGCGCTAGAACGCTGGAATGCTTTCGCACCGGAAGTCGATGTAGATGCAAAATATCGATGCAGGGAAATGGAAAAACAGGAGACGGGAGGGAAAAAGAGAGGGTGGAGATGGCGAAAGAACTGATTTTGATTGGCGCCGGAAAATTTGCCCGTGAGACAGTATGGATGCTGGAGCGGCTCCAAAGAGAAAACGCATGTCCGTGGAAACTGCTGGGATATGTAGATGACACGGATGAAAAGCAGGGCACCGAGGTATATGGATATCCGGTGCTGGGAAAAACGGACCTGCTTTTGGATTGGCCTTCGGACGTTTGGGCAATCATGCCAATGGGGTCCAGCCAGGGGCGGCGCGGTTTGGATGCGCGCTTATCGGGGGCATCGGGATTGCATTGGGCGACCCTTCAGTCGCACAGTGCAGTGATCGGAAAAGGGTTTATGGCCGGAGAAGGCTGTCTGCTGTGCGAGCAGACGCTTTGTACGGTGGACGTTCATTTGGGCCGGCATACCATTATAAATGTGGGAAGTACCATTTCCCATGATACCGTGCTGGGAGATTTTGTAACGGTCAGCCCTGGAGTGACCGTCTGCGGAAACTGCAGAATTGGCGACGGAGTTTTTCTTGGTGCGGGCGCAACTGTTATTGAGCAGATTCAAATTGGCCCGGGAGTTGTAGTAGGCGCGGGTGCAACGGTCGTGAAAGATTTGATAGAGCCGGGCGTTTATGTTGGGACGCCTGCAAGGAGAATTCATTGAGCAAAAAGTACGGCTGGAAATGTAAAAATTGGTACTAGCATTGTCAGGAGAAAACAAGTATGTTATACTTTTTGTATATGGACTATTTTAACAGGAAAGTCAGGAGTGCAATATGAATAGACCCAAACAGCCAATTATGGTAACAAAACCATTCCTTCCTCAAAAAGAAATTTTTATGAAATATGTAGACGAGATTTGGGAAAGGGACTGGCTGACGAACCAGGGGCCGCTGCATCATCGGCTGGAGGATGCGCTCAAGCATTATCTTCAGGTGGAAAACCTGACTCTTACGGTAAACGGACATCTTGCGTTGGAAATTGCAATCCGTGGCCTGGGCTTGACAGGCGAAGTGATCACAACGCCGTTTACGTTTGCCTCCACGATCCATTCGATTGCAATATGTGGATTAAAACCTGTATTTTGTGATATCAAACCGGATGACCTCACGATGGATGAGGAGCAGATCGAGAAATTGATCACAGAAAAAACCAGTGCGATTATGCCGGTGCATGTCTATGGGCATCCCTGCAATACAGAAAGAATTGCGCAGATCGCGCAGCGCCATGGCCTGAAGGTGATTTATGACGCGGCGCATACCTTTGGTGTGCGAAAAGACGGAAAAGTGTTGGCGCAGCAGGGAGATGTATCAATCTACAGCTTCCATGCGACAAAGCTATTTCACACCATTGAGGGGGGAGCGCTGGTTTATCAGGATTCGGCCCTGAAGCAGGTGTTCGATGATTATAAAAATTTTGGGATTCATGATGAAGAACATGTGGCGTATGTGGGCGGAAATGCGAAGATGAATGAATTTCAGGCCGCTATGGGTCTGTGCAATCTTTCGCATATAGAGGAGTTTGTTTCTCAACGCAGGGAAATTACGTTGCGATATCGCGAGCATCTGGAAGGTGTGCCGGGGCTGCGGCTGTTCTATCCGGACAAGGAGCCGGGCATTGCCTACAACTATGCGTATATGCCAATCTTGATTGACCGCGAAGCTTTTGGTCTCAGCCGTGACGAATTGCATGCAGTGCTGAAAAAGAAGGACAATATTGTGGCGCGCAAGTATTTCTATCCCATAGGAACCGAATACGACTGTTATCGGGAGCTGAAAGACAAAAGCCGTGTCCACGTAGCGGAAGCCGCTGGAAGAGATGTTCTTGCTCTCCCCATCTATAACGGGTTGTCCTTGGAAGAAGTGGATTATATCTGCGAGTGCATTTTGGCACAACATCGGTAAAACGTAAAGAAATGGAGATTCGGCGAATGAAGGAACTGCCGCGTGTATCGGTTGCAATCATTACTTATCAACACGAAAATTATGTTCAGGAATGTCTGGAAAGCATTGTGAATCAGCAGGGGCTGTTCGAACTGGAGATTATGATATTTGATGACCACTCACAGGATGGTACCCTGGAGCAAGTGCGCCTTTTTCTGCAACGGACACAGCTGCCTGCACGCTGGTCGGTGGAACTGTATCCCAGTGAAACAAATCTGGGCATGGTGAAAAATTTGGAACGAATTGTGCGCACATGTGCAGAAAAAGAAAATGAGTTTGCAACGATTATCGACGGTGATGACTATTGGTTCAGCCCTTTCAGAGTTCAAAAGCATATCGATTTTTTACGGGGCAATCCGCAGTACCCGTTTTCTTTTAACGCGTTTCTCAGATACTCGGAGGAGGAAGCGCGGTGGAGCATGTACCAAGATCAGAGCGATTATCCGCTGGATTTTCTGCCGGCTCAGAAGCTGGCTGAAAATAACCTGATTGGTAATATCGGATGCTCTTTCTTTCGAGCAAAAGAATTGGCGCAGGTTCCCAGCGGATTGTTCGAGTTGTTTTGCGGAGACTGGATGCTTCATCTAGTTGTGGCTCGCGGCCGTGATATCGGATTTATCCATGAACCGCTTTCGGTTTATCGTATCAACGCAAACGGGATATGGACGGGAAAGGAGGACAAAAAAAAGAAGGAGATTTTAACCGGGGCGATTCACGATTTTGATCGATTGACACAAGGTGAATATCATGTGGGGCTAACTCGTTTTCTTGCGAAAAACGGTTTGGATGAGATGAGCACAGAGAAAGAAAAGGTGGATCTATGCATTGTAGATGATGTGTTTCCACATCCTGGTTCCGCTTTTCGCATGGAGGAATTTCTGGCATATATCCACGAATTCGAAAGTGTCAAGATTATTTGCACAGGCGTGAGTCTAGGGGTACTGGGAAAAGAATCAATGCGGCAAGTTTATCGGAGATTTGTGAAAAAAAAACCAGATGCTGTGGAGAAGGTCGTTATCAATTGTGGCTCTATGGAGAATGTTGAAGCAGAACTGGCCTATTTTTGCTTTCTTGGAAATGTTTACGTTCATCTTGCGCAGCTGGAGAAAAACGGCACACCGTTTGTGTTTGAGCTATATCCGGGTGGGAGATTTGCGAGAAAAAGCCCGGAATCGGACGCCATGCTGAAGCTGGTGACCTCTTCGCCATGTTTCCAAAAGGTAATCACGACGCAACCGGCAACCACAAGATATCTTCTGGACAATCATTTCTGCAAAGAGGAACAGATAGAGGAAATCTTCGGTGTGGTGACGCCGGAGGTGGTTCTGCAACCGTACGAGTTGCCGAAAAAGCACTATGGATTTGAAAAGGAACGCCTGGATTTGGTGTTTGCCGCATTCCGCTACACCCCTCACGGGGAGGATAAGGGATACGATCTGTTTATTGAGGTGGCGAAGAGGCTGCGCCGCGGACATGACAACGTTTATTTCCATGTAGTAGGAGGATTTGACGAGAGCGTTTTGGACGTTTCGGAGCTGGAAGGCCGAATCTTTTTTTACGGCAAGCAACAAGGCGAATGGTTTGATTATTTTTATCAGGATAAAGACGCCATTTTGTCTCCGAATGTGCCGGATGTTCTGGCGCCAGGAGCGTTTGATGGATTTCCGACGGCCTCCTGTACAGAGGCTGCTTTGCGGGAGGTAGCTATTTTGGCGACCGATCCGCTGCAAATGAACGAGGGGCGCTTTGTGCAGGGAGAGGAAATTGATATCCTTCCGCATGAAGCGGAGCTGTGGACAGAAAAGGTGGAGTATTACCTGCAAAATCCGGCGAAGCTGCGGGATTTGGCGAAGGGCAGTGCCCGCGCGGTGCGCAGAATTTACTCTGTGGAGAAACAAATCCGGCCGAGGGTTGCGCTGTTGCAACAGGAGCTTGAACGGGCGCGTTCCAAGCGAAAGGAACTGACGAAACGCCTACAGCAGTTCTCAAAGCTGAAAAATGTACAGTATAAGGTGCTGGGGCGTGATGGCACTTATGAAAAGGAGCTTCAGAAGGGAAGCTTCGTGACAAGGGAAGATTTTGTGATTCGGTTGTCCTTGCCTCAGGAAAACGAACCGTTCAAGGAACTGCAATTCATTCTGGCCGAGGGCATGGGGATGATTTTGCGTGATGTGTCGGTCACGTTGGATGGGCAGAGTCTGCCCGTTTCCCTCCACAACGGAATTGAGTGTGAAGATACATTCTACTTTCCGCCATCAACGCCGCAGGTCATTTGCACGTTGCCTAAGTTTCCAACAGGAATGAAGGGCGAGGTAGTGTTGAATGGGACGCTAATTGCGCAGGAGACAGATGTCAGCGGCATCGCATGGGAATTAAAGCAGGCAGTACAGAGGGAAACAGCGATGTGCAAGTTGTATCTCTCAGAGAACAGAAAGTACAGTGAAGCAAATGTCGTGACGGCGGCGTGCAAACGGCTTTCATACAAATGTTATCTGGTGTCAATTCCCTTGCAAGAGGAAATGACAAAGGCAGTGAAATTTGTTCGCTTTGATCCGGTTGAAGGCATGCGAATTAAATGCAGACTTTTATGTGCTCAATGCGATGAAGAGGCTATGAAGTTGAAACGAACCAATGGAACGGGTATCGGTTCTAAAAAGAATTTCGAGGTAACGGATCCATGGTATGAATTTGAATTGCCAAAGGCGCTCCCGAAAAGGATTTTTATTGTTTTTGAGATGGAGGAGTACTGATCGATTCAAAAGGGGAAGATTATGAAATTGATGATTCGCAGGATTGCTGTTTTTGGTGTCACCATGATGATGGCAGCCAATTTGATGATTGCATTTGCACAGGGGACAGAATCGGAATCGCTGGGAGATTCTGATATGATGCCTCTTCAGACACAAATATCATATGAAATTGATGCGTTGGAAGATAATGTGTCTGTTAGTGGTGAGAAAACCGGATATTCTCCGACTCCAGTAGCGACGAATCAAGAAATTGTTCCGGAGGATAGGGGGAGCGCTTCCATTTTTGGCGTGGACGGCAATACAGGAGCTTCCGGCAGTGGAGCAGACAGCGGTTCCGTCCCGGCAGATAGTGTAGACAGCTCTTCTTCCGGTGCAGGCGGCAGCACGGGAGCTTCCGGCGGCGGAGCAGACAGCGCTTTCATCCCAACAGATGGTGCAGACAGTTCTTCTTCCGGCGTGGACGGCAATACAGGAGCTTCCGGCAGTGGAGCGGACAGCGGTTCCGTCCCGGCAGATAGTGTAGACAGTTCTTCTTCCGGCGAGGGCGGTAGCACAGGAGCTTCCGGTAGCAACCCGAAAGATCCCGTGCCTGAAAGTGAAAAACAAGATGATAAAAGCCTTTTAAAACCCAATATGAATGAAGTGCAGCCGGATAACAATGAAAAACAAAGAAGTGGTTGGGTCGAAGAATCTGGGCAGAAGTATTATTACGACGGCAACGGCGAGATGCAGAAAGGATTGCAGCCGATTGGTGGATATTGGTACTATCTGGATGAGGAAACCGGAGCGCTGTGGACAAGCGGATGGAAGCAGTTGAGCAATGGAGAATGGATCTGGGGCGGAAAGGACGGAGTGATTCCGTACGGATTGAACCAAATTGAAGGAACGTGGAGGTATATTGATCCGAACACGGGATACATGCGCGTGGGCTTCATTGATGTGTACAGCGGCGGCCGGACGTACGCGAAGGACGGAGTGATTTATCCGGGCTGGCAGACGGTAGGTGGAAAGCAGTACTATATCGACCCCAATACGCGTTTGTTTGTGACGGGTTGGCAGATGATTGACGGACAGAAATATTATTTCAATATCAGTGGTGAGATGCAAAAAGGCATGCAGCCAATTGGTGGATATTGGTACTATCTGGATGAGGAAACCGGAGCGCTGTGGACAAGCGGTTGGAAGCAGGCCCCGAAAGGGTGGCTTTGGAGTGACAGTGCTGGGAAAATACCACTTGGATTCAAATATCTTGATGGCTATTGGCGTTATTTTAGCACGGACACCGGATACATGCAGATTGGCTTTTTTAATACACATACCGGTGGCTGTTCTTACGCGGACGCGGACGGAAAAATTACGCCAGGTTGGCAGAAAATCAATGAAAAGTTCTATTTTTTAGATTTGAACAATTTGGTGTTGCTGAGAGGCTGGGTCGACTTTAATAATAATCGTTTCTATTATAAGGATGATTATACCGGTGCGACTGGAGCTTATCAAATTGACGGAAAATGGTATTACTTTGAAAATGAGTGGGGCGCTTTGGTGCGCAATACGACAGTCACCATCGGTGGTATCCAATACCGAGTGGATGAAAACGGCATTATTCAAAATTATCAGGTGGGGGAAGTGTACGGCATTGACGTTTCCTCTCATCAGGGAGTGATTGACTGGAGAAAAGTAGCGGATAGCGGCGTATCCTTTGCTATGATCCGCGCACTGACGTGGAGCAACGCAGTGAATTACTATGTGATAGACCCTTATTTTGAAGCAAATGTCCGCAACGCAAAGGCAAACGGTATTGACGTGGGCGTGTACCTTTACAGCTACGCTTTCAGCCAGGCGGAAATGGCGGAGGAGATCAACTTCTTCCTGAATTCTTCTGAATTGAGCCGGCTGCGTACGGATGGCATTCTTTTTGACTACCCGGTTTATATCGATTATGAAGACCCGCTGGTGATCAGCAATGTGGCGACCAAACAGCAGAGGACGGATATTGTCCGGTATGGCATGATCCTGTTGGATCAGGCGGGGTATCTGCCCGGATTCTATACATATCACAGCTTTGCGACAAATCTGTTGGACGGACAGCAGTTGGTTGAAGAGGGGTATGAATTCTGGGTGGCGCATACGAGCGCGACGTCGAACCCGTGGGGCGCTTCTGCGGGGATTTGGCAGTATTCTCACAATGGTACAGTGCCGGGGATCCAAGGGAATGTGGATCTGAACTATGCATACAAAAACTACCCTTCCATTGTAAATCCGGGCGGTGGGACGATCCCCAGCCCGGTAGAGGACACACTGTCGGTATATGATGAGGTTTCTGGCGAAACAGTGACTGACAGTGTGGAAAATATTTTGGCAGCCATCGTTCAGAACGAAGTAGGCGGTATACCGCTGACTGGCTTGGATGCAGAACAGCTTTTCAAAGCGCAGGCCGTAGCGGCGCATAGCTGGATTCTTTATTCGCAGGGCAATGGAGAGGCGTATCCGTCGGTAAAATTAGCGCCGGCCGGCAGTATCAGCCAGGCGGTAAAAAATGCGGTCAGTGGAGTAAAAGCGTATATCGTGGCCTACAACGGAACGGCGGCATGTACGGTGTATGGTTCGGCCAGCGCGCCGCAAACCAATTCTGCACAGGATATGGGATGGTCCGCTCAGCCCTACCTGATCAACGTATCCAGCCCATATGAGAATGCCTTTGGTGCGGCTTGGCAGGATAAAACGAATACGATCAGCCTGTCCCGCATGAAAGACAATATCGAAAATAAGCTGGGCATCTCCACCAGTGGATACGATCCCTCCAGTTGGCTGACCAATCCGGTCTATGATCCCCAAACGGGCTATTGCCTGCGCATCACCGTTTGCGGGACGGTGGTACAGGGAGGCCGGTTTTATGAGAACTGCTATGGGTTGTATTCCCCGAACTTTATGTTTACGTATTCCGGATCGGCACAATCGTGGAGCTTTGTTACACGGGGAAACGGCCATTGCGTGGGCATGAGCCAGTATGGAGCCGCCGGCTTTGCGCAGGCGGGCTATAGCTGGCAGCAGCTTTTGCTGCACTATTATCCCGGTACGGTGCTCCAGACTTTGTGAGTACACGGAAAATGTTTTAACAAGCGGTCATCCCCCAAAAAGCCCGGGCGATCCATAAAGGACCGCCCGGGCTTTTTGGGGGATGTGTTCCAAAGCCGTCAGGCAAAAACTAATGCTTTGTTATGCCGGCGGTCGCATGCCTTACGCCTCGCGGGAATAAAGAAGAAAATGCTCACTTTGGTAGGAAAGCGTATAGGCGTTCCTCTGGGCAAACGCTTCGATCTCAAGCCATTTTTCAGGGGCGTAGCGGTAATCCGGCCCAAATGGATAGGCGAAGATGAGCGGCGGCCAGCTTTGCTCCTGCTCCAGCCGGTGCAGAGCGTCCTGCAGCTGTTCCAGCGAATAGGAAGGCAGATCCGGCCAGATCTGGCCGAGCGCCGGTTGTGTATCGGATAAATAGTGGCCGATCGGGAATGAGCCGTAAATTACTGCCATGCCGCCTCGGTAAGGCGCGCTGACTTCCATAAACTCCTGATACATGGCGCTACGCTCCGGGGTCGTTTTCATCCCGGCAAGCTGTGGGATGCTGACTTCCGTTACAGTTGCAGCGCTTCGCCCATCCAGATACTCATAGGTGAAAAAATTGAAGAATGAAAACAGAACGAAAGAAAAACAGGCCGTCCATTGAAGCAGCGTGACGCTGCAATACAGCAGCGGGCGGGAGTTAGGGAAAAAACGCTTTTTCAGTTGCACGAATGCGGCCGCCGCGACGGGTACATAATAAGTCATGCCCATCATGAAAAAAAGGATTCCGTTATTGGTTCCAAGAGTGACGATTAGGATCATTCCAATGGCAAATACGCATAAAGTACTCAGGCGGGGCGAAGCTTTCATAAAGGCGAATGCGCCGGCCAGGCATATCAACAGACAGAACGCAGCAATCAGACACAGGGACGGGCGTCGCGCGCCGAGCCAGTCGGGCGAAGAAACGTTCAGGGCGAAGAAAAAACAGACGGCAGAGCATACTCCAGCGGCGGCCAGCAGGAAGATGCGGCCGGGTCCCTGTTTCCGCTTCCGGGAGAAGAAATGAAGCCCGGCTGCGGCGGCCAGGGCCAGCAGCACAAAGGGGAAGAGTAGAAGAAGGCCTTTCCCTAGGCCCGAAAACAGCGCAGACAGCATTTCGGCGGCGCTGTATCCGATGCCGCTGTTGGTGTTCAGGCGTCCCGCATACTGGGGGACATAACCGAAAAGTACATCCATGCCGTAAAACACCCCGTAGGCGCCCCACACGCTTGCCAGCGAGAAAAGCCCACCGACACAGAACAGCAGGGAAGCTCCCCACGCTTTTTGGAAAGAACGGCTGTGCCATTCATACCAGAAGACACCGAGCACCATTGTACCCTGCAAAAGGTTGGGAAGCCGGAAGCCGGTGCTGACGCCCACCATACAGCCGGCAAGAAAAACCCAGAAAAGCCGGGAGGTGCGCATCCACTGCTCAAGCAGGAACAGCATCAGGATAAAAAAGAAAACAGACCAGTTGTTGTATCCGAGCAGATCGAAAAATTTATTCATAAAGATACCGCCGATGGGAAGAAAAACGGAAAGGGACACCGGCAAAAAGGGGCGGACCATGCGGTAAACCATCAGCCCCTCCAGCGCAAAAAGGACCCAGGTCAGCAGAGAAAGGAACAGCAGTTGATGGCTGGGAACAAGAGAATGGAGTAAAT